>Ga0182012_10003158_pt1 | contig 17594 bp, 12 predicted proteins | sample 612S2SmetaG_FD_120486 | JGI IMG/M metagenome (GOLD analysis project Ga0182012, IMG submission 120486) | Permafrost microbial communities from Stordalen Mire, Sweden - 612S2S metaG | ecosystem: Environmental > Terrestrial > Soil > Wetlands > Permafrost | place: Sweden: Stordalen | collected...
CCAAAACGAGGTTCACAATGCCTGCACCGACTCGTCCTCAACTCTTCGCCGCCACAGCCCTCATGTTCGCGGCCGTTCTCTCCCACAGCGCACTCGCCCAAACCGGGCCTGGCATCATCCCGATCGGTTCGCCCTTAACGTTTGGCGGCGCCAACGTGCCCGATAATTACTCGGCAGTGACTACCTTCAGTTCCACCCAGCGGTTCGTCGATACCGGGGCGGTCAAGATCTGGCAGGAACAGATCCCCACCGGCATCACCGGCGAGTGGGACGTATTCTACCTGCAAATTGCCAACAATGGACCGCTCGCCGGCGACGCCAATTCGGACTGGAACATCACCATGGACTACACCACCAGCCAGGCGGCTTATTTCGATCAGGTTGTCAACCAGTGGTTGGTAAGCGGCACGCCGGTCAACCCGCTGACCAATGGCATTGGCACCATCTGTTGCGCGTCGGCGTCGAATCCCGCAGTGCCCGGCGAAGCGTACTACGGCTCTGGATTCAGCGGGGCGCTGCCTGCCGGCGTCCAAACGAACTGGCAGCAGATTTTCGTTGACCCTTATAGCCTCGTCTCCGCCGGCGGAATCAACCCAAGCACCGCCAACGAATTCATCTTCGCCTTGCACTTCACGCTACAGCCCCCCATGTTCACCACCGCGCTGGCGACGGCGTACCAGGTGGAACCTTTCGCGCCCGAAGCCATCGTGGCGGCGTTTGGAACGAATCTGACTGTGGGCACCGCGCCGGCAACCACCATCCCGCTGCCCACATCGCTCAGTGGCACCTCCATCACCGTTACGGATTCCGTTGGGGTCACCCGCCCGGCCTCGTTATATTACGTCTCGCCCCTCCAGGTGAATTACGAAATTCCGCTGGGCACCGCGGTGGGTGCGGCAACCGTTACCATGACTCCGACGAGTGGCCTCGCCGGCACGGAGACGATCCAGATCGGCACCGTCTCACCGGGCCTGTTTGCGCTCAACTCCTCCGGCCTCGTGGCGGCATTCGTCCTGCCCGTCGATTCCGGCGTGCAAGAGCCGTATCAGGCGGTTTACCAGGTCAGCGGACAGAGTCTTGTTCCGCTGCCGGTCGACCTCGGGTCCACGGAAGATCAGATCTATCTGGCGTTGTTTGGTACGGGTATCCGCAATGCCACGAATGTCACGGTCACCGTCGACGGCATCTCAGTGCCGGTTCTGTTCGCAGGCGCCGCGCCGGGAGAAGTCGGCGAGGATCAGGTAAATATTGGTCCGCTACCCCGATCGCTGCAAGGGCAGGGCACGGTGAATATCGTTTTGACGGCGGACAGTCAAACTGCGAATACGGTGAATGTGACGTTCCAGTAGACCACGGTGAAAACAAATGAGAGATTTTCCAGTCGCTCCGCGACTTAGCTTCCGTGGGGACGATTGCCGCTACTCGTGGTAGGTGAGTCGCGCGACGGGTGCGCTAGTTCGCGGCGCTGACTTGCTAAAATCTTCCCGTGTCTTCAGTACCCGCACCAGAGCCGCAGGAGCAGTATTCGCGGGAAGCGGTGCGCCGGGTCCTGGGCGTCTCTGAAAAACGCCTGAAGAGCTGGGAAAAGGCGGGGCTCATTCCGCCCGCCGACGCCTTCAGCTTCAAGGACCTCATCGCGCTTCGAGCGCTTCATCAACTGGTGGAGAACAAGATCGCGCCGAAACAGATCAGGCAGGCCATCGATTCGCTGAAAACGAAATTGACCGGCATCGAAAAGCCGCTCAGCGAACTCCGCATCGTTTCCAACGGCAAAACCATCGAGGTACAGGTCTCCGGTCAAAAAATGGAAGCCATCAGCGGTCAGTTGCTCTTCGATTTTGAAGCGCGCGAACTGGGCGCGGTCCAAACGCTGGCCCGCAGATCGCAGCCGCCGGTGGTTGCCGCGGATGAGGCCGAGCAATGGTTTCAGCGCGGCTTGACGTTGGAAGAGACGGGTGCGCCGCCAGATCAGGCGCTGGGGGCCTACCTCAAAGCAATCGAGCTCAACCCCAACGCCGCCGGCGCACTGGTGAATCTGGGTACCATCGCCTTTCGCGCACACCGCCTGCAGGAGGCCACCGTCTACTACCAGCGCGCCATCGAAGCGGACCCCCGCTATCCGCTGGCCCACTTCAACCTGGGCAACGTGTTCGATGAAATGGGCCAGCTCGACCCCGCCCGCGACCAGTATGAACTCGCGCTGCGCCTAAGCCCCACCTATGCCGACGCGCACTTCAACCTCGCCCTGGTCGCCGAACGGAAAAGCGATCACCTGCGAGCCGTCAAACACTGGAAGGCCTACTTGAAACTCGACCCCTCCAGCGCCTGGGCGGACCAGGCGCGCAAACAGCTCGAACAACTTCGCCGCCTCACCCTCGTGTAGCGGTCACGCTATCCTAAATGTTTTGGAGTCAATTATTTGAATCGCGTCTCACAAGCTTTTCGCGCTTTCTTCGCGCTGCTCTTCGGTGGCAAACTGCCGGACGACCTCACGGCCGAACTGGGTCTTTCCGCGCGGCCTCTGAAGCCAACCGCCGCTAAGCCCGCGCCCGTTGTTCCCAAGCCCAGCGCGGCCGATGGCGCGCTGCAGTTGCTCGGTATCCTGCAGCGCGACGGCCGCATGCTCGACTTCTTTCTGGAAGATGTTGCGCCCTATTCCGATGAGCAGGTCGGCAACGCGGTGCGCGGCGTGCACACCCCCGTGAAGGAAACGCTGGAGCGCTTTTTCAAGTTCGCGCCGGTCATCGACGGGGTGGAAGGCACCTCCGTCCAGACGCCCGGCAAAGACCCCGCGCTGGTGAAGTTCATCGGCAACGTGCCCGCAACTCCGCCCTCAGGCGGTGTGTTGCGGCATCGCGGCTGGCAGGTGACGCAGGTCGATTTCCCGGCCTTCCCGGCGGGCCAGAACCTGAAGCTCATCGCCCCCGCTGAACTAGAGATTGAGTAGCGTGCCGCAAGTCATCGGAATCGATCTCGGAACCACCAACTCGGCGCTCGCCTTCACGCCCGGCGGCGAATCGAGCGCGCGCATCTTCCCCGTACCGCAACTTGTTGGCCCCGGAGAAGTGCGCGACGAATCCCTGCTGCCGTCGTTTGGCTACCTTCCCGGCCCCGGTGAATTTCCGGATGGCTCACTCGCGCTGCCCTGGGATGAAGCTCCATCGCTCGTCGTCGGCCATTTCGCGCAGCGCCGCGGACTCGAAAATGCCGGCCGTCTGATCTCATCCGCCAAGAGCTGGCTCTCCAGCACGGCGGCGGACCGGACCGCTGCGATTCTTCCCTGGCAGGCGCCCGAAGGCGTTCCAAAAATCTCGCCCATCGATGCCTCCGCCGCGTACCTGACCCATCTTCGCAAAGCATGGAACAGCGCACATCCCGAAGCTCCGCTGGAACAGCAGGACGTACTGGTCACCGTCCCGGCGTCATTCGATGAGTTTGCGCGCGAACTCACTTTGAATGCCGCGAAACAGGCGGGCTTCGGAGAGGTCACGCTGCTCGAAGAGCCACAAGCCGCCTTCTACGCGTGGCTGGACGCGAACCCCAACTGGCGCGAGATTGTCACCGCGGGCGACCTGATCCTGGTGGTCGACATCGGCGGCGGCACGACGGACTTCTCTCTCATCGTCGTCGAGAATCGCGAAGGCGACCTCGCCCTGGAACGCATCGCCGTCGGCGAACACATCCTTCTGGGGGGCGACAATATCGACCTGGCGCTGGCTCACGTCATCTCCGCACGGCTTGCCGAGAAGGGCACGCGCATCGATCAATTCCAGTTGACGGCGCTCTGGAGTAACTGCCGCGCAGGCAAGGAGAACCTGCTCGAAGAGAATTCCACGGCGGCGAAATTTCCCGTTACGATTCTGGGACGCGGCAGTAAGCTGATCGGCGGTTCCATCAAGGCTGAGCTTTTGAGAAGCGATATCGAGCAGGTGCTGGAAGGGTTTTTCCCCGTGGTTGCGCCGACCGACATGCCGCACCGCCGGCGCGGCGGTGTGGTGGAGCTCGGGCTGCCTTACGCGGCCGATGCCGCGGTGACGCGACATCTGGCCCGCTTCCTTTCCACCGCGAAATCCGGTGAGTTCGCGCGGCCCACGCATGTGCTCTTCAACGGTGGAGTGCTCCGCGCGCCCTTCGTGAGGGAACGCTTGCTCAGCGTCCTTGGCGAGTGGCTGGGCACTCCTGTGCAAACCCTGAGCGGCGAAGACCTCATGCACGCCGTAGCTCGCGGGTCCGCTTACTATGGCGCGGCGCGGCGGGGCAAAGGCGTTCGCATCCGCGGGGGCGTGGCCCGGTCCTACTACGTGGGCGTCGAAAGCTCCATGCCCGCTGTGCCCGGCCTCGCTGCCCCGATCAAAGCTCTCACCGTGGCGCAGTTCGGCATGGAAGAAGGCACCTCCGCCGGCGTTCCGGGCCGTCCCTTCGGACTGGTCGTCGGGGAGCCCGCCGAATTCCGCTTCTTCTCTTCCGCTACAAGGAAGACGGACGCGCCCGGCGATGTGATTGAAGACCTGGGCGGTGATTTGGAAGAAATGCCGGCGATGCAGGTGGATCTCGAACATGAGACGGGAGGCGTGGTTCCCGTCACCTTTGAAACCGTCATCACCGAACTCGGGCAATTGCAGCTCTGGTGCGTGGCTGCGAATGGACGTCGCTGGAAGCTGGAGTTCAACGTCCGCGAGCGACTCACGGCGGCCCAATGAACATCGGGATCGATCTCGGCACCACCAATTCCGCCCTGGCCTGGATTAACCCCGACCAGGCCGACGATGTCAGCTTTCCGCCCATTCACGTCTTCGATGTGCCGCAGCTGGTCGCGCAGCATCGCATTGAGCCGCGCCGTACGCTGCCGTCCTTTCTGCTGCTCGAAGAAGGCCAGCCCGTGGGTACGTATGCCCGGGAGCAAGGCGCGCTGCTGCCCACCAAACTGGTTCATTCCGCCAAGAGCTGGCTCTCGAACGCACAGGTGGACCGCACGGCCAAGATTCTTCCGTGGGATTCGCAGGAAGCCGCGCGCAGCTTATCTCCCGTGGAAGTCTCCGCGCGATTTCTGGCAAAGTTCCGCGAAGAGTGGGATAAATCCGGCAAGCCCGATCTGGCTGCGCAGAATATCGTGCTCACCGTTCCTGCTTCGTTTGACGAGGAAGGCCGCGAGCTCACAGTGGAGGCCGCGCGGCAAGCGGGCCTGCCGCAACTCACTCTGATTGAAGAGCCGGCCGCGGCGTTCTATTCCTGGATCGCGGGCAATCTGACGCAATCCCGTAAGCGGCTCTTCGATGGCCAAACGGTTCTCATCTGCGACGTCGGCGGAGGCACCAGCGACTTCAGCCTCATCCGCGTGGGCCGCGAGAACGATCGCATCGAATTCACGCGCACCGCCGTCGGCAGGCATCTGCTGCTCGGTGGCGATAACCTGGATCTCACGCTCGGGTGGCTGGTCGAAAATAAGCTCGGCGTTCCATTGTCTCTGCGGCAGCGCAGCGGCATGCGGCGGCAATGTTCGTCCGCCAAGGAGAAGCTGCTCTCCGATCCCAAGCTGGCCAGCGTCGAGATCACCGTGCTGGGAAGCGGGTCTTCGCTCGTCGGCAAGACGCTGAAGACCGAGATTCTGCGTGAAGAAGCCCTGGAACTGACGCTGGAAGGTTTCCTGCCTCTCACCGAGCGTGGGACAAAGCCACAGGATGAAAAGCGCAGTCTGTTCCGTGAACTCGGCCTGCCGTATGAAACCGATCCGGCGATCACGAAGCATCTGGCCGCGTTCCTCGATACCGCGGGTCAGATTCCGGACGCGATTCTGTTCAACGGAGGCTTCTTCATCCCGGAGATCTGCCGCGAACGCGTCGCGGACGCGCTGCAACATTGGTACGGAAAACGCCCGGAGATTTTCGACAATCGCGACCTGGACCTGGCCGTGGCGCGCGGCGCGGCTTATTACAGCTACGTGCGTTCCACCGGTTCGGGCGTCATCGTCCGAGGCGGTTTGCCGCGTGCTTACTTCATCGGCCTGAGTAACGACAACGCCGTTTGCCTGGTGCCGCGCGGCGCCGAAGAAGGCACGACGCTGGAGATCGATCGCGACGATTTGCATGTAGTGGCGAACCGGCCCGTCAGCTTCGCGCTCTATAGTTCACTCGCGCGTTCGGAAGACGCGCCCGGTCAACTGGTTCCCATCGAACCCGAGTTCCGCCGCCACGCGCCGCTTCAGGCCGTGCTGCGATTCGGGAAGCAGGGCGAGCGCGAAGTTCCCGTCACGCTGGGCGCTCGATTGACTGAGATCGGCACGCTCGAAACGTGGTGCCAGTCGAAGATCAGCGAGCATCGCTGGCGGCTGCAATTCGAGCTGCGTAAAGGGGCGCCCGATGCGCCTTCGAAGCCTGCCGCTATCGTTAGCGACGAAGCTGTAAAGAGCTCGGTAGCTCTGGTCCAAGACGTTTTCACGGCGACATCCGCGGTGGTGCCCGAAGAATTGCCTGCGCGTCTCGAACAGTTGCTCGGCCTGGGCCGCAACTCATGGCCTGTAGCGGCGGCGCGCGAACTGGCCGACGCGTTTCTAACGGTCGTCGAGGGCCGCCGTAAAAGCCCGGCATATGAAGTCCGCTGGCTGAATCTGTGCGGCTTCTGCCTGCGCCCCGGCTTCGGCTATCCCGGCGATGAATACCGCGTTGAGCAGGCGCGCCGCGTCTATTCCGGCGGCCTGCAATTTGCGAATCAGGCACAGAATGAGATCGATTGGTGGATCTTTTGGGGACGCCTGGCCGGCGGCATGAATCGCAACCAGCAGGTGGACATCTTCCAGCGTTTATCGGGCGCGCTACTGCCGCGGCGCAACGAGAAAAGGCAGCGCATCAATTCGAGCCTGATGCGCGAGATGTGGCGCACGGCCAGCAGCCTGGAGCTTCTGCCCGCCGGCACCCGCACCGAGTTGGGCGACGCCATTCTGCGCAACGCCAAGGCCGGCCAGTTTTCGTCCAACGACTTCTGGTGCCTTTCCCGCCTGGCGGCGCGGCAGCTTTTCTATGGTCCCGCGAACCAGGTACTGCCGGCGGCGACGGCGGCCCGCTGGGCTGAGGCTCTGCTGAAGGTTCCGGGCGCGGAGGAAGTGCTGGCGTCAATCGCGCGGCATACCGGCGACCCGGTGCGCGATCTGCCGCCGGCCGTGTTCGATGCCGTGAGAACGAGGCTGACGGACGAACGTCACCTGGCAATTCTGGAAGGCGACGAGAGTCCCGATGAGCGCGCCATGGGGCGGATTTTCGGGGAGAGCCTGCCGAGCGGGTTGCGAGTAGTAGGAAACTAGTGGGCAGAGGGAAATCATCCTTAACGTTTTCACATCGTGCTTTCTATTGGACTATTTGTACTTGAATGTTGCCTTGGAGGCCGACCTGTTGATAAGTCCCTGGACCAGGCAGTTGAATCTGGAGTTCATACACTCCGGAGATGGATCCGACCAGAGCCGTTGCGGAGACTAGCGTGGGAGGCGGGGGGAAAATTGGCTGTGGATTGAGTGGTGTCGCGCTCGTGACAACGGCTCCCGTTGCTTGAGAGGGCGATGTGACTCCGAAGCCATCGGCGAAGATCGTGATCGTTGATCCGGCCTTCGCTGGATTCGCGCAACCGTTCACCGTTCCATCCTGATTCAAAGCAAGAGTGACCGTTTGTCCCAGATAGGCGGGGGTGCATCCGACTGATTCAGCCGCGACTTCGAAGATCGAGGCTGCGCTCGCGGTAAGTGGCACCGCGCGGGAATCCACATTCGCGATCTGTATGGTTGCCGTCGACTGTCCGGCAACTTCAAATGGAACCTGCACGTTCAGTTGGTGAGGCGATTCGAAGAGGATCGGCGCGGGGATTCCATTTACGGTCACCGAGGCATTCGTCCCGGAAGTAGGATAGAAGCCGTTCGATGGTTGCGACGTCGAGGTATCGGCCGACAGCCCATTGCCGTAGATGGTGAGTAACTGCCCAGGAGTCACGGTGCTGGTCACGGACACCCCGGCGGAATCGGCGAGGCACGCGATGGGCGCATCTTGCGCGTCCAGGTTCATCTGCGCGAGGTAGTTGGCGGCGACCCACAGGGTGTCGTTCGCGCCGACCGCTACTGATGGGTTATACCCGTTCAGCGGGCTCACGGTCTGCGTTCGAGTGACCGCCGTTCCGTCCGTCGTGAGGGCCGACACGAAGGACTGCGGGACGCAATTCCGATAGATTCCGAAGATACCCGGCAGATCGGGAGACGCTGCGTTCCCGGTCAGGTAAATCAGGTTGTTCGTCTCGTCGAGAGACATCCCGGTGATGCTGTCATAGTCGGAGCCGCCGAAGTAAGTAGAGAAGACAAGTGCTGTGCCGGTAGGGTTCAAGGCGGAAACGTAGCCGGCGCCTTGGGGCTGCGCCTGAAATTCGGGTTCGAGCGATCCGGGGGTTGTGGGGTAGTTCGGCGATGCGGTGGTTCCGGCGACATAGACATTCCCGGCGGAGTCGACGGCGATACCGGCCGGCGTTTCGCCTCCGCCCGATGTGAGATAGGTCGAGAAGAGTAGCGCGGTGCCGGTGGCGTTGATGCCGGTGACGTACTGGCTATTGTTGCAGGCTGGACCGTTCATGGTGACGACGTTACAGAGCTCGGGCGGGATGCTGGTCTGGTAGGCGCCTTGAGTCGGCGTTTGCCCGTATGGGTCGGCAGCGACAGTGAAGACGTCTCCCTTGTCATCGACGGCGATATGCGAGCCGCCGTAGTTGTGGATGGCGTAAATAACCCGTCCCTGCCCATTCAATTTCACGATGAAGCTGTTGCTCTGATTTGTTCCGGACAAGCTGCCAAGGGTAGATACCACGTTCGGATCGTAACCAGTCACGTATAGATTGCCCTGTGAGTCGAATGCCATGTCAGATATCGATGAGTAGGCCGGAAACGGTTCCGAATTGGGCCCGAGGATTGCTGAATTGGATTCGGTCGGGCTCGTATACAGCGTCGCCGAAAACCAGGAGCCGCTCGGCCCCACAGCCAACGACTCGAAATTGCATCGAGTCATCGACCCGACGCAGTCAACCCCGATTTGCGAGAAGAAGATTAACTTCGACCCGTCAGGCGAGATTTCAGCGACGAATATCGCGGGGCCGGAGAACTCAGAATAGTACCCTCCCACGTACACATTCCCGGACGCGGCGGTCTTGACCTGTGTCGGGGTCGTGCCTACGGGCAGCAGGTTAGAGAATTGAACGGTCGCACCGAAAACCGGCGCGGCCAGAAGGCTGAGCAAAACGAGGGGGTTGCGGGGGCACATCATGCCTGTGATTGTATGCCCGCCGAAGTAACGCAGCTGTAAAGTAATGTAGCTTAACTCACTCCTCGACTCCCAGCCACCAACCACCTATCTTCTCGGGATCAAACCAAGTCAAGTCGCGTCCAAACCATCGCGAGGTTCCCCAGGCGTTCTTCACTTTATTCTTTCCACTAAGCACGAACGCGACGGGGCCTTCGCCGAACTTTGTGATGCGCTCCGCCACCCATGAGTCCGCGCTGAGCGGCGCGGCGAAAATGACGGGCGAATCCGCGATCCACGCCAGTTCCGCGCCGAACTTTTGATCCACCTGCCGCAATGCGCGCGGCGCATCGCCATAGCCGAGGTGAAATCGATCCAGTGCATCCGATAGCTTCGACACCGCAATCACCACACGTAGGACGCCCGCCTCATCTCGATTCGACGGCTTGCCGCTCGGGAACGCACGGTTCTGCCGCGGCGTTTCGTCTGTAATCAAGAACGGAAACACCGACCCCTCCAAGTCGCCGGTTTTCCACTTCAACGGCACGCCATCCGGACGCGTGCGCCCGCCCTCCACAACCTTCACCGGCAGGCCCGCAGCCCTGATCCGCGCCACTTCCCCATCGAAGAAAGTGGGCCGCACCGCCCAGGCGCAAGGCCCCGCATTCCCTTCCATGAACTTGCTCCAATGATGCGCAGCCAGAGCCGCCGGATCGTAATTGGCTTGCGGCGCGATCAGCTCAATGTAAGATCCATCCGGGAAACTCGCGATGGCCGTCTCGGTAGCGTGGTTGGTATGCGGGCCACCGGATTCAAAGTGCAATCCGGCCGTCGAGAGTTGCTGCTCCATCACGGCGAGACTCTTGCCCGCAACCGTAACGTGATCGATCTTCAGATCCGCCGCCGGCGCGAGCATGGGAATTACCAGAAGGAGAGCACGAAGCTTCATGCTCTATTTTTGATCAAAGAGCCCGGAGCGTCCAATGTGCTCGCCCTTCAGCATGACCATCGAGATGGAAGAGAGCGCCTTCACATCCTGCAAAGGGTTGCCGTCCACCAGCAGGAAGGTGGCTTCTTTTCCTTTTTCGATGGTTCCAAAGCGGTCGCCCGCGCCCAGCAGTTTTGCGCCATTGGCCGTTGCCGCCTGAAGCGCGACCTGAATCGGAATGCCGGCCGCCACCCATAACTCGACCTCGTGTTGAACGGTGGGCCCGTGCATGACGAGGAAATTGCCGGCGTCCGAACCCGTTACCAGCATCACTCCGGCTTTCCATGCTCGAACCAGATTTCTGTTGCCCTGTTCAAGAGACATCGGGTACTTAGCGATCCCGTTCCGCATCTCCGCAAACTCGGATGACATGGCCGCTCTGCGCGTGCCGGTGATCAACTCCTGCGGCGTCACCTGCTGCACCAGCGAGTTATTCAGGATGGTCGCGTTACCGGCCGCGAAGTTTGTCATCCCTTCGACTACGCTGAGCGTGGGATCGAAGGCGATGCCTTTGGCCTTCATCTCCGCCAGGGTAGCATCGGGAATGTCATCCACATAGGACCCATGCTCGATGGAATTCGCGCCGATCGCGACGGCGTCGATCACATCGGCGCTGCGTCCGGTGTGGATTGATGCGGGCAAACCCTTGCGGTGGGCCTCGTCCACCACCGTCCGCAGGATTCCGATTTCCATGCGCTGGTAGGGATGCGAGGCCGCGCCCTCGTCCAGAATCCCTTTGATGGCATTCACGCGTTTGGCTGCCAGCGCGTCAACCATGCTTCGCGCCTGGTCCACATTTCTCGGGATGCGCAGAAATTCGGCATTGAAGCCGGCGCGGAACGCTTCCGGCATGTAATTCGCGTACTCGGTGCCGTGACCTTTCTCCGCCGTAAATAAGGGACCGCAGATAAAGATTTCCGGGCCCAGCTTTTCGCCTGAGTTGAATAACTCGCGGTAGCGCAGACCTTCCTTCAACTGGTCGCCCGCGCTGCGAACGGCGGTAACTCCACTGTAAAGATACGCCTCGAACTCATGCTGCGCGGACTTATCCGGATCGAACTTACTCGGATCGTCCGAGAATCCGCCCGAAGCGCCAAAATGTATGTGGACATCCACTAACCCAGGCAGTAGTGTCTTGCCGGCCGCGTCGATCGCTTCGGCTTTCAGATCTTTCGCTTCTGGTGAGACGCCCTCATAGATAGCGGCCACCTTCCCATTGCGCACCAGCACCGCGCCGGTTTCGATCACTTTTCCAGTTCCGGTGAAGATGCGCGCATTGCGGATCAGGACAGCCTGGCCGCGCTCCAGATCGCGCATCAGAATCTTCGACTTATGCTGATCTTCCTTGGAGTGCGCTTCCCACGCGCCAAGCACGATGAACGGACAGAGGACTACCAGAACCCAAAGCTTGGCGGTAGCTTTCAACTTCTCTTCCTTCTCCCAACGGAAAAGCTTGGTGGCCAGGAAGATGCCGATAACGCCGGTAATCAACATTGCGGTCGCGGCAAGCCAGTTCTGCAGGAAAGATTCGCCGCGCTGCAGGATGCCGCCCAAACCGGTCATGAGGTACTTGGCGGGCACGAACTCCACCACGTTCTGGAGCCATAAAGGAAACAGGGTAATCGGGATGGTGATGCCGCTTAGAAACAACATGGCCATGTAGATGGGCTGAATCAGAATCATGCTCTCCTGCATGGAGTTCACCACGGAAGAGACGATCAACCCGATCGCGCGGAAAGCCAGGCATCCGAGACACGCGAACAGGAAAAACGACAGCATGTTCGAGGGCAGCTTCATGGCGTAAACCACCATCGCCAGCACAATGGTCCCTACTAACGCCGGGATATAGATCACCAGCCCGCTCATCATCGATGAAATCAACAGCGGCAGCGGCGAAATGGGAGTTACTTTATAACGCCGCAGGACGTTGGTTTCGCGCTCCTGCACGGCTCGCATTCCGGCGCCATAGAGTCCGTTGCCGAGGATGCCGAGCGCGGTCACCATGGATACCACCTGAAAGATGACGTTGCCTTGATCGGCATTATAGAGCTGTCCGAAGATGAAGAAAAACAGCAGCGGGAAGAAGTAATTGAAGAATAAGACGGAGCGGGCCCGGAAGGCCAGCTTCATGTCGATCTGAAACAGCGCAATGTAAGCTCTGAGCATTTACGTTTCCCGGAGTTTCTTGCCTGTGAGTTCGATGAAGACATCTTCCAGGGTGGGGCGATTGAGCCGGACGTCATCCAGTTCCATAGCGTTCGAATCGACCCACTTCACCATCTCCACCAGGGTGCGGGCGGGCTTTGATGAAGTGACGTTGATGTGCCTCTTGTCTTCACTCAATACAGCGCGCACGGCATCCGGCCAGCCGGGAAGTTCCCCGCCTTCCCAGGGAAGGTTCAAGGTCATCTCAATGGCCGATTGCGTCGCGCTTTTCTCCTGCAATTCACGCGGCGAACCGATCGCGATGATTTTGCCCGCATCCACAATGGCCACGCGGTCACAGAGGCGCTCGGCCTCTTCGATGTAGTGGGTGGTCATCAGGATCGTTCTCTTCTCCTGGCGCAGCTCTTCCAGCAGATCGCGAATTTCCAGGCGCACCTGTGGATCAAGGCCGGTCGTCGGCTCATCCAGAAACAGAAGCTGCGGGTCGTTAATCAACGCAAGCGCCAGTGCAAGGCGCTGTTTCTGACCGCCCGAGAGCGTGGCGTATCCGGCGTCTTTTTTCTCCCAGAGCTGCAATCGTTTCAGAAGGGCATCGCCATCGACGGTGCGCGTGTAGAACGCCGCAAACAGCGTCAGCGATTCCTTCACCGTGATCTTATCCGGAAGGTTCGTGGCTTGCAGGCACACGCCGATGCGATCTTTCAGCTTATTGGTTTGCAGTTCGGGATCGAAATCGAGAACTTTCACGTCGCCGGAAGTCCGCGGCCGCAGCCCTTCTAGGATTTCCACCGTGGAAGTCTTGCCCGCCCCGTTCGGGCCGAGTAATCCAAAAACCTCGCCGGGGCGGACTTCGAAATCGAGGCCTCGAACAGCTTCAACGTCGCCGTAGGATTTAGTCAACCCACGGACATAGATGGCGTAGCCGCTGCTATCCATTTTGGACCGATAGCGTGCTTCGTTTGCTGCCGAACAGCAGATAGATCAACAGGCCGATCAGCAGCCAGAGGATGAAGCGGAACCAGGTCATCAACGGCAGGCCCATCATCAGCGTGAGGCAGCACCCGATGGAGAGCAGGGGGATCAGCGGCACCCACGGTACTTTAAAGCTGCGCGGGCGGTCGGGCTGCTTCTTTCGCAAAACGATCACGCCAGCAGATACGACGATGAAAGCGAAAAGGGTCCCGATATTTGAGAGTTCCGCAAAAGTGTCGATATCCCACAGGCCGGCGGGCAATCCGACAACCAGGCCGGCAACCCAGGTGCTGATGTAGGGCGTCCGGTATTTGGGGTGCACCCGGCTGAAAATGCCGGGCAGCAGGCGATCGCGGGACATCGCGAACCAGATGCGCGCCTGTCCGTACTGGTAGACCAGCAGGGACGAGATCATGCCAATGAGCGCGCCGATGGTGACCACCACACGCAGCCGGTTGTAGCCGAGAGCTTTCAGCGCGTCCGCGACGGGGGAATCCGTGTTCAGGGTTTCGTACCTGGCGATGCCGGTGAGCACCAACGCCACCGAGCCATAAAGAATGGTGCAGACAATGAGCGTGGCGATGATCCCATGGGGCACATCCCGCTGCGGGTTCTTACACTCCTCGGCCGCTGTTGAAACCGAATCGAAACCAATGTAAGTGAAAAAGACGATGGATGCGCCGGTGAGGACGCCGGAGAACCCGTTGGGCGCGAAAGGCTTCCAGTTCTCAACGTGAATGGCCTTGGCTGCGCCGACGCAAAAAATGACGATGGCGAGAATCTTGATGCCCACCATCACCGCGTTTGTTTCCGCGCCTTCCCTGACGCCCTTCACCAACACCCAGGTGACGAGCATGGTGATGGCGAGCGCTGGGATATTGAAGATTCCACTTGGCTGGCCGGGCGCGGGCCACGCGGGATAGGCGATGATAGCGGGCAAATGGACGCCGAACAGATTGTCGCCCAGGTCCTGGAGATAGGCGGAGAATCCAACCGCGACGGACATGTTGGAGACGGCGTATTCCAGGATGAGATCCCAGCCGATGATCCACGCGATGATCTCGCCCAAAATCGCGTAGGCGTAGGTGTACGCGCTGCCCGCGATGGGAATCATGGAAGCCAGTTCCGCGTAGCAGAGGCCCGCGAACAGGCACGCGATGGCGACCAGGACGAACGAAACGGTAATCGCCGGACCGGCGCCGGGACGCCCCAGCATGGAAATGCCGTGCGTCCCATGAATCAGAAGATCGATGACGGTGGCGTGGAAGATCGACTTGATCTTGGTGACGCTTCCGGCCGCCGCCGTCCCCGTGAGTGTGAAGATGCCGGAACCGATGACGGCGCCGATTCCCAGGGCGGTTAAACTCCACGGCCCAAGAGTCTTGCGGAGCCGGTGCTCCGGCTCTTCCGAGGAGGCAATCAGCTCATCAATGTTCTTGGTGCGGAATAGATCCGGCATCAGCGGATTTTACCGCTTCCGCTGGCCTTGCGCCATTCTTTGGACCTTTTTCTTTTGCGAGCCGCGCGCCACTCCGGCCGCTCGCTTCGCTTTCGGCGCGGCTTTCTTGCGGGCTGTCCGCTTCAGCTTCTTGCGCTCGACTTTGTCTTCAACCTTCTTCGTGTTTGCCATTATTTCCGTTTGATTCCTGCGTATTTTTCAATCAACTTCTTGAGCCCGTGGCGCGCGAACATGACGGTGATTTTTGCATCGTCGCCCTCACCCTCGCGGCGCACAACCGTACCGATCCCGTATTTGGGATGCTCTATTACTGTACCTGTTTTCGCTGGACCACTTGGGGCGACGGGCTTGGGAAGGGGCGCGGTGGCGGGCGCACGCGGTGGAAACTGCGGCGCGGATGTCGCGGCGGCGCGGGGCGGAAGCCTTGCGGGCACCGGCGGCGCTACAGGAGTCTGAACCGGCATTTGGAGCCCGCGCTCCTTGAAGAACTGCGAGATGTTGTCGATCGAGTTGTACGTCTTGCCGGTGTAGACGTTGCGTTTGGCAATTTGCCTGGCTTCCTCACGTTCCGCGCTTAAATCGACCTGCGGAATCTCGTCGCCCGCACCGGCGCCAATGTTGATCATCAAGTGCGAGGGAACTTCTTTCAGAAAACGCGATGCCAGAGACCGCTCCTGCTCACCACCGCCAAAACGGCGCCGGTACCGCGCCCACGTCAGGTAGAGCCGCTTCTCCGCGCGCGTCATCCCCACGTAGCAAAGCCGGCGCTCTTCTTCCATGGCCGATTCGGAATTCAGCGATCGGAAATGCGGGAAGATGCCTTCTTCCATGCCAGCCAGAAACACGACGGGAAATTCCAGGCCTTTGGCGTTGTGCAGCGTTAACAGCATCACCTGCGCCTTGGTATCCACCTGATCGGTCTGGGCAACCAGCGCGGCATGATCCAGAAAATCCGCCGCCGTTTCGCCACGCTCCCACGCCTCAGCCGCGGCGTTCGTGATTTCGTTCAGGTTCTCGATGCGAGCTTCGGATTCGGGCGTGTGTTCCTGTTCCAGCATGCGGCGATAGCCGGTGCGTTCCTCGATGAACTGGAGTGCTTCATTGAGCGGGATTTTCTCCACAGCTTCGCTGAGTTCCTCAATGAGATTGCGAAAAGCCGAAATCGCGGAATGCGCGCGCGTGCCGAGTTGATTCTCGTCGAGCATTCGCCGCAGCGCGTCCCAGAGACTGCTCTCCTGCTGTGCGGCAAAGGCCTGGATCTGATCGACGGTACTCTTTCCAATGCCGCGCGCGGGCGTATTGATCACGCGGGTTAAGGCCACTGAATCCTGGTGCGAGAGGCTGAGCTTCAGATACGACAGGATGTCTTTGACCTCCATGCGCTGATAGAAGCTGACTCCGCCGACAACCAGATAGGGCCGGCCATAGCGCCGCAGGGCTTCTTCAATCTGGCGCGATTGCGAGTTGGTGCGGTAGAGCACGGCGACATGCCATTGGGGGTGCTGGCTCAGCACGCGCTCGATGGTGTCGGCGATGAAGAGGGCTTCGTTTTCCGCGTCGTGCCCGGCGTAGAGAGCCAGCTCGTCGCCCGCGCCGGAATCCGTCCAAAGCCACTTCCCTTTGCGCTCTTTGTTGTTGGCGACGACGGCGGAAGCGGCTTCGAGGATGTTCTTGGTGGAGCGGTAATTCTGTTCCAGTCGGATGGTTTTTGCGTTGGGATAATCGCGTTCGAAATCGAGAATGTTGCGAATGTCCGCACCGCGCCAGCTATAAATGGATTGATCTTCGTCGCCCACCACGCAGACATTCGAATGTTCCTGGGTGAGCAGGCGCATCAGCTGGTACTGCGTGCGGTTGGTGTCCTGGTATTCGTCGATCATCAGGTAACTGATGCGCCGGTTGTAGGCTTCGCGGGTGGCCGCATCGTGAGCCAGAAGCCGAACGGTTTCCAGTAGTAGGTCGTCAAAATCAAGCGCGTTGGCGTTCCGGAGGCCTTTTTCGTATTCTTCGAACAACGCCGCGATGCGCGACATTTTGGGGTCCTGAGCTTCCTCGTAAAGCTCCTGCGGCGACTTCTGGCAGTTCTTGGAATGGCTGATCACGGACATGGTCGCGCGAAGCGGCATGGCCTTGTCATCGAGCCCCAGCTTCTTGTAAGCCGCTTTGACGATGGCGTGTTGATCGTCATCATCATAGATGGAGAAACGCCTGGTGAACCCGGGACGGATGAGCGCCAGCGCATCGCCATCGCGGCGCAGCAGGCGGACGCAAAACGAGTGGAAGGTCGAGAGGTTGGGGGTTCCGTGAACGCCCGCGCCTTCGATCAGCGATTCGACGCGCGAACGCATTTCCGCTGCGGCTTTATTGGTGAAGGTGACGGCGAGAATGGCGGAAGGGGGGATGTGTTTGGCGGTGACCAGGTGCGCGATGCGATGCGTAATGACGCGCGTTTTTCCGCTGCCGGCGCCGGCCAGGATCAGGAGCGGACCTTCAGTTGAGGCAACGGCTTCACGCTGCTGAGGATTGAGACCTTCGAGGAAATCCATTACGCGGGGAATTTCGATTTTAGCAGGGCGCTCCGGATGGAAGACTGCATAATAGAAGCAGGGACTTCGCATGGCGACAACCACAACGACAACCACAACAACGATGTCGGGTACTCAGTTTGATGCTCTCCCATATGACGAGGGCAGACGCTGGGAACTGCTTGGGGGAGAACTCATTGAAATGCCTAGCCCGACGCCGCGACACC
>Ga0182012_10003159_pt1 | contig 17592 bp, 4 predicted proteins | sample 612S2SmetaG_FD_120486 | JGI IMG/M metagenome (GOLD analysis project Ga0182012, IMG submission 120486) | Permafrost microbial communities from Stordalen Mire, Sweden - 612S2S metaG | ecosystem: Environmental > Terrestrial > Soil > Wetlands > Permafrost | place: Sweden: Stordalen | collected...
CCACAAATACGCCAACGTCAACTCCAACTCAAACACCTACCAATACAGCCACCAATACATCTACTGATACGGTAACAGGAACCATTCCGCCTACGAACACCTTCACGGATACGCCTACTTTCACTTCAACGTCCACACCAACCAATACACCCACCATTACCAATACCCCAACCGTGACAAATACACCCACAAACACGGCCACTTTCACGGTTACCAACACACCTACCAATACCTTAACCAATACACCAACCTTTACTCCTACAAACACATTCACGTTCACAAATACCCCGACCAATACGGCAACTAACACCGTCACCAACACGCCCACGTTAACCCCAACCGGAACGTTCACCTTCACGCCCACTCAAACCTTTACCCGAACCAGCACACCTACCTTTACTCCAACATTCACCAGTACGCCGTTACCCTATGACCAAATTTTCCCTCCATTCCCCAATCCATCTAATGGTTCGCCCATATCCTTTACGATTACAGTGCCAAGCCCGTCAACCGTGACATTGGATGTGTTCACACTGGCTTTCCGCAAAATTAGCGGTCAAACAACGCAAATTTCCGGAACCGAAACACTTCAGTGGGACCTGAAAGACCTTTCCGGAGTTCAGGTATCCAATGGACTTTATTACGTCCGGATTCAGATAACGGGAATTCAGTCGACCACAAAAATTCTCAAAGTGCTGATCTTAAGATAAATTTTGTATGCGTAAGAGGCCGGCTGGTAAATGGTATGGTCCTCAAGAGCAAAACGCATTTCCCGCCCCGTTTCGCGACACTACATCTCCATTTTTTTAATACTCACATTCTGAATTAAAACCCTTAAGACGAGAGATAAAATGAAAAGTAGAAATTTTAAACTTTGGCTGATAGCCGGATTGGTTTTGTCGGCTTTTTCAAAACCGGCTCATGCCCAAACAGCTGTCATTGACGCGACCCAAACTTATCAATATATCCGGGGCTTCGGAGCTTCCAGCGCCTGGCACACCAGCGCCTTCTCTACGGCTCTAGCCACTGACTTTTGGGACTCGACCAATACCGTTGTTAACGCGGGAGTTACCAGTGCCAGCGGTATCGGATTATCCATGCTCCGCTGTCACATACCCGACGACAACCCCACCACAGGGACTTCCGTTACCGATCAGGGAGAACTCGCGGTTATGCAGCAGGCTAAAGCACTAGGCGTGACTCAAATCTGGGCGACCGAATGGACGCCGCCCAATGCCTATAAAACCAATGGTATGCCCTATGGCGACCCGAACAACACTTTTAATGGAGCTGGTACAGGCAGCCCTAACGCCAACGATACGGGCTATGCCCAGTACCTGATCAATTACATCAATTATATTCAAAGCCAGGGCGTTACACTTCTTGCCGTATCACCCCAAAACGAACCGGATCAAGACGTCACTTATGAATCCGCCCTTTGGACCGCCGGACAGTTTGATGTTTTTGTTCCGGTCTTTGGAGCGGCTCTCCAGACGGCCGGCCTCTCAACCAAACTCATCATTACGGAACATTCAAAAGACAACTTGTCTCTGGCAGCCGCCGCTATGGATGACACCAACGCGGCAAAGTACATAGACGTCATCGCGGGACATCTTTATGGCGGCGGCCCCAATTCGCTGGCTTCCGGAGGCTTCACCCAATTAACCAATCAGGAAAATTGGGAAACCGAAATTTACGATCAAGTCAGCGCTTCACCTGATCCCAGCATGGTCTCGGGGCTTTATGTCGCGGGTCTTATACAAAATTGCCTTGTCAACGCGGGCATGAATGTCTTTCATTACTGGTGGCTCCAAAGTACGGCTACGGATAACGGTGGTCTGGTCGAATCCAACGGCACTATCGCGAAACGGATGTATGTTCTGGGCAACTGGAGCCGATTTGTCCGGCCCGGTTCTTACCGTATTTCCGCCACCGCGAACCCCTCCGCTGGTGTTTCGATTTCCGCCTATAAAAACACCAACTCAGGTCAGTACATCATCATCGCCATTAACGCGAACACATCAGCGGTCAACCAAACCTTTAGCTTGACCGGCATCACTTCAACTTCCGTTACACCCTGGCTTACCGACGCCAATGACAACCTAACGCAAAAAGCCGCTGTGGCCGTTACGGGAGGCAGTTTCACTTACTCTTTGCCCGTCTCAAGTGTGGTTTCTTTTGTGGGGTCAACCAGCTCTTTCGGCCCGACCGCCACTCCCACTAACACCCTTCCCCCCACAGCCACGCCAACTTTAACCGCCACACCCATTCCGGGCGCCTATTGCATGATTGATGATTTTCCCACCAACAGCACCACAAACTTGTGGGGCGGAAGCTGGGCCGTTTATCAGGACGCGGGCAGCACCGAGGCCTTTTCAGTCGCCGCCGGCGGATCAGGCGGAACTTCCAATTATTCCGCGGCCGTCAATGGAACCGTTGACGCGGGCGGTTACGCGGATTTGACCTGTTCCTTAAGCGCCGGTACCACCGACCTCTCCAATTACGTCGGTGTGGCCTTTGACGTAAAGGGTAACGGAGGAACTTATTGGTTTCAGGTAGTCAGCGCCACTGTGACAACCGGCGACCATTATGGCGAAACCTTTGTGGCTCCAGCCGCCTGGACGCCAGTCACCGTTTATTTCAACGCTATCGCCCAAAGAGGGTGGGGCAACCCGCCTCAGCCTTTTGGCCAAAATCAGGTCAGCGCGCTTCAATGGGCCAACAACACCACGGGAACAATGAATTTTCAGGTGGATAACGTCCGCGTAATTGGAAACTATTGTTCCCCGTTAACTTCAACACCCACCCATACGCCAACCAACACAGCTACTAACACCGTAACCAATAGCGCCACCAAAACACCGACAAACACCGCGACTAACACCCCAACGAACACTCCGACCCAGACAGCCACCAATACACCCACCAACACCATCACTAAAACCCCGACTAATACAGTTACAAACACAACTACGAATACCGCCACCAACACAACGACCAACACGGTTACGCAAACTCCCACTAATTCCCCAACCAAAACAACCACCAATACACCCACCAACAGCCCCACTCAAACCCTTACCAGTACAGCCACCAACACAACAACCGGAACCGCGCCGCCGACCAGCACCTTCACCAATACGCCCACCAATACAGCGACGAACACCACATCAAATACTCCGACGATTACAGCAACTGCCACCATTACCACCACGCCTACCCCTACAGCAACCTCAACCGCGACGAACACAATGACCAACACTCCTACTCAAACCGCCACCAACACCATAACCAATACGCCAACCAACACAGTGTCGCCCACGGTGACTAACACACCGACGAACACCCCGACTAAAACCGTCACCAATACCGCCACCAATACGCCTACCAACACCCCCACTTCAACCGTAACCAATACACCCACCAACACTGCCACTAAAACAGCCACCAACACCGCCACCAATACGCCGACCAACACACTAACTTCTACAGCAACCAATTCGCCTACTAACACCGCTACTAGCACACCAACAAACACACCCACTAAGACTTCAACTGCCACTGCGACTTATACACAAACCAATACACCGTCGGCAACTCCAACAACCACCCCCACCAGTACTTCCACCCGCACAAGCACTCCGACCCTTACCCCGACTTATACGCCCACCTTAACCTCGCAGATTGTGATTTCCGAGCCATTCCCCAACCCATCCAGTGGTTCGCCAATCACCTTTAATGTTCAAGTACCGAATCAATCGACTGTGACCCTGGAAGTCTTTACTCTAGCTTTCCGAAAGGTCTTCAGTGAAACGGCTCAGGCTTACGGACCCGTAACACTTCAGTGGAATTTAAAAGATACTTCGGGGACTCTGGTTTCCAACGGAGTCTATTACGTCCGCATTAACGTAACAGGCCATCCATCGGCCACGAAGATTCTGAAAGTGCTGGTTTTGAGGTAGTTTCAAGGGAGGGATTTATATACTCAAACTCCCTTACGGCAGAAGCGAGGAACATATCCCATCTTCCATCGATAAGGATTATGCTTTTATCCGCGATTTGAAGGTCTTCACTCCCTAAAACTCGACGTATTCCGTGAGTGATTTTAAGGATTTTCACGAAAACAACGGAGTTACCGGGAGTTAGGTATGTAATTTCCAAAGTTTTATTGGAAACAAAAAACCCCGGACTGGGCCGGGATTAAAGTATTCATTAAGTTGAAAGAGAAGAAAACTACTGGAGAATCACAATCTGACTATTGCCTGTATCCGCGACATAGATGTTAGGCGGTATAGTGTTGTTGTCTACTTTAATACCAGTTGGTCCATTTAAACCCAACCCGCTCAAAATTTTCACAAGATTTCCAGACAATGTCATTTCAATAATCCGGTTATTTCCTGTATCTGAAATATACAAATCATTTGTCGCAATAGAGTAAGCAACCCCTTGCGGCTTTACGAAAGAAACCGGCGGCCCACTGGTATTGTTATCGGAAGTGATGGAAGAAATGGGTGCGCCGACAAATCCAGCGGTTTCGGAAGCCGAATATAGATCAATACTATTATTTGCAGAATTCGCCACAATAATAGTCGTTCCAGCTGTTGTAATTTGACCTATCGAACTTACTCCGCCTGAACCCAAACTATTTAAAGAACCATTCCAATAATTAACGTTAGTCGCCGCGGTAAGCGGTACCGGTGATAAAAATTCCATCACATCCGAAACATTATCCGTACCCGTATCCGTAATAAACAAATCACCGTTATTATCAACCGCGACATAGCGAGGTCTGTCCAAAGCGCCGCTGGCCGCCTGCGTATCCGAAAGCCCCGACACTTCTGCTCCACCACCCACCGAACCCGGAACATTTAAGTTAGTAATTTGGTATTGATTCACCATCGACACACCCGAACTGGCGACATAAAGATAATGTCCATTAGTATCAACCGCTAAGCCCACAGGTGTAGTTAAACCAGTGATTGTGCTCAACAATGTAGGGATTAAAGGATTAGCGACACTGTAAACACCTATTGTGCCAGTCGCTGAATTGGGAACAAACATAGTGGTTGCCGCTCCATTTGTTGGTCCAAAGATCGCCACGTCATAAGGAAGCGAACCCAATATAGAAACAGAACCAGCAACTGTGACAGCGTCTGAACCAACGGTTGGCGTCACAGTTGGATTAGAGACAACCGACGAAGCCAAGTCGGCAGTAGTCTGTTCATAGCCGCAATAAGGCAGCGAGGTGTTTACCCGGTACACAAAAACAGGGCCTGCCGCGCCGACGCTGACCACCTGCAACCAGGCGTGGCCACCACCTGACAATTTGACGCAGTAAACATCACCCGGCGCCATCGAGGAAGGGCCAGTGGCAAACTGGCTTTTGGACGAACTGGAACTTTCAGCAAAAGTGGAAGGCAGTTGTAAATAATTGACAAAATTGCCATTACCCAAATAAGCGATCGTATCGTTCGCCAAAGCCGAATCATCCAACTCAAAACCTGTGCCATCAGAAGAGATTTTGCAGATCGCATCCATGCCTGGCGCGGTATTCGCTCCCGCAGTGCTTGTTGTATATGATTCAAAATTAAATGCTTTACCGGCACCCAACGTAATCTGGTAAACAGGCTTGTTCACCGGACCTAGTGTTACAGGAACAGTTCCCCCGGAAAGAGTGGCGGCACCCGCGGCAATCAAATTATTGGCGGAATCATTAATCTGGACCGCGACATAGCTATAGGAATTACCCGTCGGGAGTTTTACGTTGAAGCTAAAAGAATTACCCGTGCTGGCGGACGCGGTTCCCGCGTTACCCTTCAACGGAGCGCCTGTACCGGCGATGTAATACAAAACGCTAACCTGGGTAGCGCTTAAATCTTTACCGTGAGAATCTTTCAAGGGCACGGTGATAGAGGCGACCGAAGCCGAAGCGGGGCCAACGGGAGCATTACCCTTCGCGCAGCCCCAAAAGAAAGCTAAGGGGGCCAGTACCAGCAGAGAACCCTTGATAAAGTTGTTTACTCTCACGACAGATCCTATCAAGCCGGGCTTCCCCGGCTTAAACCTAAAGTTTAAACTTCATTTCCCCGCCAAACGTCTGCGAATCAAAATTCGTGCGGTCAAACTGGCCCTGGTAATGGGCGGATAAACTCAACCCGCTCTTCCATTCCACACCCAGCGACGCGTTGGCCTCGATACCGCTTTGGCCTATCGGCGCGCCCTGCACCGTGAAAGGACTGCCGCCCACGCTGGAAGCGATCGAACCACCCTGACTGTCATATTCCTGCAGCCAGGTCGCGCTGACCATCGGGGATAAGGTCATGTCCTTATCCAGATTCAAATTACCTGTCGCTTGAGCTCCTAAATTGCTGATTAAGGAATCCTGACCCTGGTATCCAAAAGATTCGGGCGAAAGAGAACCCGTTTCCTGGAAGCCATTCACGTTGACCATGGTGTATTGAACGGAACCAATCGGCCCGACCGTCCAGTTATCCGCCTGAATCTGGTAACCCAGTCCCAATTGGCCCGAGTATAAAAGACCATTGGTATTACCCTGCGCCATGCCGCCAAAAGCCACACGCTGGCTGTTATAGGTTTCATAGCCGCCTTCACCCAAAATCGAGGCATACAAGCCGTTCGATTTGGCCATACCATAAAGCCCCACTTCGCCGCCGTTCATCGCCAAAACGCTTCCGCTGTTGGAAGTCACATTGGGGTTCTGGTAAGCCACCATCAAGCCGAAAGCCATATCTTTGTTTACCTGGTAATCCGCGCCGGCGGTCACGCCGTTCAACACCGCGTTATAGCCCTCGCCGTTACCGCTGACGTTCAAGGTTCCGCTGTCGCCGCTCACAAACCCGCCCCAGCGCTGGTCGTCTTTAACTTCTTCACTATGGAAGGCCATTTGCAATTCTTCCTCGGCGGACATGGTGCTGGCAAACATCATGTTGCTGTCGATAGAAGCGGTTTGATTATTTCCCGAGAATCCTTTGCCGGACAAGAAAGACGCCATGCGGCCGTTCAAAGCGCCTGCCTGCAATTGGGTTATCTGGAAGTTGGTTGAGTAAAGCGAAGTCATGTTGGAAGGCGATATCTGGTTGAACACCTGCGAATAATCAGAAGCCTTCACATTGGCCAAAGCCACTAACAAGGTTGAAGCTTGTCTGCCTCCAAGGTTATTCAAAGCATTGGCGACCGATAACTGGTTGGCGTTATTAACCGCGTATTGGGCAAAAGAAGCGGGTTCGGTTTCTAACCACACCGCCGTTGGGAAGTAAACCGGCACTAATTTCACGCCGGAGAAAGATTGATTAACAGATGAAAAATCACCTGAAATACTTCCAGCTCCGATAATTAAATATTCATCACCACGGGTTGGCGTAAATGAGTTGTAAGAAGTCAATTGAAGCGTGCCATTTAACGAAACATTTCCGTTAACAAATACAAAGTCATTATTATTGGGGTTAGTACCAACTATTGTTGTAGGGCCTGGTGTTACTGTAGGTGTTACTGTGGGCGTTGCCGGGGAACCACCCAAGCCTACGACTAAAGTTCCATTGGAAGATTGTGTGTAATTACCGCTCACATTGATGCTGTGATTAATGATTCCGTCGGTGGAAAGAGTTCCGTTATTGACATTCACATTCCCTGAACCCAAAGCAAACGGGCTTGCCAGAATCAAAGTTCCGCCGTCCACGTTCGTATCGCCGTAGTAGTTCGCTCCCGACATAAATAAAGTTCCAGTGCCCACCTTGGTCAAAGAGCCTACCGTGATACCCGCGTTCATTTCACCAAAAATCGTAATGGTTCCCGATAACGTCATGCTGGCATTGTTGGCTCCCAAACCTAGATTCTGGAAACCAAGGTTAACATCGCCCGATCCGCTAATAGAACCCACTGTGACACCGTTGGATTCACTTATGTCAAATACGCTATTGCCGGACGTCTCGTTAAATGTCGCCGTGCCGCCATTGGCATGGCCGTAGAAAATAACCCCGTTATTATTTTGAACTGTCGCGTTGTCAGCCGACGCGTTGGTGTTGAACACCAGCCAACCCGAGGTGTTGTTGTTAATGGTCGCGTTGTCCGCCGAGGAATTACCCGTAAAATAAGTATTACCGTAGTTATTAATAACAGCGCTGACCGCATCGCTATAACTTGAGAACTGCAATTCGGCACCCGCGTAATTGGTAATGTTTGCCGTACCCGCCGTTGCGGTATTATCAAAGTTGGTCAAATTACTGTTATTGATTGTCAAATTACCCGCGTTGCCGGAATTGATAAAACCTAACCCCGCACCCACACCAATTGATACAAAATTAGAAGTTCCCAGTGTTCCGTTTGTGTCCACTTGCAACAAACCACCCGCAATCGTCGTGGCACCTGTGTAGGTGTTGGCGCCGCCCAGTGTTAATGTTCCCGCGCCCATTTTGGTCAAAGAACCCGTACCGCTTATAACACCAGATAAAGTTAAACTATCGACACTCGTTTCAAACGCTTCATTTCCGGTTAAGACGACCGCGTTAGCAACAGCCGTGTTATTCGCGCCCGATGTTAAAGTGGTTCCGTCAGACATTGTCAACATGCCGGTTCCCAACGCGGAATTATTTGCCAGACTCAAAGTACCAGCACTCAAAGAAGTGCCACCGCTGTACGTGTTCGTTCCGGACAACGTCAGCATTCCAACACCAGTTGAGAACGTCACGGACATAGAACCCGTACCGGTAATCACGCCCGATAAGGCGATAGCGCCACCATTTGAATCAACCGTATCGTTTCCGTTTAAGTTCACAGCGTTGGCAAGAACTAGGTTATTCATACCCGTTAAGGTGGTACCGTTAGACATCTTCAACGTGCCGGTTCCCATCGCCGCATTATTTTCAACATCTAAAATGCCGACATTTAAATTGGTGCCGCCGGTATAAGTATTCGTCCCAGAGAGTGTCAACATTCCAGCTCCCGTAGCAGAAGTCACCGTCAAGGTTCCAGTGCCGCCGATCACACCCGAGAGCGTCGAGTTAAATCCGTTCGTATCAATTGTTCCGTTGTTCGATGTTAATACCACATCACGGTTGGTCGTTAATCCGGTTCCAGTTTGTAATGTCCCACCGTTGAGAGTAAGGGTAGTTCCCGCTTGACCCAAATTATTATCACTCAAGATATTTAAAGTACCGCTGCTCACACTGGTACCGCCGCTATAGTCATTTGTATTGGTCAAAGTCATAGAACCCGACCCAACTTTAACAATGCCACCCGATCCCGAAATGACTCCTGCATAGAGAGTGCTGGTATTGTCCCCGCCGGTCGTAAATGTGTTAGTCCCAATGCTAACCTGGCCTGATCCGCTTAAAGACCCAATTGTGTTATTCGAATTATCGGTCGCGTTTAGCGTCGTGCCAGCGGAAAGACTGACGGCGTTATTGGTCAAACTAACGCCCGCATCGATAAGTAAGGTGCCACCCTGAACATCTATCACACCCGTTCCCAAGGCATTGTTTGTTCCCGCAACTACAGTTCCGGCGTCAAGCAATGTTCCGCCGCTATAATTATTGCTTCCTGAAATCGTCACAACACCTGAACCACTTGTGTCCGTAACAGCCAAGCTTCCAGTACCGCTGATGGTTCCCGATAAGGTGGAAGTAACACCATTGGTATCATAGTTATCAACTCCACTTAGAGATACCGTATTGGTCACGGCCAAGTTATTAATACCCGCTTGTAACGTTGTTCCGCCTAAAAGTGTCAGGTTCCCTGTCCCAACCGCATTGTTGTTGCCCAGGTTCAATGTACCCACACCTAATGTCGTGCCACCGCTATAAGTATTATTGCCAGTAAGTGTCAAAGACCCGCCACCAACACTGTCCGTCACCAATAGACTTCCCGTTCCACTAACCACACCTGACACAGCCGCGCCATTTCCATTGGTATCAATTGTTGTTGAACCATTTAGCGAAACCGTATTGGTCACCGCCAGGTTTGGCACACCTACCTGTAAGGTCGTGCCGGTTTCAAGGTCCAGATTTCCTGTACCCAGCGCGTTATTGTTACCAATATTTAATTTGCCCGCTAACACGGATGTTCCACCGCCATAGGTACTCGTTCCCGTCAGGGTTAATGATCCACTACTAACTTTATCTAAAGTTGTGTTACCGTTTATCGAACCGCCAAAATTACCAGCGCCAATTTGAAGATTAGCCTGACTGCCGTTTACCGTGACAGAACCCGAACCATAAAGAGAACCTAGGGAAACCGAAGCAGTTCCACCAACATTGCCAGAACCTCCTTGCACGCTGAGGTAAGAAGCACTGTCAATTAGGTTCAAGGTATACATCGTTACAGAAGCGCTACCACCATTGCCGTTAGTTCCATCCGATGTACCCCCATTACCACTCGAAACATTAATAGATGATCCATTATTGAGGGTTACCGAATCGGCACTCAACGTGGCCAAACCACCATTACCAGCAATGCCTATAGAAGAAGACCCTCCTTCGCCACCAGCCACACTCACCGAGCTCGAATCTACTGAAACAGGTCCACTGATGGTTAAGGAAGCAGCTCCCCCGTTTCCGCCGTTGCCCTGGTTATTGTCCGTGCCGCCCTGTCCACCCAAAATGGTAAATGTTGAAGAATTACCGTTATCATTGTTATAGAAATTGTCCGAAACGATAGAAAGACCGCCCAGAGAAACACCGGCATCACCGCCAGCTCCTTCGGCTACCCCAGTATCCGCATAACCCGATCCTGCGTCTCCGCCTCCCACAGAAATGGTGCTGGAGTCCATTATAAGCGCATTGGCCACTAAAGAGGCTGATCCGCCAGCGCCACTCCAAGCCGAATTAGAACTATTGTTATTACCTCCGTCACCGCCAAAAATCCCAAAGTAGGAGCCCGTGCCCGCACTTGATGTTAAATATAAATTGTCATTGATTGTTACAATCGCGTCTCCGCCATTGCCACCGTAATAGTTATTACTTGAGGCGCCATCGCCAGCAGATACATTTACATTCGTGCTGTCTACGGACACCGGGCCATTTGAAAAGAAGTTTGCCCAACCACCGTTGCCGCCATTTCCAGAAGAAGTTCCACCAAACCCACCGAGTAAGGCAAAGGTGTTATTGTCGTCATTAGCGGTTAAGGCAAGAGAGCCAACATTCAGTAAAGCGTTACCGCCGTCACCCGCGGTGAAGTTATTGCTGTTTCCACCATTACCACCGCCAATGGTCACGTAACTTCCGTCTATTGAAACCGCTCCATTTACTACGAGGGTAGCGGCTCCGCCATTACCGCCAGTGCCGCCATAGGAGTCGTTCCCGCCATTACCACCTAAGATGCTAAAATAGGAATAATCGTAGGAACCTGTTATATAGAGTGAGCCTAAGGAAACTGAAGCATCTCCACCGTTTCCGGAAACCGTGCCGTTGTCACCACTGCCATAACCACCCAAACCACCGGCAACTGTTACCGAACTGCTATCAATGGAAACAGGTCCGCTTACATATAGAAGAGCGGTTCCACCAGCTCCACCGCTGCCAGAACTTTGTTCTTGTCCACCCATACCGCCGATAATATTTAAACTGGAAGTGTTTCCAAATATCTCGTTCTGGTTGAAACTATTGGAAGTTATTGTCAAACCACCGGTTAAAGAAACCGCTGCATTTCCACCAGCCGGTTCGACATCGGTATCGCTATTGGCCCATCCAAAGGTCGCTGCCCCGCCAGCCACAGATACCGCGCTTGAATCCATAGTTAACGTTCCACCCATCAAAGTGGCCGAACCAGCATCGCCACTTGAGCCATAATTATCGTAACCACCATTGCCGCCGAAAATATCAAGATTGGTTGAAGCATAAGTAGCCGTTAAGTCCATCTCCAGTCCAAAGGAAACCGATGCGTCACCACCATTGCCCCCGTTTCCAAAATCACTTAATCCGCCATTACCGCCAGCAATGGTCACATAGCTAGAATCAACCGAAACCGATCCATTCGAAACAAGACTGGCCAATCCGCCAGAGCCACCCACTCCGCCATTACCCGTATCGTCTCCACTCTTTTCTATTTCGGTCGAGTCACTTGCGCCATAGGGCTCAACGTTAACGGATCCGCCCTGACCACCAATAACATTAAATATAGAAGTATTGCCGTAATTATAGCCATAGTCGTTGTAAGCATTGGAGGTGATCGTTAGGCTCCCGAAGGACACTGATGCGCTTCCACCCGAACCTTCGATGTCATAACCACCAGAATTCCCAGAAGCGTAACCGGCATTTCCGCCGCCCACACTCACATTGCTCGAATCCACAGACACCGCGCCATTGGTAATTAAATTGGCCGATCCACCGGCACCACTGATACCCGAGTCATAGTCATTAGCACCAGAGCCACCTGTCACATCAAAATTGGAAGTTCCCCAACCGCTGTTGGACGTCACGTTCAAGTTGTTATCAATCGAAACTGTAGCGTTGCCGCCAGACCCTTCTACTTGCTCGCTGTAACCGTAGCCTTGATCCGCAGACCCTCCCTGCACATAAAAACCGGTGGAATCCATCGACACTGAGCCGCCGACAATTAAGGTGGCCGAACCACCATAGCTGCCAATCCCTCCACCAGACGATCCGCCTTCACCCCCGCCGCCGCCGTTCACTTGGAAATAAGAATAACTATTGTTAGACGTTGTATTTAAATCAGACCCAATGGATACCGAGGCATCTCCGCCGTTCGCACCGCCTCCATTACCATCGCCGCCGGTGCCGCCTTGAACATAGATGGAACCCGAATCCAGCGAAACCGCGCCGCTCACGGTTAAGGTTGCCGATCCGCCAGCCCCGCCGTTTCCAAAATTGTAATCACTCCCGCCTGATCCGCCTTGCACGCTAAAGGTGGTATTAAATTCAGAATCACTATCTGTCATCGTCAATCCGGTCACAGAAACAGAGGCATTGCCCCCAGATCCATCCGTCATACCACTACTTGCCTGACCCCCGCCCCCCATTCCTCCCGTCACACCAAAACTACTCGAGTCCATAGACAGCATTCCACCAGTAAAAGTAGCCGAACCCGCATTGCCACCGTAATTGTTGCTATAGCCATCTGTGGTGGAATCGCCGCCATTGCCCGCCGTCATTGAAAAGTAGGAACTGTTGTTCATGGTCATATCGCCAGAAGCAAAAATTACGTCCCCACCAGTACCACCAAAACCTTGGTTTCCATAACCCCCATAAGATGTGTCGCCATATCCATAGTTGCCGCCATATCCGCCATTGCCCCCAGTACCGCCAGAAATGCTCAAGGTACTGTCATCCATCGAAACCGCGCCCGTTGACACGGTTACACTGCCGCCATTACCACCGTTACCGCCATTACCACCGTTGCCGCCTGTACCCGTGCCGTTAGTACCTGCGCTTTCATCACCTTGAGTACCAATCCCGGCATAACCATCTCCCCCTTGACCACCGCTGCCGCCATCGCCCCCATTGCCGCCAATAATACTAAAAGTAGAATTGTCAGTCATCGTAACGCCACCTAATGTCAGGTTAACCGCACCGCCATTACCGCCGTTGCCGCCAATGCCGCCAGTACCGCCGATTCCGTTACCGCCAATACCATTACCGGTGATTCCTTCCCCAATGGGTCCACTGTCCCCACCGTTGTCCGTATTGCCCCCCGTGCCAACTCCGCCGGTTCCGTTCCCGCCTTGACCAACACCACCATCGCCGCCATTACCGCCAGCCCCGCCCGTGCCGCTTTGAATATAAAAAGCGCTAGAATTATTAAGGGTCGTGTCACCCATGGAAACAGACACACTGCCCCCATCGCCGCCCAAACCACCAGTACCGCCCGTGCCGCCGTAACCGTTTCCGCCTGTGCCGTCGCCGCCAGTTCCTGTTCCACCAGTTACGCCCGTCGTATCTAAACCCGTACCATCGCCGCCGGTCGCGTTTCCGCCGTCACCCTCGCCGCCGATACCGCCCTGGCCGCCGCTGTTGCCAGAAACTGGGGTTGGAAGTGCGTTGCCTCCATCAACATTGAGAACGCTTGCGTCCATGCTGGTGGGACCGCTGACAATCAAATTAGCTGAACCGCCGCTTCCACCAGCGCCGCCCGTTAAAGCTGTACTTGCGCTGTTGTCGCCATCATCAGCCGTTACCGTTTCTCCTGTAACATCATTGCCAACGATTGTGGAATCTGAAGCACCAGTGACATCCGCACCTTGAGTAGTAGGACTATCAAGAGGACCATCAATTTCATAATTAACAAGGCCGCCGGTGCCGCCCGCGACCGTAAAGTTGGTTTGATCAATATTCGAGGTGAGGGTTAACCCCTGCCCTAAAGAAACCGCGGCGTCGCCGCCATTGCCGCCGATATTGGCATAGCTGTCTCCGCCATTGCCACCGGTGATGCTGACCGTGCTGGAATCCACTGATACCGGCCCACCAACAATCATGGTAGCTGTGCCACCATCAGCGCCGGAGCCAGTACCAGAGTTATTCCCGCCGCTTCCGCCGTTACCACCAGAGATACCTATATAAGAAGGTACGGGGTTAGTGTTTGAAGTTAACGTTAAACCCGTTCCAATTGAGACAGAAGCTGCTCCGCCCGTACCACTAGTACCATAGTTACTGTTACCGCCAGCTCCACCGCCCACCGTGATATTACTGGAATCCATGGAAGCCAATCCAGCAACAGTTAAAGCAGCTGAACCGCCGTTGCCGCCATTACCGCCGGTGGAATTTAAATAACCGGAATCAGCGCCGCCATTTCCAGCGTATAAAAAGAAACTGGAGTTAAAAGGAGAACCGTCAACCATACTATTGGACGTCATGGTCAAGTTGCCGAGAGTCGCAGTCGCCTCCCCTCCCGCTCCATCGGTGTCCGTGTTAGCCGCACCATAACCACTTCCGCCGTTGCCCGCGAATAATTGAACATTGCTCGTATCCATCGTCACGGTTCCCGTCACCGTCAAAGAAGCCGAACCGCCCGCACCGCCGACAGCCTTGCCACCGATGGAATCGGACCCGCCGTTTCCGCCATTGGGATATCCGCTGTAACCATTGATGATAAAATTGGAATTGCCGTTGTTATTGACATCGGTCAAATTGAGATCGCCCACGATCGACACCGACGCGTTTCCGCCAGCGCCATCCGATGTGCCGGGAGAACCAAAACCGTTGCCTCCACTGCCGCCGGAAACCGTGACGCTACTCGAATCCACCGACACTGAACCATTGGAGACTAAATTTGCCGAACCACCGTTGCCGCCATTACTGCCCGAATTGCCCGACCCACCAATGACATTGAAATTAGAAGGACTATCGGTATTGGAAGTTAAATTTAATCCACCCACGGTCACATAAGCGCTGCCGCCTGCCCCTCCTACTGAAGGAAAAAGACCAGCAGCACCACCAGAACCCGCAGTCACATTGACCGAACCAGAATCAATCGACACGGATCCGCTTGCCACTAAAGTCGCGTCCCCGCCAATACCGCCGCTACCATTGTCCGTGTCTTCTCCGCCTATTCCGCCGTTGGCGCCCGTCACATCAAAAGAGCTGGGTCCGTAAGTAGTAGTCACGGTTAAATCGGATCCAATCGAAACCGAGGCCGCTCCGCCGTTGCCGCCATTGCCGTCAAAACTATCACCGGCCAAACCGCCCGTTACGTTGATATTGCTGGAATCCACAGACACCGCGCCCGAAATAGTTAAAGACGCCGAACCACCAGACCCTCCAGTGCCCGAATTTTGATCCGTAAAACCCTGGCCACCCAGCACGTTAAAATTGGATTGATTTCCAGTGCTAACCTCGTTGTAGAAAGAATCCGAAGTGGCTGTTAAGGAGCTCGCCGAAACACTGGCGTTTCCCCCAATTCCATCCGTTGTGCCGTTGTCTCCCATGCCCGAACCACCATTGCCACCCTGAACCGTTACGTTGCTGGAATCCGCCGAAATGGCGCCCACATCCAGGGAAGCTGATCCGCCCAGACCGCCTGTACCCGAAACAGCACCAGACGCCAGATACCCGCCATTACCACCGATCACATCGAAATTGGAAGAACTACTGTTCGCGGTCAAAGTCAAATTAGATCCGCCCATGGATACAGAAGCATTTCCACCATTCCCACCAACACCATCAACATAGGCGCCGCCATTGCCAGCGCCCACACTGACAGAACTGGAATCAACCGCCGCAGGACCACTCAAGGTCAAACTGGCATTACCCCCATTGTCGCCATTGCCGATGCTTAAATTATTTACGCCCTGCCCGCCGACAACCACCAGCCCGGGATTCGAATCGGAAATAGTTAAATTAGTTCCGACAACAGAAACGGGAGTATCGGTAGGAGCGGTAAATGAAATCGGCCCATTGGTGAGAACAGCTACATTGCCTGCGCCTGTCAAACTGCCAATGATATTGATCGGAGTTCCTGAATTTTGAATCGTGACATTCGCGTTTAAAGCGGGAAGCGGCGGGGCCACGGACAAATCTATCGTCGCATCCTCAAGTTGAGAAAGATCAACGGTTCCCCCACCAGGATTAGCATTCACAATTGAGATGGCTGCGGCTAAAGTCGTAGTTGGCCCACTGGCCACATAGCCTGACCCCGAATCCGTTACTTCAACCGTAATGGGTATGCCTGCAGCTAGAACCGCTAAAGGCTGTAAGAGAAAACAAAAGAAAAATACAAGGAAGAACAACGAGGGTTTATCAAAAAGAGGGGAAATGGCTAAGGCTTTAGATATTTTTTTCATTAAGCCATTCCCTTAAACCTTTGATAAGAAGGTGTTTTAAAGCCATTTTTGGAGAAAAATCAGTGAGTGTTGGAAGGGGAAAAAATACTTGAGAACTTATACTTTAATTTCTTGTCAAAATCAATGTCAGAACTATCAAAACGAGCGCATTTTTGACCCCAAACGAACGACCTGAAAATGCCGAATTTTGACCAAACCGATTAAGTGAGAAGGCGGGGATATTGACGGGTGGCCAGTGCCCAGATGACTAGGGTGGCGGCCAGCAAAACCAGGGCGTCCAAAAAGCCGTGGGCGTAGACTGGGTCCAGTAAAAGCCCCCGTAAACCGTCCACCAGATAGCTCATCGGGTTGGCTTTGGCGACGAACTGAAGCCAGCCCGGCATGATGGAAACCGGATAGAGGGCGCTGGAGGCGAAAAAGAGCGGCATGGTGACCAACTGGCCGATGCCCATCATGCGGTCGCGGGTTTTCACGATGGCCGCGATGACCATGGACAGGCCGGAAAAAAACGCCGAGCCCAAAACCACAAAACCCAATAGACCGAATACTCTACCGATGCTCCACTGTAAGTGAATGCCCAAACAAAAAGACAAAGACAACACTACCGTCAGCTGGCAAAGCGACCGAACGGTAGACGCCAGCATTTTTCCCAGCACCAAAGCGGAACGTTCAATAGGCGTGGTGAGAATTTTTTGCAGCAACCCCATATCCCTTTCCCAAATGATCGAGAGCCCGTTGAAGATCGAAACAAATGTGATGGACTGGGCCAGAATACCCGGCGTCAGAAAAGCCAGATAGTCCCCGCCTGCTTCCGGCACCGCTTTCATGCGGCTGAAAGCCTCGCC
>Ga0182012_10003160_pt1 | contig 17590 bp, 19 predicted proteins | sample 612S2SmetaG_FD_120486 | JGI IMG/M metagenome (GOLD analysis project Ga0182012, IMG submission 120486) | Permafrost microbial communities from Stordalen Mire, Sweden - 612S2S metaG | ecosystem: Environmental > Terrestrial > Soil > Wetlands > Permafrost | place: Sweden: Stordalen | collected...
CTGCGCGCCCATGTTCTCGAATTTGTCCTTGAGCTCGATCTCCTTCGCGACCGAGACACCGTCCTTCGTGACGGTGGGAGCGCCGAAGCTCTTGTCGAGCACGGCATTGCGGCCCTTGGGGCCGAGCGTCACCTTGACGGCATTCGCCAGGATGTTGACACCCTTGAACATTCGTCCACGAGCGTCGTCGCTGAATCGTACGTCTTTAGCAGCCATTGACTAGTTCCTCTAAATTGATTTGATAACGATAAGGGGGGGCGAGGCGATTACTTGCCTTCGACCACGGCCATGATGTCTTCCTCACGCATCACGACCAGCTCGTCGCCATCCATCTTGACTTCGGTGCCCGAATACTTGCCGAAAAGGATCTTGTCGCCGACTTTGACGTCGAGCGGGCGAATCTCGCCGGTCTCCAAGATCTTGCCCTTACCAACGGCGATGACCTTTCCGAAGATGGGCTTCTCGGTCGCGGTGTCCGGGATCACGATGCCGCCTGGGGACTTACGCTCCTCTTCTTCGCGTTTCACGATCACACGGTCATGAAGGGGTCGAATCTTCATAGAACAAAACTCCTGATTGCTGAGTTACGGTTTTAATAGGCAGGAGTGTTAGCACTCCCCGGCTGTGGCTGCTAATAATAGCGACGGATTTTCGGGAATCAAGGGGCGAGAGGCGTTTCGACCTGATTCTCGCTGCGGGGAGCCCTGTTAGGGTCCGGTTATTATAGAGTGCGCCCATGAGCCCCAACCGCTTTTTGATTATGTTGACTTTGCTGGCCGTCCTGAGCGGCTCGGCCGTCGCCAGGCCTTGGTGGATGCGCGGCATCGAATCCAACGAAACCGACTTCCTGCCCCCCGACGTGGCCTTTCGTGCGGGAGCCCAGTTGGATGGCGGGTCGCTGCGCGTCCGATGGGTAATAGCCGACGGCTACTACTTGTACCGGGCCAAGATGAGCGTGGCGGCCGAAAGCCCCGATTTGGTGGTTTCAGGCATTTCGCTCCCCCGGGGAATCCTCAAAACCGACCCCTACCTCGGCACCCAGGAGATTTATACCCAGCAGGTCGAGGGCACTGTCTCCTACCATCGCTTCGACTACGGGGCCCACCCGCTTCAAATTAGGGTGACTTACCAGGGCTGTGCCGAGGCGGGGCTTTGCTATCCCCCCATCACCAAGGTTTTGTCCCCGGTAGGCGGCGCAATCGGGCCTCCGCCTGCCTCTCATTCATGGGAGGGCATTGCCATAGGCGGCGGGGCCCTGGCGTTCCTCCTGGCAGGGTTGTTGCTCCGTAAGGGGCGCACGCTACCCCTGCCGGCGGCATGAACGATCGGCTATTTCGCGTCGCCGGCGCCCTCCTGGTTGTCATCGTCGGGATTGGGGCCGTGGTGCGGATCGAGTCGAGCCGGATGATTCCCCCGAGCGCGATGGGGAGACCGCCGGCCATCGGCGAGGCCGGCTCCCCGCTGCGAGGCGATCTCGTGGCTGAAACCACTCCCCAGCCAACGAAGATCCCCGACCGGCTGCCTGCCTTCTCCCTGAGTGATCTGAAAGGCAAATCGACCCCGATTGCCTCTTGGAGTGGCAAATCGCTGGTCATCAACTTCTGGGCGACCTGGTGTGCACCCTGCCGTCGCGAAATCCCGTTGCTGGAAGGGTTGTCGGGTCAATGGGGGGGCCGGGGCGTGCAAGTGGTCGGGATCGCGGTCGATCGTCGCGAGGCGGTCACCGATTACGCACGTCAGCTCAAGATCGAATATCCAATCCTGATCGGCGAGCAGGACGCGCTGGACGTGGCGAGTTCGCTCGGTTTCGACGCTCCGGTGTTCCCGTTTACGGTTTTCACCGACCGGCGCGGAGAATTGGTCGCTCTCTACGTGGGCGAGCTCCATGAGCCCCAGGCCGCTCTCATCCTGTCCGTGGTGCAGGATCTCGATCAGGACCGTATCGTGCTACAGCAGGCGCGGAGCACGATTGCCGCGGGGCTCCAGAAGCTCGGGCCCAGCAAAGCCGGGTAGCACCCTTCCGGCGGAGTTCGCGTAAGAAGCTTGCCAATTCAGGTCACTTTCCGGTTAATATCGCGCATCTTTTTAGGTGGCGATAACCTGAATATCGACGATGGCGCGAATCCTTCTGCTCAATGGACCCAATTTGAACTTGCTCGGTAGCCGGGAGCCGGAGATCTACGGAGCGTCGACGCTGACCGAGATCGAGTCCAAGCTCGAGGGCCTGGCCAGAGCGCAGGGTCATGAGCTGATCGCCGCCCAAAGCAATGCCGAGCATGAGCTGATCGCCAAAGTTCAGTCGACGAAAAACGACCGGGTCGCCTTCGTGATCATCAATCCCGGCGCCTTCACGCACACGAGCATCGCGCTTCGCGACGCATTCCTTTCTGTTTCCGTACCGTTCATCGAGGTTCACCTGAGCAACGTATTCGCACGGGAAGAATTCAGGCATCGCTCCTATTTGTCCGACCTCGCCGCCGGCTGCATCGTGGGACTCGGCCCTGTCGGCTACGAGCTCGCGTTGACCGCCGCCTGCGCGCGCTTGGCCGCGACGTAGCCACACAACAGATAGTTATTCGAAGGGGTTCTCGGATGGACATTCGAAAAGTGAAGAAGCTGATCGAGCTTCTGGAAGAGTCCGGCATCTCGGAGTTGGAGATCTCGGAGGGGGAGGAGTCGGTGCGCATCAGCCGACATCCGCGGGTTGCGATGGGCGCGCAGCAGGCGGCCGGGCCCCTGCAAACTCAGCCGGCACCGATCGCCCCCGCCGCGCCTGCCTCGGCAAAGCCGGCAACCGCCGCCGGCGAACACAAGCCGCGCATAGACGATCAAACCATCACTTCGCCCATGGTCGGGACTTACTACTCGGCATCGGCGCCCGGAGCCAAGACCTTCGTGGAGATCGGCCAGGAAATCAAGGTTGGACAGATCCTTTGCATCATCGAAGCCATGAAGATGATGAATCAGATCGAATCCGACAAAGCGGGACGCGTCACTGCGATCCTTGCCAAGAACGGCGAGCCGGTCGAATTCGGCCAGCCGCTGTTCATCATCGAATAGCCGCGATGATCGAGAAAGTCGTCATCGCCAACCGCGGCGAGATTGCGCTTCGCATCCTGCGAGCCTGCCGCGAGCTGGGAATCAAAACGGTCGCCGTGCACTCGACCGCCGATTTCAACACCAAGCACGTTCTGCTGGCCGATGAGACCGTCTGCATCGGCCCGCCGCAGGCCGCATTGTCGTATCTGAACATGCCCGCCATCATCAGCGCCGCTGAGGTCACCGACTCGGTGGCCATCCATCCCGGTTACGGATTCCTGTCGGAGAACGCGGATTTCGCTGAGCGCGTCGAGAAAAGCGGATTCATCTTCGTCGGCCCGCGCGCGGAGACCATCCGCCTGATGGGCGACAAGGTCTCCGCGATCAAGGTGATGAAGGCCTCGGGCGTGCCCTGCGTTCCGGGTTCCGACGGACCGGTCGCGGCCGACGCGGACGAGAACTTCCGCATCGCCAAGGACATTGGCTACCCCTTGATCATCAAAGCATCGGGCGGCGGCGGCGGTCGCGGCATGCGCGTGGTCCACACGGATGCCTCGCTGCTCAATGCGATCAGCGTCACTCAATCGGAAGCCCTCGCGGCGTTCGGCAATCCGCAGGTCTACATGGAGAAATTCCTGGAGCGGCCGCGGCACATCGAGTTTCAGGTGCTTGCGGACAATTACGGCAATGTGGTGCATCTGGGTGAGCGCGATTGCTCGATGCAGAGACGCCATCAAAAGGTGCTGGAAGAGGCGCCTGCCCCCGGCCTCACCGCCAAACAGCGCAAGACCATGGGTGAACGGTGCGCTCGGGCATGCCGCGAAGTCGGCTACCGCAATGCGGGCACACTGGAATTTCTCTACCAGGACGGCGAGTTCTACTTCATCGAGATGAACACGCGCGTCCAAGTCGAGCACCCCGTCACGGAACTGGTCACCGGCATCGACATCGTCAAGGCGCAGCTGTTGATTGCGGCGGGCGAGGCGTTGCCGTACACCCAGAACGACATTCAAATTCGGGGCCACGCGATCGAATGCCGCATCAACGCAGAGGATCCGAAGACGTTCATCCCGTCTCCGGGCCCGATCAGACTGTGGCACTCCCCGGGCGGACCTGGCATTCGCGTCGACAGCCACGTGTACACGGGCTACAACGTGCCGCCGTTTTACGACTCGATGATCGGCAAGGTCATCTCCTCAGGGGATACGCGGGACACGGCGATCGCGCGCATGCGCAATGCACTCGCTGAAATGGTCGTCGAAGGGATCAAGACGAATATTCCGCTGCACCAGGAGATCTTCAATCACTCCGCGTTCCGGCAGGGCGGCACGGACATCCATTATCTGGAGCGACGGCTCGGATTGAAATGAGCACCGACGGCGCTCTGTCGAGCACCTGCATGCCGCACGATCATGCTCTATGAGATCGAATTTCCGCTCGCGAGCCTGAACTCAGAGGCGGTCGAGACGGCCCTTCAGGAAATCGGTGCGATTTCAGTCACCTTCGTCGACCGCGGCGATGATCCCGTGCTCGAGCCCAAACCCGGTGAGGTCAGGTTGTGGCGTGACACGTCGGTGCGCGCGCTCTTCGACGATGCCGACCGGGCAGCCGTTACGATCGGCGAATTGGCCTCGCGTCTGGGGTCCCACATCACCGGCGCCGCGACGCTGCGCGCGATCGAGGCCCGGGATTGGGAGCGTGTCTGGCTGCAGGATTGGAAGTCCATGCGCTTCGGCAGGCGGCTCTGGGTGTGTCCGACCGTGGATGAGCCGCCCGCGGACCCGGACGCCGTGGTGGTCCGTTTGGATCCCGGGCTGGCTTTCGGCACCGGGACGCATCCCACGACGGCGCTGTGCCTTCAACTGCTCGATGCCTTACCGCTTGCCGGCCGCTCGATGATCGATTACGGGTGCGGCTCCGGCATCTTGGGCATTGCCGCATTGAAACTGGGCGCATCCCACGTGATCGCCGTCGATCTGGATCCCCAGGCGCTGATCGCCACACGCGACAACGCGATGCGCAACGATGTGGCAGCGCGGCTGGAGATACAAGGCGTGCCGCCTTCGCTCACCGCCGCGGACGTGGTCGTCTCGAATATCCTTGCCGAACCCTTGATCGAGCTCTTCCCGGTGCTGCGGGCAGCGTGCAAGGACGGCGCCGACCTCGTACTGTCTGGACTGCTGAAATCGCAAGCCTACGCGGTGAAAGCCGCGTACTCCTCCGGTTTTGATATCGTGCAGGTGTTTGGGCGCGACGATTGGTGCTGCATCCACGCTCGGAGAACGGCTTAGCTTGTACACGCAGTGCGTAAAATGCGAGACGGTGTTCCGCTTGTCGGCGGAAGTGCTGCGCGCCGCGGGCGGCCAGGTGCGGTGCGGTCGCTGCGGAGAGGTGTTCAATGCGCTCGCGCGGCTTGCGGAGGACCCCGCCGCTTTCCCAGCCGGGGAATCTCTTATCGACCTGGAAACGCGCGCCAACGAGATTTTGGAATCAGCCGTCCCACCATTGAAGCGACCGGCCAACCCGCCATCGGAAAGCGATGACATCATAGACATCGAGGATTTCGACTCGCACCAGGTCGATTTCGCGCGCCTGCAGGTAATCGAGAAATTCGTCGAGGACCCGGAAGCGGAAGCGCCTTCGCCCCGAAGCGCCCCACCGCCCAGGACGACGGCCGCACCGCCCTCGTCGCCACCGCCCGCGCGGCCCCCAGCTTCAAAACCCAACCCGCAACCTGCTTCGGCACCGACACCGACACCGAACGCGGCGCAGACGCCGACCCCGGCACGCGCCCCCGCGCCCAAACCCGCGCCCACCCCTACACCTAAAACCGTAAAACCCGCAGCCGCCGCCCCGGCCGCCATTCCCGCACGTGCCCCGGCACCCTCATCGACCTCGACACAAGCCGACGAAGACATGATCGGCGACGGATCGATGGAGTTCACCCTGCCGCCGGGCGAACTGGATCGCATCTTCATCGAGTCACCGACATCGAACCGGCCAACCCCTGGGGGGAAAGCGGATCCGAGCCCAGGCACGGCGGCGGGCGAAGCCCCTCACGAGCCCGGTTCACCGATCATCGGCGGAGGATTCGAGGTGTCGGAGGACGTACGGCGCGAAATGCTGTCGGGAATCGCGGAGCCCGCCGCCCTTCCCGAGATTTCGCAGGCACCGCATCGGTCGATACCTTTCAATGTTTGGATGGCCGCGGCAGTAATCCTCGCGTTGCTTTTGTGCCTGCAGTGGATACACGCCAACCGCGAGTGGCTTGCGACGCACGCGCCGTTGCGCGGATCCCTGCGCGGCGTCTACGCGGCGATGGGTGTCTCGGTGGCGGCGCCCGCAAACCTTTCCGCGTATCAACTGCGACAATGGGGCGTCACCGGTGATCCCAGCGCCAACGGGACCCTGCGTGTGCGCGCGAGCATCCTGAATACGGCTGCGCAACTGCAACCGTATCCATTGTTGCGCGTCACGTTGGCCAACCGTTTCGGCGCCAAGATCGGCACGCGGGATTTCGAGCCCGCTGAGTATATGGGCAAGCCGGTCGCCCGCATGCTCGCGCCGGGAGAGCGCGCGGACGCGACGCTCGACATCGTCGATCCCGGCAAGGATGCGGAGGGCTTCGAGATCGATGTCTGCCTCCGCGGCGTCGAGCAAAGAATCGCGTGTGCCGGGGACGTGGCGCCGCAGGCGAAGCAGCCACGTGGCGGAAGTTAGCTCGTGACGCTGAAGATCGGGCCGTACTCTCTTCCTTCCAACGTGGTGCTCGCGCCCATGGCGGGCGTGACCGACCGGCCCTTCCGCATGCTGTGCCGGAAGTTTGGCGCGGGGCTCGCGGCATCTGAAATGCTGACCTGCGATGCGCGCCTGTGGGATACGCCGAAATCCCGGCACCGCAGGGATCACCGCGGCGAGCCCGGCCCGCGTGCGGTGCAAATCGCGGGCTTCGATCCGCAGATGATGGCGGACGCCGCGCGCCGCAATGTCGATGCCGGCGCGGAGATTATCGACATCAACATGGGCTGCCCGGCCAAAAAAGTCTGCAATCGACTGTCGGGCTCTGCCTTGATGAAGGACGAGGATTTGGTGGCGCGCATTCTCGAGGCCGTCGTCGCGGCCGTGACCGTGCCCGTGACGTTGAAAACGCGCACCGGGTGGGACCCGTCCCACAAGAACGGCATGCGCATCGCGCGCATCGCAGAGGATTGCGGCATTCAAGCACTTGCCGTCCACGGCCGCACACGCACGGATATGTTTTTGGGAGTTGCCGAGCACGATACCGTCCGGGCGATCAAGAGCAGCGTCAAAATCCCGGTGCTCGCCAACGGCGATATCGATTCACCGGCGCGAGCAAAGGAGATTTTGCTCTACACGGGCTGCGACGGCGTAATGATCGGGCGAGCCGCGCAAGGTCGGCCATGGATTTTCGACGAAGTCAATTTTTTCGTCGGGACGGGGAAATTGCGCGAGGATCTAGCGCAGGAAAATGTCCGTGATATTATGCGCGCCCACCTCGAAGACCTATACGATTTTTATGGCGATGAGACCGGTGTTCGAGTGGCACGTAAACACTTGAGTTGGTATTTCCGGCAGCATCCTGGACAAGAGGCTTTGCGGGACCGCCTCGTGCGAATCGAGACGCCGCGGGAGCAGTTGGCCACGTTGTTGGATCAATACGACACACGTGAGGCGCGCGCAGCATGAGCGCACATAGTTGAAAAATAAGAATGAATGATCTGCAGGGAAATCGGGTGGGACTATGGTCGCAAAAAAGAAAGCCAAGGCTCGCAGGGACCTCGCCGCGACGTTCAACGGTCGCGACCTGAAGGTCAATGGGAAAGGCGTACCGCTGCGCTCGCAAGCCGAAGAGGCCTTGCAGTGCTACTTCGAGACGTTGAACGGACATAAGCCTGCGCATCTGTATGAATTGGTGATGCGCGAGGTCGAAGAGCCGCTCTTCAAGGTCGTAATGGGTCACGTGCAGGGCAACCAAAGCCGCGCGGCGACCATCCTCGGCATCAACCGCGGCACATTACGCAAGAAACTCAAAGAGTTCGGGATCAACGAGTAGGCCTAACATTGCTCACGCCCGTACGTCGCGCACTGCTGAGCGTCTCCGACAAGACCGGGATCGTCGAGTTTGCGCGCGAGCTGAGAGAACGGGGCATCGAGCTTCTGTCCACCGGTGGTACCGCCAACCTCTTGGTTCGTCACGGTATTTCAGTCAAGGAAGTCGCTGAACACACCGGCTTTCCGGAAATCATGGGCGGGCGCGTCAAGACCCTGCACCCTAAAATTCACGGCGGTCTTCTCGGGCGCCGCGGCGTGGACGAGGAGGTCATGCGCGAGCACGATATCGAGCCCATCGATTTACTGGCGGTGAATCTCTACCCGTTCGCGGCGACCGTGGCGCGCTCCGATTGTACTTATGACGAGGCTGTCGAGAATATCGACATCGGGGGCCCTGCCATGGTCAGGGCGGCGGCCAAGAACCATGCCTCGGTCACGGTGGTGGTCGATCCCGCGGATTATCGCGCGCTCCTCGATGAGCTCGCGGCCAATCAAGGCGCCACCAACATCGGCATGCGTCAACAGCTCGCGGCCAAGGCGTTCGCCCACACCGCTCAATACGATTCCATGGTGTCCGCTTATTTCACCGGCGCGATCGGCGCCGAATCGGCGACGTTCCCCAATGATCTGAATCTCTCCTTTCCCAAGCGCCTCGATCTTCGATATGGCGAGAACCCGCATCAACAGGCGGCGTTCTACACCGATCCACGCGCGATCGGCGCTTCGGTGACCCAGGCCCGGCAACTGCAGGGCAAAGAGCTGTCCTACAACAACATTGCCGACAGCGACACCGCGCTCGAGTGCGTGCGCCAATTCGACGCCCCGGCGTGCGTCGTCGTGAAGCACGCGAATCCCTGCGGCGTGGCGACGGCGTCCTCCATCGCCACGGCGTACGTGAACGCGTATCGCACGGACCCAACCTCGGCCTTCGGCGGGATCATCGCATTCAATCGCGAACTCGACGCGCCGACCGCACGGGCGATCGTGGATCGGCAATTCGTCGAGGTGATTCTCGCACCGAGCATCTCCGCCGAGGCACTCGCGATCGTCGCCGCCAAGGGCGACGTGCGCGTGCTGGAAGTCGGCGATCTATCGAAGCCGGTCTCCCAGGCGCTCGAATACAGGAGCGTCGCCGGGGGCTTGCTGGTGCAAACCCGCGACGGCGCCTCCGCGCGCGTGGAGGACTTGCGGGTGGTCACCCAACGTGCGCCCAAGCCGGAGGAGCTCGAGGATCTCTTGTTCGCCTGGCGCGTGGTGAAATATGTCAAATCAAACGCCATCGTCTGCGTCAAGGAACGCGCCACGCTGGGTGTGGGCGCCGGCCAGATGAGCCGGGTGGTCAGCAGTAAGATCGCGGCCCTCAAGGCGGCGGACGCCGGCCTCTCCCTCAAGGGCGCCACCGCGGCGTCCGACGCCTTCTTTCCGTTTCGCGACGGTCTCGACGTGATCGCGGAGCTCGGGATCGAATCGATCATTCAGCCGGGCGGCTCCAAGCGCGATGCCGAAGTCATCGCCGCGGCGGATGAGCACGGCATCGCCATGGTGTTCACCGGCACTCGTCACTTCCGTCACTGATGAAGGTTCTGGTCATTGGCGGCGGCGGCCGCGAACATGCCCTCGCGTGGAAATGCGCGCAGTCGGCACGGGTGGCCCGCGTATTCGTTGCACCGGGCAACGCGGGCACGGCGCTCGAGCCGAAGCTCGTGAATGTCGACATCCCGGCGACCGACATCGACCGTTTGCTGGACTTCGCCGAGCGTGAGCGCATCGATCTGACGATTGTCGGGCCCGAGGGACCGCTGGTGGACGGCGTCGTCGATCGTTTCGCAGCAGCGGGCCGGGCCTGCTTCGGCCCCACCCGCGCCGCCGCCCGGCTGGAGGGATCCAAAGCCCATACCAAGGAATTCCTGAAGCGGCACCGCATACCGTCCGCCGCATATGCCACGTTCACCGCCTCCGACTTCGATCCGGCATACGTTCGAGCTCAGCGGCTCCCCATTGTCGTGAAGGCCGACGGGCTCGCCGCCGGCAAGGGAGTCGTGATCTGCGAGACTCACGAGGCTGCGGTCGAGACGGCAGCCTCGATGCTGGGCGGAAGCTTCGGTGCCGCGGGCCACACGATCGTGATCGAGGAATTCCTGAGCGGTGAGGAAGCGAGCTTCATCGTCATCGCCGCGCACGATCAGGTGATACCGCTCGCCACCTCGCAGGATCACAAGCGCCGTGACGATGCCGATCGGGGCCCGAACACGGGCGGGATGGGTGCCTACTCGCCCGCGCCCTTGGTCACTCCCGAGATCCACGAGCGCATCATGCGGGAAGTGATCGAGCCCACCCTGCGCGGGCTGATTGCCGACGGTGCTCCGTATACAGGTTTCTTGTATGCCGGCCTCATGATTGCTGCGGACGGAACGCCGAACGTCATCGAGTTCAATTGCCGCTTGGGCGATCCGGAAACCCAGCCGATTCTGATGCGCCTGCAAAGCGACCTTGTGAGCCTCTGCGAAGCGGCTCTCGGGCATGCGCTCGACGACGTGGAAACCGCCTGGGATCCGCGCGCGGCGCTCGGCGTCGTCATGGCGGCGGGCGGCTATCCGGAAAGCTATCGCAGCGGCGATGAGATTTCGGGCCTGGACTTGGCGGCAAGTCTGCCGGGCAAGGTTTTCCACGCCGGGACGCGCCGGGAAGGCGCGAAGATCGTAACCGCGGGCGGACGCGTGCTGTGCGCGGTCGGCCTGGGGAAGACCGTCGAGGATGCGCAGCATCAGGCGTATGACCTGGTGGAGGCAATCCATTGGGATCAGGCACAGTACCGGCACGACATCGGCTATCGCGCGGTGGTCCGCGAGCGCAACGCGCGCTAATTCGATGTCCGAAAGCGGCGAGACTCGTGCCGCGGTCTGTCTCAGTGTGGACGCCATCTTAAATCGGATGATTTCGAGGTGTACCCATGGCGTCTTTTCAATTGGCCGGTCTGCCGCAGGCATCCTTCGCCCCGCTGTTCGCGCTGACCGATCAGGAATTGTCCCGTATCGATGCGCGGCGCGTTGTCGCCGATCGCAAGCCCGGTTTTCCCTGCCGGGTGAGTCTCGTGGATGCCGACATCGGCGAGGAGCTCTTGCTGTTGCCGTTCGAGCACCAGCCGGCGTCCTCGCCCTACCGTTCGTCGGGACCGATTTTCGTGCGCAAGGCGGCGATACGGGCCGTGCTGGAGCCCGGCGTCGTTCCGGACTACGTGCGTACCCGCCTCATGTCGGTCCGCGCTTACGACGCGGCGCATCAGATGATCGACGCCGCGGTGTGTCCGGGACCCGACGTAGCCCAGGTTCTTGCCAAGATGTTCTCGCGCGCCGAAGCCGCGTACATTCATTTGCACAACGCCAATCGCGGCTGCTTTTCCTGCGCGGTCCGGCGCATCGATCGAGGAGAACTGCATGACGCCATCCCGAACCACGCCCGCTGACAAGCGGCGCGCCTTCCGCAAACTCCACGAGAGCGGTTGCTTCGTGATCCCTAATCCGTGGGACGCCGGCGGTGCGCGGTACCTTCAGAGTCTCGGATTCAAAGCGCTCGCGAGCACGAGTTCGGGCGCTGCGTGGTCGCAGGGTCTCCCGGACAACGGCCTGTCGCGCGGCCAAGTCCTCGAACATCTGCAACACATGGCCGCCGCCACCGACCTGCCCCTGAACGCCGACTTCGAGGATGGCTTCGCCGCCGATGCTGCCGGCGTCGGCGAAAGCGTTCGCCTCGCCGTCGAGACCGGCATCGCCGGACTTTCGATCGAGGATTCCATCCGCGGTGAGTCGCTGTATCCGCTCGAGATCGCCGTCGAGCGCCTGCGCGCGGCGCGGCGCGCCATCGACGCCGCCGGCGGCGATGTGATGCTGATCGGCCGGGCCGAGTGTTTCCTGGTGGGCCAGCCCGATATCGAGCTGACCGTGACCCGGCTCAAGGCCTATGCCGCCGCCGGTGCCGATTGTCTGTACGCCCCCGGCATCAAGTCCGCCGCACATATCCGTGCCACGGTCGACGCGGTGCACCCCAAGCCGGTGAACTTGTTGGTCGGTGGGCCGAGCGATCTCTCGCTCGCGCAAATCGCGGAATTGGGTGTGCGCCGCGTGAGCGTCGGCGGCGCTCTGGCGCGGGCGGCTTGGGGCGGATTCATGAGCGCAGCCCGAAAGATCGCGGAACAGGGAAGTTTCGACGGCCTCGCCGGCGCCGCGACTCACCCGGCGATGAACGCCCTGTTCGAGAACAGGGGCTCTTAGTCGATGGGAGAATGCCGGCCCCAGTCGAAGCGACGGCCGAGTATCGCCTTGAAGATCAGGTGATCGGTGGCGGCCGTCGCGCCGATGCCGACACCAATGTTGATCTCCCATAGCGCAGACACGTTGAGATCGGTGACGACGAACAGCTGCTGTTGCTGATCGTGGATCGGCCCGAGCCTGGCGATTGCGCCGTAGTCGGCATACCACTCGACGCCGCCACTGACGACGCGGTTGAAGTCGTAGCTGATTTTGGCGCTCGGGGCGAAGCCGATACCCTGGCTCACATCGGGGCCGTGCCAGGTGCGCTCGAGCGCCGGATTGATGGCGAAATACCAGCGTCCCACTGACTTGTCGACGATCGGTCGGACCTCCCAGGTCCACGTGTCCGTCGAGTAGGCGGAGCGCTGAAAGCCGACCTCCGTGGAGAGACTCACCCCGACCGGCCATCCCCAGGAATCCGGGACGCGGACACGAGGCCGGATGTGATCGCCCACCCATTGCACCCCGTGTCCGTCCTGCTCGCTGGTGAAGACGTAGAAACCGACCTCGGACCAATCGTTGAGACCTTGGGTGAGCTCCAGCGTCTCGTGTTCCTGGTGATCGGTCGGGTAAACGCCGTCCACGACGTACTTCTGGCCGTCGAGCGTATAGTTCGAGTGCAGCTCGACCATCAATGTCTCGGGCGGCACGGTTTCGGCGCCATACACCTGGATCTCGTAGTTGGTTTGAGCCCGGCTCGAGAACGAAGCGGCAGCCAGTGCGAGAAACACTGCGAACCTCCGGCACGCAGCGCGCGTCGATCGCTCAGGCATAGTCGAAAAGCATCATGAACCCTCGGTCCATGTGATTCTGCTGATGACAGTGGAACAGCGAGGCGCCTGGATTGTCGGCCGTGAATTCGACCTCCATGCGGGTCCGGGCATCGACCAATACCACGTCCTTGATGATGCCTCGTATGTCGGCGCCCCCGAGACGGCGCAGCTCGAAACTGTGACGATGCAGATGCACCGGATGATCGTCGATGCTGTTGTTGATGAACTGCAGGCGATAGCGCCGCCCCGCCACGAGGGGCGCCACTCGTGCATTGGGGTACGATGCGCCGTTGATGGTCCAAGTCTCCATGGCGCCGTGGCCTTGAAATTTGGCATCGAAGACCAGCGGGATGATCGTGGGGGGATCGGCCGCATGCCCGGCGGCAGCGGCGCCGGCGCCCGCCGATGCGGCGAATTGCTCGTAGTTCCAGAGGAGCTCGGGAGGCTGCTGCCACTGCGGGCCCCCCGCCTTGTTTTCGTATTCCAGGGCAATCGCCATCCCCTGGGCATGCATGTGCTTGCGCACTTCACCGAGAACCCAGACTCCCGGATTGTTCATGTCCACCAGCGCGCAGACCCGCTCCGCGGGGGCGAGCCTCAACATGGGAACCGTCCGCGGGGTCGGCACGGGATTGCCGTCGAGAGCTACGACACGAAACGAGTGGCCGGCGAGTGCGATCCAGTGGACCTCGGTCGGACTGGAGTTGAGCACATGCAGCAGCACGCGCTGACCCTGCCTCACGCGCAACGGCTCGCCCGATCCCATGGCCTTGCCGTTGATCGTCGCGACCGTGTAGCTCGGATTCATCGCACCGTCGTCGCTGGCAAGCAGGTAGCCGCCCCAGTCATGCAGGGCCAGAAAGAACTCCTGATCGTACGGCGCCGGATTTTCGCGCGGCTCGATCATCAGGAATCCGTGCTGCCCCCCGTATTGGGCACGGGTCAAATCGTTCATCGCCATGGTGTGGGTGTGATACCACCGAAAGCCGGCGGGGCGCGGGGTGAATGTGTAGCGCGCACTCGAGTGCGGAGCAATGGCCGGTGTTCCTTCCTCCATGGCGCCGTCGACCGCGGGAGGGATGGAGAGACCATGCCAGTGCACGACTTCGGGACGATCGGTGCGGTTGTTCACGTCGATCGTGACCGGTCGGCCCTCCTTGAAGCGAAGCAGCGGCCCGGGAACCTGGCCGTTGTAGGCGATCGTTTTCAGGGCCTGTCGCGGCGCCAAATCGAGCGTCGTGGCGGCGATCTCTATCTTGTAATCCGGCTCGGATGCTTCCTGGCCGAAGGCAGTCAGTCGCGGTGCGAGTCCGACGAAGCCGGAGATCCTCAGCAGGTCGCGCCGTGAAATCATCGGTCGATGATAGCCAATTCGTGTGTCTGCGCTACCCCGACCCGGCATGCTGTTGACGGAACAGCCGGCCCCGCTCCGCCGCCAGCACGAACCCGGGCGCGACCAACCCGCAGCACAAGGACCCGATGGCGAGCGGCAGTGTGGTGCCGTTGAATTCCCTCCCGATCACCGCGGCAAGGATCGCCGCGCTTCCCGTCGAGATGCACCCCTGCAGCGATGCGCCGACTCCCGCGACCGCCCCGACCGGCTCCATCGCCATGGCGCCGAAGTTCGACACCGACAGGCTGAATGTAGCCATGGTCGCGGCCTGAAGCACCACGAAGGTCCACAGCTGCTCCCAGCCGAGCGCCGCGATGGTCACGTGCAGCACCGATATGGCGATGAACACCAGAATCGCGGTGTGGGAGATGAGTCTCATTCCCAATCGCCCGACGAGCCGCGAATTCGTGAACGCGGCCACGCCCATGAATCCCGCGCACAGCGCGAACATCAGCGGCATGATGCCCGGCCGATGGAACACGTCGGAAAATATCTGCTGCACCATGCCGACGTAGGCGATCAGCGCGCCGAACAGCGCTGTGGTCGCCAGCGTGTAGAACATCGAGATGCGGTTCAACACCACGATCCGGACGGCGCGCAGGATATGCGAGGGGTCCAGGGGCAGCCGGTACTGCGGATGCAAGGTCTCGGGCAATCGCAGCAGGGCGTACAGCCACACGATCGATGCGAACATGGCGCACGCGAAGAAGATGTACCGCCAGGATGCCATCCAGAGAATGGCCTGACCGAGGCTCGGCGCCACCACGGGCACCATCAGGAAGACCACGAAAGTGAGCGATAGCACCCGCGCCATGGGTCGCCCGGAATACAGATCCCGCACAATGGATCGCACCACCGTCGCGCTCGCGGCCGCGAGCCCATGCACGAAGCGCCAGGCAAGCAGGGCCTCGAAACTTCGGGTCATGCCGCAGACCAGTGCCGCCACGACGTACAGACACATGCCGCCGAGCACGATCGGGCGCCTCCCGAAGCGATCCGACAGAAGTCCCCAGACGAGCTGGCCGGTGCCCAGACCTGCCATGTAGGTGGTCACGATCCACTGGCCGTGGTTCGGATTGCCCACTTTGAGCGCGCCGACGATGGCCGGGAACGCGGGCAGCATCGCGTCGATCGCGATGGCCTGCGTCGACATCATGGCCGCCGACAGCGCGACGAACTCGCCGAAGCGAATCGGCACCCGGCTGCGGTCGTCCATCAAGCCTGGGGCTTGCGTGCGATGCTGGTCGCCATGGTTACGATGGAGGCGAGATCGGTCAGGTTCGCAGGGACCACGAGCGTGGTGCCGGCCTGCGCGAGCTTGCCGAATTGCTTCACGTATTCCTCGCCGATGCGCAGCTGCATGGCCTCGATGCCGCCGCGGTCGGCGAGCGCCAGGCCGACCTGGCGGAGGCCCTCCGCGGTTGCGCTCGCCACCGCGAGAATGGCCTGCGCCTGCCCTTCCGCCTCGTTGATCTGCTGCTGCTTGTTGGCCTCGGACTGCTTGATCACCCGCTGCTTGTCGCCCTCCGCCGAATTGATCTTGGCGTCGCGATCGCCTTCCGAGGTCAGCACCACGGCGCGCTTTTCCCGCTCGGCACGCATCTGCTTCTCCATCGCGGAAAGCACGTCCTTCGGCGGCGTGATGTTCTTGATCTCATAGCGCAGGACTTTGACGCCCCAGGCCGCGGATGCCTTGTCGAGCTCACCCACCACATTCGCATTGATGGCGCCGCGCGCCTCGAAGGTGCGATCGAGCTCGATCTTGCCGATCTCGCTGCGCAGCGTGGTTTGCGCGAGTTGCGCGATGGCGAAGCCGAAATTCGAGATGCCGTAGGACGCCAGGTGCGGGTCGAGGACCTGCATGTAGAGCACCGCGTCGACGCCGACCTGCACGTTGTCGCGGGTGATGCAGATCTGCTCCGGAATGTCGGTGGCGATCTCCTTGAGGCTGTGGCGGTAGGCCACCCGCTCGAAGAAAGGCACGAGAATATGAAAGCCCGCCTGAAGCGTGCGGCTGTATTTCCCGAGATGTTCGATGACGAAAGCGCTCTGCTGAGGCACCACCGTGGCCGTCTTGGCCACGATGATGACCACCACGATGGCGATGACGATGACTCCATAGACCAAAGGCATTGGCGCGACTCCTACTTGACCACCAGCGTGAGCCCGTCCACACGCACGATCCGCGCGTGCTTTCCCGCCTCGATGGTGGTCTGACCGCCGTTCACGGCGCTCCAGGAGCTGCCGCGATGTTCGAGCCGGCAGCTTTCCCCGGGCGGCAGCATCTGCGGCAGGATCACGATCTCACCCTCCGGTCCGACGTTCATCGCCGGCAGGTTTCGAGCCAATCGCGCGTACACCCGGCGGCGAAAACCCACGAGCGAGACCGCGGAAAGCACCGCAAACAGCGCCCATTGCGTCCAATCGGCGAGCGGTGCTCCAACGAGGTCCAGGAGCCCCACCACCAGCGCGGCGCCCCCGATGAAGACCAGATAAAACTGGGCGTTGACGAAGGTGAGCTCGGAACCCAGCAGGATGGCCCCGACCGTGATCCATGCCCACCATTCCATGTGCCGCGCCTACCGTTTCATCGCGTCGAAGAAATCCGTATTGGTCTTCGTATCCTTCATCTTGTCGAGCAGGAACTCGATCGCCGCCAGCTCATCCATGGGATGCAGGAGCTTGCGCAAAATCCACATCTTGGACAACTCCGCCGGATCGGTGATTAGCTCTTCCTTGCGGGTGCCCGAGCGGTTGATGTTGATCGACGGGAACACACGCTTTTCCGCGATGCGGCGGTCGAGGTGGATTTCCGAATTGCCGGTGCCCTTGAACTCCTCGAAGATCACATCGTCCATCTTCGAGCCGGTATCGACCAGCGCGGTCGCGAGGATGGTCAGGCTTCCGCCCTCCTCGATGTTGCGTGCGGCGCCGAAGAACCGCTTCGGCCGCTGCAATGCATTCGCGTCCACGCCGCCGGTGAGCACCTTGCCGGAGCTCGGCAC
>Ga0182012_10003162_pt1 | contig 17587 bp, 13 predicted proteins | sample 612S2SmetaG_FD_120486 | JGI IMG/M metagenome (GOLD analysis project Ga0182012, IMG submission 120486) | Permafrost microbial communities from Stordalen Mire, Sweden - 612S2S metaG | ecosystem: Environmental > Terrestrial > Soil > Wetlands > Permafrost | place: Sweden: Stordalen | collected...
ACTTCCTTGCCCTTCTTTTTGGAGGAGCGGAGGAAGTAGATGCCGCCGTAGATGCCCCACAGGGCGGAGATGCCGAGCGCAGTGAGGGGTTCCATCTTAGTGCCGAGGTTGAAGAAGGGGCCAGCGACGTAGAAGCCCATCAGGACGAGATTTGCGATGAGGCCAAAGCCCGGAATGAGGAGGTGCTTGACGAAGCTGTAGTCTGGGCGGCCGTGATACGCGACGATGCAGAGGAAGCAGCTGAGCGCGTAGAGGATGAAGGTTCCGAAGTTGGAGGTGAGGGTGATGGCCAAGAGCGAGTTGGGCAGATTGGCCATGGTGTCGTGAGAGAAGTAGCCGAAGTTAGAGAAGATGTTGTGGGGGAGTGCAGCGATAGTTGCGTCGGTCGGTGCGCCAGCGTCTCCGAAGACGAGGGAGACGGCGATGACACCGATGACGGCGGAGATGATAGCCAGGGTCCAGATAGCCTTGCGGGGGCTGAGGGACTCTGCGTGGAGGATGCCGAAGTGCTCAGGCGCTTCGTCGTCCTTGCCCATGGCATAGGTAACACGCGCGCCAGTGTTCATGCAGGCCAGCGTGGTGCCGATGAGGGCGAGGAAGACGGTGAGGGCCTCGGCCATCATGAAGTACTTGCCGTGTCCGGGTCCCAGGAGCCAGTCGCCGACGATGATCATCATGTCGCCGATGGGTGCAGCGGAGCCGGCGGCACTTTGCATGGTATAGCCGGAGTTGAGGAAGTAGTTAGCGGCAAAGTACTCAAACAGGTAGCAGACCAGGCCCTGGATGAGTAGGGAGGCGATGACAGCGATGGGAATGTGCTTGGTTGGGTTTTTAGCTTCGCCACCCATGGCCGTAACCGATTCGAAGCCGACCAGGATGAGGATGGCAACGGTGGCCTGAATGAACAAGTAACTGAACTTGTGCGGCGAGATGACGGAGACGGCATTGGGATGTGCAAGGAAGTTGCCGCTTGCATCCGTCTGCTGATAGGAGATGACGAAGGGGACTGGCTTGCCCGCGGCGTCTAGAAGCGGCAGGGGGTTCTGGTCCTTGTCGCGGAGCGTGGAGCCGTCTTTGGCGGTTGCAAACTGATAGGTATATGTGGAGAGGGTCGTGGCGTCGTACTGGAATGCAGTGGGGCCGGTAGAACCTTCGGGGTGGGTGGTGCGATATCCGATGGCGAGGACGGCGAAGACGACCAGCGCGGAGATTTGGATGATGTTGATGGCGAGGTTCACCGCGGTTGAGGCACCGGCGCCCTTTGCTGCGATCCAGGCGACAAAGAAGGAGAACAGGACCGCGACGAGGGCCATGAAGACGGGCCCGGGGTTGGAACCACTGATGAAGTTGGGGAAGAAGAATCCAACGATGTAGCCGATGAAGATGCCGGTGGTTGCCACCATGACGCCGGGGTAGACCCAATAGTAGAGGTGAGAGCCCCAGCCGACGACGAACTTGGCGATACGAGCGTACTTGAAGGCCGCGTCCTTGGAGAGCATAGCCTGTTCAGCGTAGTAGTAGCTTGAGCCAGTGCCGGGATAGAGCTTGGAGATTTCAGCGTAGGCAACGGCGGTGGCGAGGCAGAGCAGGAGTGCGCCGAAGATGCCGAGCCACATGGCAGGAGCGGTGGAGGGTTGTCCGGCCACGCCGGTGGTTGCCTGGATGTAAAAGGTGAGCCAAAGGAAGGCGCCGGGTGCGATAAGGGCCATCGCGTTGCTAGTCAACCCAGTTAGGCCCAGTGTGGCCTGCATCTCGGGTGCTTTTTGATCTGCCATGAGCAATCTCCTGAAGAAGGTGAGGTGCTAGGGACTGTCCTCGGCGAGATTCTCCGAGAACTGGATTGGGATTCGCCGGCGAACAGAAACTACCGGGGGTGGACACGGGGGTGAGTAATGGTTAGCCAGAATGCTAGTGGTGCAACGATAAAGAAGAAATGAGGAAGCTGAAGTTCGTGGAGCCTTGATCGGGGAATCAGCGGATCCGTCTGGATTGAAGAGTTGGCGTCACGAGCGATCTACTGTCAGCAGGTCGTTCCTGGCTCCTCGGAATGCCGATTGAAGAGAACTTGCTTTTCGAAACAAGGCAGGCGATCAGCCGGGCGGTGATGGTTGAGTGATGTTGAGAACTGAAGACTGAGGACTGAGGACTGAGGACTGAGGACTGAGAACTGAGAACTGAGGGCAGACGCGCACATTTTACGATTGGGCGCGCCTGCCCACTGCGAATTCAAACTTCGAATGAGTTATTTCTTCACAATGTTGTCGCCAAAGATGAAGCCAAATTCGAGTACGGCTCGAAATTGGTTGGCAACGGTTCCATAGTTGCCGAAGACGTCTCCGGGGGTGAAGCTCGACGCATGAACGTAGGCAAGGTCGCTGCGCATGAACATGCCACCCTTTTGATAGGTAGGGGTGAGGGTGATTGTGGTGCCTGAACTACCGGCTCCAAATCCCAGCAGGTTCACAGAGGATTCGTCGTTCTTGCTCCCGGAACTCGCGAGGTATTCAAAGCGGACCGGAAGCGAGAAGCCGCTTTTGAATGCGTAGCTGACATTGACCGCGCCGCCAGTTGCGGAGGTGGACTTGGCAATGCCGGCCTTGTAGCTCTTTCCATAGGTTCCGTACTGGAAGTACGGTGAGATGATCCATGGTCCCTTGGTATAGGTGTAGATCACAGCATGCATGGCGCCATTGTTCTGGATCGGCGTGGCATAGGTTTCGAAAGCTGTGCTGGCCAGGTTCCCCATGCCGTCGTAGACCAGAGTATGCGGTCCCTTGGTGAAAGTAGCCGAGCCGGAGAGGAAGGAGTAGCGGTTGGAATAGTAACCGTCGTTCCAGCTGAACGAGGCGGTGAGGTATTTCCCAATCGCCTGGTTGACCTGGATGCCGCGGTTGATGGCGTTTTCCTGGTTCCAAATGATGCCGCGCTCGATGTTGAAGTTCTGATAAGTAAAGGTGGACTCTGCGCCCATGAGGGTAGGCAGTTCGCCGATCTCAAACGATGTGGTCTTTCCTGCCAGCACCTTAAGAAAAGCGACTGGGACAGCACCGTAGTAATCTTTCACGGTGTCTTGAGCGGTGAGAAACGGGACGGACAGTGTGGGCAATTGGTAAGCACCAGCCTGGACATACCACTGATAATTGCCGTCTGCCTTTTGGATGAAGACTTGTCCGTTGGTCAGGGTGGCGTCAGCGGCGTTGTCAGTCTGAATGGAGTCGGTTTGGAACTGGGCGAAACCCGTCAGGATGCCATTAACGGAAAGCTTGCCGAACGGACCCGCATCAAACGTAGCCGGGGGTACCCATGTGAGCGGACCAGTAAGAACGAAAGTGGACAGCGGAGCAGGGGCGGCGGGAGCATCAGCCGCGGGTGCGGCGGCAGGAGCGGGGGCGGGGGTAGCGGCAGGCGCGGGCGTCTGTGCGCCGGCAGAGATAGCGAAGGCCAAAGTAGTAGCAGCGATCGCCTGCTGGATTCGAAGAAGATTGATTTGCATCGGCACGGTTCCTCCAGAACAAGTGTTTGGGAAAAGTGTGTGGTGCAGATTCCAGCCAGAAAGGCGTGAAGAAAGAAGTCCCTGAAAATGCGAGCCAAACACGCCTAAATTGGGCGGTCGTTTTTGGGCGCAACAGCCACCGACAAGAGCGAACAGGGGCTCTTCGGGAGGCGGTCCGGTCGTTTCGGATTGACTTTAGTTAACGGGGGATCACATAAGGAATAAATGAAGATTACCTAACTTCGCCCATATTTCTTCCTCATGATATTCTCGTGAACATTCGGCTGAATAACTCACACGAAGGATCGGTATCCGTCTGCGTTCCGCCCTTCAACCCACTCCTGCCGGCGCCGATGCGGGCTAGAGTGCAGAGCATCCGGTTGGATGAGTTTGAAAGCCGGGCAAAGGACAGATGAAAAGTTGGCAGCCAATTCGAGTGCTTCTAATTGACGATGAGCCTTCGATACGGCGTGCGCTTGTGGTGCCGCTGCGGGAGCTTGGGTTTCAGGTGTCGGAAGCCGAAAGCGGAGAGGCGGCACTGCAGCTTTTGCGGACGACAGTGTATGACGCAGCGCTGCTCGACGTGAACATGCCAGGAATTGGGGGACTGGAAACTCTGCGGCAGATTCGGCAATCGGCGATGCGACTCCCAGTGCTGATGCTTACAGTGCGGGATGAAGAAGAGGACAAGGTGAAAGCCCTTGACCTGGGGGCGGACGATTACGTGACGAAGCCCTTCAGCACGCGAGAGCTGATTGCGCGGATCCGAGCAGCGGTGCGGCGGTTCAAGGCTCCGGCGCGGGCGGCGGATGCACCGATCGAGATTGGGGAGATCCGACTTGAGCCAGTGAAACGCGTGGTGACGAAGCGAGGACAGACGGTTCACTTGACGCGGAAGGAGTTTGATATTCTGCATTGCCTTATGAGCAGGGCGGGCAGGGTGATCACCTATTCGAGGTTGCTGGCCGCGGTTTGGGGAGGAAGCGCCCGCGAAGAGATTGAGTACCTGCGGACGTATGTGAATCAGTTGCGGAAGAAGATCGAGGACGACCCATCGAAGCCGACGTATTTATTGACAGATGTGTATGTGGGGTATCGATTTGTGAGCGCAGACATGATTTCGCCGGAAGGCGAGCCTGAGGACGAGAAACACGCGGACGCGATGGAGTCACAGGTGAGTGAGCGGATGAGGTGAAGAGATCGCAAACACGCAGTACCTGCCGTTTCAAAACGAGCAAAGTATGGCTCTCGAATCTGAGCTCTCAACAAAGCTGATTTCAGCCGAGGTGCTGCTGGGAGTTGGATTTGTTGCGATGTGAATTCGCATTCACCTGACTGGATTTGAGGGCTGGTTTGGCGGGCGGCCTGACCTGGCGCGGTGGGAAGGTGCAGCTCGTTGGTCCCAAGCGAGCGTCGTCATGGATTTACGCCCCAGCGGTTCCTTGCCAAGCGAAGACCATTCAGGTGTGGTGGGTAGAGGGGCGCCGTAAAAACTCCGTCAGCGGCCTGATAAAATTCTTCTAAACTCCCTGCAGGGTCTTCAGATGGCGCGCCTGCGCCGCAGGGTAGACGGTGAATACTTGATTCGGCCGGTGCGACCACCGTGTCGCAGTAACGCTGCTGCTGATCGAGTTTTCTCAAGTTCCCAGTCGACCTGAGAGGTTGGTGGCCGAATTGGCCGGAAGTTCAATTCCATTGCGAGCGCTGCTGACAGTTTCGCGAGCGCGCGGATCAGGAACGCGTGCGCTTTTGTTTGCTCTGGAGTGTGCGCTGGGGATTGTGGCGGCGATCCTGGTTTCAGCATTTGCATACTGGTCGCCGTGGCTTGTTCCGGTATCCCTGCTCTTGTATCTGCTGATCGTTGTGCCGACGGCACTCCTGTATGGGTTTTGGCAAGCGGTGATTGTGTCGCTGTCGGCGGTTGTGATGCATGCGTACATCACTGCCCGGCATCCGCAGTTCAGCCTTGCAGCAGACCCGGTGAATACGGTGACATTGCTGGCATTCATCGCCGTGGCCCTGACGATGAGCCGTCTTTCGGCGCGGGTGACGGGAACGGCGCGGGAGGCTGAGTCCTGGGGCGGGCAGATGCACGACCTTTACGAATTCACTCGGCGCACGCTGCAGATGAACCTGCACGTGGAGCCGGGACCGCAACTGGCGGAGTTGGTGCACGAGATATTTGCGTTGGAGGCGGTGGCGGTGTTCGATGCCGACCTGCACGACGTGTACACGGCCGGCTTCTGGAACGTGGATCCACAGGAGATGGCGCAGAATGTCTATTATTTTGAGACGTCGGACGATGATCCCGAGACAGGGATTGGGCGGAGAGTAGTTCGGCTGGGCACCGTACCGGTAGGGAGCCTGGTGTTGCGCGGGGAGACGAGCCCGCTGACGAACAACGCGATAGCATCGTTGATCGCAATTACGTTTGACCGCTATCGAGCGTTTGCCAATGAGAGCCGGATTGAGACAGAGCGGCGGACCGAGCAACTGCGCTCGACTGTGCTGGATAGTCTGGCTCATGCGTATAAGACGCCGCTGACGGCGATTCGCGCGGCGAGCACGGGATTGGCGGAGATGGGTCATCTGTCTGCCGGACAGGCGGACCTAGTGTCTCTGATTGACGAGCAGACGAGCCTGTTGAGCGAGTTGACGACGCGGCTGCTGACGACCTCGCGGCTGGATGCGGGGGAAGTGACGATTCATGCGAGAGAGGTGCCTGTGGCCTCGCTCATTGAAGAGGTGGTGGCGAGCCTGAAGGACCGGCTGGCGAGCATGAAGCTTTCGATTGAGCTCGAGGACGAGGAGATGATGATCAACGGGGACCGGCAACTGCTGGTGATGCTGTTGACGCAGTACGTGGATAACGCGTGCAAGTACTCCATCTTCGGGACTATGATCACGATTCGCGCACGACGTGAAAGCGCAGAGATAATTTTTTCTGTGCACAGCTTTGGTCCTGAGATACCGATGGCGGACCGGGAACGGATATTCGACAGGTACTATCGCTCGTCGACGTATTCGAACCGAGCGCCAGGGACGGGTATTGGACTTTCAGTGGCCAAACGGGTAGCGCTGATTCACGGCGGATATGTGTGGGTTACGAGCGAAGAGGTTGAGGGGACAACGTTTTTTGCGGCAATTCCTGCGCCAGCGCAGAAGAAAGGCACCAGATGAATCAGCCAGCACTTCGAGTTTTGATTGTGGATGACGAAACCGCGATTCGCAGGGCGTTGCGTCCCCCGCTGCTTGAGCTGGGATTCCAGGTGATTGAGGCTTCACGCGGAGAAGAGGCACTGCAGGCGCTGCGGACGACCATGTGCGATGCGGTTCTGCTGGATGTGAATATGCCGGGGATTGGCGGCACAGAGACACTGCGGAGAATTCGGGCGATGGCGCCACGTCTGCCGATCCTGATGCTGACGGTGCGGGACCAGGAAGAAGAAAAGGTGCAGGCGCTGGACCTGGGCGCGGATGACTACATAACGAAGCCCTTCAGCACGCGGGAGTTGATTGCGCGCATTCGCGCGGCGGTGCGAAGGGTGAAGGCGCCGGTGAGGCCGGAGAATGAACCGATTGAGATTGGAGAGATTCGACTGGACCCTGTGAAGCGGAGCGTGGTGAAGCGCGGACAGGCGGTACACCTGACGCGGAAGGAATTTGATATTCTGCATTGCCTGATGAGCCGGGCGGGGCGCGTGGTGACATATGCGCGGCTGCTGACGGCGGTGTGGGGGCCGGATTGCAGGGAAGAAGTGGAATATCTGCGGACGTTTGTGCGGCAGTTGCGGAAGAAGATTGAGGATGATCCTTCTGCGCCGTTGTATCTGCTGACGGACGTGTATGTGGGGTATCGGTTTGCGGATGCGCAGATGTTTCAGGAGGAGACGGGGAAGGTTGAGGGCGGTGGTGCGGTGCTGGAGGGTGGTGTGGAGTTGGAGGCTAAGGCGGAGTAGGACACCACGATACACAGGGAGTGTCGGCGTTTTTGAATCCCACCCTAACCGCAAAGACAAAAACGCGGCGTGGGTGGGGCACCCGACATCCTTGTATCCCACCCTAAACGCATAAGACCGTTTAGGATGGGGCACCCACGGTTCTGGGACGATTAGGAGTCACGAAGAGGGATGTTGGAAGTCACGACGAGGGACGGGCGTTACTCGTCGTAATGGAGGAGGCTGAAGACGTCGTATTCCTTGAAGCGGTCGCGGCCTTTGAGGAAGTCGAGCTCGACGGCGAAGGCGAGGCCGGCGATTTCTCCGCCGAGCTGCTTGACGAGCTTGACGGTGGCTTCCATGGTGCCGCCGGTGGCGAGGAGGTCGTCGACGAGAACGACGCGCTGGCCGGGCTCGATGGCGTCGAGGTGAATCTCGAGGACGTCAGAGCCGTATTCGAGGTCGTAAGTGACACGGGCGACGGGTGCGGGGAGCTTACGGGGCTTGCGGACGGGAACGAAGCCGGCATTGAGGCGATAGGCGAGGGCGGGGCCGAAGATGAATCCGCGGGCTTCGATGCCGAGGACTAGATCGATCTTTTCCTTGATGTAGTGCGCGGCCAGCATATCGATGAGCTTGGCGAAGCCGGTCTTGTCTTTGAGGACGGTGGTGATGTCGTAGAAGAGGATGCCGGGCTTGGGGAAGTCAGGGACGGTGCGGACGAGCGCTTTTAGCGAGGCCTCGTCCATGGCTTTTGTATCTTCGGTCATTGTTTTCCTGATTCTGGTGGGATTCTCTAATGAGTATAAGGGACCAGGGACTGAGAGCATTGGATAGTGAATGAGTGAAGGGGTGAAGAAGTGAAGGTCGGGAGGCTACCATGCGCCTTCGATTCGGAAGGATTCGAGGGCGGCGGCTTCGTTTTCGTCGAGGTGGTGCTCGATTATGCGGTCGACGCGTGCTCCGCGGGGACCGCGACGGAGGCTGAGGCGCAACTCAGCGAGGTCTTCAGGAGTGCCGGCTGCTACGATTTCGACGTCTCCCTCATCCGTGTTGCGGACCCAGCCGGAGAGGCGGAGTTCGCTGGCCTCGCGGTGTACGAACCAGCGAAAGCCGACGCCCTGCACGCGACCTTGGACGAGGAAATGAAGAACCATGGAGTAGTGACCATGGCCAGTGTTGCAGATGGGGCGGCGAGGCGCAACTTTGGGTAGTGTGAAGCCAGGACGACGCTATTGCGCGGTCTGAGTGGAGCGGCGACGATCGACGACGACGGAGCCTTTGGGAAGCTGAAAGAGTGCGGGGTTTGGCTCGGCGAGGTTGACATCGGTGACTTTGAAGGACTGACTGCCGACATTGGGGCCGGTGACCAAAGAGATGAGATTGATGCCGATTTTGTCAGAGTGCCAGAACTCGCGGGTTGCGGCGACGGGGCGGTCGTTGCCGAACACGCCCTTTTCGTAAGTCGTGGTGTCGCGGGTTCCGGTGCAGTCCAGGCCTTCGAAATAACGGACGCCCAAATCCTCGTGGGTGCGATAACCGGCGTTACCCGGCAGGGGCCCAGTCTTTCCGATTGCGGGAACGTAGGTTGCGGAGGCGGTACCTGCGTAGTCCTGAAGGTAGCAGCGATGCGGCTTTTCCAGCATATCGCAGTTGTAGAGGGCGTGGTCTCCCGGGTCGGCGATCTGGATCAGGTTCATGATGGACTCGGTGCCGTCTTTGGGGACGAGGGCCCAGCGCTCTTCGTAGATGCGGCCTTCACTGTCGCGGGCTACGCGGCGCCGGTTGACCAACAACACATTGCCGCCGCCGGGCATGGGGCGGGCCCACTCGGTGTGGACGATGGCGGTGAAGGGCGCGTTGAGCAGTACGGGGATGTAAATGCTCTGGAGGGTCTGGTTTACGCCGCCATCCCTCATCTCGACGACGGGGGGCTGGTCCTGGGCGGACAGGATTGGGGCGAGGAGCAGGAGCAGAGCCGTGCCAATGGTTGCCGTTCGTGTTTTGGCGGGTTGGGGTTGCAAGGTGACCTCCGCATTCGCGAGACCGTTTGCGAGATCAGCATACCGCGATTCGAGGGAAGTGGGAATGTGTATGCCGCGCTACACTGGACAGAATCATGGTGTTCGTTCTAGACAATTACGATTCGTTTACTTACAACCTGGTGCAGTACCTGGGAGAGCTTGGGGCTGAGGTTGAGGTGCGCCGCAACGACGAAGTTACGGTGGAGGAAGTAGCGGCGATGAAGCCGGAGCGAATTCTACTTTCGCCGGGTCCATGCACGCCGCGGGAGGCGGGGATACTGGTGCCGCTGATCAAGTTTATGGCGGGGCACATGGCGGGAAAGACGCCGATTTTTGGGGTTTGCCTGGGGCATCAGGCGATTGGCGAGGCGTTTGGCGGCGAAGTGGTGAGGGCGGAACAACTGATGCACGGAAAGACGAGCCCGGTGGAGCACGACGGGAAGGGTATTTTCGCAGGTTTGCCGACGCCGTTGACGTGCACGCGGTATCACTCGCTGATTGTGGCGGAGAAATCGTTGCCGAAGGATTTGGAAGTGACGGCACGGACCAAAGCGGGGAATGGCGCGGGGACGACGATTATGGGTCTGCGGCATAGGACGCTGAAGGTGGAGGGCGTGCAGTTTCATCCGGAGAGCGTATTGACCGAATACGGGCACGAAATGATTCAGAATTTCTTGAATATGTAGAGTGTCGCCAATTTTGCGGGAATGGAACGGGAGCGGTTGCGGTGGAAGTCCGGCAGGGGCTAAGGCCCAGGATCAATCATTGGCCATTCTCGGCACGGCTGAAACCGTGCCCTGTTACAGAGCCCTGCGTTTTTTGGGCGAGGCAGAGGCCATGCTCTTTTACAAGGCCGCGCAGAGTTGTGAAGTTGGCGCTTTGCCTTTGCTTGTTGGCGGGGCCGGCGGGATTGAGGGCGCAGGATGCTGTGGTTATACATTCAACGCCGGACAGCCAGGCTGCGGCAGTGAGTGGAACTCCCGCCGCGAGTGCCCCCCCGGTGGCGGGGCCGATTGCGATTGTGTCCCTAGAGGGTGCTGGACCGAATGGTGCGCCGACGGTGACGGGCGCGCTGGAAGTGACGAAAGGGAAGGCGGTGATTGCGGCAAGCGGGGCGGTTACGGCGGGGGATCGGACGACAGAGGTGGTGCTGCCGCACCGAGGAGTGCTGCGTGTGTGTGCTTCGACGACGGTGAAGCTGGCAAGTGACACGAGCGTGCCGGCGGGGGATGTGCCGGGCCTGATGATGGCGATCGATCACGGGGCGATTGAGGCGAGCTATGCGACGGGGCGGAACTCGGACATTGTGATGACGCCTGACTTCAGGATTTTGATTGGTGGACCCGGGGCGGCCGAGGTGAAGGTACGACTGGGGCAGGGCGGCGACACCTGCGTGGACAATGCAGGCGTGAATGCGCCGTATGTGCTGGTGACGAGTGTCTTTGATGGGGGAGCGTATCGTGTGCAGCCGGGGCAGCGGGTGATGTTCCAGCACGGGAGCCTGCACGAGGTGGTGGACCAGGAGAAGGAGCCGTGCGGTTGCCCGCCGGATGTGGAGCCGAAGAGCAATGAGTTTCCGCTGGCGCAGAGCGAAGGGCTGGCGGCGCAGGCTCCGCCGGTGACGAGTGCGGCGGTGGGGCACGAAGCTGCGACGGCGGGAACGCTGGCTTATAACGGGGACGAGCATGCGGCTAAGCCTTTGGCTACGGATGACGCGAGCAAGGCGGCTGGGGCGGCGGGTGGGCAGCAGGCTGTGGCACCGGCGAAGAAGAAAGGCGGATTCTTCGGGGCCGTGGGGCGGTTTTTCAAGAGGGTGTTTGGGGCGGAGTGAAAAGGCAGGGAGCAGGGAAGAGGGAACAGAAAGCGGTGGAATTGACAGGTGTAGCCATTCTGGCTACGCTGATGAATGGGGGTGCATAATGCGTCAGGTTTCGCTGCGCGAGTTCAGGACTCGCGGTGTAAAAGCTCTGAATGAGGTTCCCAAAGGAGAGACCACGCTTCTGGTTGGCCAAGATGGGCCTGTCTTCTTTCTCGTACCTGTATTTGGGGATGTGGCGAAGGAAGACCGCGAACTTCGCCGGGCGATGGCTCTGGCGAGCCTGCGTGAGGGATGGCGGCGAGCCGAAGCATCTGGACCGAGCCGAGTAAGCGATGCCGACATTGATGCGGAGATCGCTCGCATTCGCGGGAACCGAAAAGACTAGCAAGAATGCGCCTGATCGTTCTTGATACGAATGTGCTTATCTCGGCTGGAATCAACCCGGATGGGCCGCCGGCCAAGATTGTTGCAGCTCATGTGCTGGGTGGAACGGCAATCGCAGTGACCTGTCCTAGTGTCACGGCTGAGTATCGGGAAGTTTTCCGGCGCGCGAAGTTTCTTCGCTACGAGTTTCCGCCGTTGTGGCTGGAGTTCCTGATTGACGAGAGCATGCAGCTTGCGGAGCCTGCGGCGTGGCCTCACGCCTGTCCCGATGCGAAGGATGCTGTGTTCCTTGCGCTGGCTCAGGCGGCGGGAGCTTGGCTTGTGACCGGGAATTTGAAGCACTTTCCGATAAAGATCAGGGGTGGGGTGAAGGTGGTCTCGCCCGCGGAGTATTTGGCGGTTCTTGAGCGTGAGTGAGGCGAGTTTCAAACAGATGTGCACAACATCGGGCAAGGCCGTCTCAGAGGCGTTTTAATTCCAAGGGGGATTGGGTGGATCAGGATCAGGCAATCGGTGCGATCTTGGTTGGAAGCATTTTGATTAACATTTCCTTTTTTCTTCAAGAACTTTTACGCAGCTAGCGGCAAACCGTTGCGAATCGTTTCAGACAAAAGGATCCCGACCTGGCAGGGGCGGCTGATCTTTTGGGTAGTTGGCGGCATGATGATCCTTGGTGGCGTCATTTCTTTCTTTCCGAATCGCTAAGGTGCCTACAGTTCGCGGGCGTGTTCGATAGCGCGGATTACGGCCTGGGCTTTGTTGAGGGACTCCTGGTGTTCTAGTTCGGGGACGGAGTCGGCAACGATTCCTGCGCCGGCCTGGACATAGCCCTTGCCGCCGATGGTGAGCAGCGAGCGGATGGCGATGCAGGAGTCGAGGTTGCCTGAAAAGTCGGCGTAGAGGACTGCGCCGCCATAGGTGCCGCGGCGGGCGGGCTCGAGCTCTTCGATAATCTCCATGGCGCGGACTTTGGGCGCGCCGCTTAGGGTGCCGGGGGGGAAGCAGGCGCGGAGAGCGTCGACGGCGGTGAGGTCGGGGCGGAGCTGGCCCTCGATGGTGCTGACGATGTGCATGACGTGGGAGTAGCGCTCGACGAACATAAGGCGCTCAACTTTGACGCTGCCGAACTCGCTGACGCGGCCAACGTCGTTGCGGCCGAGATCGACGAGCATAACGTGTTCGGCGCGCTCTTTTTCGTCGTGCATCATCTCTTCGGCGAGGCGCTGGTCTTCTTTTTCGTTTGCGCCGCGGGGGCGGGTACCGGCGATGGGGCGATACTCGACGTGATTTTTGTGGACGCGGACGAGGAGCTCGGGGGATGAGCCGGCTAGCTCGATGGGCGGCAGTGCCGAGGGCACTTTTGACTTCCTGGAGGAAGGTGTTGGCCGTGTGGCGGCGCCGAGGGGGCCTTCGGGGGCGAAGCGCAGGAAGAACATGTAGGGGCTGGGATTGACGGCGCGCAGGGCGCGGTAGACCTGGAAGGTGTCGACCTGTGGCTCGACGTCGAAGCGTTGAGAGAGGACGGTTTGAAAGACATCGCCAGCGCGGATGTAGGCCTTGGTTTTTTCGACGGCGGCGAGGTAAGACTTCTTCGCGGTGCGGAATTTGACCTTGAGCTTTGCGTTGGACTTGGGGCGCTTGATGGTAGGCAGAGCGCGGGTGAGGGTTCGTTCAAGCTTGTTGAGGCGCTTGATGGCCTTTTCGTAGGCCCGGGCGGGCGGGGTTTTGGTGACGTCGGCGGTTTCGACGAGCCAGATCTGCTTGCGGACGTGGTCGAAGGCGAGGACCTCGTCGAAGAAGAGGAGACAGGCGTCGGGTACTCCGAGCTCGTCGGCGGCGAGGGAGGGGAGGCGTTCGATTTGGCGGACGGCGTCGTAGGCGAAGAAGCCGACTGCTCCGGCGGTGAACGGTGGTAAGCCGGGGAGGCGGGCGGGCTTGTGGCCGGAGAGCGCCTGGCGGAGGACGTGGAAGATATCAGCTTCGATGCGGGTGGTCTTGCGGCCCTCGGTGATGGTGATGGATTGGCCGCGGGCGACGATGCGCTTGAAGGGCTGGAGACCGATGAAGGTGTAGCGGCCTACCTGTTCGCCGCCTTCGACGGACTCGAGGAGGAAACACTCACGCTCGGGCCATGCGGCGCGGAGGAAGGCGGAGACGGGGGTTTCGAGGTCGGCGGCGAGGATGCGGCAAACGGGGACCAGTGTGTGGTCTTTGGCGAGGGCGAGGAAGTCCTTGCGGGAGGGGAGAATGGTTTTGGCTGAGGGTTTCACTGAAACTAGGGTATCGGGTCTGGGGTCTGGGGTCTAGAAAGGTGGTGAACGGTGGACTGCGGATGCGGGGGCAGGGGACAGGGAAGGGGGATGTTGGAATGTGTCAGCGGCGTTCCGGCAGAGGGGGGACGGCCTGGCTGCAATGCGATGCTGCGTCGCAAGCTCGCAGACCGAAGTAGACGTTGTCTTTGGACACGGGCAATGTGGCGGAGTGACTGGCTGGCGCGGACTCGTACTTTGATGCGTCGGCGATGAATTGCCAATCGGAAGCGGCGGTTTCGCGCCAGACGATTTGATAGTGGGTTGATGCGGGGCCAGCGGGCGGTGGGTCCCACTTAATTGTCGTGTTGTTATCCAGGTTAGACGTGACTATACGGACGTTTTGAGGCACGCCGGGTGAAGACGCAAGCGTGGCTAGCGTGGCCATGTTGAGCCGGGCAACCTGGGCGATGTACTCGAAGTCATCGAATTTGATCAGATCTCCGTATTCGATTCCGGCTTCGATTCGAACGTGTTGGTGCTGATGGTTGAAGTTCTCTCTCCACTCGGTAAAACGTATGGCAGGGAAGCCTTCGGCGCTGAAGGAACTGTGGTCACCGCCGCGAAGATAACGGTCGAGGCGCAGCTCAATTACGGGCTGGAGCGGTTTGAAGAGTCGAGGATTTGTGGGCGGAGTAACACGTGCAAAGTAAGTACGACTAACATCGAGAATCTCGCGGGCTAACTCGCGCGAGGGCGTATCGTTTTCCATGCCGAGGGAGAGTTGCTGCGCAATTGATTCAGAGGGAGCGGTGGGGAGGATTCCCTGGGAGAAAACGCGGACCAGGGATTTGTTTTGGAGGTTATCTCCAGGAGTGGTGTCGCCACCGACGATGTCGTTGTTCAAGACTCCTTCAAGTTGCCAGCCCTCTTGTTTGGCGAGCCTGGCAAGGTGGCGACTGCCGTTGAGTCCTTGCTCTTCGCCGGCGACACAGACGAAGACAATCGTAGCCGGGAACTTGTACTGACTTAGAATGCGAGCGGCTTCGAGACTGACGGCGACGCCGCTGGCATCGTCGTTTGCGCCGGGAGCGGGAGCGTGGGTCTCCATGATATCGGTTTCGCGCGAATCATAGTGTCCGGTGACGAGATACATACGGCTGGACTGGAGCGGGTCAGCGCCGCGCAGGATGGCATAGACGTTGCGGATGGGGGTGGGCTTGACGATGCGTGCGCGGGCCGCCGCGGCGCCGGTGGGTGGTTGTTCGATGAAGGCATCGACTTTGACGTCAAGACAGTTGCCGCACGCATTGCTGTAGTTTTCAAATTGCTGTTTGATCCAGTCGGATGCAGCCAAAACGCCCGTACCCGGAGGAAGATCGGTTTCATTGCTGGAGACGGTGCTGCGGTTATTGAATTTGACCAATTCGGAGATATTGGCGCGAATCCGTTCGGCAGAGACTTGTTTGAGGGCGGCCATGATTTGTTTATCGGGAGGTGTGGGGAGGATGCGTTTGCCGGCGAGTTCGTAATCACGTACGCCCTGGTTGGGAGCGGGACGCTGGGCATAATTCACACGCGAGACGACGCCTGAAATGAGCCAAGCTACGACTAAGATGTGAGACCAATGCGACGAAATTAGATGTTTTGTTCTGAGTATCTGCATAGGTGAACTGCCCCCGGGCTGCTGCCGGATTATAGATATAGCAGACTGGGCGCGCGGCGAACTGAGCGCGGGGGCAAGGCAGAAATGCGAGGTTGACGGGAGCGGGGAAGACCGAGGAGGGCGAAGACACGATTTGCGGGGAAGGGAATTGACGGCGAAATACGGTAAATCTGAGTGGATGCTCTGATTTGTGTGGTGTGGTACTATTCGGGGCATTCCGGATGTGTGTATAGAGGCGAGGTCATGAAGAATCGTTTGCTAAGCTCAGCTTCCCTGCTGTGCATGGTTCTGGCCTGGGCGGGGATGGGTGGACTGGGTGCGCTGGCTGATGGGCCGGACACAACCCCGAAGATCAACACGACGAACCCCACGACGATAACTGCGTCAGAGAAGCCACAGCCGATTAAGTTCGTCGGTACGAACCTGCAGGGCATAGCAAAGGTTGCGCTGGCTGATTCGGCGAACCAAGCAGTGACGTCGAGTCTTGGTGCTCACGATGCAAATCAGTTGACGGTCACCGTCACCCTCGTTACGCCGGGACAGTTCAAGCTAACGGCGACAGATAGCAACGGCCAAAGCTTGACGACGTTCACGTTCACAGTTGCCGCAGCATCCGCCGGCGGGGCTTCCGCTACTGGTAGCAGTGCGAATGTCGTCCCAACGATTACTTCGATCGATCCTGCAGCGCCGCTCATTCGGCCCAATGAGGCGCTTGTACTCAGCGGCACCGGTTTCAAGGACGGGGTCGTGGTGAAGTTTACTGATGCCGAGGGCCATTCCTCAGAGGGAACGGTTCTGACGCCGATCAACGACGACCGGCTGGTGGTTACACAGACGCTGGGTATTGCGGGCAAGTGGACTGTGAGCGCGGCAAATGTGGATGCCAACAAGTCCAAGGGTAAATTTTCGGAGCCGCTGGCCTTTGCAGTGGCGAACGGGCCTCAGCCCGACGCGAATTCTCCCCAGGTGAAAGCGTTTTGGGCTTGTGCGATTGTCTCAACGCTGCTTCTGTTGGGGTTGATCATATATGTGCTTGTTGCATTGATCCGCGCCCAGAAGGGCGGCTGGTCACTTGGGGAAGCGCTGTCGGAAGAGTCGACCTATCAGCCGAAAGTGATCACACAGAAGAGCGACGTGATTATCTACGCCAGTACCAGCCGAGTAATAGCACTGATTGGCCTGATGGGCATTCTGAGCATCGTGGTTGGGATAGGCTACACGGTCATGTGGAATCTGACCGTTTATGGGACGGTACCGGATCTGAGCCAGGTGCGGTCGTATCTTTACGGGGCGGCGTGCCTGTTTGCGCCTTATCTTGCGAATCAGTTGAGCAGCATGTTTACGCCGTCGGCGAAGCCGCAGACAGGAGATGACCAGGCGCCCAAGATGGTCACAGGCGTTGTGCCGGCGACGCCGAAGGCCAACGGGGCAGCTGCGCAGCAATTGCGGATCACGGGGAGCGGATTTCAGCAGGGCCTGAGCCTGAGCTTGACTAACCCATTGAACCAGGCGATTGCGGTGGCGGCGGCGGATGTGATGGAGGTGGCCTCAACGATGGTGACGGCTAACCTGAAGCTGGATACTCCGGGGTCGTGGAAGGTGGTGGTTGCGAACCCGGCGGCGACCGCGATGGCGCCGTTTGGATTCTCGGTTGTGGGTCCGCCTACACTAACTTCGGTGACCGCGGTGGCGGGAGCAGCGGCGATGAAGGCGGATCCGACGAACATGCAGAAGATTGCCATCGTAGGCACAGGATTTGTTTCCGGGCTGACGGTGCAATTGACTCCACCGGCAGGAGGCGCCGGTACTCCATCGAGCCCGAGCGTGGAGACGCTTACGCCGCAACAGGTGACCTTATCGGCGAAGCTGGACGTTCAGGGAAATTGGTCGGTGGTGGTGACCAATCCAGGAAACCAACCATCAGCGGAGCTTGATTTTGCTGTTGCGCCTTAGAAGGAGACGATCATGTCGGATTTACCTTATGTGAAGTCAAAAGCGCTGCAGGTGCTTGGGG
>Ga0182012_10003163_pt1 | contig 17587 bp, 17 predicted proteins | sample 612S2SmetaG_FD_120486 | JGI IMG/M metagenome (GOLD analysis project Ga0182012, IMG submission 120486) | Permafrost microbial communities from Stordalen Mire, Sweden - 612S2S metaG | ecosystem: Environmental > Terrestrial > Soil > Wetlands > Permafrost | place: Sweden: Stordalen | collected...
CAAGGGGTGATTGACGCGGGGAAGGCGCGGAAAAAAATCAAAGGAATCTCTTTGGATTTCAGGCTGGCACGGTTGCCTACAAGGTGCCGACAGTCTCGAAATTTCAATTTCAAAACTCGCTTCGGTGTCCGCGCCAATGGGGCCGCGCCGCGCCTACGTTGCCCTCTGGCGTGTCATTATGGCTGGCCGGGGTGGAAACCTGCCCGGCGCGGGAATCAGGGAGCAATCCGCCCCGTGTCCCGTGTGGTTTTTTCCATAATTGCCACCGGGAAACATACCCGAAATGGGCGAACTTGTTAGCAGCTACCGTTAGCAGTTGGCCATTTTTAAGCCGTCCAAAACTCACGAAACTATTGATTTTATTTGGTGGAATTGAGGTTGGTAGCGCGTAGGGGAATCGAACCCCTCTTTCAGCCTTGAGAAGGCCACGTCCTAGCCGATAGACGAACACGCCAGCCAGTGTTTTAATATTATAACCGGACGGTTGCCGGTGTCAACGCCCGGGTGCGGGCGATGCCAATAAAAGGCGCGAAGAAATCAATGGCGGAGAGAGGGGGATTCGAACCCCCGGTAGTGTTACCTACGCACGCTTTCCAGGCGTGTGCCTTAAACCACTCAGCCATCTCTCCGCTGAACCCTCATACTGCGCGAACCCCGGGCGCTTTTCAATTAAAATTCCAGCCGCTTGCCGAATGGCCGTCCAACTGGCAGATTATTCGGCACATGAAAAATACCGTGTCTGATCCGCAGCGTCCGTTTTCCAGCATCGTGTTTGACGGGGATGAGCGCGCCGCCGCGCGCGCCATGCTCTATCCGGTCGGGTTCACCGCCGAGGATTTCAAGAAACCGCTCGTGGGCATTGCCTCCACGTGGAGCGACGTCACGCCGTGCAACATGCACATTGACAAGCTGGCCCGGGAGGCCGAGGCGGGCGCGAACGCCGCCGGGGGCAAGGCGATAATTTTCAACACGATCACGATTTCCGACGGCATCTCGATGGGCACGGAGGGGATGAAGTATTCGCTGGTCTCGCGCGAGGTGATCGCGGATTCCATCGAGACGGTGGTGGGCTGCGCGGGCATGGATGGTTTTGTGGCGATTGGCGGTTGTGATAAGAACATGCCCGGCTCGATGATCGCCATTGCGCGGATGAACCGCGCGGCGGTGTTCGTTTATGGCGGCACGATTTTGCCTGGTTGCATCACGGGAGACTCACGGAAGCTGGACGTGGTTTCGGTGTTCGAAGCCATCGGGGCGCACGCGAATCATAAAATCACGGACGCGGAATTTCAGGCGGTGGAGCAATGCGCGATTCCCGGGCCCGGTTCCTGCGGCGGCATGTACACGGCGAACACCATGGCGTCGGCAATTGAGGCGCTGGGGATGAGTCTGCCGAACAGCTCGGCGCAAAACGCGGTCTCGCCCGCGAAGCTGGATGACTGCCGCCGCGCCAGCGCGGTGGTGTTGCAGATGCTCAAGACCGGTTTGCGCCCGCGTGACATTCTCACGAAAAAGGCGTTTGAAAACGCCATCACGGTGGTGATCGCCCTGGGCGGTTCCACGAACGCGGTGCTGCATTTGCTGGCGATTGCGCATGCGGCCAAGGTGAAGTTGTCCCTGGACGATTTCACGCGGGTGGGCAAACGCGTGCCGGTGCTGGCGGATTTGAAGCCGAGCGGCAAGCATTTGATGTCCGAACTGGTGGCAATTGGGGGCATCCGGCCGCTGATGAAAATGCTGCTGGACGCAGGGCTGCTGCATGGCGAGGCGCTCACGGTCACGGGCGAGACCATCGCGGAAACCCTGGCGGCGGTGAAGCCGTATCCGGCGCACCAGACGATCATCCGGCCATTGGACCAGCCGATCAAGAAGGACAGCCATCTCGTGATTCTGCGGGGAAACCTGGCGACCGAGGGTGCGGTGGCGAAGATCACGGGCAAGGAAGGGCTGCAATTCACGGGGCGCGCGCGGGTTTACAATTCCGAGGAACTGGCGATGGCGGCCATTCTGGACGGGACCATTGTGAAGGGCGATGTGATTGTCATTCGCTACGAAGGGCCGCGCGGTGGTCCGGGCATGCGCGAGATGTTGTCCCCGACCTCGGCCATCATGGGCAAGGGGCTGGGCAAGGACGTGGCGCTCATCACCGACGGGCGGTTTTCGGGCGGCAGCCATGGTTTCGTGGTGGGGCATATCACGCCGGAGGCCTACGTGGGCGGGGCGATTGCGCTGATCAAGAATGGCGATGCCATCACGATTGACGCGGAAAAGCGGCTGCTCACGCTGGAGGTGAGCGCGACGGAATTGAAAAAGCGGCAACGTGCGTGGAAGGCACCCAAGCCGCGCTACACGCGGGGGGTGCTGGCCAAGTACGCCAGCCATGTCACGAGCGCCTCGCTGGGCGCGGTGACGGACGCGGATTTGAAGTTGTAATTATCAGGCGGGGGTGCCCGCGATGTACTGTTCCATCTGCTCGATGGCCGCGGCCTGGGAGGAGATGGTCCAGTTGACGAGATCGCCGATGGAGATGATGCCCACCAGCTCCGTGCCTTGCAGCACGGGCAGGTGGCGCACGCGGTGCTCCGTCATGAGGCGCATGCAATCGGCCACGGAATCCTCGGGGGTCACGGCGTGGGCTTCGTTGGTGCAGATTTCCCAGACCCGGGTGTCCTTGGAGGATTTGCCGTGGAGCGCGATTTTGCGCGTGTAGTCGCGTTCCGTGAAAATGCCGGTGACGATGCCATCGGACAGCACGGGGAGCGCGCCGATGTTTTGGGCGGCCATGAGTTTGATGGCGTCATAGACGGTGGCGGACGGGGCGACGGACCACACGAGAGGGCTTTTGTCGTGGAGGAGGGAGCTGACGGGAATGGTGATGTTCATAGGTTTTTTAAGGGGCTTATAATGGTTATCCGCCTGTCTAATGGGAGATGCAAGAAAAATTTTCAAGTATTGAAGCATTCGGATGGGGAGATTTGAATCACGAAGGCAGGAAGGGAGAATTTAAACCGAAGCTTCAAGCACCAACCTCCAAGCTCCAATGAAGCGCCAATAATCAAACCGTGCCCATCCGGTTGCTTGCCAAACGACTGCAGACGTTGCTTCTGATCATGAACCCCTCCCCACCCCGACGCGTGACTCGCTCGCGCCCGCTCGCCCGGCCCTGCTGGCCTTGGCCGCCGCGGCAAATTCCTAAAACCCCTTCCCAAGTGGTTTTAGTCCCCTCCATTTCCGAAATGGAGGGGAGGGAGATAAATTTGGGTGCAGGCAACCCAGGGCGGCCCTCGCGATGTTCGGTTGCCCCAGACTATTATCGGTCGCCCTTCGAGGCCTTGAGAAACGCGGCCATTGGTCATTGAAGAGTGGGCTCGTAATCAGCGCTGGTTCTAATTTGTCAATCAACCGGACAGGCAAGCATCAAACCTTTGCCAACGCAGCCACCTTCGCCATAGTCACCGAAGGTTCATGGCGGACTGGGGGGGAAAATGGTCTTTTGGGTTTTTGACTTCGTTTGGTTGGCCAAGCCTCTGTCAGTCAGTGGCCCAATATTAACGTGCGTTGCGCGCGCCGCAGGCGGCTCAGGCCGGTAACGCTGCGGGTACGCGCTTTCGCCAAGGCGTCGTGAACAATCAAAAATTCTCGCTTCGCGGCGTTACATTATTTCTGTCACCGCGCTAACAAGTGTGGCGCCGTCGAGAAGCCACTGCGCGGACATAAAAAAACGGGCGACCATGGCTGGTCGCCCGCTGAAATTCACTTCGATTGGAATCAGGCCTTGGCCAGGGTGGCGGCGGGCTTGGCGCTGAGGGCGGCGCGGGCGATTTTCACCAGTTCCAGGAACGCGGGGGCGTCGGTGGCGGCGATATCGGAGATGACCTTGCGGTCGAGGGCGCACTTGGCGGCCTTGAGGCCTTCCATGAAGCGGCTGTAGGTGATGCCGGCGGTGCGGGCGGCGGCGTTGATGCGGATCTGCCAGAGGTAGCGGAAGGTGCGTTTTTTGACGCGACGATCGCGGTAGGCATACTGCCGGCCGTGGTCCACGGCATCGGAGGCGTAGCGATAGAGTTTGGACCGCTTCATGCGAAAACCCTTCGCGGCGGTCAACATCCGTTTACGACGTTTGCGGGAAGCTGGCCCGTTAGTAACACGCATAATTAAAAATTAGTTGGAACGTTGGTTGGTTGGGGGTTGGCAGGCGCCGGCTTAGCCACGGTGGCTGAAGGGCATGCTCTGCGTAATGCGGTAGGCGTCGGTGGAGTCCACCACGGCGGCCTTGCCGAGGGCGCGGCGGCGTTTGGGGGACTTGGTTTGGGCCAAATGGCGGATGCCCGCGTGACGACGCAGGACTTTGCCGGTGGCCGTGATCTTGAACCGCTTGGCCGCGGCCTTCTTCGTTTTGATACCTTTTGGGCGACGCATATAAAAATCTTAATTCAGTTGCAAAAGAGCATGAACTATACGTGGCGCGTATCCGCATGGCAAGCGCGATTTTTTATTTTTTGGTTGGGACACAGCGGGAGGCCGGGGAAGTCACGCGGCGGGGATGGGGCGGCGGCGGATGGGCGGGAGGCCGGAATTAATAACTAACCGGCCAGGGGTTTTTCGGTTTTTAAGCCGAGCGGCTTGAGCACGGCGAAATGCCGGGTGTTATCGGTTGCCAAAACATGGCCTTTGGCCAGGCATTGCGCCGCCAGCAACGTGTCCTCGCAGGGCAGGGTCCGCCGGATGGATTTGGGGAAGGCAAACACCCGTTTCCAGTGAATCAAGGTTTCGGTGTCCACCGCCTCAATGGCTTCCGCAAAATCGTTTTCGGTCTGGTCCACGCGGGCGGCCAGGACGCCGCGCAATTCGGCATCGGCCAGCTCAACTCCAAAGCGCATTTCCGCAATGGTGACGGTCGAAATGAAGCATTCCGCCTCGTTTTTCGCAAGCCAGTCGGCCAGCGGGGCGGGCAGGTATCGCTTGTGGCACAGCGAAATCAGGTTGGTATCTATCAACCAGCTCATTTAGCGGGCATGGTGTGGCGCTCCACTTTGGGGAAGGCCGCCGGCTGGTTTTGGAGATGTTTTAGCAGGCCAACCGCCCCGCGCCGCCGCCGGGGGCGGGGAGTGATCAGCAGGCTTTGGCGGCCATCATTGACCAAACGCACATCACACGGGCCACCATGCATTAAACCGGCAGTTTTCCGCCAACTGGCTGGAAACTGGGCCTGGCCTTTTTCCGTGATCGTCAGGGTTTGCAGCTCTCGCATAAATGTAATATTTCATTACATTTGGCGCAGGTCAAAGTGTTTTGCCCGCCCGCGCCGGAAATCCCCGGGATTCCGGCTCGCCGTCGCTTGCCATTTGGACCGGCCTGACCTATGTTCGCCGGCATGAAATATCGCCGTTTTGGCCGCACGGAACTGTCCATGCCGGTAATTTCCTGCGGGGGAATGCGTTACCAGTACAAATGGCAGGACGTGGACCCGAAGGATGTGCCGCAGGCCAATCAGGAGAATCTGGAGGCGACGATTCACCGGGCGGTGGAACTGGGGATTAATCACATCGAAACGGCGCGCGGGTATGGGTCCTCGGAAATGCAACTTGGCGCGGTGCTGCCGACGCTGTCCCGGGATAAAATCATCGTCCAGACGAAAGTGGCGCCCAAGGCGACGGCCAGGGAATTTTTGGAGACCTTTGAGACTTCCATGGCGTATTTGAAGCTGGAGCACGTGGATTTGCTGTCGCTGCACGGGATTAACAACCAGGAGTTGCTGGACTGGTCCGTGGGCAACAATGGCTGCGTGGCGGCAGTCCGAAAACTGCAAAAGGAGGGCAGGGTGCGGTTCCTCGGGTTTTCCACGCATGCCACGCCGGACGTGATTGAGGCGGCGATCAACACCGGGGAGTTTGATTACGTGAATCTCCACTGGTACTTCATCAATGACCTGAACTGGAATGCCGTCCAGGCGGCCCGGCGGCAGGATATGGGCGTTTTTATCATTAGCCCGAACGACAAGGGCGGGAAGCTGTACGAACCGCCCCAGAAGGTCGTGGACCTGTGCGCGCCGCTATCGCCGATGCAGTTTAACGATCTGTATTGCCTGGCGCGGCCGGAGGTTCACACCCTGAGCTGCGGCGCGGCGCGACCGGGGGATTTTGACGAACACGTGAAGGCGCTGGAGTTTTACGACTGCATTCCGGCCACGATCGCGCCGATGGAAGCACGGTTGCGGGCGGAAATTGACCGGGTGGTGGGGGCGGACTGGCACGCGCGCTGGTTCGAGGGACTGCCGAATTTCGGCGACGTCCCGGGAGAGGTCAACATTTCTGAAATCCTGCGGTTGTGGACGTATGCCAGGGCGCTGGATCTGGTGGCCTGGGGCAAGATGCGGTACAATTTGCTGGGCCAGGCGGAGCACTGGTTTCCGGGTCAAAACGCCGCCCGGCTGGCGGAGCTGGATTTAACCGGGGCCTTGCGGGCCAGCCCGTTCAAGGAGCGGATTCCGGGCATTCTGGCGGAGGCGCATCAGATGTTGTTTGAAAAGCCGGTGCAACGGTTGAGCGCGACGTAAAAAACATCCAAATTCCAACATCCAAACTCCAGAGAATAGCCCCAAAATCCAGAATGAATCTATTCGAAGCGGTTGAAACCAGGCGGTCGGTGCGGAAATATTTGAAGGAGGCGGTGCCGCGGGAGGTGGTGGAGCGGGCGTTGCAGGCGGCGCTGCTGGCGCCCAATTCGTCCAATTTGCAACCGTGGGAGATGTATTGGGTGACCAGTCCGGAAAAGAAGGCGGAACTGGTCACGGCGTGTTTCGGGCAGGACCCGGCGAAGACGGCGGCGGAACTGGTGGTGTTTGCGGCCCGGACGGACACCTGGCGGCGGAATCGCGCCCTGATTCTGGAGGCCTTGAAGCAACGGGGCAATCTGCCGAAGCAACGGGTGGATTATTACAACAAAATCATCCCCTTGTTTTATGCGCATGGCTGGCTGGGGATCACAGGTATTTTGAAGGCCTTACTGTTTCCTGTCGCAGGGTGGTTCCGGCCGGTGCCGCGCGGGCCGTTTTCAACGCGGGCCTTGAAAGCCACACTGAGCAAGACCGTGGCGCTGGCGTGCGAGAATTTCATGCTGGCCATCACGGCGCAGGGTTACGCGACCTGTCCGATGGAGGGATTTGACGAGGCGCGGGTGAAACGAATTCTGGGACTGGGGCGGTCCGCCTCGGTGGTCATGGTTATTTCCGTTGGGAAAGCGGATCCGGCGGGAATCTATGGGGAACAACTGCGGCTGGATTCAAAGCTGTTTGTGTTTGAGGTGTAGGGGCGATTGCCGTGGTTACAAGCTGGTGGCCCGCTGCCATTCGGCGAAGAGTCCCCGCCGCTGAATCCAATCATTCAGAGCAGGACGGTCCAGCAGGTCGCCGGAAACCGAAAGAATGGACCGGATGTCGCGCAGGTGCTTCTCGGAGCCGCCTTCGCGGTAGTATTCGAGCTTGCGCACGATGACATATTCCGGCGGGGCCAGAGGAATGTTCTGGCCATGAACGGAATATCGCCGCAGATGGCGAAATGCCCAGCCATGAAGTTCATCCCGATTGGCCAGGTAGAAATCAGCCTTCAAACCGGAACTGGTATGCAAGATATTGAACTGGCCGCGATTTTCCCGGGCCATTTCAGTTCTTAATACCTCGATGGGTGGGACGTAGAAATCGGGGGCCGGGAAAGCTCCAGCCAGTCTGGGAGCATCATCGGCACGCAGAAAAACCACAAAATCAATGTCGTGGGTCACCCTTGGTTCACCGTAAAGCATGGCGGCGACACTACCACTGACGAAATAGCGCAGATTCAGTTGATTCAGCGGCTTCGCGAACAACTCAAGCAAATCAGGATCGCGCATGCGAGAAGTTTTCGCGGACGGTGTCGGCCAGTTGCTTTTCGGACCATTCGGGGTGCTGGCTGCGCAGGAAGGCGGTCTTGTGACGGCGCATGGTCCAGTAGAGGTTGTGCGCGGCCTGCCAGCGCTGTTCCGGCGTCATGCGCCGAAACAATTCGATTTGCCCGGGACTGGGTTGCTCATCCGCCAACATGGGAACAAGGTAATCGTTCGCGGTGGCGGTGCAAGCGGCAATGGAAGGCATGGTTGCTCATCGAGAGCAAACAACCAACCACTCCCAGACGATCAAGGATTGGTGGCGGGCACGACGGGTGCGTTGGTGGGGGCGGCGGGTGTCAGGTCAATGGGCGCGCCGGCATTGAGCTGGGCGAGGACATCGGCGGTCAAATCCGCGTCGCCGCCATCAAACACAACGGCATCGCTGGTGGAGTTCAGGACCAGGGTATAACCGGCCAGCTTGGCCTTGGTTTTGACGGCGGCCTGGATGTCGGCCAGGAGATTGGAGGTCATGCGCTGGACCTGTTCCTGTAATTGCACCTCGGCCTGGCGGCTGAACTGGTCGTAAGCCGTCTTGTCGTCGTTGATTTTCTTGGCGGCGTCGGAGACGGCCTGTTTGCGGCGCTGGCGTTCCACGTCGGAGATGGTGGGGTCTTCCGCCTGGGTCAGCAGTAGTTTGTAATCCGACTGGGCCTTGTCCAAACCGTCGGCCATGTCTTTCAATTCCTTGCGCAGATCCACCTTGCGGCTGTCCAGAATGGTGTTGGATTGCTTGGTTTTCCAATAGCCATTCAAGAGCTTACGCATGTCCACGGTGGCAATCTTGGTTTGGGCCGGGGCAGTCTGGGCCTGGCCGGGGAGGATCAGAAACGCCAGCAGCAACAGGATCGGAATCAAGGTTCGCAATAATTTCATAAGCGGGTGGAAATAAAGCAGAATGCGGTGGAAATGCCAGTCAAAAGTGGACGGGCGACGGATTAATTCGGGTTGTTGGTGTTAACCAGGCGGAAGAAATCGGCTTGGTTAGTGTCCGGCAATGCCAGCAAATACAAATTGGTGGTGACGGCAGCCTGATTGGTAACGGGCAGCCACGGCGTGAGCAGGTTGGTGGTGGCTTCCAGCACAAAGTTGGAAATGGACGAGCCGAATTGATAATTCGCGGGCCAGGTGAGGCTAACGTGGTTGGTTTTATCCGGATAGATGGTGAGCGGCAGGGAGACGGGGGTGTTGAGGCCGACGGCGGCCAGATAGGCGGCGGTGGCGCCCACCGGCGCCTTGTTCTGGGCGGAGATGAACGGCAGGTTGGAGGCCGCCGTGGTCAGCGGGAAATTGGGTGAATACGTCCATCCCGTCACAAACGCGGTGCCATGCTGGTCCACGGCGATGCCGTTGCCGTAATCATTGAGTGTGCCACCGAGCAAAACCGAATACAGCACATTCGTGGCACCCGGGCTAAAGGCGGTCAAAGTGACCCCGTTATCCCCGGGATTGACGGATTGCAGGAGGCCGAAGGCGTTGGTGGTTGGAAAATTGGCCGAGCAGGAGGTGCCCACCACAAATACGTTGCCATTCGGATCCACGGCCACACCGTTGCCCGTATCCAGCAAGCTGCCGCCGAACAAGGTGGACCACGCGATGCTGGAAGCATTCTGGGCATTGGTGGTAATGATCTTGGTCAGGAACAGGTTGCTGGTGTAGTAGTAACCGTTGATGTTATTCGTGAGGTAATTGGGCAGGAGATTGGTGGCGGTGTTGTAAAAAGTGGTTGAGGTGCTAAATCCTGTTACGTAGGCGCCGGTGTTGTCCACGGCGATGGCGCGGGCCTGGTCGTTGTTGGTGCTGCCGAGAAAGGTGGAGTACAGCAAGGTATAGTTGGTGGGCGTGCAGCCGAGTTTGGCCACAAACCCGTCGAACAGCGCGGTGGGGATGGGCGACTGGTTCAGGTTGGTCTGGAAGGCGTTGAGATTGGGGAAATTGGTGGAGGCGGTATAGCCGGTCACATAGACGTTGCTGGCGCCATCCACGGCAATCCCGGTGCCCACATCAAAGTTGTCCCCACCGAAATAACTCAGAAAATCGAGGTTGGTGCCGAGATTGCTGATTTTGGCAATAAAGGCGTTGCAAGTGAAATAGGTGTAGGGGCAGGCGAGGTAACTCAAATATAGGTTGGTCGCGCCGCCCGGCTGGGAGGCGAGTCGATACGGGATGGCATACTTGGCGGGTAAATTGGTGGAGGTGGTGAAGCCGGTCACATAGGCGTTATTGGCCTGGTCCACGGTTAGGGCGAGAATCTCATCAGCACCATTTCCCCCCAAGTAGGTGGAATAAACCAGGCTCGCACCATCCGGTGCGAGTTCGGCCACAAATCCATCCAAGGGATAAGTTTTTGAACCTTCCAGCAGGGCACCGCTGATCTGGTTGGAAATACCCAGCACGCCATTGTACTGGTAGCCAGAACCGGACATCCCCGCCAGATGGTTGGTTACCGGGAAATTGGGAGAATCAGTATAACCGCCGATAAAAGCGTTGCCGGTACTATTGACGGCCAAGGCCAGTGCCGCATCATTACCACTGCCGCCAAGATAAGTCAGGTAAACCAGGTTGAAATAGGCGTCGAATTTGGCGACGAAGGCGTCGCCCACAGCGGCCCCGCCAGCAAAGGTCTTCTGAAAGACATTGTTGGTCGTGGATAGAGTAGGGGAGGTGGTCTGGCCAGCCACAAAAACAGAGCCGTCGTTGGTATTCACGGCCACCGCCCAGGCGGCGGTCCCAGCACCCTTTGTCGTGCCATCCAAATAACTGGAATAATACAAGATGGGATCAATGACCAAGGGCACGGTGGGGTCGTAATGGCCGACGGCGAATGCGACTGTCCGGTCATCAAGGAGGCGATAGCCGCCCGTGACTTCGCGACGGGCACCGTTAACGGTCTGGTAAATCACCGGTTTGGGCTGGCGAACTTCGTCCGGACCGACGGTCAAGGCCAATTCACCGCTGGCATTGATGGTGATTTTATCCGCGCCACTGAACCGCAACTGAATCACCGCCGGACTGGTTCCGGGGGCGACCGTAAAATCATATTCCAACCGCTGTTGATTGCCGTAATAGACGGCGCTGACTCCGGGATACAGATTTTCGACGCCCACCCGGCCAAACATCGGCAGGCTGGTGCGCCAGGCTCCGGGGCGGTTGCCGGTCAGGTAATTGAGCTTGCCGGTGAGTTCCGCCGAACCCTGGAGGCTGGCCAGCGGGCTGGCACCGACCAGTTGAGCCCGGAGCGTGGACTGGTTACGGAGGTGGAGTTCGAGTGAGGCGGGGGAAATCAAGACCTGGCTGCCTGGACCGCTGGCCAGAAATTGGGGCTGGCCGTCCCGCCCGGACTGCCCGGCAAAAAACAAGGGCAGGTTGCCGAGGCCCTGCACGGATTGACCATGCACGCCGATGGCCAACGACAAGACCGCCAAGCCGGCCAGCAAACTATTTTTTGGAAAACGAGTCATTTTAAAAATCACGCTTGTAACCGACGCCAAATTGAAATTGTCCGGAGCCGCCGTTGTAAGCATCGTGGCGGATGGGAATGCCGTAATCCAAGCGCAACGGTCCGAGATGCGGGATGTTCAGGCGCAGGCCCAAACCCCAGTCATCATCATAATCCGTGGAGAAGGTATAAGACTGGGGAGAGACCGCGCCGATGTCGAAAAAGGCCGCGACGCGCAGGCCAAAGGAGCCGGGCTTCTCAATGATGGGAACGCTATATTCCACGGAACCAAACCAAGAGCTGTCGCCGCCAATGGGTTCATTCGGGAAATTCTGCACCATGGGATTGACCGCCTGGCGCGGGGCAACATTGCGGTATTTGAAACCGCGCAGGTTGTACAGGCCACCCAAATAGTAGCGGTCATAGAACGGCACATCCGCAGAGCCAAAGCCCTCGGCGGTGCGGACCTGGCTGCTGACTTCCACCACGTGACCCTTCAGAAAACCCGGGAAAAACCAGTCGTTCTTCGCTTCCAGTTTGTAAAAAGAAGTATCCCCCTGGCTGATTTCGGTGCTGATTTCGGTGCGCTGGCCGTGGTCAGGCAGTTCGACGCTGTTTTCCGTGTCGTAGGCCAGCGAGGTGCCGAGGCGGGTAAAAGTATGATGACCGGTTTGATCCAGAATGGCCTGCGGCACGTTGGCTGGAATATAAGGCGGCACACCCGAATAGTTCGGAGTGCCATCATGCCAGCCGCTGTTCAGATCGATCCCGACCTGTTCCTCCGTAAGGCTCACACTGCCGATGAGGAAGTCGCTCCACAAGGCGCGGGTGAGGCTGACGCGGGCGCCCAGACGCTGTTCGTCGAAAATATTATTCGGGCTTTCAAAGTCCAGCTCGTGCAGGAACAGATCCACGCCGAGGGAGAGCTTGTGATTCAAAAACCAAGGTTCGATGAACGAAACTTCATAGTCCTGGCGCTGGGTGCCCAGTTGCACCCGGATGCGCAGCTTTTGACCCGCGCCAGTGAAGTAGGGCGGGTTCATCAAGTCAAAGTTGCCCTGCGTCATCTGGACATAGCCAACGAGCGAGTCCACGGAGCTGAATCCGGCTCCAAAAGTCAGATTGCCCGTGTTCTGCTCCTCCACATTGATCACCAAGTTTTTGCGGCCGGTGATGGGCGGATCCGTGGCCTCCGGTTGGAGGTCCACCTTGTCGAAGTATTGCAGACCTTCGAGGCGCTTTTTGCTTACTTTCACGCGGACCATGTCAAAGGTTTCGCCCGGGGAAATGGCCAGTTCGCGGCGGAGCACCTTGTCCTTGGTCTTTAAATTCCCGCGGATGTCAATTTTCTCCACGCGGGATTTGATGCCTTCGTCCACTTGGAATTCGAGGTCCATGGTGCCGGCCTGGACGTTGGCGACGCGCAGCGCGCGCAAGGCCATGCCCTGGGCGACTTCGATGTGGCCCTTGCTGCCGTAAAAATCCTCGATTTTCTGCGAGTCCTGGGTGAACCCGGTGGGGGTGAAAACATCGCCCACATCCATGGGCAGGCCGTTGGTCCCCATTTTATCGGGCGAATGTTCAAAGGCATTGTCCGCCGCGATGCCCTGGACGATGTCGGCCACGGAATACAGCTTGTTGCCGGTGAATTTAACCGAGCCCACGCGGTATTGCCGGCCCTCGGTCACGACAAATTTGATCTGCAGGGTCGCGGGGGTGGGGTGGATCATCAGGACGTTGTTGATCTGAAAATCCAGATAGCCGTGCTCGTGATAGTAATCCATCAGCGAATCCCGGTCGTGATCGAAATCGTCGCTATTCAGCACCCCGGTGCCCATGATCCAGGACCACATGTTGTGGCGGCGGGTCTTGAGCTGCTTGCGCAGAGTTTTTTGGGGAAAGGCGATCGCGCCCTCGAACTGGACGTCCACAATGCGGATTTTGGGGCTCTCCACCACGTCGAAGGTCACCACGCCGTGGCCCGTGAATTCATCAATGTCCAGATGATATCTGACGGTGGAATCGGGGTAGCCGTATTTCTGGTACAGCTTCTGCATGTCCTGGGCGGCGGTGAACAGTTTTTGTTCGACCAGTGCCTCGCCCACCTTGGACGTGACCTTCTTGAGGAGCTTGGAATCCTTGAGCTTGTGGTTGCCGGAAAATTTGATTTCGGTGATGCGGGGACTGACCTGCACGATAAAGGTGACCACTTTGCCGCCGTCATCGGCATCTTCCTCCGTGACGCGAATGTTGAAAAATTCGCCGGTGCTATAGAGGGAATGGACGTCGTCCTGAGTGACATTGGGGCGGTACAGGTCGCCCGCCTTGAGGCGGATGTTGGAGCGGACAAATTGCTCGCTGACGGACGCGGGGCCGACGAATTTGACATCCACGCGGTCAATTTTGGTGCCGGAGGACTGGCCAAAGGCGGCGGTGGCACACCCGAGCAGGACCGAGGCTCCCAGCAGGTGGCACAGGTGTTTCATCCGTCTATCGGCCCGACGGCATGTCTTCTTCACTGACTTTCGCTGCGGTTTCAAATCGCGTGTATGTTTTTAAAAACGTTAAATTAATGTCACCCGTCGGACCATTCCGCTGCTTGGCTATCAACAAATTCACCGGCACCCCATCCGACTCCTCGGGCGGCGGACCGTCCTCGTCATCGCCGGTGCTGGGCTTGTATAACAGACCCACCAGATCGGCATCCTGTTCAATGGACCCTGATTCACGCAAATCGGACAACCGCGGTTTCCGGCTCTTGTCCTTCTCCAGTTCCCGGTTCAACTGGCTCAGAACCAGCACGGGAACGCGCAGTTCCTTGGCCAGGCCTTTGATACCGCTGGAAATATCGGCAATTTCCTGCTGACGGTTTTCTTGCGATCGGCGGGCAGTAGAATGCAGCAGTTGCAAGTAGTCAATCACGAAAAACTTGACGCCATGCTGCTGGGACATCCGGCGAGCCCGTGCGCGGAGCTGCAAAATGGACAATCCGGCGGTATCATCAATGAACAACGGGGCGCTCGCGAGCCGGCCGGCGGCGTTCAAAATCTTCGGAAAATCCGCCTCGCTCATGAATCCCTCGCGGATGCTCCGCATGTTCACCCGGGCAATGGAGGTCAACATGCGCAGGATCAGGGACTCCGCACTCATTTCCAGGCTGAACACCCCGACGGGAATCTGGTGGTCCAGCACCATGTTTTCCACCATGTTCATGGCCAGCGAGGTCTTGCCCATGGAGGGGCGGGCGGCGATGACGATCATTTCACTGTGGTGCAGGCCATCGGTCATGCGGTCCAGATCGGCGAACCCGGTGGGGATGCCGTTGAGGATGCCCTTGCGGTTGAAATAATTTTCGATGGTGCCAATGGCGCGGTTCACCAGGTCCTTGGTCCCGAGCACATTGCTCTGGGCCCGGGATTCGCTGATTTTCAGGACGTCCCGCTCCACCTCATCCAGCAGCGCGTCCACCTCGCCCTCGTAATCATAAACCCGGCCGACGACGTCGGAGCAGGTGGCGATCATTTTGCGCAGCAAAAACTTTTCGCGGACAATTTCGAGGTAATAACTCAAATTCGCCGCGCTGGGCACGGCGTCCTGCAACTGGCTGAGATAGCCCAGCCCGCCGACCTGCTCCAGCAATTGCTTGTCTTTCAACCGCTGTTGCACGGTGATCAAATCCACCGGTTCGCGCGTGTTGAACATGTCCACGAGCTCCTGGTAGATGGTCTGGTGACGCAGGTCGTAGAAGGTTTCGCGGCCCTCGTCCTTGAGTTTTTCGACGCATTCGCCGATGCATTCGTTGGGGGAAAGCAATGCGCAGCCCAGCACGCCTTGCTCCGCCTCGGGCGAATGCGGCGGCAGGCGGTCCAGTTTCAAGGAGTCCGGCCCGGGGTTTTTCCGGCGCCGGGTCTTCTTCAAATCGGCCGGCGCGCCGGGGCCTTCTGAGACTGCGTCAATCATGTGAATATGAGACCTGCCGGTGGGAATAATCGCGAGGAAAAGTTATTGGTTTTTATTCACATGGCGGAGGGGTTAAATTCCAATATCCAAACTTCAAACTTCAGAGAATAATCAAGTTTCAAATTTCAAGTCCACTCGTCGGCACAGGGGGTGTTGCACGCCTTATCCCCTTTGAGCTTTTCTCTGGATTTTGGAGTTTGAATTTTGGAATTTCCGTTATCGCGTCACCACGGGCGGCCTGATGCTTACCGCATTTGTCCCCGGAAAATCCGCTGGCACCGGAAACGTCACCGGCCGGCCGGCCAGCCATTGCAGCGCGCGGGGGATGATGGTTTGCACGGCGGCGCAGCGCATGCTGCCGGGGTTTACATCACCCTTCCACACATGCCCGAAGGTGGAAACGTAAACCCGCCCTTGACCATACTGGACGGTCCACTCAATCGGCCACAACCAGCCCTGACCCGGTTTGGTGTCGCGCCCATAGGAGAGCACCTGCACATTTTCGGCCGGACCGCGCGCAAAGTAATAGACCTCCAGTCCCGGGGTCAGCCAGGCGTGCGGCAGGCCGGCATGAATGGCATGCTCGTCCAGACACGTGACCAGCACGGTGCCGCGCTGGCCGTGTCCAGTGTCGCCACCCTCGCCGGGGGGAATCCGCTCAAGCTGGCCATCCTCCCTCACGCGGATGGCCGTGCCATAATCTTTCTTCCGCCAGCACAGTCCGACAATCTCCTCATACTCCTTCCACCCGACAAACGCATTCTCCGCCGAGTGAAAAATGTACACGCCGCCGCCGCCGCGCACAAAATCCGCAAAATCTTTTTTGACTGGCTCCGGCCAGGCGGGTCCGCCACCGATATCGTTACAAGTCTGGATAACGACCTGATAATCGGCGAATTTCGGCCGCCACTGGGCATAAGCCTCGATATTCGTTTTATCCGGAGCGGTGCTGACCGACACGTCAAACAGCCCGGTCGGCGCGAGCACCCCGCGAATCTGGGCGGTCGTCTGGCGCCAGTCGTGGTTGCTAAAGCCGTCCACGATGAGGACGCGGATTTTGCCATCATCGGCAAGGGCAGTTTGTGACAGGAAGGTGAAGCCAATAACCATCAAACAAAATAACCAACGAGTGATCATATTTTATCGGCGGATTTGATATGGGTGACTTTAATCTCACAGACGGCATGATCCGCCCAATAGGTAATGGCAAAACGGCCAATAACTTTTACCTGGAGCACCCGGTTGGCTTGGTCTCGCTCGGTAAAATCGCCAGCCGTGTTGGGATTGTCAGCCAAATAGAGGATGAATTTCATCACCAACGTCCGCTGGTTTCCAGATTTAGGGGCCGCATCAAGTGCCAATTCACTAACGAATGCAACATAAGCCCGCATGAAGTTTAATACTTGTCCAGGCGACGTTCAAATTCATCTGGCGTCAGCCAGTGGGAAGGGTCCCGGTCGTTGAGCCGGTCAGTGGCTTCACGATGGAAAGTGGCATCCTGCGCGTAACGCAAATGGAGGGTGTAGGAAATGAGTTCAGCTTGCTGTTGCTCGTCCAGCAGGGCCACGGCACGCTTGATTTGCTCGAAACTCACACCCGCAATTTAAATCATGCGCCATTTTATGCAAGGCCACGATTTGCCCTTGAAGTCTGGCGCTCGCTTTCTCAGCGCCCAATCCACCCGCCGCCCACCACCAAATCGTCCTGATAAAACACGGCCGCCTGCCCGGGCGTGATGGCCCGTTGCGGCACGTGGAGTTTCACGCGCACACGGTTGCCGCCCAGCGGCGTCACGGTCGCGGGCGTGCCCGGATGATTGTAGCGAATCTTGGCCGTCACCTCGATGGCTTCGGTCAAATCCGCGAAGGGATGCCAGTTGCAGCGGTCGGCCACAAATTCGTTCCGGTCCAGCGCGGAGTCGTCGCCCACCATCACGCGGTTGGTCCCGGGGTCCAGTGCCACGACGTAAACGGGTTTGGGGGTGGTGATGCCCAGGCCCTTGCGCTGGCCGATGGTGTAAAACTCAATGCCATCGTGATGGCCGAGCACGTGGCCGTGAACATCCACGATTTCGCCGCGATGCTTTTGCACGAGGTTCGCGGATTGCAGGAACCCGCCGTAATTGTTGTCCGGCACGAAGCAGATTTCCATGCTCTCCTCCTTGTCGGCCGTCTTGAGCTGGCAGGTGCGGGCGACTTCGCGGGTGTCGCTCTTGGTCTTTTCCCCCAGCGGAAAAATCGCGCGCGCAAGCTGGTCCTGCCGCAGCGAAAA
>Ga0182012_10003165_pt1 | contig 17586 bp, 12 predicted proteins | sample 612S2SmetaG_FD_120486 | JGI IMG/M metagenome (GOLD analysis project Ga0182012, IMG submission 120486) | Permafrost microbial communities from Stordalen Mire, Sweden - 612S2S metaG | ecosystem: Environmental > Terrestrial > Soil > Wetlands > Permafrost | place: Sweden: Stordalen | collected...
CTGCCGAACGTGGTTATCGGGGAATTCTGAGTCATTTCATCCAGTCGGGTCCCGGGGATTCTGTGTCGCTTACAGGCACCGTAAAGACGGGTGGCCTCGGAGGCAATCCTTATCGCGACGGGAGTTACGCCGATTACATTGGCGAGAAGACCGTCACCAACGATCCCAATGGAATTGGAGCGTTTTTGCTGGCGAGCACGGAGATGGAGAACGTTCCGGATGCAACTCTGGGGCGCGGCGATACGGTTCTGTTGGATGCATGGTTTAACAGCCAACATCGGGCCGACGCATTCGGCCAGCAGGTCTCATTTCATTACAAGTGGTACGACCGGAGCAACAGTGGCTATTTCCTGCTTGGTCACATCGTTCGTAACTTCGGCGCGGAGACCAAAACCCTCTACACAGCACCGACGCTTGCCGCGTTGAGCCAGGCGCAGGTATACATCATCGCTTCTCCAGATACGGTTGCAAAGAATCCCAAACCTAATTACGTTCAGCAGGAAGATGGCGCACACGTTGCAGAATGGGTCAAAGGCGGAGGCGTGCTGGTGATATTGGCAAACGATCCAGCGAATACTGACCTGGAGCATTTCAATTTGATCGCCGACCAGTTCGGAATTCATTTCAACAGCGTATTGCGTAAGCATGTTATTGGAGATGCCCATGAGATGGGGAAGGTGACGGTCGCAGGTGGAGGCCCTATTTTCAAATCCGCGCACACCCTCTTCATGAAGGATGTCTGCAACATTTCCGTGAAGGCTCCGGCCGTCGCCGCATTTCAGGACGATGAAGGAATTCTGATGGCTACGGCGAAGTTCGGCAAAGGAACTGTCTATGCCACGGTCGATCCCTGGCTCTACAACGAATATACGGATGGCCGCAACCTTCCCGCCGCATACGATAACTTCGCTGCCGGAAAAGAATTTGTTCGATGGGTCTTTGAACAGGTTCCGGAACAGATTCCGCACCCCCGCTGAAGAAGGACGCGACTTGCGCTGCCCTCTCAGGCGCTTTCAAAGCAACGGGAATTCTCCCATCGCATGAAAAGAGGCCCACGGCGGACCGTGAGCCTCTCAAGCCCCGAGCAGAGGCCTGCTCCGGGTTATTTTCTCGCTGTGCTACTACTTAGGCGGCTCATTCTTGGGCGGGTTCTTGGGCTTGGGTGGAGGGGTCTTGGCGTTAGCCTTGGCCGGCGGATTAGCCGGAGGCTTTGTCGTAGTTGTTGCCTTAGGAGCTGTTGTAACCGCAGTCTTGGCCGGAGGCGGCGGTAATGTCTTCGCCGGTGGTGGTGTAGAAGCATTCTTGACCGGTGTCTGAGATGTTGTCTTCGCCGGAGGTGTAACCCCAGTCTTGGCCGGAGCCGTAACCGCAGACTTTGCGGGCGGCGTCAAAGACTTTGCTGGAGGCGTAGTCGATGGTGCAGCCTTCGCTACCGTTGCGGTCTTCGTCGTTGCCGTCTGGGCCGCGGCTATCGTGGTTGGCGATGCCTGTTGCTTGGCAAGTTCGGTCACCGGCTTGGGCGGCGGAGGTTTGAATCCCGGCGGCGGAGTATGCGTTTCCGCCTGCAGCGGTTTGGTCGCTGCCAGGTTCGTCGGATGCCCGCCGTTGTTCGAAGCAAGGTTAGTCTTGTCCGCGGCGGCCGATGTGACATGTTGCTGCTGGAACGTAGTCGGTGGGGTATGCTGCTCGTGCTCTGCGGTTTGTTCCTCAGCCGTCGGCTGATGCTGGATGCCGTTGGGTCCACCACTATAGGCGACGTTGCCGGGGTTCACGATTGTCGTCTGTTTGACGATCGTCGTGTTGACGTAGACGTTGGTCACCGCGGTGCGATTCACGTTAACAACCGCGGTGTTATAGGCGAAGGTACCGCCATTCCACGAGCCGCCCGCGAAGCCGATGCCCATGTAGCCGCCGCCGTAGTTCACGCCGCCGTAGAAGCCGATGTGCGGTCCCCAATAACCGGCATGGAAGCCATAACCACCGCCGGCAAAGCCCCAGTAGCCCGGAGTCCAAAGCGCACCGGTATACGGCGCAGGTACCCACGCGCCGGGAACCCAGTAGTAGCCAAGGAAGCCGTGGTGCCAGTAGCCAGGCGTCCAAATCAAATTTGGTTGTGGGCAGGGTGGCTGCACATAGACCGGCAGCGCCGGCGGCGCGTCGTTGACTGACAATTCCACTCCACCCACACCAACCGAAACACCGGCTTGGGGAGGAGGCGGAGCTTGTTCAGCGGGAACCCATCGTTCGCCATCCCAAATAAAGGTTCCAGTCCTGGTCGTGCCCACTGGAATCTGAGCATTTGCCTGTTGTTGAGCGATGGCGCCGCCGACAATGAGTGCCAGCATAAACCACTTCGCAGAGCGCAAGAAAGTCATAACAATTACCTCCGGTTCCGTTCGTGTCCGCCGAATCGTACTCGACCCAAGCATCCCTTGGAGTATTCAGTGCATGGTGAAGAAACGGCAGGTTCTTTCTACCTTAACGCGATTTGGAGGCGAATGTTGTGGCATTTTCTGGGATTGTTGAGAAGGCGTTCCTAGGAAATCAGCCATCGGCCCGCTCGGCCTGTACGCCGGGACCAGCGACTGATTGAGAACGCGCCCCAGCTGCGGCAGTTTTATACTCATCTATAGGTGATACAAATCAATGTCAAAACGTGAATTCCAGACAGAAGTCAACCAGTTACTGCAACTGATCGTCCACTCCCTCTATTCGCATCCTGAAATCTTCCTTCGCGAGCTCATCTCGAACGCCTCCGATGCGCTCGATAAGCTCCGCCACTTAACGCTGGTCGATGAGGCGTACAAGACCATCCCCTTCAATCCCCGCATCGACCTGGAGTTGGACGACGAGCTCAAGACCCTTTCCATCGCCGATACCGGCATTGGCATGAACGAGGAAGATCTGATTTCGCATCTCGGCACCATCGCCCGCTCCGGCACCAAGAACTTCCTCTCCCAGCTCTCCGGCGATGCTCGCCGCGATTCCAATCTGATTGGCCAATTCGGCGTTGGATTCTACAGTGCATTCATGGTGGCCGACAGCATTGAAGTTATCTCGCGCAAGGCCGGTGAGGAGCAGGCCTGGCGCTGGGTCAGCGATGGCCAGACAGGCTTCGAGATCGAACCAGCCGAGCGCCTCGTCGCCGGAACAACGGTGCTTCTCCACTTCAACGAGGAAGGCAAGCAATACGCCAACAGTTGGCGGTTGCAGGAGATTGTGAAGAAGTATTCCAACCACATCGCCTTTCCCATCTTCCTCACTTACGACAAGAGCGAGTGGAACGCCGAAGAAAAGAAATCCATCAAAACTCGCACCACCGAACAGGTCAATGCAGCCAGTGCCCTCTGGCGCCGGCCCAAGAATGAAATCACGGAGGAAGGATACAAGGAGCTGTATAAATCGCTCACCGGCGATTCCGAAGACCCTCTCTTCTGGTTTCATACCAAGGCCGAAGGAAGCCTTGAATACACCACGCTCTTCTATGTGCCTTCAAAGGCTCCACTCGATCTCTACCAGGCTGAGTACAAGGCCGGCGTCAAGCTTTACGTCAAGCGCGTCTTCATCATGGACGACACCCGCGAGCTTCTGCCGCAATATCTGCGCTTCGTCCGCGGCATCATCGATAGCGAAGATCTCCCCCTCAACGTGAGCCGCGAAATCCTGCAGCAGAGCCGCGTGCTCGCCACCATCCGCACCGCCAGCGTGAAGAAGATTCTGTCCGAACTGAAGAACATCGCCACCAGCCAGCCCGAACAGTACCTGAAGTTCATCGCCGAGTACAACCGTCCACTCAAGGAAGGTCTCTATGGCGACTTCGTCAATCGCGAAACGCTCCTTGATCTCATTCGCTTCAAGTCGACAGCAGTGGAAGGACTCACCAGTCTTTCGCAGGTGAAGGCGCGCATGAAGGAGGGGCAGAAGAGCATCTACTACATCACGGGCGGCGCTGAATCTTTGCTGCGGACCTCGCCCCTGCTTGAGATCTATAAGAAGAAGGATCTTGAGGTTCTCATCCTTGACGACGACCTGGATGAAATTGTCTTTTCCGGCGTTGAGAAGTATGGCGATATCGACCTCAAAGCGGTCAACAAAACCTCCACCAGCGAAGATCTGAAAGATGAAGCCGAGCCCGACAAGTCCGAAGCGCTGAAGCCCCTGCTAGATAAGCTGAAGGCCACGCTCGGCGATCGCGTCAAGGATGTGCGAGCCTCGGTTCGCCTCGCAGACAGCCCTTCCTGCATCGTCTCCGATGAGGAGGAACCATCGATCCAGATGCAGCAGATGCTGCGTGCTATGGGACAGAAGGAGATTCCCGCGCCCAAGCCTACGCTCGAGATTAATCCCGATCACGAGATCGTCAAGAAGCTGCTTTCTCGCATCGATGATCCTGTTGTTGAAGACGCTTCGTGGTTGCTGCTCGATCAGGCACTGCTTATGGAAGGTGTGCAGCTTCAGGATCCTGGAGCTTTTGTCCAGCGGCTGAACCGGATACTGAATCTGTCCATCTAGGTTGATGGCCTACGTAAGTCCTTTGCTTTGGTAGGTCATTTGGGGTTTTTTCGACGTAACGTCATTGTTTTCATAGGCGTGGGAGGAAAAGGGGGGAGGGGTGGGGTAAATTGTCGCCGTAAACCGTCTGGCGGCGCTGCGGTGTCCGCGGTATTTGTGGTGGGGAGGAGGTCATTGAGTCGATTATCCCCCTTCTCGCAAAATAGACTGCAAACTTTGGAAAGGTTTCTGAGATTTGTTTTGGCGGCAGGTTTCTTCATGCGATTGCCTGCGGCTGTTGATTTTGAGTTTCCGGGTGTATGCCCTATTTTTTCAACAGCATACCGCAGCTTTTTGCTCTTAGGTTGATGCTTGTTCGAGGCTGCGGACCATCCCATTCTTTACCCGCATACGGGTGTAATGCCCGGATTGGCGACCGACCAACCAGAACTGATCCTGAAGCCAAAGTACAAGATTCAAGCGGTTTATTTCTTCCTCAAAGATTTCCATTTGGCGGCAATGTAGGCGAGATAGGTCAGATGGAAACCCCAGGTCAGGCAGTAGATCAGCGGGAGATGAATTCGCTCCAACGGCACATCAATAGATGGGTCATAGGGAAAGAATCGAACCAGCAAAAGAAGACTAGTCATGCGCAACTCCTTCGAACTCACGATCGTCGATCAACTCCGTGCCCTTTGCCGCTTCGATTTCTTGCCTTCGAAGTTCCACGGCGTAGCGGATACTCACGATCAATGCTCCCCAAGCCACCCAAGCGAGAGCATTCCACCAGACGGCCGCTTGCATGTTTGCGGCAATTCCGGAGCCTTCGTCACCGCCGAACACTGGAGCCGGATGCTGTGTCCGCCACCATCGGGTCGACATATAAACAATCGGGATATCGCAAAAACCGAAGATTGCAAGGACCGCACAGAGCACCGCTGCCGATGATCCGCTTGAGAAGCGCCGGACCATGAGATAGCTAACGTAAATCAACCAGAGGATCAAAGTCGTCGTAAGACGGGCATCCCAAGTCCACCATATGCCCCAGGCCACGCGCCCCCAGAGTGATCCCGTTATTAATCCAAGACCACAAAAAACGACGCCCATCTCGGCGCTGGCCAGTGCGAGCGAGTCAGCCTTCATTGCCAGAAGCGGCCTTTTCGAACGAATGGCAAGGTAGGTAATCGAAGCAACCAGGTTCAAGGGTAGAAATACAGAAGCCCCTATCCAATCGGGAAAGTGGTAATAGAACGCACGAATCATATTGCCTTGCTGTGCGTCGGGAGGAGACCCTTGCAAGGCCAGAACCAGACCATAGCCGAGCAATGCAATCACAAAAAGAAAGGCCAAGCTACGAAGTTTCCACCAAACACTCATTCTTTTCACTCCTGCAGCCATGAAAGCACATTTCCATGTCCAACTGCAGGACTGATGCCTCAATAGCCCAGCGGGGACGACTTTTCGATGAACTCCGGGCGGTTGACCGGCCACTCGGCCACTCGGCAGTTACCAGCTGGACAACAGTCTATCCAAGACCCAACTGGCCCCTGATCGGTATCATTAGGTACTGTCTGTTTTCGAGAAAGACCGGCTAGTGTGGTGAATCTGAATTTCGTGGTAAAACGCAGGAAAGACAAAAGCAGATTCTTCGACTCACCACCCCCAAACTGAAAGACGTTTGGGGCCCCGTTCGCTCAGAATGACAGCATTTGTTTACCAGGTGGGATTAACCGCTCAAAAATGCAGGTCCCCTTCGACTACGCTCAGGGCAGACTTTCGACTCCGCTGAAGTACGCTTCGCTCAGGATGAAGGAGGTCCTGATCGAGGTTCGTGGTCTCCCACCCTAGCGACAAAAACAAGAACGTCGCGAGGATGGGGCACCCAGCTTTGGTGGCGGATGTGGCAACAGCGGTCATTTCAGCCGTAACTTGCCGCGGCGAGTCGGGCTGCTCAGGATGACAGGTCAGTTTTTGATATGAGCTTTGGGCTCAGGACACCAGGTTGTTTAATTCAAATATGGGTTTCATAAGAATGAGAAAATTGCGCGTGGTATTGATCCCAGCGTTCTTGATCGGGGGTCTTGCATTTTATTGTGCTCAGGCGCCTATTCAAGCGGCTTCCGAGGCGAAAACTCCGGCGCAGTCGGCTAGCAGTTCGACACAGGAAAGCACCGGCGCCAAATCCTACTCGACCAACTGCGCCATCTGTCACGGGGACAACCGTGAAGGCAACCTGCCGGCGTTTCCGCCGCTCGTTGGCATTCAGCATCACCTTACCGGTCCACAGATTTCGGAGATCATTCAAAAGGGCAAGGATCGTATGCCCGGATTTCCGGATATTCAAGGCGCGGAACTGGCGAGTCTGTTGAAATATCTTGAAAGCGCAGACCAATCTGCCAGCAATGCAACTTCAGCGGCCAAGTCCACATCGCAATCGTCCGGACTTGCCGAAGCGGGTGGCGCGCTCTTTCAGCAGAACTGCGCTTTTTGTCATGGGCGCGACACGATGGGCGGAGAGTCGGGGCCCGATCTGACACGGTCGAAAACTGTGCTGGCAGACGTGAACGGGGACAAGATTTCACAAGTGGTGCGGGAAGGGCGACCGGAAAAGAAGATGCCGGCGTTCAACTTCTCCGCGCCCGAGTTGCAGAGCATCGTCGCCTTTATCCATGCACAGGCAGCCCTTGCCGCGGCCGATAAGGGCGGACGCCGCGGAGTCGATGTCTCCGATCTGCAAACGGGAAATGCTGAGGCAGGCAAGCGATACTTTGACGGTGCTGGCGGGTGCGCGCAGTGCCATTCGCCGACGGGCGACCTGGCCGGCGTGGCCAAACGCTTCGAAGGGCTGGAACTTGAGCAGCGGATGCTCTATCCGCGCGGCGTCAAGAGCAAAGTGACGGTGACGCTTCCTTCAGGGAAACAGATCGATGGAACGCTGGCGTATCTCGATGAGTTCGTCTTGGGATTGCGGGACGGCAACGGCACTTATCATTCGTGGCAGATCGGCAAGGTAAAGTACGACGTGAAATCCCCGGTCGAGGCGCACGTAAACCAGTTCAGTAAGTATACCGACGCAGACATTCACAACTTGATGGCTTATCTGCAAACGTTGCGCTGATCTATGAGTTCCTATCGCAGAACAATGAGGTTATTTCATAGTATGAAGCTGAGAGCGTGTTTCATAAATGGCTGTAAGGACTTCGCGTTTGTCCCTCAGGGGTTAAAACCCCTTATTTCCGGGCCATTTTTGGCACGACTAAAGTCGCGCCCTGACACAAAGCAGGTTTTTGAAACAAGTTCCAGGGAGAATGCCCGGGTTTTCGGCTTGGTTGCAGCCATACTTCTCGCTGCGTGGTCTCCTCTGCTGACGGCACAGAATCTCGATCCGGCGGATCTGCTGAAGCCGCCTGCGGACAGTTGGCCGCTCTATCATGGCGATTACTCGGGAAAGCGTCATAGCAGTCTCGCCCAGATCACTCCGCGGAACGTGGCCAGCCTCGGTCTCGCCTGGGCGTTCCAGACCAATCAGGGCGCTGAAATCAAGTCTTCCCCGCTGCTGGTGGATGGCGTGCTTTTTTTCACCGTGCCGGACAATATCTGGGCTGTCGACGCGCGATCAGGTCACGCGATCTGGCACTATAACAGGCCGTCCAAGGGCCAGCATATCGGCCACCGCGGAGTGGCGATGTATAAAGGCTGGCTCTACTTCACCACGCCCGATTGCCACCTGATCTCTCTGAACGCCAAAGATGGAACCGTCCGCTGGGATAAAGTGTATGCCGATGCCAATCAAGGCTACTGGGCAACCATGGCTCCATTGGTCGTTGGAAACCATGTGATCGCGGGGGTCTCAGGCGATTTCGATAACCTGGTTGGCTATCTGCGCTCGTTCGATCCCGAGACCGGCGAAACGCAATGGCAGTGGAACAGCACGCCGCCGGCAGGGACGCCGAACACGACCACCGGCGGCATGACGTGGATGACCGGCACCTATGACCCGGAACTCAACCTGGTTTATTGGGGCACTGGAAATCCAACTCCTGTCCTGAACGGTCAGACCCGCCCAGGAGACAATCCATACACCTGCAGCATTGTCGCAATCAATCCCGATACCGGAAAACTCGCGTGGGGATTCCAGGTTTCACCGCACGATACACACGACTGGGATGCTGTGGAAACCCCGGTACTCGTGGACGCGGATTTTCATGGAACGCCGCGAAAAATGCTGATGCAATCGTCGCGCAACGGCTTCTTCTTCGTTCTTGATCGCGTCACCGGCAAGAGCCTCTTAACAGTTCCGTTTGGGCCGGTGAACTGGAACCTCGGCATCGACCTGCAAGGGCGGCCGATTCCAAATCCGGACAAAGAACCCGCACCGGATGGACGCCTTATCGCACCGGACGAAGGCGGCATGACGAACTACCGCTCTCCAAGCTTCGATCCGAAGACCGGCTTGTTCATCGTCGACGCCCATCCGAGTTACAGCATCTATTTTGCCAAGCCTGCCGATGGCGCCTATGGATGGGCGGGCGCGGATTACGATCTATGGGGCAAGGGCGTGATCGAGGCCATCGATTATCAGACGGGCAAGATTCGCTGGAGCCACGAGGTGGGGCCGGGAGGTTCCGGCGCAGGCGTTATGACAACCGATTCCGGGTTGACCTTTACCGGCGATGCGTTTGGGAATGTGCTTGCCCTGAATACAGGCAACGGTAAAACGCTGTGGCACGCGGGAATGGGGGAGCCGATGCAGAGCTCGCCTATTACATACGAACTCGACGGGCGGCAATACGTTGTGACCAGCAGCGGAGGCGTTCTGTTTTCCTGGGCGCTTCCGCAGAGCGTGGCGGTGTCGGCACATTCGGCAACGCGCGGAAATTAGCCGCTGGTGCTGCCGGGGAGCAGGGCTGGCTGGGTGTTGCGCGCGGCGAAAGCGATCATCAGCCCCGAGCCGATGATCAGCGATCCACCGGCGAGCATGGTCAGGCCTGGCTTGTCGTGCCAGACGAGGTAGGAGATCAATGCGCCGGTGAGTAGCTGCGTGTAGTGGTACTGCGAGACGTTGCCGGCCGAGGTGTGCTTGACGGCGACATAGAAGCTGAGCGTTCCGGCCGCACAAAAAACGCCCATCATTCCCAGCGCCAGCCAGAGCGTGGGCGTGAGCGGCCGGGGGTGGAAGCTGGTGAGCGCAAAGCCGGCCATGGCCGTGACCAGGCCTGAGCAGAAGGCAAGGCTCTCTGGCGGCTCAGTGCGCGTGAGCACGCGCGACCAGACCATGTTGACCGAGAAGCAAGCAACGCACACCATGCAACTGACGAAACCGATGAGGTCAATGCGCTGGGCATGGCTCCAGGGAGCGACCGCGACGATCACGCCGCAGAAGCCGATGAGCAGCGCAAGAGCTTTTTTCGGCGTGATGCGCTCGCCGAGAAACGCGGCAGACAGCAGGGAGATGACCATCGGCGAGGTGAAGACGAGAATGTAAAACATGGTCAGCGATAGATGGCGGAGGGCGATGACGACGCAGACGTTGTTGGTCATGTCGAGCGAGGCGCGCAGCACCTGGCGGACCATCGAACGCGGGCGGAGATTGCCGAGACGGCGGCGCGCTGCGGCTTGCAGCATGAGCGTGATCGCCATGAAGAGGCCCATGAAGGCAACAATCTCTTCGGGCGGGAGGCCGTATTGGCCGATCCACTTGATGCAACTGTCGCCGAGCACCCAACAGGTGAAGCCGAAGACGGCGATGAAGATGGCGGTCAGGTCGGAGACGCGGGCTTTCATTGGGGCCCTTCGCGTGGGGCGGGGCAGGTTGGGGAGATGATCCAGTCGGACATGACGTAGTTTTAGAGTAGACGATCGGGGCGAGGGTCCTTGCTGGAAGAGGATTCAATTTGGCTGGCGCTTCCGGATCGGCGCGGTTCTTAACAATCTATGGCGGCGGCTGGCGGGTGTGAGCAAATTAGAACAGCCATCTCTCCCCCAGATTGAAACAATCATGGACGGAGAGGCAGATATTCCAGCCCTCCGCAGGGCGCCTGGCCTAAGGTAGATCGCCGGAAGGCCCATGCCCAGCATTCATCTATGTGATTGGAGAAATTGATATGCCACTTGTAACCGTTGTACTCACACTAGCCGTCGTTGGCGTTCTGCTATGGTTGGTCAACCGATTCATTCCTATGCAGGGAACAATCAAGGGGATTCTGAACGCCGTTGTGGTGATTGCAGTGGTTCTGTGGCTACTGAAGGTCTTCGATCTATTCAGCTACCTTACGCAATTCAAGGTTGGTCACTGACAAGAAGCCCGGCGAACTCCGCAGCAGCGCGGAGTCCGCTCCTTGAAGGTTGTTTTTAGGAAGGCTGTGTTTAGCCCATAAATCCAAGGTATGGGCTGGAGCCGAAGTTTCCAAAATTCGGAAATACCTGCCTGACCTGGCCATCGGAAAGTCCAAACCAGCGCGCCAGCGTTCCTGCGTATTGGTCTACCGATGTAGTCGGGATGAGCCGGCCGGCTCCCACATCGTTGGCCTGGTCGGCACCAACAACCGGATACTGGCCGTACATGTCCTGGCCCTGTACCGCGCCGCCGACAACGAAGTGATGGCTTCCCCAACCGTGATCTGTGCCGTTGCTGTTGCAAGTGAGCGTGCGGCCAAAATCAGAGGCCGTAAAGGTGGTAACGTTGTTGCCCATTCCGTTGGCGACCATGAGTCCGTCGAAGTACTCGAGCGCTCCGCCAAGCTGAGAGAGCAGTTGCGCGTGTTGGATAGCCTGGTTGTTATGGGTATCGAAGCTGCCCAATTGCACATAGAATATCTGCCGGGTAACACCGAGCGCGCTCGAACCGCTGATGATGCGCGCAACGGTTTGCAGCGAAATACCAAGCTGGTTATCGACGAGCATCTTGGTCTGAGGATCGAGATACTGAGGCGGATTTGGGACCCCGCCCGGTCCTGCCGGCAGCATTGAACTCGCCAGCATCGACTGCGCCTGGATGGAACGATTGACGACCACTCCATACTCTTTGGCGAAGAGATTGCTCTCGTCGGCAGTGAGAATGGCTGAGAGTGGATTGGCTGTTGTGGGCAAGCCAAACGGTGGATTGGCCATTCCGTAGATTGGAATCGGGCCTGCCGATGTTACGTTGAGTTGGAACGAGGCTTGCCCGGAAAGAAACAGAGCGATTCCAGCCGTGGAGATGCACGTGAACATGGAATTTGTATTCATGTTCATGCTCTCGATCAAATCCGCAACGGCGCCACCCCAACCAACATGCTCCGCGCTGCCGCCGTTCGACGCGATGGCCTGCCACGCAGCCGTCTGATCGAAGTGCGAATACAAAGAAGCGGGCAGTGGAACGGAATTAGCGTTGACCTGGGCCTTGGTTGCGGGTGCGATCAGCGTGCCGCTATTGGCCACGATTGCCGCTCGGCCTGCAGTGAACAGGTTTTGAACCCCTGTTAATGCGGGATTGAGCGCAAATGTTCTTCCACTTTGCGGAGTCTTCAAAGTAATCGGCAGCAATTCGGCCATCGGATACGCAAGCCCCGGCGCTCCGGAACGTGCGGTTGTAAAAGCACTGTACGAGCTCGGATCGGTTGCGATCACCGTACCGTGGCCATCGTTGCCGCCTTGCAGGAAAACGCAGACCAGGGCCTTATAGCCTGTGGAACTGCTCGACTGCGCCATCGCAGCCATCGAGTTGAGACCCAGAATAAATGGGCTGGCGGAGATGCCCGCCATGGATGCCATGGAAGCCGTTCTGAGGAACTGCCGCCGCGACCGCTCGAATTTGTTCATCATAGTAGGCTCCTAGAATTGTGCGCTGAACGACGGTGCAGCCATCGTCAGGTAGATTGCCGTCTCGACACGATTGGCGAGTGCGGTGTTGATTGCGTTCTGATCGCCGGCCGGAATGGGGATGGCATTGATGGCAGCTAGAATCTGGCCATAGAGTGTGCTGTCCATTTCGCCCGCCATCAGAAGCAGATTGATGCGATCAAGCAATGCGGATGGCGTCGCAGCGAGGCCCGTTTCCGTTTCGTAACTTGAGAACAAGTCAGGGCCACCGATTGCGTTGCTGCCGATGGCGACCTGCATGTAATTCAAATAGCCCACTACGGTCGATACGTTGGTCATCTGCATCTCGGGAGCCGTCAAACCGGCTTGTGCGATGCTCGTGCCCGGAGGAACGTACCCTGGAGCAAACCAGTTGAAGACTGTCGGCGAGCGGAGAGACATTTCACCGAGCGCCCAGATCGGGTCCTCCGTGCTTCCGATGTCATAAGAGCCGGTGCGTGATTGTGCTGTGAATGCGCGCGCCCACTCCGTATAGCGAAGAAGCGACTCGCGTATCTTGCCGTATTGCGGATTGCTGAAGTCCGTAGCCGAATTGCGCGCCTCGGGGTCCATCAGGATCTCGGAAATCACTGCCTGCAGATTTCCGCGAGTCCCTGTCCCGTCGTTCTTGAATACCGCGGAACAGTTGCCGATGTATGTCGGACTTGGGTTGCTGGAGACCAGGTGCTGGATCATCTGCTTGCAGAAGAACGGCGGCAGATTCGGATGATTGAACAATGTGTCGAGCGCAATCTTCAGGTCGCCAACGGGGTCGGGGTTGGACTGGGGAGGAATTGTTACGCCGAGAAAATTCTTTTGCACTGTCGAGTGGTGGCTGGGATAACTCTGCATGGGCAGAAGCTCTTCTCCAAACCCTGGCCCGACATACGCGCAGCAGTTCGACCACGCGGTGTCGGAATCGTTGCCCGGTATGTTCCAACTGAAGCCCGTGAATACGGCGGCCAGGCCCATCACGTCGTTGTTCGAATAGTTCGGAATCGGGTTGCCTGTAGCATCCAGTTTCTGCGAACCATCGTCATTCAATTGATTGAGACCGATGGTAAAGAGCTGCATCACTTCGCGCGCGTAATTCTCATCCGGATCGGTGGTGGCGTTGCCCTTGTCATTGCCCAGCATGTTGAGGAACTGACCCATCATCGGGCTCAAAGTCACACCGTTCAGCAGCGTCCTGAAGTTTCCGAATGCATCCGCGCCGAGCAAGTCGTAGTAACTTGCCTCTCCGCGAGGCATGTTCTGGATATTGAAATTCGGCTCACTGGAGATGACGAGCATACTCGACAATGCATACCTGACGCGTTGCCGCAATTGATCGTTGCCGGCAAGGGCCTGTTGCCAGAAGGAACCCTGAACAAGCCACTCATCCTGGCTGTTTCCGGTGAACAGCGCTGCATTGCACTTCAAATCGCTTGGTGCGCAGGGCGGGTTATTGGTGATCAGTGCCTGCTCCACGGCCGGTTCCTGCAAGGTCTGCGGAATTGCGAATTGTTCATTGAGCCACGCCTGATACCCGATCAGCGAGAGGTGATGAATATCCGCATCGGTCGCGCCAAAGGTCGCCTGTTCCAGAAAGCGCGATGCATCCTGAGGGCTAACCAGCAGCGTCGGCGGAGCGCCGTTTACGAGTGCAATGAAATCTGCCGATGTCGCAGGGCCCGGGCTCGGATTCAGCACCTGCAAGTCGAGATTGCCGGACTCGGTCGGAGACACGGCCGCCGTCAATTGCGTCCCGCTGTTGAACGTGGTTTGAACCGGCGCTCCATTTACCAGCACCTGCGCGCCATTGATAAAGCTCTGGCCCGTGAGGACTACCGTGGTGGATGGAGGCCCGACGTCCATCGAGTTGGGCGTGGCTGCATTGAGAATCGGAATCGGATTCAGCACGGAGATATTTTGAGTAATCGATACCGCCGGATTGTCGACGCTGGTGATTGCCAACTGCACAACGTTGTTGGGCGTGGGCACAACCGGCGGCGCAACATAATTGATGGAGCCATCGGCCTGCGAAGTTGCGGTGCCCACCTGCGCATTGCCGCCGGGAATTCCGCTCACCTGCAGCGTGACTCCCGTGTGATTCGTCCCGGTAACATTCAGACCCAGGTTCAAGGTTTGGGAGACGCGGACATCGGTGCCCTCACCGGGTTGCAGAGTCAACACAACTTGCCCTGGTCCCACCAAAACCGGAACACTTGACGAGTTGGCCGATCCGGGATCGGGATTGTTCACCAATAAGGGGTAGGTGCCTGGATTGGGCGCAGGAATGGCCGCCACCAACTGGGTATTGGAAAGCATGGTCGTCGGAACCGGGGCGCCATTCCACATGATCTGCGCGCCATAAACGAACTGCGATCCCGATACAGTGACCGTTGTTGTACCCTCTGAAAACCCGGAAGGCGTTACGGCGCCGAGGACCGGAATCGGGTTCCATACCGCCAGCGTCACAGACCCCGGCGGAGCGTTTGCCACGTTGCTCGCAACACTGGTGATGGTCACTGAGTTTGGAACGGGAACAATCGCCGGCGCTGTGTAGAGTCCATTGCTGTCCACAGTGCCCAGGGTCGCATTGCCTCCGACCACGCCGTTGACGGAGTAGGTCAGCGGCGCTCCCGAGGCCTGCGAAGCCCTGACCATTTGCACGGTTTGATTGACGCGGACGGTGCTGGCGGAAGCTGAAATCGCGGCGTAAAAGTCGGGATTGGTAATATTGACGCCGCCGCAACCGCTCAACAGCCCAATTGCACCGGCAAAAGACGCCAAAAGCAGCGCCAGGTTCAAAGCGCAAAGACGTTCGGATAGTGCTCGCACGGATGCTCCAAGTTGGGGGATTACCAGGGCACAATTCAGCGGAAATGGTTCAGTAGGATGAACGACCTTTGATTTGCCTAGACCCTATCCGTGCAGCCGTTGGTAATCAATACATCTTTCGAGTGATTACCTGTCACCGAGTAGAATCGGGCCGAATTGGATGCTCGGCCCACATTGGACCGCCGGCCTCCGCCCGGCTGGAAAAATCTGGGCGCCCGAAATTTACCGGGCTGCCTGACCTGCATACGGCGTTGACATCGCAAATAAAAATTTGCAAACTAAATCATTAGTTGTGCGTCTGTAGTTTTAGGGACGGTCAGAAAAGCGGCTTCCCGAGGAAACTCGCCACATATGCCTCCAAAGCGATCCATCACGCTGACCCAAGCTGAGCTTCGGCTCATGAAGGCCCTGTGGGAACGGGGAGAGTCGACCGTTGCCGACCTGGTGACAGCTACTTCTGGTGAAGCCACGCTCGCCTATACGTCAGTTCTCACTACCATCCGGATTCTGGAAACCAAGGGCTATGTTACTCATCGGCAAGAGGGTAGAGCGTTTCTCTACACCACTAGCATCGGCGAAGTTGAGGCCAGCCGTTCGGAAGTCCGCCACCTGTTGCATCGGTTTTTCGGCAATTCCCGGGAGCGGCTGTTGCTCTCCATGCTGGGGGACGACGAGATCAGTCCCGACGAATTGAAGCGCTTGAAAGAAGCGATTGCCAATACGGCAGATGAAACGCTGGAGGGCGCTTAGATGGTTCCCTTATTTTTCGACCTTTCGCCTCTGTCCACGGCGGCTGTAAGCGGCCTTTTTTCAGCAATCTGGGAAGGGACGATTCTAGCTGTGTGTGTCCTGGTTTGCCTGCGGTTTCTACCCCGGCTGAGCGCCGCTTCCAGGTCGCTGATCTGGATGAACGTGTTCCTTCTGCTGCTGGGCCTGCACATCGTTCCCTCGTTTAGAACGCACGTGGCCACGGCGAACGCAGTCCATTTTTCTCCTCTTTATCTGGACCAGCGCTGGAGTCTGGCCATCGCCGGTCTGTGGGCGATTCTTACCCTCTGGAGAGGCTCGCAGTTGGCGATGAGCGCCATTCGTCTACATCGCCTGGCTGGCCGGGCTACTCCGGTCCTGGTTGACCCGGCGCTCGAGGCGTTAATTCATGGCCCAGGCGGCCGGACGGCGGAGCTCTGCACGTCTCAAGAAGTCGAGCGGCCCAGCGTATTCGGTTTTTTCCGCCCACGTATCCTCATTCCTCCCGCGCTTTTGGAGAAGCTTTCGCCGCTGGAGTTGCAGCAGGTGGTCTTGCATGAGATGGAGCATCTCCACCGCGGCGACGACTGGACCAACCTGCTGCAAAAGATCGGCCTGGCACTGTTCCCGCTCAATCCCGTGCTGCTCTGGGTAGACCGCCGGCTTTGCGCAGAGCGTGAAGTGGCATGCGACGACAGCGTTCTGCGCTCCAGCTTTGGGCGGAAAGCTTATGCGATTTGCCTCACACGGCTGGCGGAGCACTCCGTCTTGCGCCGTAGTCTTTCGCTGGCGCTGGGCGCGTGGGAACGGCAATCGGAAGTGGTGCGCCGGGTTCATCGCATCCTGCAGAATCCCGGGAAGTCAATGAGCGCGCGCCAGGCTACGCTGGTAACCAGCGGACTGGTTCTTGCCGTCCTGGGAGGCGCAATCGCACTGGCCCGCAGCCCACAGCTTGTCGCTTTCGCGCCACTGGCCCACTCATCACTGAGTACACGGCCGATGCCTGCTGTTTCTTCCTTGCGCGAAGCCCGACTTTCCTCCCCTGATCTTGGCAATTCTGTCGGCGCTCCGCACCTGGTAGAGACTGCGATGCACCTGCCGTCGGCGAAGCCTATCCCCACGGCAAAGCCGGTTCGCAAACCTGCTATAAAGCACACGATCAAGCCTCCCCTCATGCCGAACCAGCAGCAGTGGGTCGTGCTGACTGAATGGACCAACACAGAGATTCAACCGCATGTAGTTTTCGCGGTGCAGCAAACCAACAGCACTCCGGCCGTTGTACGGACATACGCTGCCGTTCCATTCGGCAATGGCTGGTTGCTGGTTCAGATCTAAACGCAAAGAGACTTTGCGCAAGGCACTTTGCGCTCAACTTCAACAAGCAACTTCAACAAGGAGAGATGGTTCCCCATGAATCAAGTAACTAATCAATTAGTACAAGCGGCGAAGAAAATGGCTGCTCCCGCCGCTGTCGTTGCAGCCTTTGCCCTTGGTGCCTCGCTCTTCGTCGGTCACGGCAATGTGCACGCCGCCGCGGCTATGGACGATAACAGCGTAGAAGCCCTGACAGCACTCGACCGTGCCATGGAGGCAGTTGCCGCCAAGGTCACTCCCGCCGTGGTCAATGTCGAAGTTACCGCGCGCGGAAACAGCGAAGCCGAAGCTTCCGAAGGCCAGATGCAGGGA
>Ga0182012_10003166_pt1 | contig 17585 bp, 18 predicted proteins | sample 612S2SmetaG_FD_120486 | JGI IMG/M metagenome (GOLD analysis project Ga0182012, IMG submission 120486) | Permafrost microbial communities from Stordalen Mire, Sweden - 612S2S metaG | ecosystem: Environmental > Terrestrial > Soil > Wetlands > Permafrost | place: Sweden: Stordalen | collected...
CCCGACCGCCGACCCCGTCCGTCCCGCCGACTACCGTCGACCGCATGGGCACCACGGACGGCGCGGACGGCGATGCCGGTGGGCGGGGCGGGTACGGCCGACCCGGATGGTGCCGGTCGGAGGACGGCGTCGGCCTGGCCTGCACCGACTTCGGCGGGACGGGCCCGGACCTGGTCCTGGTGCACGCCACCGGGTTCTGCGCCGCCGTGCTCGGTCCGCTGGCCCGGGGACTGGTCGGGTCGTTCCACTGCTACGGGGTGGACCTCCGGGGCCATGGTCGCTCGGAACGGCCACCCGACGGCAACTTCGACTGGGCGGGGTTCGCCCTCGACGTGACGGCGGTCATCGACCACTACGGTCTCGACCGGCCGTTGGCCTTCGGGCACTCGGCCGGGGGGACCGCCGTCCTGCTGGCCGAGGAGGACCACCCCGGCACGTTCGCCGGGATCTACGCCTACGAACCGGTGATGTTCCCGTCGGACGTCCCACTCGAGCCGCAGTTCGAGGGCAACCCCCTGGCCGTCGCGGCCCGGCGCCGGCGCGAGACCTTCCCGTCGTCCGACGAGGCCTTCGCCAACTTCGCCTCGAAGCCACCGTTCGACTCGATCGACCCCGACGTGCTGCTGGCCTACGTGGAGAACGGCTTCGAGACCGTCCCGGCGGGCGACGGCGGCGACGGCTCGACGGTGCGGCTCCGGTGCCGACGGGACGACGAGGCCGCCATCTTCACCCTGGCCCTCGACCATCCCGGGTACGCCCGTCTGGGGAACGTCCGCTGCCCCGTCACGCTGGCCTGCGGTGCACTGACCGACAGCTTCGGACGGACGACGATGCGCCGTGCGGCCGACCGGCTGGCCCGGTCGACGGTGTCGGTCATCGACGGCCTGGGACATTTCGGCCCCCTCGAGCGGCCCGGGACCATCGCCGAGGCCGTGACCGAGGCCCTCCTCACCCCCCGGCCGGCGTCACCGTCGTAGTCTGACCCCATGGCGTTCGACCCACCCCGTTCGCTCTCGCCGTCGAAGGTCACGTCGTTCACCAACTGCGCCCTGGCGTTCCGGTTCCGGGCCATCGACCACCTCCCCGAACCGTCGTCACCCCAGATGGTCAAGGGGACCCTGGTGCACGCCGCTCTGGAGCGGCTCTTCTGGTTCCACGACCGGGGATCCCGCTCGGCGGCCGCCGCCCGGGCCGAGCTGTCGGCGGCCTGGGATGCCCTGCAGTCCGATCCCGAGTACCGATCGCTCGGCCTGACCGGCGACCAGTCCGCGGCGTTCCTCGCCGACGCCGCCCGGCTGGTCGACAACTACCTCCTCCTGGAGGACCCCGACGGGGTGGAGGCCGTCGGCGTGGAGCTCATGCTCGAGACCCGGTTCGACGGGCTCCGCCTGCGCGGCATCATCGACCGCCTCGACCGGACACCCGACGGCGGCCTGGTGGTCATCGACTACAAGACCGGACGGGCTCCTTCGGCGGCCCATCAGCAGTCCCGGCTGGTCGGCGTGCACCTCTACGCCCTCCTGTGCCAGGAGGTCCTCGGGCAACGGCCCGTGGAGGTCCGGCTGCTCCACCTGCAGGAGCCCACGGTCATCGCCGCCCGCCCGACGGAGCAGTCGGTCCGGGGCCAGCGACAGCGGACCGCCGCACTGTGGTCGGCCATCGAGCGGTCCTGTGAGCGCGAGGACTTCCGGCCCAAGACGTCGCCGCTCTGCAACTACTGCCATTTCCAGGAGTACTGCCCGGCCTTCGGCGGGGACCCGGCCGCGGCTACCGCTGCTGGTGCTGGAGCTGCCGGTGCCGGTGCTGGTGCTGCCCCTACTGCTGCCCCTGCTGCTGGGGACGAGGAATCCACCGCCGGAACCCCGGGCCTCGGGGCCCTGGCCGGCCGATGACCGACGGCGCCACCGGGGAGGCCCGGCACACCGGGCCGTCGCACGGGACCCGGCCCGGGCTGACCTCGCTCACCGGCACCGAACTGGTGGCCCGCATGGACGACCGGGTGGATGCCTGGTTCGATCCCTGGCGGGGTCGACCCGCCCTCGACACCGCCGCCCGGATCGTGTCCGGGCTGGGCGACCACGGGCTCGTCTGGGCGGCATCCACCGCCTGGCGGGCCCGCCGGCCCGGAGCACGACGGGCCCGGGCCGTCCGGGCCCTGGCCGTCGCCGGTGTCGAGTCCAGCGTGGTCAACGCCGCCCTGAAGGCGGTGATCGGCCGGCCCAGGCCCGACACCAGCGACCTCCGCCTCGGCGACAACGTGGTCCCCCTCAGGGCCCCGAAGACCAGCAGCTTCCCGAGCGGCCACACGCTGGCGGCGTTCTGTGCGGCGACCGCACTGGCCGAGGCGGGTGATCCGGCGGGCAACGCACTGCTCTTCGCCGCCGCCGGACTGGTCGGGGTCAGCCGGATCCACCTGAAGGCCCACCACGCCTCCGACGTCCTGGGTGGGGTGGCCATCGGCTCCGTCCTCGGCCTGGTCGCCCGCCGCATCGTCGGGGATCGTCGCCGGTAGTCGGAATGCCGCCGGGCCCGGCGGTGTTGGACCGGTCATGGCTACCACGCAGACGTTCTCGGTCACCTGGGACTACCGTTGCCCGTTCGCACGCAATGTGCACGAGCACCTGATCGACGGGCTGCAGGCCGGCGCCCCCTGGGACGTGACCTTCACGCCGTTCTTCCTCAACCAGACCCACGTGGAGGAGGGCGCCACCCCGGCCTGGGAGGATCCGGCCCATACGCCGGACCTCCTCTCCCTGGCGGCCGGCGTGGTCGTCCGTGACCGCTATCCGGACCAGTTCCTCGAGGTCCACCGGTCCCTGTTCCGGGCCCGGCACGACGACGGCGGGGACCTGCGCGACCGGGACGTGGTGCGGGCCGCCCTCGAACGCGGTGGGGTCGACGCCGACGCGGTGCTCGCCGAGGTGGATGCCGGATGGCCGGCCAAAGAGGCCCGGACCGAGCACGAGCAGGCCGTCGAGTCGCTCGACGTCTTCGGCGTCCCCACCTTCGTCACCGGCGACGACGCCGCCTTCGTCCGGGTCATGACCCGGCCGGCCGGTGACGGCGATCTGGCCCGGACCACCATCGACCGCGTGCTGGACCTCCTGAACGGCCACCCCGACCTCAACGAGTTCAAGCACACCCGCATCCCCCGCTGAACCCCCGCTGAACCGCCGGGGACCTCGACGCCGGGCGTCGCTGCCACCGGACCTTGCTTGCGGGCGGCGTCGCTGTCGGCGCGCCCCTGACCGTCGCCTGCCCGTCAGGCGGAGACGGCAGCCACCGTGTCGACGGTGGCCCGGATCTCCTCGGGGGTGCCGAACGGCGCGGCGACGAAGTCGGTGGCCCCGATGTCGGCCAGCCGGCGGATCTGCGCCGTGACCTCCGACGCCGTTCCGGCGATCACCACGTCCACGGGCCCGGCCGCCCCCTCGCGGTCGAGCATCTCCCGGTAGGAGGGCAGGTTCCCGTAGTAGCCGAACGTCGCGTCGGCCCGTTCACGGGCGGCCGCCAGGTCGGAGGTGACGCAGACCGGCAACCCCACGGCGATCTGGGGCTCCGGGCGGCCGGCCGCGGCCGCGGCGGCCCGGATGGTGGGGACGATGTGGCCCTCGACCGTCGACGGGCCGGTCATCCACGTGACGGTCCCCGAGGCGAGCCGACCGGCCAGTCCGAGCATCACCGTCCCGAGGGCGGCCACCAGTACCGGCGGGGCGGGGGCCCGGACCTCGAGAGGGCCGAACGTCGTCGACCGGAGGGTCTCTCCGGCGTACGCCGACTGCTCGCCCTCCAGCAGCGGGACCAGGATCTCGAGGTACTCCCGCATGTGGCGGGCCGGTCGCTCGTAGGACAGCCCGAACACGGTCTCGATGACCATCTGATGGGAGAGCCCGATCCCGAGGGTCAACCGCCCACCGGTCGCCGCCTGTACCGTGAGCGCCTGGGCGGCCAGCACCACCGGGTGCCGGGGGTAGGTGGGGACCACCGCGGTCCCCAGGTGGATGTCGGGGACCTCGCGGCCGATCACGGCCAGCAGGGTCAGGGCGTCGTACCCGAAGATCTGCGACGACCAGGCCGCTTCGATCCCCGCGTCGTGGAGCTGCGCCACCTGGGCCACCACGTCGTCGAACGGACGGGCCACATCGAACATCACACCGAGACGCATGGCATCCCCTCCTTCGGGCTCCCCGGTGGACCGCCCGGCGGGCGTCGGGGCGCCGCCGGACCAGGGTACCGGCAGTTGTCGCCACAGGGTCCGCCGACGAGGCAGAATGTCGCCATGTCCATCGCCATTGTCATGGGAAGTTCATCCGACGCCGAGATCATGGACGATGCCGTCCAGGTACTCCGGTCCTTCGGTGTGCCGGTCGAGGTCCGGGTGATGTCGGCCCACCGGACACCCGACGACGCCATCGAATTCGCCCGGTCGGCCTCGGGCCGGGGCGTGAAGGTGCTCATCGCCGCAGCCGGCGGTGCCGCCCATCTCGCCGGAGTGCTGGCCGCCGCCACGCCGCTGCCGGTGATCGGCGTGCCCATCGCCCTGAAGAACCTGGGTGGGCTCGATTCGCTCCTGGCCATGGTCCAGATGCCCAAGGGCGTCCCCGTGGCCACGGTGGCGGTGAACGGCGCCCGCAACGCCGGGCTGCTGGCCATCCGGATCCTGGCCCTGAGCGACGAGCGCATCGCCACCGAGCTCGAGCGGTTCCGCAAGGAACTGGCCGATGGCGTCCGCGATCAGGACGCCGAGGTCGTGGCCCGCTACGCCGAAGGCTGAGCGGACGGGGTCGGTCAGCCCCTCACCCGTCCTCGCCGGACGGCGCCAGTCCCCGGACCTGGTCGAGGAGGTCGCCCCCCGCCGGGACGAGGGCCACCACCGGCACGGTCACGCCGTTGTCCACGTACCGTCGGAGGTGGGCCCGGCACGACGCGTAGGACCCGTGCACCAACAGGTCGTCGACCACCTCGTCGGGGATGGCCGCCAGTGCCCCGGCCCGGTCCCCCGTCCCCCACGCCGACCACATGGCGGCGAGGGCCGGTCCGCGGCCCAGCCACCGGTGGAACTCGGCGTAGACCTCGACGTTCAGGTAGGCGGCGATCATCCGGCGGCCGATGGACCGGGCCAGTTCGGCATCCTCGGTCGGGCAGACGAAGATCCGGGCCACGACCGGCGTTCCCTCCCCCACCTCGGGGACCACCGTGGCCACGTCCCCGGCCGACAGCCAATTGATGATGACCCCGTCGGCCTCGCGCCCGGCCAGACGGAGCATCCCGGGACGGAGCGCGGCCAGGTAGAGCGGCGGCACCTGCTCCGGTGGACGGCTCAGGCGGAACCCCTGCACCTCGAAGGTGTCGTAGCGCTCGCTCACCCGCTCGCCGGCCAGGGCCCGGCGGAGGAACCGCAGGGTGTCGCGCGCGCGCCGGTAGGGCTCGGCGAACTCGATGCCGTTCCACCGTCGGACGATGACGTCGGACGAGGTGCCCAGTCCGAGGACGAACCGTCCCGGTGCCGCCTCGGCCATCGAAGCCGCCGTCTGGGCCAGCAGGGCCGGACCCCGGGTGTAGGCCGGGGCGATGGCCACCCCCAGCCGGAGTCCGGGCTCCCAGGCTGCGGCCAGGGCCAACGGGGTGAACCCGTCCGTCCCGTCGGTCTCCGAGGTCCACACATCGCTGTACCCCGACCGGGCCAGCTCCCCGAGGACCGACCGGTGGTCGACCAACGACACACCGTCGAACGGCACCGTGATCCCGAACCGGGGTCTGGCCGCCCCCTGTGGATCCGTGGGCACGGGGTCAGTGTTACACCCTCCGTGCATGCTCTGCCCATGACACCCAGACGAACACCACCGACCGGCCGCCGGGCCGCGGCCGTCCAGCCCCGGCTGCCCCTTCCCCTGGACGGTCCACTTCCCCGGGACCTTCCGGCATCGACGGCCGGTGGGCCGCGCCGCCCGGAGGCCCCGGACACCCCCCTCCGCCGGTCGGTGCCCCGGGGGACGGCACCCCGGCCCGCCGACGGGACGGCCGGGCGCCACGACACGGACCCGGCCGGGCATGCCCCCGAGCGGGGCGCCGACGACTGGCGCCTCGACGAGCACACCCGGGACGTGGGCCGGCGGGGACTCGCCGCGGCGCGGGCCATCCTCGACCGGGGAGTCCGCGCCGCCTGAGGGAAACCGGCGCTACCGTCATAGCCATGCCGACGGTCGCCGAGCACCTGGGGTACCCGCCCGACGCCAGACTGCTGATCCTGAACTGCACCGAGCTCGGCTTCTGTCACGCGGCCAACGTCGGGGTCTTCGACTCCCTGCGCAACGGTCGGGGCACCTCCGCCTCCCTGATGGTCCCGGCCCCGTGGGCCCGGGAGGCGGCCTCCCGCTACCGGGGCGAGGACGTCGGCGTCCACCTGACCCTCAACGCCGAGCACGAGCTCTACCGATGGGGACCCATCACCCAGGCGCCGTCGCTCCTCGACGGGGACGGCGGGTTCCCCCGGACGGTCTCCGACATGTGGGACCACGCCGATCTCGACGAGGTCCGACGGGAGTGCCGGGCCCAGATCGAACGGGCCGTCCTGTGGGGCTTCGACGTGAGCCACCTCGACGCCCACCTCGACGCCCTGGTGCTCCGCCCCGAATTCTTCGATATCTACCTCGAACTGGCCGTCGAGTTCTCCCTACCGCTGCGGCTGCTCAGTGCCGGGGACGAGCCCAACGCCGGGTTCCCCATCCGGCAGCTGGCCGCCGACGAGGGGGTCCTGTTCCCCGACCGGTTCGTCACCCTCCCCCCGACCGGCCAGCGACCGGCCATGGCCACGTTGCTCGACGGTCTCGAGCCCGGGATCACCGAGGTGTCCCTGCACCCGGCCGTGGACGCCGCCGAGGTCCGGGCGCTGGCCACCGACTGGTCGAGCCGGGTGGCCGAGCACGAACTGCTCACCGACCCCGACGTACCGGGGCGGGGGCTCGACGGGTCCGACATCGTCCTGCTCGGCTACCGACCGCTGCGCGATGCCATGCGCCGGGCCTGACCCGGCCCGGCCGGGGCCACGGACGGGCCGTATCCGGCCGTATCCGGTCCACCCGTATCGGGCCCGGCCTCATCCGGCCTGGCGGGGGCCACGGACGGGCCGGTAGGTACACCGGGGCGGTTCCCGACCCCGGTACGCTGGGGACGCAGTGATGGGAGCGGACGTGGCCGAGGACGAGCAGTCGAGCGGGAGCGGGGGCGTCGACACCCGGTCGCCGTCGGGTGCCGCCGTCCCCGAACCGGCGCGGGAGCCCGACGGGTTCCGGCTCGACGGCCTCATGCTCCTCGGCCGGGGGCAGGACGACCCCGTGGCCGTCGACGACATCTCACTGGTCTTCGACGACCAGGGGGTGAGCGTCGTCTCGGGATCGGACCCACCCCGGGTACTGCCGTGGACCTCGCTGTCCAACCACGCCGTCGAAGCCTGGACGGGCGGCGTCCTCCCGGAGTGGTGGGTCGATCCCGAGCTCGAACGGGAGGACCTCCCGGAAGGTGAGGCCGTGGTCATCGACACCAACGCCACCAACCGTCCGTTCCCCGAGACCGAGTCCGGGGCCCTGATCAACCTGCGGACGCCGTTCGCCACCTACCGCTTCCTGCTCCCCGGCGGCGACGCCGACGAACTGGCCCCGCGGGTGGAGGCCCTGGCCCGGGCCCATCTCGGGCCGTCGGCCACCTCCACGGTGACGACCGTGGCCCGAACGGACACCTCGGGCCCGGCCGGCTGGAGGCGTGACCGGGCGGAGCGCACCACGTGGCAGAAGGTCCAACCGGTGCTGGTCGTCCTGCTCGTCCTGGTCCTCATCACTGCCGTGACGTTGATCCTGCTGCAGAGCGCCGGCACCATCCACATCCCGTTCCTCGGGGGGGCCAACCCCGGCGGAGGGGCCATCGGACCGGTCAGTAGGCCGTGACCGCCGCCACCTGCCGACGGAACGCCACGTAGTCGGTCCCCGAGGTGGCCTCGAGGGCCGCCAGCACGACGGACTGGTCCCCCTCGGCCTTCGTGGTGCCGCGCATGAAGGCCACCGCCGGCCCCAGCGCACCCTGGTCGATCTGCACGGCGTCGGCCCACGGTGTCGTGAACGTCACCTCGGCGTCATCGAGCACCCCGGCGGCCGAGGCGACCAGGTGTCCCTCCCGGAAGGTCCGGTGGTAGGCGACGTCGCCCCCGGGCCCCCCGGTGACCACGAACTGGAGCCGTGCCGTCAACCCGTCGGCCACTGGACGGCCCACGACCCCGGCGGCCCTCACGGCCCCGGCGGCCCCGGCGGCCCCGGCGGCCCCGGCGGCGTCGGACGCCAGACCGGCCTCCGCCTCGAACCACGGTGCCGACAGCCAGGGGTGTGCGACCGGGGCCACGGCCTACTCCGGGATCCCGGCGAACAGGTCGGTCTCGATCTCGCCGTCGGGGGGACGGGCCACACCTGGCGCCGTCCGGGCCAGCTGGTACTCGTCGCTCGTGTGGATCTGCTGCATGACCTCGGGGCTCAGCCCGAACCAGAACTTCGAATTCGGGTCGATCTGGGTGGCGTGGACGAGCAGGGCCTGGCGGCGGATGTCGGCGAAACCGGTGATGTCCACCGACGTGGTGAACGGTGGATCGGAGACGTCCTTCCAGCGCGCCCGCCAACCCTCGTCGAACGGCGACTCGATGCCCAGCTCGACGAACTTCTCGTGGATCTCGCGGAACATGGAGACGGAGAAGATCGTGTAGTAGAGCTTGCTCGGCTGCCAGGGCTCGCCGGCGTCGGGGAACCGGTCGGGGTCGCCGGCCGCCTCGAAGGCCGGGATGCTGATGTCGTGGACCCGCAGGTGGTCCGGATGGGGGTACGCCGACTGTTCGTCGCCGTAGGTGATCACCACGTCGGGCCGGTACGTCCGGAACAGGGCCACCAGTCGGCCCACCGCCTCGTCCGCCGGGGCCTGGGCGAAGCACTCCGGATTGGCGTTGGACGCCGAGCCGGCCATCCCCGAGTCGCGATAGCCGAGCATCTCCACGAAGTCGTAGCCGATCACCGCGGCGGCCCGGTTCAGCTCCCCGGTGCGGACCTCCCCGAGGTTGGCGATGACCAGGGGATTATCCATGGCCGGGTTGAGGATCTCCCCCTCCTCGCCACCCGTGCAGCAGACCAGCACGGTCTGGACACCGTCGGCGTGGTATCGGGCCACCGTCGCCGGCCCCTTGGACGACTCGTCGTCCGGATGGGCGTGGACGGTCAGGAGAGTGCGACGTCGGGACACATCGCTCACGCTATCCGGCGACCGACGCCTAAGCTACCGAGCCAGAGCTCGACGAAAGTGCGGTCACCATGGGTGTAATGAAGCGACTGTCGGAGATATTCCAGGCCAAGTCCAACAAGCTGCTCGACAAGGCCGAGGATCCTCGGGAGACCCTGGACCTCTCGTACCAGAAGCAGCTCGAAAGCCTCCAGAAGGTCCGCCGGAGCGTGGCCGACGTCACCACCGCCAAGAAGCGGATCGAGCTCCAGGCCAAGCAGCTCCAGTCCCAGGCCGACAAGCTCCAGCAGCAGGCCAAGAGCGCCCTCACCCAAGGCAACGAGCCCCTGGCCCGCGAGGCCCTCTCCCGGCGGGCGGCCCTGGGCGAGCAGCTGGCCGACCTGGCCAGCCAGCACGAGCAGGTGGCGGCCCAGGAGGAGAAGCTGATCGAGACCTCCAAGCGGCTCCAGACGCAGGTGGACGCCTTCCGGACGAGGAAGGAGACCATGAAGGCCACGTACACGGCGGCCCAGGCCCAGACCAAGATCAGCGAGGCCGTGAGCGGCGTCTCGGAGTCGATGAGCGACGCCGGGTTGGCCATGCAACGGGCCCAGGACAAGATCGACAGCATGCAGGCCCGCGCCGGCGCCATGGACGAGCTCCTGGCCTCGGGGGTCCTGACCGATCTGAGCCACCCGGTGGACGACATCCAGGCCCAGCTCGACAAGGCCTCCGTGACGACCGAGGTCGACGCCGAACTGGCCGCGCTCAAGTCCGAGCTGGCGGCATCGGCGCCGGCTGCCGAGCTCGAGGCCCCGACGGCAACGGGCTCGGAGCCGGCCCTGGGAACATCAGCGGTGGGATCGGCGGCCGCACCGGATCCCGTGGAGTCCGATGGTTCCGGAGCAGGCGACCACGGGGGCGCCTCCTCGTGATCGTGCGGATCCTGGGAGACGGGCGCTACGACGTCCCCGACGACCACCGCAGTGAACTGGACACGCTGGACGACGAGCTCGGAGAGGCCCTCGACGGAGGCGACGACGAGATCTTCGCCACCGCCCTCTCGGCCATCATCGCCACGGTCCGCCAGTACGGCCGGACCCTCCCCATGGACGAGCTGTCACCGTCCGACCTGCTCCTCCCGTTCGACGACGCCACGTGCGCCGAGACCCGGGACCTCCTGGCCGGGGAGGCGGGCAGTCCCACCGGCTGAGCCGGACGTCCGACCGGGGGCGTTCAGCTCCCGGTTCAGCTCCCGGGCCCGGGCAACGTGGCGTCGGCCAGGACTCGCACGGCACGGGCCAGGTCGAGGTCCAACCGGGTGAGCCCGCCCGAGTCGTGGGTGACGAGCCGGAGCGTCACCCGGTTCCACCGGATGTCGATGTCCGGGTGGTGGTCCGCCTCCTCGGCCAGGTCGCCCACGGCGTTCACGAAGGCCAGGGCGGCCCGGAAGCCCGGACAGACGAATGTGGACACCAGTTGCCCGTCGACCACCGACCATCCGGCCAGCTCATGCTGGTCGGACGCCGCGGAACGACGGAGGGCCTCGTCCACCGCACCCGCGGGGAGCAGGGGTTCACGCACCGCCGTCAGCCACCGGTCCGGGCCGTGGGCGTGAAGGTCACCGGGAGCGACTCGATGCCCGACACGAAATTGGCACTCCGCCGGTCCGGCTCGCCGTCATCCACCAAGGCCAGGTCCGGCAGGCGGGCCAGCAGCCGGTCGAACATCGACACCAGCTCGAGGCGGGCCAGTCGCTGGCCCAGGCAGAAGTGGGAGCCGAAGCCGAAGGCCAGGTGGTCGTTGGGCTGGCGTCGGATGTCGAAGGTCTCGGGGTCCTCGAAGACCTCCTCGTCCCGATTGGCCGAGGGGTAGAGGAGGATCAGCTTCTGTCCCTCCCGGAGGACCTCACCGTGCAGCTCCACGTCCCGGGTCATGGTGCGGGCCATGCTCTTGATGGGTGTCACCCAACGCAGCATCTCCTCCACCGCGGTGGGCAGGAGGGCGGGGTCCTCCCGGAGGTCCCGGAGCTGCGCCGGATGCCGGAGGAGCTCGAACATCCCCCCGCTGATCACGTGGCGGGTGGTCTCGTCCCCGCCGATCAGGATGAGCAGGGTCTCGTAGATCAGCGAGGCGTCGTCGAGCTGGTCCCCGTCGATGTCGGCGTTGGCCAGGGTGCCGATCAGGTCCTCGGCGTTGCCCGCCGCCTTGCGGTCCTCGATGACCGCCGTGATGTAGGTGGTGTACTCGAGCGCAGCGATGGTGGCCCGCTCCATGGCCCCGTCGTCGGGCGATCCCAGCGCCTTCAACATGTCGTCCGACCAGCGCAGCAGGTCGTCCCGGTCGTCGGGGGCGACCCCCAGCATGTCGCCGATGACGATGAGCGGCAGCGGTGCGGCGATGTCACGGACGAAGTCCGCCGTCCCCTGCTCGCAGACGTTGTCGATGATGCGGTCGCACACGGCGCGCACCCGCTCCTCGCTCTCCCGGATGCGCTTCGGGGTGAACCCCTCGCTGACCAGGCGTCGGCGCCGGACATGCTCCGGTGCGTCCATGTCGATCATCATGGGGAGGGCGGGGAATTCGGGGCGGATGCCACCGGCGTTGGAGAACGTGTCGGGGTCCTTCGAGATCTCCTTCACGTCGGCGTACCGGGTGATGCCCCAGACGCCCGCGTCGTCGTCGTAGAAGGCTGGAGCGTGCTTCCGCATCCAGGCGAACGCCGGAAAGGGGTCCCCACCGTAGAAGTCCCCGTCGATCAGGCCGATGGTGAGGTCGTCAGGTACCCGGGTCACGTCACTCCTCGGAGGATGGGCCGACAGCGGCGGCTGCGGTGGCCTGGGCGCCTGGGGACACCCGGCTGGCGCGGCGCCTGCGGTCGGTAGGTCGGTAGGTCGGTAGGTCTATGGGTCGGTCCTGCAGTGTAGGTGGACTCCCCGGGGACGGGTGCGACGCCGGAGGGGTCATCCGTCAGGGTGGTCGGGCCTGGCGCGGAACGTGACCGGCATGCGGCTCACCCCGGCGTGCTTGTTGGTCCGCACCCGCTCGATCGGTCCCGACAGGGCGACGTCCTCGAGACGGTCCAGTACCTGGTCGAGGAGGACACGGATCTCCATCCGGGCCAGTCCGGCCCCCAGGCAGAAATGCGACCGGTGGCCGAAGGTGACGTGGGGATTGGGATCGCGCCGGATGTCGAAGCGGAACGGGTCGGTGAACACCTCCTCGTCACGGTTGGCCGACGCCCACCACAGCGTGACCTTGTCCCCCTGCCGGATGGGGACACCGGCCAGTTCGGTGTCACGCGTCGCCGTCCGCCGGTTGTAGAGGGTGGCACTGGTCCACCGGAGGATCTCCTCCACTGCCGTAGGCAGGAGGGTCCGGTCGCCCCGGAGCTCCTCCATCTGGTCGGGATGGTCGATCAGCGCGGCCATCCCCAGGGCGATCGAATTCCGGGTGGTCTCGCTGCCGGCGGCAACCAGCAGGCTGAAGAACATCAGGAGCTCCAGATCGGAGAGCGGTGCCACGACCCCGTCGTCGCCTTCCACCCCGGCCCGGGCCACCGTGGAGATGATGTCGGACCCCGGACAGCGCTTCCGCTCCTCGACCAGGGCCGAACCGTAGGCGGCCATGTTCGCCGCGGCCTGGCGGACGACGTCGTTGGTCTCGCCCAGGTCCCGACCCTCGTAGTCGAGGGTGGCACTGGACCAGGCCAGTAGGTCGTGCCGGTCCCCGTCGGGCACGCCCATCAGCGCCGCCACCGCCTGGAGGGGCAGCTCGACAGCCACGTCGGCCAGAAAGTCGCACGAGCCCCGCCCGGCCACCCCGTCGAGGATCGACGCCGTCCGGGTCACGAGCTCCGCCTCCATTCCGGCCAGGGCCCGTGGGGCCAGGGCCGGGGTGACCAGCCGGCGGATACGGCGGTGCCGGGGGTCGTCCGTCATGTTGAGCAGTACCCCGGCGGCGAACCCGTAGGGCAGGTCCTGGAGGATCGTCCCGCCTCCCTCCGCCCCCGGAGCGCGCTCCGACGAGTACGTGACCGGATCGGCGGCTACGGCCAGGACGTCTGCGTGCTTCGAGACGACCCAGAACCCCTGGCCGTCCGGCGTGTGGACCGTCGGCTCGTGCCACCACACCGGGGCTTCGGCCCGCAGGGTGGCGAAGACGTCGTCCGGGAATCCCCCGGTGAACAGGGACAGGTCGGTGAGATCCACGTCCCCGGGCCTCACCGGTTCGGCACCACCATGCCGCTGGCCGTCGCGGCACCCCCGGCGGCCCGGACCACCCCGGGCGAGGTGCACGCCGACGCCGGGGAACCGTGGGTCGCCGTGCAGATCGCCGCCGTCAGCTCGTTGGCCGAGCCCACGATGGCCTGGGTGACCGGGCTGGTGGCGTCGGAAAGGTCCGATGTGATCTGGGCCTGGGACAGCCCCTCGAGCAGGCCCGGGTCGTACTGTGCACCGGAGATCAACGCGACGCTCCCCAGGATGACGAACGGGTAGCTCACCGACCCGGCCGTGATCCCCGGCACGTAGGTCGGCGACGAGTACCGGTCGATCAGGCGGTTCTCGGCCGCCGTCGGGGTGTCGAGGGGTTGGTACCCACCGTCGTCGTCGGGGACGTTGGAGTACTCCTCGACCGGCTCGAAGCTGACGTACGGACTGGTGAACGTCGACCCGTGGAACGTGAGCGTGCTGGTCCCGGGGTACACGTCCGTCGTCGACGACTGGATCTCGCCCAGTCCGGCAAACGTCCCGAACCGGGAGAGCGCCACGGCCAGCGCCCAACGCTCAGCCGCGCAGAACGGGCAGTACTCGGCGCCGACGTAGATGACCGCCGGCAGGCCGTCGGCGACGACCGGCGCCTCGCCGGCCGGCAGGGCGATCGGCGGGACGACCCCGGTCCCCGGCTTCCCGACCTCGTCGACGACCGACGACGGGACGTCAGCCAGCGCCGACACCACTGACGCCGGCGCCGGTGTGGGACCCGGTATCCCACCGGCCCCACCGGCCCCACCGGTCCCACCGGTCCCACCGGCCCCACCGGCCCCTCCGGTACCGCCCGGCACAGCTCCGGGAGTCGACGTGGCGGCCGACGTCGTCGCGTGCTTCACGGCCAACGGCACCACGATCAATCCGGCGACAAGCAGGACGACGACGACGCAGACGGTCACGGCGGCCACGGTGCCCGGGTTCCTCCTGACCGGCGCCGACGGTGTCCCGGACGTGGGAACGCCGACCGGCGGTGCCGGCCAGTTCGGTCGGCCCGGATAGGAGCCCGGTGGTGGGCCCGGGTAGGAGCCCGGGTAGGAGCCCGGTGGTGGGCCCGGATAGGAGCCCGGTGGTGGCCCCGGGAAAGGGCCCGGGTACGGGCCCGGCACAGCGTGCGGCGGTGGGCCGGGGAATTGGTCCGGCGGCGGGCCCGGCACGGCGGTGGGCCGGGGTGCGTCGTCCGGTCCACCGGCCGGCGCGCCGTCACTCATGGTGCCTCCGGTGCATGGCCGCCGACCCGCTGTCCCTGGAGCATTCTGGCGACCCTAGGGATGGGTCATCGACTCGGGGCGTACCGCCTTGTCGAATTGCTCGCCGGTGAGCAGGCCCAGCTCGAGCGCCGCCTCGCGCAGCGTGGTGTTCTCCTTGTGGGACTTCTTGGCCACCTTGGCCGCATTGTCGTAGCCGATCAGCGGGTTGAGGGCGGTGACCAGCATCAGGGAGTTGTCCAGGTGCTGGCGGATCCGGACCTCATTGGGCTCCAGCCCGTCCACGCAGAACTCGGTGAACGTGCCGGCGGCGTCGGAGAGGAGCGCCACCGAGTGGAGGAAATTGTGGATGATCACGGGCTTGCACACGTTGAGCTCGAGGTTGCCCCGGCCACCAGCCATGGCGATCGCCGCATCGTTGCCATAGACCTGGATGCACACCATGATCATGGCCTCACACTGGGTCGGGTTGACCTTGCCCGGCATGATCGACGAGCCCGGCTCGTTCTCCGGCAGGTTCAGCTCGCCCAACCCGCTCCGCGGGCCCGAGCCGAGCCATCGGAGGTCGTCGGCGATCTTGAGCAACGAGGCGGCGAGGGTCCGCAGCGCCCCACTGGCCGCCACGAAGGCGTCGTGGGCCGCCAGTGCGGCGAACTTGTTCGGTGCGGTGACGAACGGCAGGCCCGTGAGCTCGGAGATCGCCTCGGCCACGCGGGTCCCGAACTCCGGGTGGGTGTTGAGCCCCGTCCCCACCGCCGTGCCTCCGGCCGCCAGTTCGTACAGGTCGCCGAGCGACTGCTGGAGTCGCTTGAGATCGGCGTCGAGTTGGGCCACGTAGCCCGAGAACTCCTGACCCAGCGTGAGGGGCACGGCGTCCATGAGATGCGTGCGGCCGATCTTGGTGATGCCGGCGAAATCCTTGGCCTTGGCGGCCAGGCTGTCGCGGAGATGGCGGACGGCCGGCAGCAGGCGGTGGGTGAGCTCCTCGACGGCGGCGATGTGCATGGCCGTCGGGAAGGTGTCGTTGGACGACTGGGACATGTTGACGTCGTCGTTGGGGTGGATCGGCGACTTGGAGCCCATCTCCCCGCCGGCCATCTCGATGGCCCGGTTGGAGATGACCTCGTTGGCGTTCATGTTGGTCTGGGTGCCGCTGCCGGTCTGCCAGACGCTCAACGGGAAGTGGTCGTCGAGCAGTCCCTCGGAGACCTCCCGGGCCGCAGCGACGATCAATTCGGCCTTGTCGGCATCCAGCTTGCCCAGGTCGGCATTGACCCGGGCCGAGGCCTCTTTGAGCACGCCCACGGCCCGGATCAAGGGCCGCGGCATCCGGTCGTCCCCGATGGGGAAGTGGTGCAGCGACCGTGCCGTCTGAGCGCCCCAGTAGCGGTCGTCGGGCACCTCGATGCTGCCCATCGTGTCGGTTTCCGTACGGCTGGCGGTGGCCATGGCCGGCTCCTCTCGGTGTTGGATCCCCCCAACGATGCCGGGCGCCGACCCTAGTCCGCCCCACCGGGTCCGCGGTGCGCAGCCCGTCCCGGGGGCCTCAGTCCCAGAGTGCGAGGCCCTGGCGCGCCAGGACCCGGGCCTCCGTCACGTCCTCGGACCTCGGCCCGTCGCCCTCACCGGGTACCTCGAGGACCGCCGGGATCCCCCGGACGGCCGGGTGGCCGAGGAAGGCGGCCAGGCCGTCACCCCCGATCGTCCCCTCCCCCAGGTTCTCGTGGCGGTCCCGGTTGGCTCCGAATTCCACCTTGGAGTCATTCAGATGGAGGCACCGGAGCCGGTCCAGGCCCACGGTGGTGTCGACCAGCCGGACCGTGGCCTCGGCGCCCTCCTTGGTGGCGAAGGCGATCCCCGAGGCCCATAGGTGCTGGGTGTCGAGACAGACCCCGATGCGGTCGTCACCGTCGACGGCATCGATGATGGCCGCCAGCTCCTCGAACGTCCGTCCGACGGTGTCCCCGGCTCCGGCGGCGTTCTCGAGGAGGATGGGGCAGTGCCCCCCGTCGGTCCGGGGCCCCGGGGACGTCCCGTCGTCGACCGAGTCCAGCGCCTGACGCAACGAGGCGGCGATCGCCGGGAGTGCGGCGTCCAACCCGCTCCCCCGGTGGCTGCCCACATGGAGCACCAGACCGTCGGCGCCCAGCCCGTCGGCGACGGCCAGGTTGGCCTGCAGGCAGGCGTTCGACTTCTCGGCCAGCGCGGGGTCGGGGGACGCCAGGTTGATCAGGTAGGTGGCGTGACAGAAGGTCGCCGAGACCGACGGGTGCTCAGCCTGGGCGAGACGGTAGGCGTCGAGTACGTCGGGACCGTACTGGTTGGGCTTCCAGGCCCGGGGACTCTGGGTGAAGATCTGCACCACGTCGGCCCCGATCGCCGCCCCGCGCTCCAGGGCGGGGACGAGTCCACCACCCGCCCGGACATGCGCTCCGATCAACACGGACGCACCGTAGCAGCAGGTCCAGTCCGGATGGCCGGGTGTGGGGCGGCCGGGCGGGCGGAGACCTTCGGTGGGTCCGGCCGTGGTTCCCGCCGTGGTTCCCGACCCGGACGATTGGGCTCAGTTGCCCACCAGCGGCACGAGCGCCTCGCCGATCGACCGAACCCACGCCTCCCGGTCCCCCGCAGGTGGCCCATCCCCAGGCGCAGTCGGGTCACCGAGTTCGACGATCACCCCCTCCGCCCCGGCCTCGACAAGACCGGCCACCAGCGCCGTCGTCTCGACGGACGTCGGTCGTGGGACCGGACCGGTCCACAGGATGCCGGCATCGTCGGGCGGACGTCCGACCAGCGCACAGGCCGAATCGAGCAGCCGGCGGTAGCGTCGCACGGACCGGTCGTTTCCGGTGACGACCAGGGC
>Ga0182012_10003168_pt1 | contig 17584 bp, 18 predicted proteins | sample 612S2SmetaG_FD_120486 | JGI IMG/M metagenome (GOLD analysis project Ga0182012, IMG submission 120486) | Permafrost microbial communities from Stordalen Mire, Sweden - 612S2S metaG | ecosystem: Environmental > Terrestrial > Soil > Wetlands > Permafrost | place: Sweden: Stordalen | collected...
GGTCCATGCGCTCATTGCAGCATTCTTCTCCAGCCGCCCAGGCACACAACGTGCCCTGCGGCGAAACCTGCATCCCCGGCCCGTGAGCCGAGTGAATCTCTAGTCCGCGCCCACCGTCTCCGGGGACTTGGCGTGTTCTGCGGCGACGGCTTTTAATGCCGCCGAGTACCGCCCCATGGTGCCGGAGACAAACAATCCGTCGCCCGCCGGCGATACCAGCTCAGGATGCGCCGTGATTGCCGATGGCTCAATCTGGACCAGCTTGGTGTGCAGTGCCATGCCCGATGCCAGTTCCAGAGGAGTGACCGCATAGCCCGGCACCATGCCGGCAATCTCTTCCATGGTGATTGTCGGATCGAGCGGCGAAGTGCGTGTGGCCACACCGCGCGCCGCGTTAAAGACGGCCGTGCGGTCTGCCTCACCCGATTGCACGCCGCGGCTCTGTCCCTGGTCGGCCAGGGTCTGTCCGCGGAAGGGAACCAGTGCATTCACGTCGGCGCCCATCTTCTCGGCAATGCGCAAAATGATCTCGAAGTCAGGCTTGGTGCCCGCCGTGTCGCTGGCCTTGTGCAGGCGCTGCAAATCGCCGCAGGTGTTGGTCACCGTGCCAGTCTTCTCATAGGCGAATGCCGCCGGCAAAAACACATCGGCCTCGGCGCCAGTCTCGGTCAGGAAGAGATCCTGCACGACAAGGAAGGGCTTGGTGAAGGCCGCCGGGTTCGCCATTTGCGCCGCGGGATTCGCTCCCACAACCCACAGGGCCTCGACCGTGCCGTGCGCCGCGGCTTCCAGCGTGTGCTTCAGGTCCAGGCCCGGAGCGTCCATCTTCTTGTAACCGGGGCCGAGGTCAGGGAATAGCCCCAGGTCGGCCGCGCCGCGTGAGTTGGCATACTCGCCGAGCAGAACAAACTTCGCGCCCCTGGGGGCGAAGTGCGCAATCAGCGCATCGAGCGCATGTCCTCGAACTTCGGCGCCGAATAGCACCACGAGACTGCTCTCGGCGTTCACCTTTTCGCGCACCGCGCCAAGCTCTTCGGCGTTGGCACCCAGCCGCATGGCGGCCATATCGTCTCCTCCCAGGAAGGCCGCCAGTTGCGCCTCACTACCGGGACCGATGTGCGCCTTGGCAATGGCCTTGCGCCCAAGCTTCGTCTCCGAGGAGTTGATGACGTACAGCCGCGCCGCGCGCTGCCGGATGGCCGTGCGCACGTGCCAGGCGAGGAGAGGATGCTGCTCGCTGAGGTCTCCGCCGATGACCAGCACTGCATTGGCTGCCGCTACGTCTGCCGTGGAGGCCGTTTCGGCCTTCGCCGTGGCAATGGCGCGCGCAAAGCTGGCATAGTCGGCGGTGCGGTGATGATCAATGTTGTTGGTGCCCAGCACGCCGCGGGCGAACTTCTGCAGCAGGTAGTTCTCTTCGTTCGTGGTGTGATTGCTGCCAACCACACCAAAACCCTTGCCGCCCGTGGTGGAAAGCACCTGCTGGAACCTCACGGCCACGGCCTCGATGGCCTCATTCCATGTGGCGGCCACCAGCTTGCCGTCGCGCCGGATGAGCGGTGTGGTCACGCGCTCCGGGCTGGCGGCGAAATCAAATCCGAAACGGCCCTTCACGCAGAGGAAGTCATCGTTCAGCCCACTGCGGTCGCGGTTGTCGCAGCGCACAATCTCGCTGCCCGTGTCGCTGCGCCTTACGCCAACCGTGGTCAGGCAGCCGTCGCCGCAGTGCGTACAGACGGTGGCAACGTGGTTCATCTCCCAGGGACGGGTCTTGTAACGATAGCTGCTGCTGGTCAGCGCGCCCACCGGGCAGATGTCAATGCACTGGCCGCACTCTTCGCAATCCAGCTTGTCGCCCAGGTTTGGAGCGATGACCGAACCCTGGCCGCGGTTCTGGATGCCTAGGGCGTACACGTCCATACCTTCGCCGCAGACGCGCACGCAGCGATAACACAGGATGCAGCGCGGCCGGTCGTAAAAGACGACGGGCGACCACTGCTGCTCGTCGCGGTGGCTCTTGATGTCAATGAACTTGCTCTCCGCCGCGCCGTACTTGAAAGTCATGTCCTGCAACTCGCACTCGCCGCCGGCGTCGCACACGGGACAGTCCAGCGGATGATTCGCGAGCAGCAGCTCCAAGGTGCTCTTGCGCGCCTGGATGATCTTTTCCGTCTCGGTCTGCACCACCATGCCCTCGGCCACCGGAGTCGTACAGGCGGTCTGCATCTTGGGCATCTTTTCAATTTCCACCAGGCACATGCGACAGGCGCCCTGGAGCGAGAGTCCGGGGTAGTAACAGAATGCGGGAATCTCAATGCCGTGCAGCTTGCAGGCCTCAATCAGCAGCGTCCCCTTGGGGGCGGTGATGGTGCGGCCGTTGACCGTCAGGGTCACGTTTTGGGTAACGTTCTGTGTTGCTTCAGCCATGAAATCTCTCTGCGTGCCTTGCTAACGGCTCAGTACGGGCAATGCGTTCGGGGCGCCGTGCTTTTCAAACGGGCAGGGGCGTCCATCCAGGTGCGCTTCAAACTCTTCGCGGAACTTCTTCACGAAACCGATAATCGGCATGGCCGCCGCGTCTCCCAAGGGACAGAAGGTGCGGCCCAGCATGTTCTCCGCCAGGTATTGAAGGTTATCAATATCCTTGGCCACGCCGCCGCCGGCATGGAAGCGCTTCAAACTCTTCGTCAGCCAGTCGGTCCCTTCGCGGCAGGGAATGCACCAGCCGCAGCTCTCATGCCGATAAAACTGAATGGTGCGCAGCGCAAACTTGACGATGCAGGTCTGGTCGTTGAGCACGACGATGCCGCCGGAGCCAAGCATCGTTCCGGCCTTCATCATGGAATCGAAGTCCAGCGCCACATCAATCTCATCGGGCTTCAGGCAGGGGACAGACGAACCGCCCGGCACCACGGCCTTCAGCGCGTGTCCGTCGGCAATGCCGCCGCCAACTTCATAAATCGCCTTGCGCAGGCTGTAACCCAGCGGCAGCTCGTAGACGCCCGGACGCACAAGGTGTCCGCTCAGGCTGAATAGACGCGTGCCACCGTTGCGCTCCACGCCAATCTCGGCGTACTTCGCCCCGCCCATCAGCAGGATGTGCGGCACGCTGGCCAGGGTTTCGGCGTTGTTGATCACCGTTGGTCCGCCCCACAGGCCGACCACGGCGGGGAATGGCGGACGGATGCGCGGCACACCGCGCTTGCCTTCGAGCGATTCCATCAGCGCGCTCTCTTCGCCGACCTCGTACGCTCCGGCGCCGCCGTGCCAGTACACTTCCAGGTCGTAGCCCGAGCCGAAGATGTTCTTGCCGGCAAAGCCCTTGGCGTAGGCATCGGCGATGGCCTTCTGCATGATCTCCAGCAGATAGCGGTACTCGCCGCGAATGTAGATGTAGGCCGCGTGCGCGCCGGTGGCGATGGCGGCAATCATTGCGCCCTCAATCACCGAGTGCGGATCGTGTTCAAAGATGAGGCGGTCCTTGCAGGTGCCCGGCTCGCTCTCATCGCCGTTGCACAGCACGTACTTGGGCTTGGCGCTCTCCTTGGGGACGAAACTCCACTTCATGCCCGTCGGGAAGCCGGCTCCGCCGCGGCCGCGCAGGTTGCTGGCCTTCATCTCCTGGATGATGCCGTCGGCGCCCAACTCCAACGCCTTGCGCACGGCCTTGTAGCCGTCCAGTTCGAGATAGCGGTCCATGTTGGCCGCGCCTTTGCCAAAGCGGCTGGTTACGACCTTGACCTCATCGGGATGGGAGACCAGAGTTGCCATGCTATTGCCGCTCCGCCTTCTGCCGGTATTCGTCCAGCACCTGGTCAATTTTTTCCGGCGTCAGGTTCTCATGGAAGTCGTAGTTCACCTGCATGGCCGGAGCCCAGCTGCAGGCTCCAATGCACTCCACTTCTTCGACACTGAAGACGCCATCCACACTTATGCCCTTGTTGACCGCGACTCCGGTGCGCCGCCGCGCGTGTTCCAGCATCTGCTCTCCGCCCTTGAGCAGGCAGCAGATGTTGGTGCAGACCTGCACGTTGTACCGCCCGGCCGGTTTGGTCCGCAGCATGGAGTAGTAGCTGATGACGTTGCGGATATCCAGTTCGGTGATCTCCAGCCGGCGGCTGAGTTCGGCGATCACCTCGTTGGTGATGTAGCCGTACTCATCCTGCGAGTACAGCAGGAAGGGCACCAGCAGCGAGCGCCGCGCCGGATAGTGCGAGATCATGTCGGCGTAGCGCGCCTCGAGTTGTTCCGTGAATTTCATCAGTCTCTTGTACCCGTTGGCGCCGCCCACAATTTCGGCGCCGGAAAAAATCTGTCTAGCGGTCCACGTCGCCCAGAACCACGTCTATGCTGCCCACGGCCGCCACCACGTCGGCCAGCAGGTTGTGCTCGCACATCACGCCCAGGGCGTTCAGGTTGGCAAACGAAGGGCTGCGCATGTGCACACGGTAGGGCTTGGCCGTGCCGTCGCTCTTCACGTAGTAGCCCATCTCGCCGCGCGGCGACTCCACCCCCTGGTAGACCTCGCCCTCCGGCACCGTAAAGCCCTCGGTCACAATTTTGAAGTGATGAATCAGCGATTCCATCTGCGTCTTCATCTTCTCGCGGTCAGGCAGAACAACTTTCGGAGCGTCGGCCTTCACCGGTCCTTCCGGCAGCCGCGCAATCGCCTGCTTCACCATGCTGATGGACTGCCGCAGCTCTTCCATGCGGATGATGTAGCGCGCAAACACGTCGCCTTCGGTGGCCACCGGAACCTTGAACTCCAGTTGCTCGTATCCGCCGTACGGCATGTCGCGCCGCAGATCCCAATCTACGCCGCTGCCGCGCGCCGTCGGGCCGGTCAGCATCAGGTCGGTGGCGTCCTGCGTGGTAATCTTCGCCACGCCCTTGGTGCGGCCCGTCCAGATGGGGTTGTCCGTCAGCAGGTCGCTGTACTGCTCGATGCGGGCAGGGAAGTAGCCGGCAAAGTTCTTGAGGTAGTCGAGAAAGCCCAGAGGCAGATCCATGCTGACGCCGCCCACCCGGAAGTAGGAGGTCATCATGCGCTGCCCGGCCACCATCTCGAACATCTTCAGGATCTCCTCGCGCTCGCGGAAGCAGTAGAGGAAGACCGTCATGGCGCCGATGTCCATGGCGTGCGTGCCCAGCCACACCAGGTGAGAGCATATGCGGGTCAGCTCGTTCAGCATCAGCCGAATCCACATCGCCCGCGGCGGAACCTCCAACCCCAGCAGCTTCTCCACGGCCAGCACGTAGGTGAAGTTGTTGGTCATCGGGCAGAGATAGTCAATGCGGTCGGTCAGCGGAACCACCTGCTGGTAGAACTTCGCCTCGCAGGTCTTTTCAATGCCGGTGTGCAGAAAGCCAATGTCGGGCCGGATGCGGACGATGGTCTCGCCGTCAATTTCCAGCAGCAGGCGCAGCACGCCGTGCGTGGAAGGATGCTGCGGGCCCATGTTCAGAACCATCGTGCGGTCGCCGCCCGTGGTCGTCTCCACTACGGGCGCGGAGCGGAACTGATCAATGTGCGCCATTAGCGGTAGCCCTCCACGGGATAATCCTTGCGCAGGGGATGGCCTTCCCACTCGTCGGGCATCAGGATGCGGCGCAGGTCCGGATGGTTCTGGAAGCGGATGCCCATCAGGTCGAAGATCTCGCGTTCAAAGGGCGAGGCGCCCATCCACAATGGCGTTACGGATTCGACATAAGGGTCCAGGCCGCTGATGGGAACCTTCACCCGTATGCGCTCGCGGCGGGCATAGGAGATCAGCGAGTAGATGACCTCAAAGCGCGGCTCGGCAGGGTAGAGGTCCACGCTGGTTACATCGGCCAGGGCGTTGAACTGGGTCTCGGTGGAGTCGCGCAGTAGCCTCAGGGCCTCTACGATCTGCACCTGGTCCACGATCAGGGTCAGCTCATTGCGGTCGAACTTGGCCGCCAGCAGCGCTCCCGGCAGCCCTGCCAGCAGGCAGGCAACGGCCACGCGGTCCTTCAGCAGCTCCATATCAGTGATGGCAGGTTCCAGTGGCATGGCTGGTTACAGCGCCTCATCGCGCGAAGGTTTGTTCCAGTCCAGCACGCCTTTTTTCCACACATAGACGTAACCGACCAGGATGATCAGGACGTAGGTCATCATCTCCCAGAAGCCGAACATCTTTAGCCTTTTCAATAGGATAGCCCAGGGATAGAGGAAGACCGCTTCCACGTCGAAGAGGATGAACAGCATGCCGACCAGGTAGAACTTGACGCTGAAGCGCTGCCTCACGTCGCCTACCGGTTCCATGCCGCACTCGTAGGGCGACATCTTGCTCTTGTTCGCCTTGTGCTGGCCGATCAAATACGAAAGCGTCACGATGGCACCGGCAAGAACGGTGGCCAGGGTGAAATGGATCAGCAGCGGCAAATACCGGGCAAAGTAGTTGTCTGTCATTCTTTTAGGTTACGGGGTCCACCACCACAATGGGAGGAACTGGCAAGTATAGAGAGTGCGATTTAGCAGTGTCAAGAGAACTCATGCGATGGTGGGGAAAGTAGAAGCGCCCATGGAAAAGAGTTTTTCGGACAGTGCTGGAAAAGGAAACAGAAACGAAAGTAATGTTGTTATTCTGTACTTCTGACATGACAATGCATGACAAGTAAATCCATTAGGCTTGGCCGGTTGGGCGTGTGCTTTGGTCACGTCCATCGTGCTCTGCCCGGGAAGTATCTTGCGGTCCATGATCTTCGGCTTTAATACCGACATCCGCGTGGACGAGACTGTCTACCACGTCCAGACCGAGGCGCGCGAGCAGGAGCGGCGCATGGAGTCGCAGGTCTTCGTCAGCGGCCGCTGCATCGGCAAGCGCAGCTCCCCCATGCCGGAGGGTGCCGCCGACGATCAGATTCAGGAGATGGCGCGTTCCCAGCACCGCTGGGTCGTGGAGGCCGTGCGCGAAGGCTTCATTGACGACGTCATCAACCAGGAGGTCGGCGAAAGCCTCGCGGTGCACTTCCTGGGCGCCGAGCGCATCTCCCTGAGCGACATTGTTTTGCAATTCCGCGTGCTGATTGGCGGTTACGTGGCCAGCAACGTCTTTGTGGATGGAGACTGGCGCACTGAGACCGAATCCGGCCAACTGACGGGCGCCTATACCAATGACGCCGGCGTGGCCCACATGCGCCTGCCCGCCGTCAGCGGCAATGTGGATATGGAGATTCGCGCGCGCAGCGAGGGGCTGGCCGCGCGCCGCCGTTTCCTGGTGAAATCCGCAAACTCCTGAGTCGGTTGTCGCGTACAATCATGGCCATGAAGAGGCTACTGATGCTTGCGGCTGTTGCGGCCGGCCTGCTGCTGGTGGCGCCGCGGCTGGTGGCGCAGTCCACTGGCGAGCTCGATGGCCCCATGACGGAAGACCCGCGCTATAACCGGCAGAAACAGCCTCAGAAGCCCACCGCCAACACCCCTCCGCCACGCGGCTCGGAGGAGAGCAGCAGCCAGCAGACGAAGATTGATCTTTCTCCACCGCTGGAGGACGCCACCGCGAGTGGCAACAAGGGCCGCGCCAGCGAGGATGTCGGTGAAATGCATCCCTACAACCCCTTGCGCTCCATGAAGGACGTGGAGGTGGGTAACTATTACTACGACCGGGGCAACTACAAGGCGGCCCTGCTGCGCTATCGCGATGCGCTGGAGTTCAAGCCGCGCGATGCCGTGGCCACCTTCCGCCTGGCCATGGTTCTGGAGAAGCTGAAGGAGTATCCCGAAGCGATGGCGCGCTACCAGGAGTATCTTTCCATCCTGAAAGACGGACCCAGCGCCGGGGATGCGCGCAAGGCTCTGGAGCGCTTGAAGTCCATGCCGGCCACCGCGCAGAAGGCTCCCACGGCTCCGCAGACCACGGCTAAGGAAAGCGCTGCCCCGGCCAGAGATTCTAAAGCCACGGAGGCCGGACCCCGCTGATGGACGCCATCCTGCAACGCCTGCATGACAAGTTTGAAGTAGCCACCGAGGGCATTTCCGCCGATGCCTGGGAGATCGCTCCCGAGGGCCGCTGGAGCTGCGCGAAGATTGTGGAGCACCTGGGGCGCAGCTACGGCACCACGGCCAAGCTGTTGGAGACGGCCATTGACAGCGGGCAGAAGCCGAAGATGGACAAACCCACCTGGAAGCAGACGGCGGCCCGCCTACTGATCTGCCACATGGGGTACTTTCCCGGCGGCCGCAAGGCTCCGGAGATGGTGCAGCCCATCGGCCTTGCGGGCATTGCGGCCCTGGAGCGCGCGCTCAGCAGCCTGGAGCGCATGGCGGCGGCCATTGATGCCGCCGAACTGATCTGGGGAATGGGACCGATCGCACCGCACTTCCTGCTGGGTCCCATGACGGGCGAGGAGTGGCGGCGCTTCCACGCCTGTCACGGACTCCACCACCTGCGGCAGCTGCGCAGCCGGGCCGCGTATGCCAGACGCATGGAAAAAGAACAGAAGCGCTAGTAGTCGTAAGGGTGGGGAACCCCGGCGTGGCGCGCATCCTCCTGCGCGTCGGCAACCTGCTGCTCAAGACCCTTGATCAGGTCCTGCTGCTCGGCAAGCTTTTCGATGAATCCGCGCTGCTCCGCGTCGTACTCACTGTGGGTAGGCGTCATGCCGGCCGTGTTGTGGTAGGAGCGCGTGCTCTCTATCTGGTCGGACTGCGTTTTCGCCAGTTGGAGGCGGGCCTTGTCCAAATCCTCGCGCAGCCGCTTGATGCGGTTGATGTAGCGATCCTCCACTTCCTTGGTGCGCGCAACGATATCCTTTTCGCGCTGGACCGCCTTCTTCGCAGAAGTCTTGGCCTCGGAGTTGTCTTCCGCCTCGTCTGTGCGCTCAATGGCTGCGGCTGCATCCGCGGAGCTCTTCTTGGCGGGGGTCTTCTTGGCGGAGGCCTCGGCATCGGCGCCCTCGGCAGGCTTCCCATCGGTGGTTTTTGCGTCTCCCGGCTTCGTGTCGCCCGCCTTCGCGTCTCCGGGCTTCGCATCCCCCGCTTTCGCGTCGGCAGCCGGCGCGCTGGCCTCTTCTTCTTCCGCGGCTTTGCCTTGGATGATCTGGGTGTCTGGAGATTCGACGTCGTCGTTGGTGTAGACGCGGGGCTGCCGTGTGTTCTGCCGCTCGGCGCGCTGCTGGCGTGCCACATCGGCCAGCGACTGAGCGTGCGCTGTTACGGGCGCAACCAGCGGCAGCAGCGCTGCGGACAAAACGGCCATCATCGGCAGGGTAAGCTTCATGGCGGTCCCACCTCGCTTCAAGGGATTATTGTAGCGCTATGGCGCGGTGGCCGAACCGGCGGGAAGCCTTCTGGTCAACCCGAAGGTGCGTGGACGGTCAGTGATTCCGCCCGCCCGTCAGTAACCCAGCAGCCTGAGATAGCCCCGTACCAGCGCCTCTCCGTAGAACCACGCCACCAGTGACATGGTGCAGAGAAAGACTCCAAAGGGGATCTCCAGGGCGCGCATGGCGGTCTGCGCCGCCTGCCAGCTGCGGGCTCCGGCCGCCGCCCCCAGGCGGGGACGATAACGGCGGATGCGGTTGCGGTAGATGCTGACCAGTACCGCGCCGCCAAAAAAGCCCCCGGCGATGGCCGAGGTGGCCAGCACGAAGAGCGTGAGCACCGGCCCCAGGAAGCTGCCAACCATGGCCATCAGCTTGAGGTCGCCGAAGCCCATACCGTCGGTCTTGCGCACGACGCGGTAAAGTTCGGCGATGGCCCACAAAAGTCCGGCGCCAACGGCCGCCCCGCTGAGCGAATTGAGCATCGAGCGCAGGAAGAGATGAACTTCCAGCTGCATGGGCGTGGGCGCGCCATGGAAGCTGATGGGCCACAGCGCCGCCGCCGGACCGGGCACCAGCGAGATGACGCTTAACAGGATTCCGGCCACAAGTCCCGTCAATGTCATGGCGTCGGGAAGCAGATGGGTTTCCGCGTCAGTGAATGCCAGCCCCAGCAGAAGGAAGCAGAGCACGCAGCCTTTGACGGCGTCCACCGGCAGCGCCGAGCGCAGGAAGCAGAGCAGGAAGAGCATGGCGCAGGTGAATTCCACCACGGCGTAGCGCGGCGTGATGGGAGCCTTGCAGTGGCGGCAGCGTCCGCCCAGCAGCAGCCAGCTCAGCACGGGAATGTTGTCCTGGGCGGAGATCATCTGGTGGCATTCCGGGCACGCCGAGCGCGGACGCACCACGCTGAGGCCGCGCGGCAGCCGGTAAATACACACGTTCAGAAAGCTGCCGAAGATCAGCCCGAGGCAGAAATACGCCGCTCCCACCAGCCAGACAGGGTACACGCTTCTCTCTCGTCCTACAGGAATATGGCAGATTATAGCCGCAGTGCGGGTTTCCGGGTGAGTAACCAGTCAGGTTAGCCACCGACGGAAGCCGCGCTTCATCTGACGCCCCCGGGCGGTTTACACTCAACAGGACGCCATGAACGAAGCCGATCCCAACCGTCCGTACATTCAGTTCGAGCACGTCCACAAGGCCTTTGGCGAGAAGGTCGTGCTCAATGACGTCAGCTTTGACGTGCAGCCCGGTGAGACCGTCGCCATCCTCGGCCGCAGCGGCGTGGGCAAGTCGGTAGCGCTGCATCTCATCATGGGCTTTTTGAAGCCAACCAGCGGCCGCCTCTGGGTGGCGCAGCAGGAGATCACGGATTACACCGAAGCGGAGATGGAGCAGATCCGCAAGAAGGTCACCATGGTCTTCCAGAACGGGGCGCTGTTTGATTCCCTGAGTGTGGGCGAGAACGTGGCTTTTCCCCTGCGCGACCGCCGCGACCTGAACGAGGCACAAATCTACGAAATCGTGGACGGACTGCTCGACATGGTCAACGTCCGCCAGTACCGCGATCAACTGCCCAGCGATCTTTCCACGGGCATGAAGCGCTCCGTGGCCATTGCCCGCGCCCTGGCCGCGCAGCCGGAGGCGATCCTTTACGACGAGCCCACAACACAGGTGGATCCCCTGACGGCGCACCTGCTCGGCGACCTCATCAAGAAGCTCAAGTATCAACTCAAGCTGACCAGCGTCGTGGTGACGCACGATATGCATCTGGCGTCCAAGGTGGCCGACCGTATCCTGTTCTTGTATGAGGAGCGCGTTGTCTTTTTCGGCACGCCGCAGCAGATGGTGGTGTCAGATGTGGAGATTGTGCGCGACTTTCTCTCCCTGGACTCGCTGGACCTGGATTACTGGCGCGAGGGGAACCAGCCCGCCTAGGTTTCTCCTGGTGCGCCCGCCGTACTACTCTTTAATCAGCGACTCCCGCTTCGTATCCCGCATAAAAACGTACACCAGCAGAGAGACCGCGATGCAGGCGGTCAGGTAGGTGTAGAACCAGCTCTCATGCCCAATCTTCTTGCACCATAGCGCAATGGACTCCGCCGTGCCGCCAAAGATAGAGACGGTCAGTGCGTAGGGCAGGCCGACCCCGGTGGCGCGCACCGCGGCCGGGAAGAGTTCGGCCTTGACCACGGCGTTGATGGACGTATAGGCGGAGACAATCAGCCAGGCGGTGGCGATCAGCAGGAAGGCCGTCATGGCACTGTGCGCGGCGCGCAGGGCCGTCAACAGGGGAATGGTAAAGAGCGTGCCGCAGACACCGAAGGCGATCAGCAGCCACTTGCGTCCAATGCGGTCGCTGAGAGCGCCGTAGATGGGCTGCAGCAGCATGGCGAAGATCAGCGAACCGGCCGTGACCGTCGTCGTCTGGCTGTCCGTCAGGTGCACGCTGAGCTTGAGAAACTTCTGCATGTAAGTGGTGTAGGTGTAAAAGGCCGCCGTGCCGCCCATGGTCAGTCCAATCACCAGCGTGACCTCCCGCGGATAGTGCATCAGCTCGCGCAGGCTGTTCTTGCGGTGCTCGGCCTTGTGCTTTGTGACCTCAATGAAGGAGTCGGTCTCCACCAGGTTGCGGCGCATGATGGCCGCCACAATCGCCAGCAGTCCTCCAATGGCGAAGGGGATGCGCCAGCCCCAGGCGCGCAGTTGCAGGGGCGTCAGCAGCCAGCCCTGTAGCACCAGAAGCACCACAATGGCGCAGAGCTGACCGCCGATGAGCGTGACGTACTGAAAGCTGGAGTAGAATCCGCGATGCTTCTGGTCGGCCACTTCGCTCAGGTACGTGGCGCTGGTGCCGTATTCGCCGCCCAGGCTGAGGCCCTGCAGCACGCGTGCCCCGGCCAGTATGACCGCGGCCCAGACGCCGATGGTGGAAAACGTCGGCGTGACGGCAATCACCAGAGAGCCAACGCACATCAGCGCCACGCTGACCGTCAGCGAGACGCGGCGGCCGTGGCGATCCGCCATGTGGCCAAATATCCATCCGCCCAGCGGGCGCGCCAGAAAGCCGGCGGCAAACAGCACGGCGGCGTTCAACTGCTGCGCCAGCTCGTCGCCTTCCGGAAAGAACGATTTTGCGAAGTACAGCGCGAAGGCCGCGTAGGCGTAGAAGTCGTAGTATTCGACCAGGTTGCCAATGCTTCCGATGAAGATGGCTTTCAGGCGGCGGCGCATGTCGGCCAGCCCGCGCGGTGCGTTCGTGCTATTGCGCGGAGAAGAATCCGCGCTGCGCCGTGGGGCCGTCGCCATCGGTTCAGCCTCCTTCTAAAAGCCCTTCGCCACCAGCTCCGCCGACGAACCCACCGGTGAGAGATGTCCCGCGCGGCCCGGCATCATCCACTTCTCCAGATATTTGGCTACGATGTCGGCCTCAAGGTTGATAGGGTCGCCGGGCTTCAATGTGCCCAGGTTCGTGCGCTCAACGGTGTGCGGAATGATGGCCACCGAGCAGCGCAGGCCTTCCAATTTGGCCACCGTCAGGCTGATGCCCTCAATGGCGATGCTGCCCTTGTATACCAGATATTTCTCGATCTCCGCAGGAATCTGAATGTGCAGCCAGTAGCCGTCACCGCCTTCGATGGGCTCCATGGCTTCCAGCCGGCCGACGCCATCCACGTGGCCCTGCACGATGTGTCCGCCCAGGCGTCCGTGCGCGGCCAACGGCAGCTCCAGATTGACGCGCGCGCCGGGCGTGATGCGCGAGAACGAGGTGCGCACCCAGGTCTCCGGCGCAAGGTCGGCGCAAAAGGAGGTGGGCGTGATGTCCAAGGCCGTAAGGCAGACGCCGCTGACGGCGCAACTGTCGCCCGTCTTCAACTCTTTGGTCACCGCTGCGGCTTCAATGTGGATGCGGCGGTTCTCGCCCTGCTGATCAATGCGGACAATGCGTCCGACTTCTTCAATGATTCCAGTAAACATGATGAACCTCTCCGCCTCAGCCCTCCGGGCCAAGCGTTCGATAGGGATCGCGCAGATAGGCTTCTACGCTGAAGTCTTCGCCGTGGCGTTCCAGATGCAGGTGCGAAGGATGCAGAGCGTCGCCAGCGGGCAGGCTGCTCATGCCATCCAGCCAGGGCACGGCGCCCACAGGGCCAAAAATTTGCGGCGTGAAAAATAGCGTCAGCTTATCCACCAGCAGCGAGCGCAAGAAAGCCCAGTTCACCACCGCGCCGCCTTCCACCAGCAGGCTGGTGATGCCCTCGGCGCCCAGCAGCGAGACCACGCGATACAGATCCGGGCGGCCCTCATGTGGAGAAAGCGCCAGCCCGGCCTCGGCGGCTTCAATCGCCACCTGCTCCACACGCACGCCTCGCGCTTCCAGGGCGCGCCGCTTGTTCTCCTCGGCAAAACTGCAAAAAACGATGACGTCCTCCTGCGCGGTCTCCACCACACGGGAGTTCAACGGCAGACGCAGGCGGGAGTCAAGAATCACGCGCACCAGCCGTCGGCGGCGTTCCAGGCCGCTGCGGTCTGTCAGCAGAGGATCGTCGGCGATGACCGTGCCCACGCCCACCAGGATGGCATCGCTCTCATGACGCATCTTATGCACGCGCCGGCGGCTCTCCTCGCCAGTGATGTAGCTGGCCGTGGCCGTGCCGGATGACGCAGGCTGACCCGCGGCGGGACCAGCGATTTTGCCGTCCAACGACATGGCGGCCTTCAAGGTGACAAAGGGCAGCCCGGTGCGGATGAACTGCGCGAAGCTCTCGTTCAGCGTGCGCGCCTGCTGCTGCATCAGCCCGACTTCGACTTCGATGCCGGCCTCGCGCAACTTTGCAAATCCTCGCCCGGCGACCAATGGATTGGGATCTTCCATGGCGCAGACGACCCGGCCAATACCGGCAGCAATCAGCGCGTCAGCGCAGGGGCCGGTGCGGCCGGTGTGCGAGCAGGGCTCGAGGTTAATGTAGAGGGTGTTGCCGCGGGCCTTGTCTCCGGCCTCTTCCAAGGCGATGATCTCGGCGTGCTTGCGGCCTTCGTAAAGATGCGTGCCACTGCCCACAATGCGCCCGCGCTCGTCTACGATGAGCGCGCCGACCAGGGGATTGGGCGAGGCCAGTCCCCGGCCTCGTGCCGCCAACTCCAGCGCCTGTTTCAGGAACAACTCGTCGGCAGAGAGGGCCATGGATTTAGGCAAACAGCGAGGCGACAAAGTCGTCCGCGTGGAAGGGAATCAGGTCAGCCTGCTTTTCTCCCACGCCAACGTAGCGCACGGGAAGGTTGAGTTCGCGCGAGATGGCGACGACCACGCCGCCCTTGGCCGTGCCGTCCAGCTTGGTCAGCACAATGCCGGTGACGCCGGCGGCTTCGGTAAAGATGCGCGCCTGCTGCAATCCGTTTTGCCCGGTGGTGGCGTCCATGATGAGCAGCGTCTGATGCGGCGCGCCGGGGATGATGCGTTGCGCGGTGCGGCACATTTTTTCCAACTCGGCCATCAGGTGCGCTTTGTTGTGCAGGCGTCCGGCGGTGTCCACAATGACGTAATCGGTGTGGCGCGTCTTGGCCGCCTGCAAAGCGTCATAGAGAACCGCCGAAGGGTCGCCGCCCGGTTTGGTCTTGATGACCTCAACGCCGGTGCGCTCACCCCAGATCTCAAGCTGCTCGATGGCCGCGGCGCGGAAGGTATCGGCCGCGGCGAGCAGAACCGTCTTGCCCTGCGCGCGCAGCAGGTGCGCCAGCTTGCCGATGGTGGTCGTCTTGCCCACGCCGTTGACGCCCACGACGAGTATGACCTCGGGCTGCGCGGCTTCCGGTAAGGGCCGGGCCTCCTCGGCGCGCAACAGGATGGCCTTCAACTCCTCCTGCAATACGCGCTTCAGCTCCTCGCCATCGCCGATGAGCTTGCGGTCCACCTTGTCGCGCAGCGCCGCCAGCACTTCATTCGTTGTCGTGGAGCCCAGGTCGGAGGAGAGCAGCGTACCTTCCAGCTCGCTGAGAGTCTCACGGTCAATCTGCTTGCGCAGACCGACGGCCTCTTCCAGACGCTCGTTCAGGCTCTCACGCGTGCGCGTGACCGCCTGCTTCATGCGCTCAAACAGGGACTGCTTCTTCTCGCCGGATTCACCGGAGCCGCCAAACAGGGAACGAATCATCGCACTTTCATTATAGCTGGCGCCTTGCCGGACAGGCCTGCACGCGCCTGCCGGTTATGACTTCAGGAACGCTCCGTCGCCGGGCGCTCCTTCGCGAGTGAGAGGCCGGTTCATCAGGTCGCGGATCGCGTCGGAAGGCTTCAGTCCGTGGTGCAGAATCTGATCCATCTGCGCAGTAATCGGCATTTCGACCTTGTGCTTGCGCGCCAGTCCCAGAGCCGCTGCCGTGGTCATTACGCCTTCGGCCACCATCCCGTGCATCCCGGCGATCACCTCATCCAGGTTGCGTCCGCGGCCCAGTTCAACGCCCACGCTGCGGTTGCGGCTCAACCCGCCGGTGCAGGTCAGCACCAGGTCGCCCAGGCCGGCCAGCCCCGCCATTGTCTCCTGCTTACCACCGCAGGCAATGGTCAGGCGTGTCATCTCGGCCAGCCCGCGAGTAATCAGCGCGGCGGCCGTGTTGTGTCCAAAGCCCAGGCCTTCGACCACTCCGGCGGCGATGGCGATAACGTTCTTCACGCTTCCGCCCAGTTCCAGGCCGATGATGTCGTCGTTTCGATAAACGCGGAAGGTCTGATCGCTGAAAGCCTCCTGCACGCTCTGCGCCAGTGTGGCGTCCTTGCTGGCCACGCTGATCGTCGTCGGGAAACCCTGCGCCACTTCGCGTGCAAAGCTCGGACCACTCAGCGCGCACAACCGCGGCGCAAACGCTCCCTCACCCGTGCCCAGTACCTCGGTGATGACCTCGGTCATGCGCAGCAGGGAGTCGTTCTCAATGCCCTTGGTGGCGCTCACCAGCAGTGTCTGCGGCTTCAGCAAGGGCTTCATCTGCGTCCACACGCGGCGCGCGTGGTGCGAAGGCATCACGCTGAGCACGATCTCCGCCCCTTCAATGGCCTCGGACAGCTCTCGCGTGGCCGCAATGCCCGCCGGCATGGGGCATCCCTTGAGGAATGGCTCGTTGACGTGCGTGTTGTTGATCGAATCCACCACTTCTTTTTCGTAGGCCCACAGGCGGACGGAGTGCTCCGCCTGGCGTCCCAGGGCGATAGAAAGCGCCGTACCCCAGGCGCCCGCGCCGATGACTGCAATCTTTGCCATAACTTCTTTTAAGCCTTTCTCGCGCCGAAGCGGCTTTCCGTGCCGTTGACTAGGCGTCCAATGTTCTGATGATGACGCACAATGACCAGCACGGCGACCGTAGTGGTCAGGGCCATGCCCCATGGACCAAAGATGTTTCCCTCGCGTATCAAGAGGATGATCGGGAACGACGCGGCGGCCACAATCGAGCCCAGGCTGACGTGGCGTGTCAAGGCGAAGATCACCGCAAACAACGCCACCGAGATCAACACTGCCGCCGGTGCCAGGGCTAGAAAGACTCCGAGGCCGGTTGCCACTCCCTTGCCGCCCTTGAAGCGCAGCCAGACGGTGAACATGTGTCCCAGCACGGCCAGCAGGGCCACGGCGGCGGCCAGCACATGCAGTTGGCGATCATTGGCCACGGGCATTCCGGGCAGATGCAAGACCACCCACACCGGCAGCCATCCCTTGAAGGTGTCCAGCAGAAGGGTCAAAATGCCGAGGCCTTTGCCGCCGCTGCGCGCAACGTTGGTCGCGCCAATATTGCCGCTGCCGCTCGCACGCACGTCCTCACCGCGCGTCAGCCGCACCAGGATGTATCCGAAGGGAATCGAGCCCAGCAGGTACGCGCCCACGGCGATACCAACCAGGAGGAGCCAGTTGCTGTCAGCGTTCATCTGCGTCCGTTACCGCTCCGCCCGCGTGCAACCCAAAGCCCTGGAGCCTTGTGTACACTGCGCCCGCCGGAGACAGCCTGCTTTCATATAAGAAGAACTCGCGCGCCGTCATTGTACCGAACTCAGGCGGGGCCTCGGCTGTGACGAGCCCGGAAAGCTGTGCAAATGCCGCGGGAGGCTTTTCGCCGCGCACTGGCCTCGGCCGTCCCGATCCGTTTCGCGCCAGCGTCAGATGCGCCCGGAATTCGCGCTCCGGGGTAAAGCCCAGGGGTTGCAAAGCCATCTGCACCTGACGCGCCAGGCCCGCCAACTCCGCACTCTCGCCACCAGCGTTCCCAATGCCCGCCCAAAATACTCGCGGGGCGTGTTCGTTGGGAAAGAATCCGA
>Ga0182012_10003170_pt1 | contig 17582 bp, 17 predicted proteins | sample 612S2SmetaG_FD_120486 | JGI IMG/M metagenome (GOLD analysis project Ga0182012, IMG submission 120486) | Permafrost microbial communities from Stordalen Mire, Sweden - 612S2S metaG | ecosystem: Environmental > Terrestrial > Soil > Wetlands > Permafrost | place: Sweden: Stordalen | collected...
CGCCGTCATCACCTCGGCGGTCACCGGAGTCAGCAGAATGCCGTCGCGATAGTGTCCGCAGGCGGTGTAATAGCCCGCCAGGCTGGTCTCGCCCAGCAGCGGAAGATTGTCGCTGGTTCCGGGGCGAAGTCCGGTCCATGCCTCGGCAATCTTCGCGTCGGCAAAGTCCGGCAGCAACCGGGCCGCGGCCTCCTGCAATCGTTTGACGCGATAGGCGTTGAGAGACCGGTCAAAGCCCGCGGGTTCCACCGTGCTGCCCACCACGTAGCGTCCGCCATTGCGCGGAATGATGTAGCACCAGCGCGAGCGCAGCACATGACGCAACCGCCGGCCGGCTTCACGCTCATTGGCCGGTATGGCCAGCTCATCGGGGAAAGCCAGGGCCACCATGTGTCCTTTGACCGGTAGGGTGGGCGTCGCCGCGCCTGCGATCTGCGCGGCCCAGGCACCGGCGCAGTTGACGACCTTGCCCGCGCGATGCGTACCTTTTGCGGTCACAACGCCTGCGGCGCGGCCATGTTCCGCGAGCACGCGCTCGGCCGCTTCGTTGCGCACAATCTCAACGCCGTGCTTGGAGAGAGCCGCCAGCAGAGCAGCCACAACTTGCCGCGGATCCACCGCGCGCTCCTGCATGAAGTACGCGGCATCAGGTGGCAGAGACAGCCGCGGTTCCATGCGCAGAGCCTCTTCGGCCGTCAGCCGTCGGATGCCAACGCGTTCGGCCAGGGGGTGTTGCTCAAAGGCGACGACGCCGTCTTCCCGCAGATCAACCGTCAGTCCGCTCTCCTCGCGCAGGGCGTTTACGAATTCCGGATAAAGCCGCGCGCTGCGCTGTGCCAGGGAAAAGAGCTCGGAGGGCAGTACTGGGTCCAAATCGGCAATCATGCCGCCGCCGGCGTGGGATGCTTCCTGCCCGGGCTCGGCGCGCTCAAGGATTTTGACCCTGGCGCCCCGCCGCGAGAGCTGCCACCCGAGCGAAAGGCCGATGATTCCGGCGCCGATGATGAGGATGTCGTCCGAGTGTTGCACCCCATCATTGTAAACACCACTGGCCCACCTCCGCGAAGCGCAATACGGGGCAAGGACCTGTCCAGTTAGCGATAGTTTTGCGCAAGATGCGATGCAACCAGCATTGACACCCGCCGCGCGCGCTGGAACAATCGAGTGGTTGATTGTTCAAAAAGGAGCAGCAAGATGCCTGACAATGTGGAGATTCAGCCGGTGCAAAAGAGCAACATAGGTGCCATTGTGGTCGTCGTGATCTTTGCCACCCTGCTGGTGGCGGCCCTGTGGCTGGTCGTGGATCTGCGCGGCCGCGTGAGCAACCTGGAAGCTTCGCTGCAGAAACAGGGCGAGGCCACGAAGTCCGTCGAAAACAGGGTTCTTACGACCGACCGCAACGTCGCGGCCGGATTGGAGGCCCTGGGTTCCAAGGTGGGCATGACGCAGGAGGAACTGGCCAAGCGCACCTCCGACCTGAAGGCACAGCAGGAACGCAGTGCTGCACGCCTGGCCGCTGAGCAGCAGGCCACCAACAAGCAGGTTGCCAACGTCAGCAACGACGTCAGTGGCGTGAAGACCGAACTGGGCGGCGCCAAGACCGACATTGCCACCACGCGCACCGACCTGGACGCAACTCAAAAGCAGTTGCAGTCCGCCCTGGGCGACCTGAACGTGCACAGCGGTCTCATCGCCAAGAATCATGATGAGTTGGAGTTCCTGAAGCACAAAGGGGACCGCAACTACACCGAGTTCACGCTGAAAAAGAAGGGCCGCCAGCCGGTCTCCACCATCAGCCTCGACCTGAAAAAGACCGACCCGAAGCGCTCGCGCTTCACGCTCGACGTCTTCGCCGACGACCACACCATTGAGAAGAAGGATCGTACGCTCGGCGAGCCGCTGCAGTTCTACACCGGCCGCGACCGCCAGCTCTACGAAGTGGTCATCTTCACCGTCGGCAAGGACACGATCAGCGGATACCTGTCCACGCCGAAATAACCTGTAGTTGGAAACTGTTTGCGGCGGGCCCGGCATTTTGGCCGGGCCTTGCTGCATGAGGGGAGAACGATGCTCACAAGCTGGGCAACGGTTTTGCAGATTATGGTGCGCACCGGTGCCGTCTACCTGCTGGTGCTGGTTGGAGTCCGGATCACGGGCAAGCGTGAAGTGGGGCAGATGACCCCGTTTGACCTGGTGCTGCTGCTGCTGCTGAGCAACGCCGTGCAGAACGCCATGACCGGCCCGGATACCTCTCTGGCCGGCGGTGCCGTGGCGGCCACCGTGCTGCTTTCCATGAACTGGATTGTGGCGGCCTTCAGCAGCCGCAATCGTGGCTTCCGGCGCGTGGTGCAGGGCTCGCCCTCGCTGCTCATTCACGACGGTGAATTGCTGATGGATCACATGGATCACGAGCACATCACGGTGGATGAGGTGCTGCGCTCCCTGCGCGAGCACGGCATTGGCAGCGTGCAGGAGGTGGCGCTGGGCGTGCTGGAGGTGGATGGTTCGCTCAGCTTCCTGAAGAAGGACGAACTGCCGGAAGAGGTTCGCGCGCGGCATCGCACGCGCTTCTTGAAACGCAACTAGCCAGTGCTGGTAGTGTCTTGTTGGGCGGAGGCTGAGAAGCGGAAGAGTCGTTCGGACTAGATGTCGCGCGGGTCAATCAACAGCCACATGCGGCGCTGGCAGGTGACGCAGCGGAAGGGAACCTTGCCGGTCCAGCGGGTGCGAAGAAACTCAAAATAGTGTCTGCGATGGGAACGTCGGGCCGTCGGCTTGCCGCAAACAGGACAAGTCATCGCCGGACGGTCTGTATAAATTTCCGTGTTCGTTTGTTTTCCAGGCAATGACTTACCCAACATCCCGTTTTAACTACTATAACCGCGCCCATGGAGCATGTAAACGCAAACGCGCCACGAAGAGCATGTTAGCAAGATTGTCCTAAGCCATATTCCAGCAAGATGAAACAAGGGGCCGGCCCTGCGCCGCACCCCTTGTCTCATTAAGAGAGTTACTTTTTTGCCAGCGAGCGGACGAACTCCACCAATGTGCGCACGGTGACGCCGCTTGGCCCCTTCGGCATCCAGGATTTCGTCTCCTCCAGCCATGCCGTGCCGGCAATGTCCAGGTGGATCCACGGCTTGTCATCCACAAACTCCTTCAGGAACATCGCCGCCGTGATGGCTCCGCCCCAGCGTCCGCCGGTGTTCTTGATGTCGGCAATCTCCGAGCGGATCATGTCGAAGTAATCCTGATCCACGGGCATGCGCCACATCTTTTCGCCAGCCACTTCCGCGGACTTCAGCAGGCCCTTGGCAAAGTCGTCGTCGTTGGCGAAGACGCCCACGTTGTGGTATCCCAGTGCGACCACCACGGCTCCAGTCAGGGTGGCGGCGTCAATCAGGTGAGTGGCCCCCAACTGGCGCGCGTAGCAGAGTCCGTCGGCCAGTACCAGGCGGCCTTCGGCGTCCGTGTTGATCACCTCAATGGATTTGCCGTTCATGGCGAACTGCACGTCGCCGGGCTTCTGCGCCTTACCGTCCGGCATGTTCTCACTGCAACACAGAATGGCCAGCACGCGCACCTTGGGCTTCAGGAAGGCGATGGCCCTCATGGCGCCGATCATGGTGGCCGCGCCGCTCATGTCGTACTTCATCTTCTCCATGCCGTCGCTGGGCTTGATGCTGATGCCGCCGCTGTCGAAGGTGATGCCCTTGCCGACCAGTCCGATCACCGGGCCATCGCTTGCGCCCTCGGGCTCATAGCGCATGACCACCAGCCGCGGTTCTTCTTCGCTGCCCTGGCTCACGCTCCAGAAGGCGCCCATCTTGAGTTCCTTAATCTTCTCCGGCCCGTGAACCTCGCACGGAATGCCGGCTTCCTCGCACATCTTGCGGGCGCGCTCGGCCAGCAGCGTGGGAGTCATCAGGTTGCTCGGCTCCAGCGCCAGCTCGCGGGTCAGGTTCTGTGACTCAGAGACTACGGCTCCTTCGGCGATGGCAAGGTAGAGCTTGTTCACCTCGGCGTCGGCCGTCGCGGCCAGCGTCACCTCATCCAGCGACTGATCCTTGCGGTCGCTGCGATAGGTGTCCACGTCGAAGTCGCCCAGCACAAGGCCTTCAGTGGCCGTGCGCGCGGCAGTGTTGGCTTCAATGCCGTTGGGCAGAACCAGCGTAAAGCTCTTGATGTTCTTGCCCTTGGCGATGCGGGCCGCCGTGCCAGCCAGGTTGCGGAGCTCGGTCGCGCCGAACTTGGCGGCCTTGCCTGCGCCTAAAAACAGTACGCGCTGGGCTTCGACCCCGGCAGGCGAGAGCTGCCAGGTGGCTTCGGCGAACTTGCCGGTAATGTCCTTGCCCTCGATGAGCGGCGCGGCCAGCGCGGCCAGCGTGGCGTCGGCGGTCAACAGCTCGGGCGCCGGAGTCGTCTCACTGCCGCGGTCGGCCACGGGCACGACCAGCAGGGGAGTGTTGATGGTGGAATACGCAGCAATGCTAACGGAGATCTTCATCTGAACCTCACTCTCAACGATGATAACGAATCAGGAGCGGCGGCTGCGAGCAATGGCGTCGCGAGCCTCTTTGTCGGCAGTGCGCCGGCGCTCGGTTTCCCGCTTATCCCACAGTTGCTTGCCCTTGGCTACGGCGATCTCCACCTTGACCCGGCCGTTCTTGAAGTACATCCGGGTCGGGATGAGCGTGAGGCCGCGCTGCTGGATGGCGGCGTTCAGTTTCAGGAGTTCGGCCTGGTGCACCAGCAGCTTGCGGGTGCGCTTGGTGTCGTGGTTGAACTGCGCTCCCGGAGCGTAGATTCCGATGTGCGCGTTCAGCAGAAACAGCTCGCCATCCTTGAGCAGCGCATAGGAGTCCTTGAGGTTGCACTGGCCTTCGCGGATGCTTTTGACCTCGGTGCCGCGCAGTGCGATACCGGCCTCGTAGCGCTCGTCGAGGTAGTAATCGTGGCTGGCGGCGCGGTTGACCGCGGCATCGCGCTCGCCGCTGGCCACTGGGCTGCGCTTGACGTTCTTCGGCTTGTTCGGCTGTGTCAGTTGAGTCGTATTGCGGGCCATCTTTTCTGGCGTCCTATGGGTCGGGCCGGACTCTGCCGGCGAAGCCGCTTGCGCGGGGTTGCGAATTCAGTATCCTAACATAGCACCCGGCCGCATCGTTCTTTGCCGGCCCTATGGCAGTGCTATAATTCGGCTCGTAGAATCAACAGCTTCAACCGCACGCGGGCGCCCTCAGCGGCCCACCCGGCGGACCATACCGTAGCTTCCGAAGGGTTTAGATGAAACGCTTCCTCTGGCTCTCTCCTGTCCTGTTGCTTGCTCTGCTGGTAGTGCTGCCCGCGGCGGGCGCCGATAAGAGCAAAGGTAAGAACCTCTACCAGCAAGGCCAGAAGGCCGAGGCACGCCAGGATTACGAGGAAGCCTACCGCTGCTACAGGAAACTCTACGACGAGCATCCGGAGCGCACCGAGTACCGCTCGGCCTACGAGCGCACCAAGTTCCTGGCCGGCGCCGCACACGTCCACAAGGGACAGGTGCTGCGTGAGGCCGGCAAGCTGAGCGAGGCGCTCAAGGAGTTCCAGCTTGGGGTGATGGTGGATCCTTCCAGCACCATCGCGCGGCAGGAGATTCAACGGACCCAGCAGCTCATTGATAAGGCGCAGCAGACGGGCACCCCGCAGAGCCGCGCGCCCCATGAGGCAACCGAGGCGTCACAGAACCTGGCGGGGCCGGTTGAACTGGCCCCGATTTCACAGACGCCCATCACTCTCAAGCTGAGTGAGGACTCCAAGGTGGTGTACGAGACGGTTGGCAAGCTGGCCGGCGTCAACGTTCTTTTCGATCCCGCCTACACAGGCAAGCGCATCAAGGTGGAGCTGAACGGCGTATCGCTCGAGCAGTCGCTGCAGGTGATCGCCCTGCTCAGCAAGACCTTCTGGCGTCCCGTGACCTCGAACACCATTTTCATCAGTGACGACACGGCGGCCAAGCGCACCGAATTGGAGCAGCAGGTGCTGCGCACCTTCTACCTGAACAACTTTTCCACCGTCAGCGAGCTGCAGGACGTGGCCAACCTGATCCGCACCATCCTCAAGGTGGACAAGGTGCAGCAGTTCCCGGCGCAGAATGCCATCGTCATGCGCGGCACGCCGGACCAGGCGGCTCTCGCCGAACTCCTCATCAACAACCTCGACAAGGCCAAGTCCGAGGTGGTGGTGGACGTCGTCGTCATGCAGGTCAGCAAGGACAAATTGCGGCAGCTCGGCCTTCAGTATCCCTTCCAGGGCAGCGGCAGCAATCCGACGGTCAGCCTGCAACTGCCGACCACCACCAGTTCCTCGAGCACTACGACCACAACCAGCTCCTCCTCGAACCTGACGTTGAACAACTTCATTGACCTGAACGCCACCGACTTCTCGATCTCGATTCCCTCGATGAGCGCCGCCTTCCTGCTGAGCGACAACAACACCACCATCCTGCAGCGTCCGCAGCTGCGTTCAGTGGATGGACAGAAGGCCACTCTGAAGATCGGCGAGCGCGTTCCGGTGGCGACTGGAACCTCCAGCTCCACGCTGACTTCGACCGCGCTCTCCACCACCCAGTTCCAGTACCAGGACGTGGGCGTGAACATCGAGATGACGCCGCACATCCACGGCGACAACGAGGTCACGCTCAAGGTGACGCTGGAAGTCAGCGCCATTGACAGCTACGAGACGATCGGCACCATCAGCGAGCCGGTCATCGGACAGCGCAAGGTGGATCACGAAATCCGCCTGCGCGACGGTGAGGTCAACCTCATCGGCGGCATCATGGAGCACCAGGACGTGAGGAACATGTCCGGTATGCCGTGGTTCTCGCAGATTCCAGGCCTCAAGTATCTGTTTGGGCAGGGCAGTAAACAAATTACGGATACCGAGACGGTCTTCGCCCTGATGCCGCATGTCGTGCGCCGCCTGGACGTCAATGACATCAACCTCCGCTCGATTGAGGTTGGCACGCAGAATGTCGTCGAGGTGCGCCACCTCAGCCGTCCTCCTGCGGCCGTGGTCGCTCCCGTTCCCAGCGCCGCGCCCGCCGCTTCGCCCGTTACCTCTGCGCCTGTGACGGTGCCGCACGCGGTTCCCGCGGCCGGTGCTCCTGAAGCGTATCCGGCAGCCATTGCTGTGACGCCCGCGACGGCTCCGCAGGCGCCCCAGCCGGGTGTGCCCGCCGTGCTCAGCCTGGATCCTCCAGTGGTCAACCAGCCGGCGGGTGCAACGTTTACGGTCAACGTGATCATCAACGGCGGCCAAAACGTCTACAGCGTGCCGGTGCAGATCAGCTATGACACAAAGCTGCTGCAGGTGATCAACGTCAGCAACGCCGGAGGCCTCTCGCGCGATGGCGCCGCGGTTTCCCTGGTGCAGCGCAATGACGTCGAGCATGGCTTGATACAGGTTTCCATGCTGCGTCCGCCGGGTGCGCCGGGCATTACGCCGCAGGGCGCGATCTTCTCCATCACATTCCAGGCGAAGGCCGCCGGACAAGCCACCGTGGCCATTGGCCCAACCGTGCTGAAGGATCCCAACCAGGGACCTGTGCCGGCCGTCGGCTCGCAGGCCATTGTCACCATTCGCTGATTTTCAGGAGCAGACGGTTGAAGAGGAAGTGGCAGCGCGGCATGACTCTGGTGGAGTTGGTGGTGGCCATTGCCATCATGGCGATTCTGGCCACCGCGGTGCTGCCCGTCACGCGCACCATCGTCAAGCGTGAGCGCGAGCGTGAACTGCGCCGTGACCTATGGATGATGCGCGACGCCATTGACCGCTACAAGGATGCCGCCGATCGCGGCGCCTTCCAGATCAAGCTCGGCAGCGAGGGCTATCCGCCCAGCATGGAAGAGCTGGTGAAGGGCGTGGACGTCGGCGGTAAGAAGATGAAGTTTCTGCGCCACATTCCCGTGGACCCCATGACCCACTCCACCGAGTGGGGGATGCGCTCCATGCAGGACGATCCCAACTCAGAGAGCTGGGGCGGGCAGGGCGTCTTTGATGTGTACAGCAAGTCCACCGGCGTGGCTCTGGATGGCACAAAGTACTCCGACTGGTAGAGGGGAAGGCATGAAGCAATTCGGCAACAGCCCGGTAAGAATCTCCGGCGGCGGCCTGCGCCGTGAACGGGGCTTCACCCTGATCGAGCTGATCATCGTCATCGCGATCATTGCCATCCTGGCCTCCATCGCCGCGATGTACTACCAGCACTCCATCCTGCGGGCGCGGGAGAGCGTGCTGCGCAACGACCTGTTCATCATCCGCTCCAGCATTGACCAGTACACTTTGGACAAGCAGCGCGCCCCGCAATCCCTAGACGACCTCGTCAGCGCCGGCTACATCAAGAGCGTGCCCAAGGATCCCATCACCAATGATGTGGACTGGGTCACCGAGAATGAGGATTCGCTGATGGCCATTGACCAGACATCGCCGGGCATCGTGGACCTGCATTGCCCCAGCGACCGGCCATCCACCGACGGCTCTACCTACAACACCTGGTAGAGCGCGAGCATTTCAGGCAAAAGGGAAGGCGGGCTCAACTGGCCCGCCTTTTTGCTGCGCAAATTTCAGCTGTACCGTGTCGGACGTTACCACTTGGCCCGCTCGTACTGTTTGGGCCAGGCAATCTCCTGCTTCAGCGCATGCGCCGCGCGCAGCGGCCAATACGGATCGCGCAGAAGCTCGCGCGCCAGCAGCACCAGGTCGGCCTGCCCCGTGGTCAAAATGTGTTGTGCCTGCTCGGGAGAGGTGATCATGCCGACGGCTCCGGTCAACATGCCGGCTTCGCGGCGTATGCGCTCGGCAAACTGCGTCTGGTAGCCCGGGCTCACGGGAACCTTTGCCCCGGCCGCCGCACCGCCGGAGGAGCAGTCCATCAGGTCCACGCCCATCGGCTTGATCTGCTTTGCCAGTGCGACGCTGTCCTCGATCGTCCATCCGCCCTCCGTCCAGTCGCTGCAACTCAGGCGCAGCCACAGGGGAAGCCGCTCCGGCCACACCTTGCGTACGGCCTCCACCACCTCACGAACAATGCGGGTGCGGTTTTCAAAGCTGCCGCCGTAATGGTCGGTGCGCGTGTTGATGAGCGGTGACAGAAACTGGCTGATCAGGTAACCGTGTGCGCCATGAATCTCCACCAGCTCGAAGCCCGCCGCAAGCGAGCGCCGCGCGCCCTCGGCAAAGGCCTTCGCGATGCGGGCGATGCCGTCAGCGGTCAAGGCCTCGGGCTGTGCGCTCTCCGGAGTGAAGCCCCTGTCCGTCGAGGAGTAGATCGGCCGCCATCCGCCATCCTCCACGCTCACCGGTTTGCCCTGGCCCTCCCATGGGCGAGAGGTGCTGGCCTTGAAGCCGGCGTGCGCCAGTTGTGTGCCTGGCACCGCGCCGTGTTGCTTCAAAAAGCGCACAATGCGCGAGAGGTTCTCGAGTTGCTCGTCCTTCCAGATGCCGATGTCGCCCGGGCTGATGCGCCCCTCGGGCAGCACCGCGATAGCTTCGGTCAGCACGGTTCCGGCTCCGCCCACGGCGCGCGCGCCCAGGTGAACCAGGTGCCAGTCATTGGTAAAGCCGTCTTCCGCCGAGTATTGGCACATGGGGGAAACGGCTACACGATTACGGAACGTAATATCTCGTATTTGGAGCGGATCAAATAGTTTCATGTCTGTTGGATGACGGTCTTCGCCGTAAGGGTGCATCGCCGCGGTGACTGGCGGCCATTGTGTTTGGAAATTCTGTTCGAATCTTGAGTTCGCATTATGACGCGGCGTTGCGCAACCGGCAGCAGCGCCGTCAAACGATCAGTCGGCTAACTTCCGCGCGGGTCTCAGCGGCGGCGCAGACGTCCCAAGGCCTGCCCGGCGATAACCGAGGCATGCTCGCACAGTTGACGGTCGTCGGTGCCGAAGGCCGCTGGGAAGTGGCTGTCAATGTCGAGTTCGCCCACAACTTTTCCGTGAACGAACACCGGCACAACAATCTCCGACTTCGTTTCCAGTGAACAGGCCAGGTAGCGCGAGTCGTTATTCACGTCGTCCACCACCACGGTTTGGCCCGTGCTGGCCGCCGCGCCGCAGATGCCCTGGTTCATGCGGATGCGGGTGTGCGGTGTCATGGAGCCGCGAAAAGGACCAAGCACCAGCATCGTCTCCTCGCCCGGTTTTTCCTCGATCATGTAGAAGCCCACCCAGTTGTAGCGCAGCATCTTTTCGTGAAGCAGTTCTGCTACGCCGTCCAGCAGGTCGTGCTCGCTGGCGGTGTTCGCGGCCAGGGCATCCAGTTTTCCGGCAACTTCAGCCAGCAGCGGAGTCTTCCACACAGCCTTCATCAGTCAGATCCTCCCAGATCGTTCCTCAAAGCAGGCAAACATTATGCACCGTGCGCCGTCGGCCTTCGAGTGACTTTGGTAAGCCTTGGAGGTGCGATAGAGATCAGCCCGCGCGCTCCACCAGCAAGTCAAAGTCGCGGATGGCGACGACGCGCACCGGGGCACCTTCGGGGATCGGATCCACGGAGTGAGCGTTCCACAGCTCTCCATGCACAAAGATCTTGCCCGCAGGCGCCAGCTCCGTGCGCGTAACGCCGAGCTCGCCCACCATCCCCTGCATTCCTGTCACCACCTTGTTGCGCCGCGCCCGCCAGGCAATGGTCATCAGGAACGCGGTGATCGCCCCAAAGGGAAGGCTCACCGCCAGGGCCACCGCCAGCTTCACCCGCATCTCCGGAATCGGCCCATCCACCAGTAGCAGCCCGCCCATGGTCATGGACGCAATGCCGCCCACGGTCAATACGCCGTGGCTCATGAACTTCGCCTCCAGGGCAAACAGCACAAAGGCCAGCGCAATCAGCCAAAGCGAGGCGTAACGCGTGGGCAGCAGATTCAATGCAAAAAGGGTGAGCAGTACAAAGATCACGCCCACCACGCCGGGGATGATTGCGCCCGGATGGTTGAACTCCGCGTACAGGGCCAGAGCGCCCACGGCCAGCACCAGGAAGGCGATGTTCGGATCCATCAGCCAGCCCAGCACGCGCTGGCGCAGCGTGGCCGGCAACTCCTCCACCGGTTGATTGGCTGTATGCAGGGTGACGCTGGTTCCGTCAAAGCGCACAACCACGCGGCCATCCAGCTTGCGCAGCAGATCGGCTTCGTCGCGAGCGGTCAGGTCAATCAGGTGCAGGCCTAGCGCCTCTTTCTCCGTCCAGCTGACGGATTGCCGCACCGCCTTCTCTGCCTCTTCGGTATTGCGTCCGCGGCGGGCCACGTAGCTGCGCAAAAAAGCCGAAGTGTCATTCTCCAGCTTGGCCTTCATCACATCATCGGGAGTGCTGCCGCCCATGGTGACCGGGTGCGCCGCGCCGGTATTGGTCCCATCGGCCATGGAGGCCACGTCCGCCGACTCCAGCAGGAAGAACCCCGCGCTGGCCGCACGCGAACCGCTTGGCCCCACGAAGATGATCACCGGTACCGGGGAACTCTCGATCCGCCCCACGATTTCCCGCGTCGAATCCAGCAGGCCGCCGGGAGTATTCAGTTCAATCAGCAGGGCCGTGGCGTGCCGAGCCTGCGCCGTATCAATCGCCCGCGAGACCTGCTCGGCGGAGATTGGCTGGATGGTGCCGTCAATGCGCAGACGCAGAATCTGCGCCGCCGCCGGCAGGGCGGTGATCCACAGCAGAACGATGGCGGCAAAGATGGGCAGGCGCTTCATGGCGGACCTCCATGGGACACACCAAGCATACCCCCGTGGCCCCGGGGTTGTGCAGGCCAATGCGGTACACGACGGTTGGAGTTGGCGCCGTGCGCCAGTCCGGTCTGGCTACGGCATGGGAGCGCCCGAAACGGGCTGCGTTTCGCGGTCGGCAATCTCCAGGGAAACCGCATGGGCCTCGCGGCTGTTCGGCTCCAACACCAGCGCGTTCCGCACGTCGAGCTCGGCGGCCGGCAGGTCGTTGTCATGCAGATCCACGCGGGCCAGCACCAGGTAGGCTTCGGTGCTGGGCTTTACCCGCAGGGCGGCCAATGCCTGGTAGCGGGCTTCCACAAACTTCTTTTGCAGCAGGAAGGCCCTGGCGATGCCGCTGAGGGCATTGGGATCGCTGGGCTCGTGGATCAATGCCTCGCGAAACTGGCTGACAGCCTCGCCGCTGTTGCCGGCAGCCAGGAACTCCCGCGCGCGCTGGACGTGCAAGGTCGCGCGCTCCGCCGGATCGGCACGGTCCACCGATGCCTCAATGGCATTTTGCAGGCTCACCGCCAGTTGGCGGTAGCCGCTCTCGTCGTAATTGCGCTTGATGCGCGGCAGCGGCATGGCGGCCGGAAGGCTGTGTGTGGCCGCAATGGCCTGCAGCAGACGGTCGGCCTCGGCATCATTAGGATTCCGGCCCAGGCCTTCACGCAGCTGGTGCTGCGCGGCACTCAGGTCGCCTTTGCGGGCCAGCGCCAGGGCGTAGTTGAAGTGATAATCCGGGTCGGAGGGGTCGGTCTCGACCGCCTTGTGGAAGTACTCCAGCGCGTCCGGCTGGCCGCGGCGGCTCTCGGCGGCGCCAAGGTTGTTCATCACCTCGGTCAGCGGCACCCGCTCGGCCGTAGTGCGAAAGGCCTCGGATGCCTTCTCAAAGCGGCCGAGCTGGTAATCGCACAGGCCCAGGTAAAAGTTGGATTCGCCTGCGTCTTCGTTGTCGCGCGGCATTTTGGCGAACCACTGGCTGGCCTGTTCGCAGTCATGGGCGGTGTAAAAGGTCTTGCCCAGCATCAGGATCGCCGGGGCGTAGCCGGAGTTAATCGCCAACGCGGCCTTCAAATAGCGTATGCGCTCGCTCTGTGCGCCGCTGGCCACGCCGCGAATGAAGTTCTCAAAGGCGTCCAGCCGGATGGCCGGAGCGCGCTGCACAAAACTTTCACGGCTTTCGCTGAGGTCGGGGTACAGGTAAAGCGAAACATCCCAGGCCAGCGCCGTCTGAATCGCGATCAGGCTCTTCAGCGGGCCACGCTCCGTCAGGTCAGGAGAGAGCCGCAGGGCCTTCATGTCCAGCACCTGGGCACGGGCCGTAAACGTTTGCCCATCATAGGAATAGCTGCCAAACAGGAGGTAATCGGCATCCAGCTGCGAGCCAATCCGATAGAGGGTGGCGCGGGAGGCGTGCAGGTTCTCCGGAATGCCCATGCGGTCAAAGGCATACTGGCGGTCTTCGCGGCTGATGACGAACATGGACTGGGCCGCCAACCGCTGGCCCACCACCTCGGGAAAGGCCTCGCCAATCCACTCCAGCCCGGCATGGCGGCTGTCGTTCTCAAAGGGAAGAATCAGCACCGTGCTGGTGCCGGCCTGCGACTGGGCCCATAGCAGGCTGGTCGTCAGAAGCATAAGAGCGAGAAGAAGATGGCGGTATCGGCTCAAAGTGACCCCATTATAAATGCAGCCCGCTCTCGTGCGCGGATTGCTTCCGCCACCCCGTGCCGGCGCAGATTGCAAAGCCCGAATCTCAGAGGGCGGCCGTAATTTCATCAAGGATGGCGCGCGCGGCCTGCTGCGGCTCTGGGGCGGCCGTGATCGGCCTTCCCACCACCATGTGGCTCACCCCGGCGCGGATGGCGTCCGAGGGGGTGACGACCCGGGCCTGGTCGCCCACGCTGGCCCCAGCCGGGCGAATGCCGGGTGTGACGATGGCGAAGGAGCGGCCATAACTCTGCCGTACTTTGGGAGCCTCGTGGGCGCTGGTCACAATGCCTCCGCAGCCGGCGCCAATGGCCAGCCCGGCCAGCCGGAGCACCTCGTCCTCCACCGTGCCCGCAATGCCCAGCTCACTCACGTCGGCCTGGCTCATGCTGGTCAGCACCGTCACGGCCAGCACCGTGGGCTTGGAGGCACTCTCGCGAGCGGCATCGGCTGCGGCCTTCAGCATCTTGCTGCCGCCAAGGGCGTGTACGGTCAACAGACTTACCCCCAGGGCGGCGGCGGATTTGACCGCCCCGGCGACCGTGTTCGGAATGTCATGGAACTTCAGGTCGAGGAAGACCTTTTTGCCCATGCCTACCAGTTGGCGCACCACGTCGGGGCCGGCGGCGGTGAACAACTCCTTGCCAACCTTGTAGTAAAGTACTGATTCTCCAAGGGATTGGACCAGCTTGAGGGCTGGCTCCGGGGTGGGGAAGTCCAAGGCGACGATGAGATGCTGGCGGGCATCCTTCTGTAGGGTTTCAGGTTCGGGCATGGTCATAAGATATCGTGTTTCCTCTCTCTCCGGGATAGCCGGAGGCGCCTTTTGGGCAAGAAAAAACCCCGCGATATGCGCGGGGCGGGGTTGAAAGGGGGCTCTGCCTACTCATTGCGGGGTTGCCTTGCCAGGGCCAACTGCGCCGGGGCGGCTTCCATCACGTCAATGCGGACCTTCTGCACGCCCTTCTGGTTCATTCCCAGCAGGTTTGCGGCTTTGTAGGAGAGATCAATGATTCGCCCCGGGGTGACCGGGCCGCGATCGTTGATGCGTACAACAACCGACTTTTTGTTCTTCAGGTTCGTCACCTTCACGAAGCTCCCCAGGGGGAGTGCGCGATGGGCGGCGGTGAAGTCGAACATATTGTATTCTTCACCACTTGCAGTGACTTTCCCGTGAAACATATCGCCGTACCAGCTGGCATTTCCCACCTGGTATGGAACGGTGACAGGCTCCACGACCGCCGGTGCCGCCGCGATGGGCGGCGGGAAGACGGGTGAGGCCAGGACAGTCGTTGTCGTGTGGCCGGGTGCCGCTCCCATCGTCCCACCCAGCACTAAAAGGGCCAGGACGCTGTGGGTCAGTACTCGTCGCAATCAAACACCTCGCTAGTTTTGGTCTCTTGCTTTTGGGTCCCTTACAGCCTTACGCCCGGGTATGCACCCAGGCGATGAATAAATTGTAGGGATTGTGAAGTGCCAAGGTCAATGGGGTGAAAAATAAAGTCAAATCTATGCTTGACAGGTCGAAGAGACGGTGAAACGAAGTCTTCCACAGGGAGAAGATAAGGCGAAATAGTTCGCGTCCCGGCGCCTTCGGCTGTCAATAGCGCAGTAGGTCAGTAGCGCCCGGCGTCCTCCAGGCCAAGTGGTCCATGGCCATGCCCCAGCCCCGGAGCCGCCTGAATGGCCCGCCGCACATAGGCCTTGGCGCGGGTGACCGCCTGCGGAATGCTGGCCCCTTTGGCGAGCTCGCAGGCAAGGGCCGAGCTGAAGGCGCAGCCGGTGCCGTGGGTCGCCTGGGAGGCAATCCGCGGGGCGCTCAGCTCCTCAACGCACTCCAGCGGTCCAAGCTGGTAGGCCAGCACGTCGGTGGCGGAATCCGCCGGGGTGGCGTCGGAGTCCATGTGGTCGCCGCCGGTCACCACCGCCGCCTGGCAGCCCAGCCGCCGCAGAGCCACGGCCATGGCCTCGGTATCCGTGGCGGGCAGCCCGGTCAGGGCAGCGGCCTCCGCCCGGTTGGGAGTAACGATGGTGGCCAGTGGCAGCAGGCGCTCGCGCAGGATGGTTACTCCCTCCGGCGTGAGAAGCTCCGCCCCGGAAGACGCCAGCAGGATGGGGTCGAGGACGATGGGGCAGCGCTGCGGCAGCGCCTGGAGGAAGCTGGCCACGGTGGTTGCGTTCTCTGCGGTGGCCAGCATGCCAATCTTGACCGCCGCCGGTGGCAGATCCTCAAGCAGGGTATGCAGGGTCTCGGCCAGGGTTCCGGCCTGCACGGCTTCCACTCCGCGGACGCCCCGGGTGTTCTGGATGGTGAGCGCCGTGATGGCGGCCACGCCGTGGCAGCCGAGCGAGGCCATGGTGCGCAGGTCGGCCGTCACCCCGGCTCCGTTCGAGGGGTCGAAGCCGGCGATCGTCCAAATGATCCTGGGTGCGTCCATGGGATGAACTTAGCACATTCCCATGGCTGCGGGCCTTTGCATCTGGATGGCATTGCGCTGGATGGACACGCCCACTGCTTGCTAGAATCACCGTGGCGATGGAGTTCGCCGCAACCGCCCACTGGCATGGTGCCCGGGGCTGATGACTCCTACCAGTCTCATTTGTTGAGGAGAGCTCCCAATCGTGCTTACCTATCTCTGGATCTCCATCGGAGCCATCATCGGCGCCAGTGCGCGCTACGTCGTCAGCCGTCAGGTTATGCGGCTGGTGGGCGCGTCGTTTCCCTACGGCACGCTTCTGATCAACATCACCGGCAGCTTCATCCTGGGACTCTTTCTGGTGTGGAGCACCGAGCGAGCGCTGCCCGATCCGCGCTGGCGTCTGTTGATCGCCATCGGCTTCTGCGGCTCCTACACCACGTTTTCCAGCTATGCCTTTGAGAGCTTCGCGCTCTTCGAGCAGGGGCAGTACGCTCTGTTTGCGGGAAACGTGCTGGCCAACAACGTTCTGTGCCTGGCAGGGGTTTTGGCGGGCGCAATGATTGCACGCAGTCTATAATCATGAGCCGCGACGAGCGGAACGCTCACGCGCAAAAGGAATCTTCCATGGCCGTACAAGTCACCATGTACCTGCATGAGGATGACCAGTGGCAGCACCGGCCCCTGCACCTGGAGGTGCTCCGCTTTCTCCGCGAGGAGAACGTCTACGGAGCGGTGGTCTTACACGCGGTGGCGGGCTTCATGGGCCGCATGACGGTAAAGACCGCCCGACTGGTGGAGGCCGGCGGAAGCCTGCCCGTGGTCGTCATCTTTGTGGATACCGATGAGCACATTCAGCGCGTGCTTCCACGCATGAAGGAAATGGCTCCGCACCGCCTGATCGTGCGCGAAAACGTTGTGGTGGAGCAGGGCGAGCTGGACTGAGCCCGTCCACGCGAAAAGAAAAAGCCCGGAGTGCCATGGCGGCGGCTCCGGGCTTTTTTTGTTGCTTGTGGCTGCGGCATGGTGCCGCTCAGTTATTCCGGAGCAGGCGATGCCAGCGGCTTATCCTTGTCCACCACCCAGGTGGAGATTACCTTCAACGGCTTGTCGCCGTTCAAATTCCGCAGGCTGTGGGGCACGGTGAACGCGATCTGGAACGAGTCGCCGGCCTTCAGCATTCTTTCCGGTTGTCCCTGAACCTTCAGGCTGGCTTCGCCCTCCAGGATATAAGCGTTTTCAATTCCCGGATGGGTGTGCCGGGCGGCCATTGCACCGGGCGCAATCTCCGCAATTCCGGTGACGGTCGCCCACTGGTTGCCGGGAAATTCCTGCTTCTCCAGAATGGTTCGTTTGATCGCGTTCTGCTGGGCGAATGCGGCGCCGATCAGCAGAGCAACGATCACTAGAAAGAGGGTTGGGACTACGACTCGCAGGTTTGTACGCTGAACCATGAGCTTTCCTCCTTTTTACACCCCCCGGGTTCGCTCGGCCCTAGAACGGAATATCGTCGTCGGTGATCTCCGTGGCGCGGGCCGGAGCGGACTCGAAGTCGCCGCCGCCGCCGCCACTCTGGTCGTACTCGTTGCCGCGCGAACTGCCACGGCCGCCGCCACCCTCTTCGCCGCGTCCACCCAGCAGAACCAGGTCGCTGGCGTTGATGTAAGTCTGGTAGCGCTTCTGGCCGCTCGTCTTGTCGTCC
>Ga0182012_10003171_pt1 | contig 17577 bp, 17 predicted proteins | sample 612S2SmetaG_FD_120486 | JGI IMG/M metagenome (GOLD analysis project Ga0182012, IMG submission 120486) | Permafrost microbial communities from Stordalen Mire, Sweden - 612S2S metaG | ecosystem: Environmental > Terrestrial > Soil > Wetlands > Permafrost | place: Sweden: Stordalen | collected...
AAGTGAAACCGGAAGCGGCAAAAAGAGAGATATAATTAAACATAAGCTTACGTATTTGTTTTGGCTTTAATCAAAACTTCAGTGAATTAACCCGCATTCAAAGTCGATTGACTGGCGCTCGAATTGGTCCGCCGGCAACTACTACGTGCGGCTGAAAGGAGCGACCGCATATGGTCACAGCAAGCTTCACCCACGGTTACCGGCCTCACCCGCGACTATCTGCCAACCAAGTCGCCGACTATCTGTCGGCAAGTCCCACCCATAGACGCAGGATCATTTCGGAGGCGAAATATCCCACCATCGTGCCCGTCCGCTATGAAGATGCAAGAAGTGCAGTGGTGCGGCACCTAGCCAACCATAACGCCTCAAGCAACGTTTTATCTGATGCACTTAATTCCCTCCAAAGGAAATCGGATCGTTCGGATCTGAGCGCGTGGAAGCACAAAAACCATAAGTTATGCGCTGAAGCAATCGCGGCTTTTCAGGAAGCAGAATCCAGAATGGGACTTGGCGGCACACATTTCAAAGCGCCGCCGGGCAGCATCGCTTCAAAACTGAAAATCTCCGGCGTCAGCATCTCCGTGTCGATTGATCTCCTGACTCAGAAACCCGCCGGACCGGGAAAGCATTTGATAGGAGGTGCCGTTTTGGTCTTCTCCAAAACTGGCGGCCCCGACAAAAACATCGGTGCCCGCTGCCAAGCCATAGCCCTGCTCATTCACGAATTTCTGAAACAGTATTTTGGAGACAAGCACGACATCGACCCAACACTCTGTATGGCAGTGGACATTTTCGGTGGTAAAGCCTACCGGGCCAAGAGCCAACATAAGCAATTGCTTAAAACGATCCAGATATCGTGCGAGGAGGTCGCCGTTATCTGGCCTAGCATCAAACCCCCTGCCAAGTATTTTGGGCCACCCATACCAAGCGCGGCATGACCCCGGCTGCTGCAAACCGTCTCGTAAGCGAACTACACGATGGCCTCCGGGCGGCTCGGCGGAGTGGCTTTGGATATTAGGTTAAAGCGCAACGAGCGCAACAGGATCGTCACTCCCATCAAGGCATCGCACGCTACCTATTTCGCGGCCATGGAACCTGCTATTCCACCTTTGCGCCTCAAGAAACGGTTTCGTACGCTCGCCCGCAGAATCCAGGACCTTACACGCAAAGAGCAAGGCTCAGCTAACACGCTCAAAATCATTCCGAATATCGTGAGCCTGCTGTTCGGCCTGCAGGAAGACATCCTAAGGCAGGGGCTGCCGCCTTACTCCTTTCACCTGGAGAAGCGCGCCATCAACGCCCGCATCATAAAAGCTCTCGACGCTCGCCTCAGCCAGAAATACGCCGCCCACGGAGCGCCAAGGGGTCCCATCTCATGGGGAGAATCGCTGCTCAACTGCTATGTCGATCTGTTCATCACCTTCACAGTGCTCGGCACTCCCAAGGAGCTTGGAGCCAAGCCGACTTACCTCGTCAATCCGACCACCGGTTCCTACGGCCAACTGGAAATCGATATTGAATTCGAGGAGTTTCGCCTCGCGTTTGAATTCCAGGGCCATCCCAGCCACTACTCCGACCCAAGGGTCATTGCCAAGGACGCCTTCAAACTCAAAGAGCTGCCAGTACACTCACGAATACTCATACCCGTCAATGTTAGCCAGCTTCATAGCCGCACTCTCCAAAATCTCATTGCCAATACCCTGAAAGAATTTGTGGGCGTGCACGCGGTCGTGGCTTTTCGCGATCCTTCGCGTTTTATGCCGTCACGCGCCACTCCGCGACAAATCACACTTTTCTGCAAAGCGGTGCAACGTCTCTTTCTCGCTGAAACGATATTTCGCGAGTCGCTCGACTGGATAGATGCGCACTCCGCTGCCTACGTCTCGGCACCCGTGAATACCGGCACCGTCTCAGCTACGACGGCGGCTCCGCGAGCCGGTGGCACAACGCCGGATATTCCTTTTGCAACCATCTACGCCAACCTTAAATATGTGGCAAAGATAAAAAAGCGCTGACCCCGTGTTCAGCCCACAGCCACCGGGAACCATTGCCATGGGTCCCGCAGCTCACGGAATTGATATGGCACGCCGATGCGTTTCTTGGCGGACGCTCTTCGCCTAAGGGATTCGCGAACGAGCTTGCGGGCTTCCGATTCGCTGCTTACCGCATACCGAATCCGCCGGCCCGGCGTTCCAATGCGGCCGTACGTGATGTCAACCAGCCAATCTCCCAACAGGTCGGTGCCAGCTTCCAGGTGATAGGCCCTGAATCGACCCAATTGCGGGTCGCGCGCTTCGAGCGTCGCGGAAAAGGCATCCATCATGGCAATCTCATCTTTTCTGTTGTGTTCGAAAGACCCGTTCAGCAGATCCTAATTCCACCTCGATCTCACGTCAATAGCCTCGCAATTACGCAAAGCCTCACCGATTAGCAGTCCTGCGGACCATTCCGCCGTCATCCCCCGCTCCATTCCCCCCGCCTTCGCGGGGGTCCCGTGTTGACCGTTCCCCTGCGGTGACCGCACAGCTTTACGCCTGTCTCCTTGTCTCCCCGCAACTGACAACCCCCAAAGGAGACATTTCATGACCTCAGAAATCGACAACGCGAAACGCATCGCCAAACTTAACGATCTATGCCGCAAGGCCATGGGCATCGCAGGCAAGCTGGTGCAGACCCCAGGCATTTGTGCTCTATCGCAGGAAGCGCAATCCGCCATCCGCGAGAAAGTCGAACGCTTTGATGCATTCACCGAAGACAACAATCCTCACGGCGAGCGCGACTTCGGCAGCTTCCATCATGACGGCCAGCTGATCTTCTTCAAGATCGACTACTACGATCCGACGCTCACCTGGGGCAGCGAAGATCCCAGCGATCCCAGGAAGACCGTGCGGGTACTCACGATCATGCTGGCTGATGAGTATTGATGGTCGTCGTTTAAGTGCAGGGCCCTCCACAGGGTCCTGCACGGTTGTACTTATCAGATACATACAAACCATGGTCAATGCACTAACCCGCCAAACTGGAACCCTTCAAGCGCTTTGACAACCACGTGATAATCCGGTTTATCAGTTCGCGAGGCTGTGCTAGGCAAACCCGTGGCTTCTGAGAAGAGGACATGCCGGATAAGCCTCGGAGAGAATCAAGACATGCTTACATGCTCGCGTAATGCCCATGTGCAGCAGTCTCCGGCTTTCGGCATATGGAGAATTTTCGTTTCTCCACACAAAAGGTGAGTGATGTTCTTGACGATAGAGAATCACGCCATCGAACTGCTTTCCTTTTGCCTTGTGGGTATTCATCACATAAATACCTGCCTCTACTTGATTACCAGCAACCAGCTGATCTTCCAACAAGGCAGCATTGAGCGTCTTTCGCGCATTGTGATAGCAGCCCCGCTCGAGCCACACAGAAGACAATCCCTCCGAAATCCGCCTTCCGCGCCCAAATGCCACCAGGTAATCAAGCTCTGCGGACATTTCAATGAATGAAGCTTCGCCCGTTGCCTGAAGAATCCGCTTTGAGGAAGACCAGTCCTTTCGGGGATCGCCCGACCATTGCGCAGTCCGTGACTCGATGACAGCGGATTGGGCCGCCGCAACCAGCTTCACCTTCGGTGTTTTGCCGGCATTCAATTCTTCGGCATACTTTAGACATCGGTCGCTTAACGTCCTGCCGGTGATTGTTCCCTTCGCCTGAAACGCCGTTGCTACCAATTTCAAAAGCGTCGCCATGTCAGCGAGCCGCTCATCTTCGCGCTTGGGTTCAAGGACGAACGCCGCCGCTCTAGCCGATAGAAGCGCAAAAGCCTCGTCAAACAACACTTGGTGCGAAATCGGCTTCGACTGTTGCAGGGCATTCGAAACAATAGCGACCCCGCTCGAATATGCGGCAAGGATGGCAATACTCTTGGGCCGATGGCCTGTTTGCTGCACAATTGCCTTGATCAGAACGGCGATGCTGGTTCGTATTTGTTTGTCGCGCTTCACGGCCTGCTTGTCAAACCGTAACAACGAAATACCCGAATACGTTTTCTGCGTTGTCGTTCCTTTATAAATATCTCGCGCAAATTTCGCGATATCCGTACCAGGACTTCGATTGTTATCCGAACCGAGATCGACCTCCAGGGGACTGAGTGACTGACGGATTAAAGGAAGCCGGTTCTCTGTGACACCAGGCAGGTGGCCGTAAATCATCTGGTCGGGATCGGCAAGACAGACAATTTGAGAATCGGCCGACAAGAGCTGCACGCAGCTCCATTGGTCTTCATTGGTGTCCTGCGCCTCGTCAACAACGAGCAACGGATATCGCTTCGAAATTCTATCTCGCAGCCGCTTTGCTCCCGCAAGGAGCTTGGAGGTCAATGGCGCAAACATGTCGAAGCAAACCCGGCCTTCCTTACTGAAAAGTTCGCGGCGTTGACTCTCCCATAAACCCCACAGTAAGCTTTCATCGGGCTTTATGCCGTTTCGGAGTGACGCTTCTTCATGGGACTGAACGATCTGAAGATTGCGAGGACAGCCAAGGAGGTAGCCGTGTGCCTGAAGAATCTGCCAGAAGAAGGAATGAAACGTTTGAACCGACAGCAGACTTCTTCGGTCATACGGCAGATGCTCCTGCACAGCGCTTGTGATGCGCGCGACGGCGGCCCTGGAAAAACTGAGGAACAGAATCGACTGTCCCGGAGCGAGGCTTCCGGTGCGGTCGAGGGCTTTGAGCAGGCCGAGCGTTGTTTTGCCGCTACCTGGACCGCCTAGAACTAGGCAATGCCCCTCTGCCTCCAGAATTGACTGCCGCTTTTTGCAAATCACCAGTTCCATGTAGAACTCACGAGACTATCGAAGGCGCGGGCTCGGGTTGAGGAAACTCGCCATATACGACCGTCAACAGACCCAAAACAGTAGGAGGCAATTCGTCGACGTCACAGATGCCTATAAGCCTTCCCGCATACCCACCACCTTTCTCGTTCTTCAGAACGCTCATAGGCGTTGCCTTTACCTTCGCGGCGTCGGGCATCGAGCCGCTTGGGATAAGCCCAGGTTTTTCCCCAGACTCCCTAATCTCCTCCAACAACTCCCACAGCCGCGCCACAGGCACTTCCTCGACAAGCATTGTCTCCGAACCCAGATAAGCGGTTTGGCACGGAAACGAATATGCGGCGTTGATGCGGTCCATAATCTCCCGCTTGATGACCTTTGCATCGAAAAAAGCATAAGTCTTTATGTCCAGGTCGGAGAAGAATTCTCCAAATTCCGCCAACGAACCTTCGCCATCGACGCAAATAATACTGACGCCCGAAAGATCCAGCGGATAATATTGAGTAGCATCGCTGGCCTCCAGTTTTTCGGCGGCGGCCATGAGGATGTCGCGCTCAGTTATTCCTTCCGCAATGATCACACCCCGCCCCAGCATCGCCTCCGCAAACCAACGCCGTGAATGGCGGCGATACGTCTTTTCTTTTAACTTCTCACCCACGCGAAGTTCTTTACCGACCCGAACGCCGACGCCGTCCTTTCGAAGTATTCTCACCTGTTCAGGCTCGAAACATTCAATAACATACGGCGAGTGGGACGTAATGAAGCACTGATCAGTGCGGCTCAGAAGATACCGCGCTATACGGCGTTGCGTATGGGGAGGCACCGCAATCTCAGGCTCTTCCATCGCAAAAACGACGCTGTCCTCCTTTGCGTCAGCCAGGAAAGACAGCAGCGCGAGAACGAGAGTGCTCAGTGTTCCTGAGCCTGCCTCCTGGAACGGCACAGGTGCCTGACCCTCTTCCGTGCACAAGAAAAACGAAATGGTTTTGCGAAGATGCTCGCGAGTCAGCTGCGATACAAATAGTTGCGTAGCGCGTCCGCCACCATTGAGCGTAATGTATTGTGAGAGGCGTTTTTCGATATTGTCGAGCACGGGAAGCAGTGTCGTTGCACCCTCGTCAATCGGCGGGTCGAGTGTGCGAAGCCTGTCTATAGTGCTCTCCCAGATGCCTGCGCGGATATTCTGACGTTGGAGGATCAAGTCCAACAGTGATCCTCGTTCCAGACTGAGCGCCCGAGAACCCGTTCGCAGCGCCCTTAGGTAGATAAACCCGATGAGCTGCCGAATAGAGCGCGGGACTTCAGAGGGGGAGCCATCCGCCTTCAGCGGCCCGCTGCAGAACAGCGACTTGGCGTCGAATTCATCTTCGTCAATATCATATTGAGCGACGGTCTTTATCCTGAGACATTCGACGATGCCTTCTTCGTCGACCCGCTCCAGCTCGTCTTCTCCGAGCAGGCGCTTTTCCGCTGTATTCCAGTACTCGATACGATCCGCGCATCGTGATGCTAATTCTTCGGAAATGTGGGTGAGCACCACTTCGATTTCAATCGTGATCGGGATTGGCGGATCGGTCGACCTGTCAAGGTAGCGCGCATTATAGAAGTCAAATTCCTCAACTGCTGGGGTGCGCTTGAGCCTGTCAAGGCCGAGAGCCAGGTCTAGTGCTTCGCAGACGGTGGACTTACCAACATTGTTTGATCCGACTAACAGGGTATGACCTTCGAATTCCAGAGTTGCTGACTGAATACCTCTAAAATTCTTGATGCTGAGCCTTACTACGCGCACGCAACCTCCGTTTGACGCAACATCTGCGCCTGATTGGTTTCTGATCCCACCAGCGAAAATCTGCTAAAACGCAATCCTGCGTTCTATCTCGCTGAGCGTTGCCAGATCCTTCCTTCGATCATAGAGCTTTGTGGTTCGCGGGTCGGAGTGATTGGCCATGTCCTGCGCGGCTTCGAGCGCGCCACCGTTTTGAAGAAACACGGTGATGCCCGTGCCCCGAAACGTGTGATTACAGATGCTTTCCGGCAGGTCGGCAGCGGCACAGCGCTCCTTAACGATGCGGAGCATATCGCGCCGGGTAATCCGCAACCCTGAGAGACGCTGCTTCTTATCCAGCGTCTGAAACAATGGCGCATCCGCATCCGTGATTTGCGCCGCCTCCAGGTAGGTGTCGAGATACTGCTCGGCTTCGTGGTGCAGCCATACCAACTTTTCCTTGTTGCCTTTCTCCAGCAAGCGCAGCCGTGCACGCTTGCCCTGAAGGCTGTAATCGCCTCGCTTCAGCTTGAGCACCGCGCTTACGCGCGCAAAGGTATAACCCATGATGGCGATGATGACGCGGTCACGCAGCCCCTTAACGTCGGCAACGATCTTGGCGCCGCCGCCATACCTCTTGAGTATCTTGATCTCGCGCGTCACCGGGATGGAATTCAGCAACACCCGCATCTGCTCGGGCTCCAGGATCGGCGTGATGCCCACCTGACGGCTGAACTTAGGTCCCTTGACGAAGAGCGCCGGGTTATCAGGAACGACCTGTTTGATGACCAGCCAGTTGAAGAGCCCGCGAAGCGCCGCCAGGTGCTGCTTCACCGAAGGTGCGGTGAGCGGCTTGCTCTCAATATAGGCGGAGACATGCAACGGGCGGATCGTTTCAAGCCTCAGCTCGTACGCCTCGCACCAGCGAAAAAACTGTGCCGCCGCCTGCACGTAAGCGGCGCGCGTGTTGGGATTGCGAATGGTGGCGGCAAAGAATTCCAGGAAGTGTTCGCTGGCTTTCTCGCCCGCATCGGCGATGATAGCAGGCACCGGGAATGATCCCGCAAGAGCGGGCAGGGGCGGGGAGCGTTCAATCGCGCCGGTCATACTGACTCTTTTATTTCAGAGGATGAAGCTTCAAGCCCGCCATTTCAAAATCCTTCTTGTTGTCCGTAATGAGTGTGAGTGCTTCCGTCATGCAAACAGCGGCGATAATCATGTCGGGCACGGAGTAGGTCTTACCGTTTTGCTTGCCTGTTTTCAAAAGCTCCCCGGCGAGCCGACCGGCTTCGAAGCTGATGGGAATCAGTTCCAGGCTCCGAAGGAGGGCCTCAGTCTTTGCCCTCTCGGTCTCGCGCAGTCCCGTGTAGATTTCGGTTACATTTATGGGACAGCAGGCCAACTCATGCTGATCGGCGATCAGTTCTCGCATCACCGTCTCGCGATTGCGACGGCTGTTGAGCACATCAATGATGAAGGTGGAGTCCAGGAGGAAGCGCGTCATCAGCTGTCTTTCGGAAGGCGCGAATCCCAGCCAGAGCGAAGCTCCCGAACCCAGGCTGCCGATCCATTCTTGAGTTCCGGATGATCTTCGTCCTTCCAGCATCCGGCAGCGGCATCGAGGGCGCGTAGCTGCTTTTGCCTGCGGACTTCGCGTTCTGCGATTTCGGTGAGAAAAGCGCTTCTCTTTCCCTTGCCGAACAACTCATCGATATCGGTGAGCAATCTTTCGGAGAGGGAAACATGGGTACGTTTCTGTGCCATGGTTGAATCCCATAGATTAGTGTTCAGATGACGCTATACGAACCATGCCCATCAGTCAACAATAATCACCAACACACGTCACAGGCCCACGTCATTATTACCACCCATAACCTCTTTTATGGGTGGTGAAAATATCGATCCAAAGATGACAACATCGGGAGTGACACATAGGACACAGCGGATACGGATTGCTTCGCGCCGTGCGTTAAGACAATGGACATCCGGGCGGACATCGTTCTTAGAAAAACAACGCCCAAGGCGTTGACACTTGGATTGCCGGGAGCAAAGCAGGCGGGAAACACCAATTCTCAACAGAATGGCCTGCGTCCGCCCCCAAACAGATAATCTGCGGCATCGGCGCAAGAAGCTCTCAAAAGATGCCACTTCTGGCAAATCGCATGGAACTCGACATTTTAAGAAAGGAGGAAAAAGGCAATGCACGCAGACCGTGGCTGTCTATCATTCTTGATGACTACAGCCGCGCAGTCGCGGGCGATCCGCTGTGACAGATCGTTACCAGGCTAACTTCATATAACTGTAACTGGTAAAGCAGCACTTCAGCCGGTACGTTTTCCGAATGGAGAAAAAGCGTATTACCGTGATAGGTGCCGGTGCCTTAGGCACGAATGCCGCTCTGATATTGGACAGGTTGGGTTACGAAGTCACTCTCCTGGAAGCAGCGGAAGATATTCTCATCGGCGGTGGTGCTGCAACGACCAATATCACGCACAACGACGGCTTTGAATATCACAAGCCGGGCCACAGGAAGACCGGCGAATATTGTATCGACGGGGCTATCGCAAAAGCTTTGCTCTATTCTTCCTCCGCCTATCTCACCAAAACCTGCACGCCAGATCATCCCATCCGATTCCTGCTATCCTCCGACTCCGTAAACAAAGACGGCCTAACAGTGGAGAGCTTTACCGAAAACGCCGAACATATGCGCACGCATTTCCGCGACCAGTTCCATCATGTGAGCGAAATGCGCGGGAACGATATGCAGGCCGAGAGGCTATTAGGGCGCAACCCCACCAATTTCGCCCGACCTCTCACCCGTGAAGAGCTAGGAAACTACGATAACGTCGTCTTCGGCTATGCTGGTTCGGGCACGGGCGTCAACATGCCGCATTACTATGCGCTTCTGAAGGCGGGGCTACGCAAAAGCAAGATGCATATTGCATTCAATCAGAATGTTAGCGCGATCACCAAACAACGGGACGACAGCTACAACGTGATAAGCAACGGTGTTTCCATACCGACCGACTATGTAATGATCGCCGCCGCAGATTCCATACCCAAGCTATGCAGCACTATCGATAAAGCAGATTTGCGCCGCAAAGACGGACCGGCCTCTGCCGAGGGCACCTATTACCTAAATGCCATGACCTATGTGAAGCTGCCCGCCACACCTGACACGAAGAAGATACGGCAAGTATCGAGCGTCAATTTCACGCTGCAGGGAGAAGGCGGCTGCATGTTCGCTTGCCTGTTGCCTCCGACCGCTACTGATGACGGCTACGGCGCGATCTATTATCCGTCAGAAAATGGCAGCCAACTCCAGAAGTATATGCAAGATGCGGCACATACTAGCCCAGTGCCGGAAAGCTGGAAGGGTATCGTCAATGGAGGGCTCTCCAATGACTCGCCAGAGGTAGGGCGTATCATGCAACAGGCATTCCGTTATTACCCATTTCTTAAGCGCTATGCGGTGCCGGAGAGGACGCTGTGCCGAACGGTATTTAATGCAGCAACCAAAGACAGCAATGCCGGCCTTGAGCGACGTGTGCGCGGCATCATCGACGCAGATCTCATCACTGAAGACGGTCATGTCACGGCCTTTCGCAGCCCGAAATGGACCAACGCAGAACTGGTTGCAATGATGGCGGCGGATCACGCCACGCAGACATTGGGGGGCCAGCAGCTGCCAAAAAATGAGGATCATGCTTTCGGACCCAGCAAGCTCGATATTGAGCAAATTACACAAGGGCTTAACTTTCGAGAGCTGAAAATGGACTTGCGAGATGCGCAGTATTTTGCTGCAAAACTTTGCATGCCGCCACGTATCGTGGACGCTGGGCTTCCCCAGTTCGGAGGAACGCCGAGAAACACCCGAACACTGGGGTAAACGTATAAGCTGTATCCGTAATTGCCGTTCCCGCTCCGCTCGTCATCGGCGAATGCGTTACAGGGCCGGAGCGCAAATAGCGATTCATCCTAATCACGTCCTTCGCTGCGGCCATACTCTCAGAGGGATTGCAATCTCATAAGAACTATAAAGACCAAAACCGCGAACGCGAAGCACTGGAAGCCCGTGAAATCTCTTGTCCATCGGCGTGTACCGTATCGCTCTTTAGCGCCGTTGCTGTGTCACTGCCGCAATCTCATTTGGGCGATTCCTTTGCGAAATTTGTCAAATCGAAGATTCGAGCGGTTAAAGAAGCGCTCTCCCTTCGACCAAAATTCAGAACCGCCATTTACCTTGTCTTAACCAATCCCGGCATATACTTTACCCAAATCATTGTCGGCCCTTCGTCGGGAGATAGCATGCCCTGTATTTCAAGATGTTTGGGTTTCACCGTCCTCCTCGGTTCGCGATTATCCTTGCTGATTAACTATGCGCTGATTCAGTTTGTTTTCTTCTACATCTCGAAAATATGCCAATTTGGCGAACAATACTGCGCTGTGGCATCGGGGCATCTTTATCACCTTATAGAAATGTGGATGGTCATTGGAACTGCGATGACCTTGTGGCTTTCATACGCCCTCGCACTACGACATCTCAAGCGTTACTTCCCCGCTCCAAGGTGCGCGGACCGATGAAGTTTGATATTCCAAGGGCATATCGAGGCTTCACGCTGCTTGAACTCTCCATTGTTCTGGCAATCATTGGCATCGTTATTGGCGGTGGCCTCGCCATAACAATAGGTTCACTGCAAGCGTCGCAGTACAACGCAACGGTCGCAGAGATGGAAAACATCGAGAGGGCGCTGCTCAATTACTCTATTACCTTCAACCGCATCCCCTGCCCATCAGACCTCACGCAGACCCAAGGCACAACCACGTACGGAGTCGAGGCCGCAAATCGAGGCACATGCTTTGGAGGAACCCCTTCAGCGAACTTCCAGGCTCCCTCCGGCTCAGTAGAAGGCGGCATCCCCACCCGAACGCTGCAACTGCCCGACAACTATATGTATGACGGCTGGGGCCGAAAATTGCGCTATGCCGTCGATCCGACCTACACCGCAAGCAAGAGCTTGCCGGCGAGCGTCCATTCCTTGTGCAGCACAGCAAGCGCCAAGGCAATCACCGTAGACGACGCCTCAGGCGCGGCGCGAACCACCTCAGGCCTTTATGCCATCATCAGCCACGGCGCAAACGGCCACGGAGCCTATACAAGCGCGGGCGTCACCCTGAACGCTGGAAGCGTCAATGCCAACGAGCTTACTAATTGCCACTGCAATTCAAGCGGGGCGACGACGACCTATCAGCCCACTTATGTCGAGATGGCACCTACCCAGGACCCGACGACCACCCTAGACAATTTTGACGACCTCGTAACATTCAAGGAAGCCTGGCAGATGCAGGCGCCCAATTACACGCTTTCACAAATCCCGGCACAGTGCGTCTATGTAGCCGACACCTACAACAACCGTGTCGAGGTATTTAATACCAGCGGCACTTTTGTAATGGGAATCGGAGCGGGTTACAACGGGGTCAGTGGCTCCATCGGTTCACCGGGCTCCGGCAACGGCCAGCTCACTTCCCCTATGGGTCTTGCCCTCGACACTTCCGGCAACCTGTGGGTGGCCGAATATAACAACCGAATCGATGAATTCAGCAGCATAGGCAAGTTTATCCAGAGCTTCGGCGCGGCGGGCGGATACAGTGGACAGTTCTTTGGGTCGAGAGCCATTGCGATCGATGGCCGCGCCAATGTTTGGGTGACAGATGAATATAACAACCGCGTTCAGGAATTTAGCAGCAGCGGCAACTTCCTGATGTCTGTCGGCGGCACAAGTACCGCCTGCACCAATTGCGGATGCACCGGAGCTTCGTGTCCGACAAACAGCGGTTCCGGCAACGGCCAGTTTTATCAGCCTTATGGGGTGACTGTTGACGCATCCGGAAATGTCTGGGTCGCGGATTATGTCAATTACCGATTAGAGCAATTCAGCAACTTGGGTGCCTACAAGACGCAGTTTCCCACGACTCCGTTGAACTACGTTTTTCCTACGGGCATTCATATAGATAATGCCGGGAATATATGGGTAGCCTCAATAGGTCCATCAGTGCAGGAATATACCAGTTCGGGGACCCTCATCAAGACTATTGGTAACGGCTATAACGGCGTGAGCGGCAGCCAAGGATACGGAGGCAGCGGCACCGGGCAGCTTAATACGGTTACCGACTTCTCTTTTGACGCTTCGGGCAATATCTGGATGACAGACCAACAGAATAATCGCGTTGTCGAATATAACAACGCCGGTTCTTACCTGACCGAATTTGGCTCTGCCGGAACAGCTAACGGACAGTTCAATTCTTCCTATAGCCCGAGTGGTATCGCCATCGGCAATCGTTAAGAAATTTCTGTGTTTATGCAAACTCTTGCGATGACCCTTTCCTACGCAAAAGATCGGCGACAAGAACTGGGGCCGCCTGCACAAACTCATCGAACCAATACCGAAATGTGCTCTCGGCAGCGGTCGGATCATGCGAGGAAATTATCCACCATTCACTAAAACATCTTAAGGTTTGATGACGGTGGTTAAGGCTCTATAAGTCATGAACAAAACTTCATAACCTCCTCTGCGGGGCCGTTCCCTCCCCGCAGCGCCCCTCCCTGCCGTCGCCATCGCTGTCACAAAAGGTTAATTAGCGTTAAGCGGCGTTTCCCTTTATTGTTATGCACACAGCACCAAAAACGGGGTTCGCGCTATGGGAGTTCGGAGGAAGGTTGGCACCGCGGTGCTTCTCGCAGGCCAGCTCGCCAGCATAGGGTGTTTGGGGGTTCATAAAACAGTCGCTTCTCGCGGAGGATGGCAAACGGAGGCCGGCGATGACTTGATGCAGCAGAACTGGAACAGTCTGGACATTGCGCCTTGCGGGAAGCGGGCGGTGTTTTTTCAACACGGACACATGCAACTCGGCGTTAAATTCATCACTTCCAATCCCGTCATCGCGGACGCTTTCAAAAAGGCATTGGATTCCTGGGAAGAGATAGTAGACCTCGACTGGCGACAGGTAGATAAATCCAGAAGCTGTTCCATGGCAGTCATTGACGGCAATCCCAATATTCTCATGAAAACCTTAGGCGCACGGGCACAATTTCCTGAATGGGAACGCTTTACTGGACATATTGCCGTCGACCCAGACGCCGATTTGACAGCGGACCAATGGTGGGAGGTTGCCTTTCACGAAGTAGGCCATATGCTGGGCTTGAAACATAATCCTGAGAGAAATTCGATTATGTGTTCCCCTTGGCCTTGGAGGCAAAAAATACTTACTGAAGGAAGATGTGGTTGCATTGGCCTCCAGACACCAGCTTCGAGTCCAGACGCTTGACCCCATCGAAATCGTAGAGCCGACCAAAAAAATGCCTTTCCCTAGCGGCTCATGGGTGGAAAAATCAACCGAGCGGAAGCGGGCCAAACCTAAGGGCGATCTCCTCAAATTGTGACGCCATTCTAAGCCGATGTTTGATTTGTGCGTGTGTTATGGAGGCTACTCAACGCCCTGAATCCAACCAAGGTCATCCCCGACTTGCCGGGCGACCATAAACGTTTGACATTTAGGGCTTTTTGTTCGCATGCGTGAGTTGATTGCATCTATCTGGCTGTTGGACGCTGGGATATGACCGCTCCGGCGCAAGCGCGAAAAATCAAACGACAATTAAGAAAACATTAAGAAATTAGGGGTATTTCTGACGCATGGAGCAAGAACGATCCCGACTGCGAATAAGCAGACTGCTGTCTGTGGCCTTGTGCCTGTCGCTCATCGTGAATGGCCTTCTCTGCGCCATTGTTCAGCGCGACGAACACCAAATCGATACCGATACGGCCCAGCTCAAACAAGCCACGGCGATGGTCAACTCCGTGACGAAGTTTGCGGACGCCTGCCACGCACGGCGCAAGTCTATCTGAAAGGCATCAGGCACCGTCAACGGGCGACGAAGCCACTTGGGAACCCGTCACCACATGCACACTGCCTGAGTGTCCAGATGGACGTCATTGATGGCGATGGTCGCGAATTTCGCGGAGAAACATGCAAGAAACGTCGTCTTGAACGCGGCGAGGGCTGCACCAGGATTGGCTGTAATGGCACCGACACCACCGGCGGCCGCTACAGACGCCACAGCGCAGTCGTTGATGGCCTGATGGACATTCGCAGGCAGGTCAGCACAATCGATAACCGCATAAGCGTACAGTCTTTGCTCCGCGAATTTGAGGGTCGGGGTGGAAATGCCGGGAATCGATGTGGGCGTCCATTCCGTTTTCGAGCAGGGAGTCAGGTTCATCCAGCCCAATTCGACACGGATACGACATGTTAAAGCCTCCCCAAAATTGCTAAATTGATGGGGGAGTAAAGACCAATCCAGGGTCACTCGTCAAGAGCGGAAATTCCGCCCCGCTGCGCACCTGCAAATATGGCCGGAGTTTTTCTCTTTTTGTCAGTCCCACATCATTCCTCTCGCCAGCCATGCGGGGAAAGCATTCCCCTCGCTGCAGCCGCCAGATGCGGGCGTCTTACGCTACCCCTTCGAGCGGGGATGGCTCCCCGCAGCGCCCCTGTCAAGGTGCGCCCTCGGCGAACCCGACCTTGATAAGGACTGTCGGAGGCTGGCGCGGCGTTGAACTGCCCTGCGCTTGAACCGTCCCGCGTCAAGGACGCTGGGACGCGCCGCTGTTCGCGGTGCCATAAGGCGGCATCCTTGACGCGCGCCGCCGCTTCGGGCCTTGTCCGGTTATGCCGGAAAGCGCCGGTGTGCCCTTTCCGGGCCTGTCTACTGCCCGTTCATCCCGCTCATGCCGAAGATGAATGCGGCCGAAGAAAGCCCGCGCCTTCAAGAGCGCGCTGGAGGGCTTTCGCAGGCCGCGCGGCCTGGTTTAAACATTTCGGGGCATTTTCGTGCGCCGGATAGCGTCCGGGAATCAGAGCGAGAAGGAGGGCTACTTGCTTAAAGTTTTTGCTCTGGCTCCCAAACACCTCGTGGGAGGCCAATCACTGGCCGGGATGCTGAATTATCCAGCCGGTCGCTGCTCCGACCGAAAGGCGCTTTTTGAAGATAACGTGGGCTTACGTACGCTATGGCGGGAGCAATCCCGAGAATTAATCAGGATCAGCAGAAAACTTTCTTTATCGCACCCTTAGTCAGTGATATAGCCCATCCGCGAAAGCTTTATGAGCAGCGCCTGCGTGCTGACGCCGTATTTCTTGGCAAGTTTGGCGATCTGTTCGTCATCAATTGCATCGATCCTCGTCCCGACCGCCAGCTCCCGCTCAAGAAATGCAGTCGGCATGAGCAACTCCGCCGCGAACAGGTTCGCCTCGATCTCCGTGGCGTCCGTTCCCTCGCTTGACTTCGGGCTGCGAAGCCGGAGCTGAAATCCGCTACGGTCTGTATGCAGCTGGTCATACTCGTGCAACAGAAAGTGCCCCAATTCATGACCAATCGTGAATCTCTGGCGTTCGATCTTTTGGCTTTTGTTTACTCCGATAATCACACTGTCCTTATCCCTATATAAAAACCCGGAAAACTCACTTTCCAGCGATTTTGAGACTATCGTCGCCCCCTCCGCACGCGCGATTTTGTCCACCGGTACAGGCGCGCCCGTGACGCCGTGACGCTTGAGCAGATCACGAATCAACTGTTCTATTTTCTTGCGTCGTATCGCCATGCCTATTTTTTCCTCTTGCTTTTTGCAATCGCGTCCCGGACAAATTGTTGCTCCTGCGCATCGAGTTCCATGATCTGCTTCTCTACCGGGGCAGACTTAGTGCTTTCAAGGTACCGCCCCAGAAACGACTGCGGCTCTTCTCCAACGGCTATTGCGACCTTACAGAAAGCGTCGAGCAAGAGCTTCTGCCTGCCTTTCTCAACATTGTTGATAGATGTCCGGCTTAGCTTAACGGCATCGCCCAACTGCTCCTGGCTCATCTTGCGTTTGAGCCGTGCCTCGCGCACCAGCGCGCCCAGCCCGACATAAAACGCTTCCGCGATTCTCGGCATTCGTGTCAATCCCTTCGATCATACAGCACAAAAAATCAGGTACGCTCAATGCGTCAACATGTTGGCAAAACGGGCATATACACAAAATTAGTTGGCATTTGCTAAACTCATAAATGAAAGGAGAACAGCCAATATGATGTCGCTGTTCGATCTCTCCAAGCCCAACGGCGCTGATTTGTTCCGCAACGCCAGAACCCTAACCCAATACCCGACCTTCAAAATGAGCCGGTCCCGGTTTCTCGCCGCCTGCCTAAGCCTTACCGTCCTCACTGGGCTCGCTGCCGCCGAAGATGCCCCACAGGCAACAGTCGTCCTTCATCCGGGCGAAACCGCGCATGTCTTGCTGACATTTAAGGCGCCAATCTCATTAAGGGGGGCGCTGGTGCGCTTCTCACTTCAGACTCCGGTCCCCGATGACCAGAAGGAGTTCGACCGGATCATAGACGGAACGGCGCCGGTGAAACTCTCCGAAACGTCTTACGAACTGGACGTCAAGGTCGGGCCGCACGTCGCAAGCGGAACCTACATTCTTAACCTCATCAACGCCACCAACGCACAGGACCTCTTTCGGGGCTTTTTGCCTGGTAAGGACTTCACGCCGATTACGATTTGTGTCCGCAATGAGGGCCGTGCGGAATTTCCGGGCTTAAAAAATGTGCAATTGACCGACAAAGACCATCCCAACCCGTAAGCCCCAGGGAATCAAAGCCGCTTGCACCACGACAGTGGGAGGCTTTTCGATTCCATCCGCCTCAATCCCACACTTAATGATAAGAGATGCCCAATGAGGCTGGTCGCTAAACCGCATGCTGTGAACAGTTTTTGGCGTTCGGTCATTCTGCAATCCTGGCGGCAATGTCGCCGCCCCCGAAGGGTGTAAACATCCGCGACCGCTTCGCTCTCCCATGAGCAGCCCCGGCTTCCTGATCCTGACCGCCCAGCCAGCCGAAGTGCGCTTTCAAGTACACGGCCTCCCATAATGCTCAACGAGTTTAGTACCGCACGTC
>Ga0182012_10003172_pt1 | contig 17575 bp, 12 predicted proteins | sample 612S2SmetaG_FD_120486 | JGI IMG/M metagenome (GOLD analysis project Ga0182012, IMG submission 120486) | Permafrost microbial communities from Stordalen Mire, Sweden - 612S2S metaG | ecosystem: Environmental > Terrestrial > Soil > Wetlands > Permafrost | place: Sweden: Stordalen | collected...
CTGGGCACCAACCGAGGCGGAAATGGCTAATTTCCCGGGATCATTATTCAATCGGTGTTTTTTTACCCCATCTGCGACCATCGTCAGTAGAGAGTCAATAGTCAGAGCAGGACTATTTGATGAGTCTTTCCACCGCGATTACTGGCCCGAAGATTTCGATCTTTGGCTACGCATGATTGGCATGGGTTTCAAATTTAGTTACGCACCTGAAATCAGTTGTCGCTATCGAAAGCACTCTATGAGTGTGACTCAGCAACCCGCTCTCATGGATATGGGGCTTGCCGAGGTCCGTTATAAACACATGCGGACAGTAAAGCTCCCTGAGAGAAAAAAGAGACGAATAGTTTTCGAAGCATATATATCCGCCGCTAAGAATCTCTGGAGATGCAGAAAAAGGCGCACGGCAATAAGAGCGTTAACTAACGCAGTTGGTGTGTTCTTACATGTTAAATAGGCGAGAAACCGAATTGATGGCTCGAAGACAAATAACTAGGAAGGCTCCTCACAGTCCGAAGATATCTTCACTTAGGTAAGCACAATGCAAGCTTTTTTCGATGCTTTACCTGTGGCGTATCGTAAACTAGCGTCACTGCCAGATCGCTTTCGGCCTAGTAACTCACGACTGATTGAGCAGTATTTTTCGTCTGGCGTGACGAAGAAGCTTCACCTTGGATGCGGGTTTCATGTTCTTCCGAACTGGCTAAATACCGATTTGGTTCCCTCAAGGGAGGTTGCTTATCTTGACCTCACAAAAAGATTCCCGTTCGAGAGCGCAACCTTCGACTATGTCTTCAGCGAACACGCTATCGAGCACATTCCATACGAAAAGGGACTCGGAATGCTGCAAGAATCATTCCGTGTGCTCCGGCCCGGCGGGAAGATACGTATTGTGACGCCTGACTTCGCGTTCCTGAAATCCCTTTACGAGCCGGAAAAGAATGAACTCCAGAAATCCTATCTTGCATGGGCGAAGGAGCGCTGGCTAGGGGGCAGGTCTTGCGCGAACCTTGAAATCCACGTGATTAACAATTTCTTCCGTAACTGGGGGCATCAATTCATCTACGACGCATCGTCACTCACGGCTGCCCTTCTAGCTGCGGGCTTCAGCAACGTAAGCCGCTGTCGAGTGAACGAAAGCGAGAATACCGAACTACGGGGATTAGAAAACGAGACTCGAATGCCGGTCGGCTTCTTACAACTGGAATCTATTGTCTTGGAAGCCCAGAAAGTCGGGCCGCAGGCCTAAACCCATATCGGGAGACGGGTGAGCCTTAAATTGGTCAACAAAATATCGCCTAGAAAGTTCTTTGGTTCCCTAGAGTTTTGAAGGGCATGACTATGTGTCCTGTTATCCTCGGCGTGAACCTAAATCCTAATGATTGATCGCTAGGGTGCGGTAAATGGAGGCCTCAGAGAGGCATCGTCGCTAACGCCTACTTTCTCCTCTGCCAGAATCTTTGGAGTGCAAGAAACGACAAACGCCGCCAGAGCTCTTGTGAAGTGTGCGGCGAGCCAAGCCAAACCAGCACCCGCCAGCCGTTATGAATTGGAACGTGAAGCAATTCGTCCCCTCAAACACGTCTGAATTTCTGGCCGATAGTCGGACGTCATGATCTTTCTATATTCTGACGTTCTTTATAAAGCTGGTGGGATTGAGACCTATTTGCATGCGTTGGCGCTCCACTTGCAAAAAGAAAATATCCCGTCTCGGGTGGCCATCGCCGAGCTTGAACCTTGCCCGCTTGTTGACGAATTGATATCCAAAGGTATTGAAGTTTACCGGCAGCGGCGCTTACCTGGGGATCGCTGGCTGGTGCGGCAACGGTGTCTGCAACTTTGGCTTCAGACCCAACTAAAACCGGGCGACTGGGTGTTTTGTGTTCGTCAACCTATGCCAGAACTTTACCTGGGACTTGTGCGTAGTATTCATCGCCAACAGGCCCGCCTAGCGGCGAGTTGGATGTTTGCCCCTGAGTTCTTGCCTCCAACGAACAAGACATTTTGTCAAGCCGTCGCTGAAACCGATGCCGTTATCTCGGTTTCCCAGTGCACTGTTGGACAGTTCAAGTCTGTTTACGGTTACCAAGGTAAAGTTCATGTTGTGCCATACCACAACCTTCCTTTTTTCGAACAGGTGGTTCCTCTGGCCCCTGGTCCTCCCTGGAAGATCGGTTATCTGGGACGCCTTGAAAGCAAGCAGAAAAACCTTGTCGAACTAATAAAAGCATTCTCAAAGTTAGCCGTACAGCGATCCGATGTCGAACTACACCTTCATGGACGGGGACCCGACGAAGCCGTTCTCCGACAAATCGTCGCAGAAGACAAACTCTGCAACAAAGTTATATTCCACGGTGCCTATGACCATCGACGTGATCTGCCCGGAATCATGGAACGCTGCCATCTGTTCGTACATCCCTCCCGATTTGAGGGAGGCCCGTGCTTCAGCTTATTAGAACTGATCCAAGCAGGTAGATATTGTGTTGCCTCTAAAGTGGGGGGGATTCCAGATTTGTACCAAAACCGCCCCGATATTGGTGCCCTAGTCGAGCCAGGAGATGTGCGTGGGTTGACCGAAGCCCTGGATGATTCCATCGCTAAAATTTCGTCAGGCCCGATCAGGGGCCAAGTCATCCGCGATAGATATCTTCAGGCTTTCGACATTGCCTCGGCGCATAACGCTTGGTTAAGGGCCTTAGATCTTGCAAAACAGGCTGTCACTTAAATCGATATGAGATCATTGCGAAATGCCTTCAACCTTGTGTCTGATCCAAAGCTTGCCCGGGATTATCTTCGTTTTCGTCTGAATAAAATCCGGTCGAACGGGGAAATCATTCGTCAATTTCCCGAAGACAACTTGACAATTGGTGGGCTGAGTGGGTTCAGCGAATTTCATTCTTGTGCCAACTTCATTAGCAACGCTGAACGAAAATTCCTGAACAGGTTTTCATTTGCTGATGGCCCGATCATCGATGTGGGAGCCAACCTGGGAATTTTTAGTCTACTTCTGGCTCGCCGTTTCCCAGATCGCATAATATACGCTTTCGAACCAAACCCTTCCACGTTCGAGGCGATGCGGGCTAATTTGAGTCGCAATAGATGTCCCAAAGTGCAGGCGCATCAGAAGGCCATCGCGTCTTCGGACGGGGAAATATCTTTTCAGGCAAATCCGGTTGATCGCGCAACAACCCACATCGTTGTCGGAGATTCACCGATCGACCATCAAGAAATCCCGATTGTCCATGTGCCAAGCGTAACTCTTGACAGCTTTATCGAAAGCCAGCCTATCTGTGAAGTTGCACTACTGAAGGTGGACGTGGAAGGATATGAAGAAATAGTGTTCAAGGGCGCAGAACGACTACTCTCGACGGGGATCGCCAAAACCATTTACTACGAAGTCGACCCCGCGAGAACCCGGAAAGCCGGCTTCGATCCAGCCGCCGCAAGCCGACGCCTACTCGCTCACAGATATAAGCTTCACACCCCAGATGACTCAGGCAGACTGCGGCCAGTTGAACTCTCCCATATCGAACACGTGACTTGTGAAAACTGGGTCGCAATCAAATGAAAGACTGTTTCAACAAGACCTTTAGTGCGAGCTTTTAGAGCCCGATGAAGGTCCTAGCTTACGTACACCTCCGCAACATTTACGGCTCGACAGGTGCCGGCACGGTCGCGCGCGCGATTATCGAGCAACTTGCATTGCAGCAGGATATGCAATTGCATGTGTTAGCGGACCAAGCTGATCATCGCCGTATAATTGCAAAGGTTGGGAGCCCCTGGTCTTCTTTCCCCTACCATTTCTTCCCTCACGAAACATCAACTCAACAGGCGCGCTGGATCGCTCTTAACGCGCCTCAAGCAGAAGATTTTTGGCCAGACGCCGACATCGTATTTTGCACTGGTGAAAGCTACGTACCAACCCGAAAAGCACGCCTTGCAGTCACAATGCACGACGCTGCCTTTTTCGAGGCGGATGCGCACCAGACAACTTGTAAATACTGGTTACAGCGTCTGAGGTGGCGCGTGCTCTACGAGCGACTGATACGGAGCGCTGATCTTTTTCATACAGTGTCCCAGTTCAGCGCAGATCGTTTTGCCCATCACTTCCCTGCTATGAAAAACCGACTTCGGGTCGTGCACAACGCCGTTGCCGACTATTTCTTTGTCGATCTTCCCAAACCGCTTGAGCTTCTTGATCAAGCCATCGCAAGTAAATCCCCGTACATACTCCTGCCGGGCGGATTGAATTACCGTAAGAACGCTGACCTCGTGCTCAATGCCTGGCCAACAATTATAGCAAGCAATCCAGATTTGCGTTTACTAGTCGTTAACCACTCAAATCCCAGTTATTTCGAGAGGGCGAAGGCATTAGGCGATTCCGTCGTGCTACTGGGCTATGTACAATCCGATCTTCTTCGCGCTCTTTACTCCCGAGCTGAAATTGTTTGGTTTCCGTCTCGATACGAAGGTTTCGGTATGCCTGTCCTTGAGGCCATGGCGTCGAGGACTCCGGTTGTCGCTAGCGACAGCAGTTCAATTCCAGAGGTGTCTGGCGGCAACGCCCTGTTGTTGCCACGCGATAAGCCCTTTGAGCATGCCGAAGCTATATCTTCCCTCTTAGGCAACCGGCCCCTTCGAAACGAAATGTCTGTCAAAGGAAGGCAATGGGCAGAAAAGTTTCGATGGCGTGATTCAGCAATGCAACTCCGGAAGTTCTTCGAAGACACGCTCTAGAGGAACGTTATATGACACCTGAAATGCAAATTAATGTGGGCTCCAAACCGGAGCCGGCCCCGCCGAACTCCTCGAAAATTCTGTTCTTGGGAGCAAACACCCCATGGGTCTATGCATTAGCCGAAGCACTGGCGCGCGGAGGATACAACGTTTCGGCAATTGCTCCTTACGATGCACGAAACTTTCGCCGACTGCATCCCCAATGGCCCTTGCGCGAGCCACCATCCGGCCTGCAACGTGAATTTTGGGTCTATCCGCCCGGCTATGTTGGCACGCTTTCTAACGCTTTTGCCCCCTTCCTTCGAGCAAGACTGAAACGCGCCGCCGCAAAACTAGAATCAGCCGACAATCGCTGTCAGTCTCCCTGGGTTATAGCGCCGTATCCATGGTTTGCCAACGCCCTACGTTACGTTCCTGATAACCGCCTCGTTTACTATAACCTCGACGACTATGTCCTTTACCAACCGGAGCGCGCTGCATCCATCCTCCGTCAGGAAAGTGAATTGGTTCGGCGTTCGGCCTTGACTTTATGTTTGTCTCTTACTCAAGTCGACAGCCTTCGCAAACAATACCCAAACCGGGCTGGATCGATTCGCCACTTCCCGCTTGGCGTTGGTGACTGTTGCATCAATCCCAACCCGACGAGCCACCCCTCTAACCGAATCGTTGGCTATATTGGAAATTTGATCGACCGGGTAGACTGGCGTTTAGTAGCCAGCGTGGCTCACAAATTGCCCGACGTGGAATTTCATTTTGTGGGCGGCCTCGAGGGGTTCGGGGGCGGAGGCGTGGTACCAAATTGGAAAGAGGAGCGCGCAAGAGCCTTAGCTTTACCGAATCTCAAACGTATTGGCCCAATACCGCAAGATCAAGTTGCAGCATACTACAGGAATTTTGCGTTAAACTGGATTCCCTACGACACCCGTCATGCTTTCAATAAGGCCGCCTGCCCAACGAAAATCATGGATGGACTAGCCAGCGGCCGTCCATTATTGAGTACAGACATACCGGAATGTCGTCTATATCCGGGATTAATCGAGATCGCCAGCTCGGTTGACGAAGCCGTAGCAAGTATTGGGCGAATGCTCGCCGGAACAACGACTCAAAGCGGTGAGCAAAGCTCTAAACTCCAGGTAGAAGTAGTTCGCAACAAACATACTTGGACTAAGCGTGCGGAACTACTTTCCAAGTGGCTGACGAGCGAGCTTCTCAACTAGCTCTATGGCTCGTTATGTTTGTGCTTTTCGAGGCCGCCGCGATTCATATCAAGTGCCCGTTGCATTGGCTGAGTCATCTAAGCTTGACCAATTCATAACAGACGCTTACGCAACACCATTGATACGGTTCGTCTTAAAAGGCGCGGATTCTGCAGTCCGGAATAAGTTGGCAGTTCGGTCAGATCCAGGAATCCCTGAGAATAGCGTACGTTGTTTATGGACGACTACCTTGCGCGAACATCTACGCCATAAGATAGGTTTCGCGCCAAGTCTCACGTATTCTAAGTCCGACCGGGAATTCTCGATAGCTGCCGCCAAACGAGCAGCGGCCACGCGTTCCAACCTGTTTTTGTATAGCTCGTACGCTTTAGAGGCTTTTACTTCTCATTACCACCACACCCCCCACAGAGTTTTATTCCAGTATCATCCGCATTCGGCCTTCGAAAAGAGTATTCTTTCGACCGATAATGTCCGGTATCCCGAAATCGGTGAATCGTATTGGGGGAATAACGAAACTAGGCTTTCTGGAAGAGCTGACTATCGCGAACAAGAGTGCTGGAAACACGCAGACCTGATTTTTTGTGCAAGCACATTTACCAGGAACTCGCTGATTGAAGCCGGTGCAAATGAACGACGATGTTTAGTAGTGCCTTACGGTACAGAAGGAACAGAAGTCGAAGAGCTTCAACCGACGGAGAGCTTCAAGGTCCTCTTTGTCGGCTCAGGTGGCCAACGCAAGGGACTTCATCATCTCCTCCTCGCGTGGCAGCGGGCATCATTGCCGCCTGCCAGTCAACTAACCCTAATCTGCCGCGTACTTGACCATGGAATTGAGCGTCTTGCGGCTAAAATTCCGAGAATCGTAATTCAGCGGGGTGTTTCTGCCCGGGAGCTTAGGAAAGCCTTCGCGTCTAGCACACTATTCGCGATGCCCTCCCTAGTTGAAGGATTTGGCCAAGTGTATCTTGAGGCATTAGCCCATGGCTGTCCCGTCCTGGGGACACCAAACACTTGTCTGCCAGACCTCGGGGCTGAGCGAGACGGTATCTATCTTGCCTCGCCGGGTGACGTCGACGAACTGACCGCTAAAATTGAGTCTTTAGCCAAAGTTCTGCCGGGCAACGATTCAATCCGCACAGCGAGTCGAATTTGCGCATCACGCTTCACTTGGAAGCGATTTCGCGCAGCTGTCTGCGATAACCTTCTGGATTAGGGATGACTGAAACACTAACCGTTCTGCCTCCATCTTTCTGGATAACCTTGATAATTCTATTAGTGTCCGCCACCTGGGCCTCAACCAGGCTTCGATCAGGGATCGGATTACCCATGCTGGCAGTTTTAGTCACAGCTGCGGCATGGTATGTCGGCGATTGGTTTTATACTGGATCAGAGTCTTACCTACAAAACTTTAAGTCAGTTACGATTTCCGACGCTTGGTATCAAGTTGCATGGTTCCTCACCTGTTTTTCTGTCCTTGCGCCACTCATTCATAGGTCATTCAATGCCAAATTTATAAGCCAAACTAGTTCGGTTTGTAGGCTGGCCAGTCGCGGAATAAACGACACCCTCCTTCAGCGAAGACTTAGCTTGATTTTTCGTGGGTGTATTTTTGTTTGGGTATTGCTTGTTCTGATCGCTATTTTCAGACTAGGCTCCGAAATTCGTCATTTTTTCTTTCCATTCCTGTCGTACAAAGCCGACCCGTGGGCTCGCGACAGAATAGGCGGCCAATTCGACTCGCTGCTCTCGCTCGCAAGCAATCTCCAAGTCTTCGTAACCGCATCTTTTGGCATCGCTGCAGCGTTACTTAAGAATCCAAGACTGCGATTGGTCGCTTTTATGTTGTGCGTCTTAAGCTTTCCTTATTTCATTTTCGATCGCACCCGCAACGTAATGCTGTCAGCGATGTTGCCTGGTATCCTCGCCTGGGCACTTATCCGTTTCCGTGGGTCGTGGGTAAGTAAGGCTATTATCCTGGCAGCATTTTTCTTGATTGCGAATTTTTGGTTTAGCTTCGTTATCGCTAACCGATCAAGCATGTCGATCGCCGAAGCGCTCGAAAAGAAAGGCCTTGACTCGGCATTCGACCGAAATGTTCGCCACGAAGGTTTAAATATGTTTGAAGAATTGTGCTGGGTTAACTCCCTTACCCGCGATGGAATTTTTCGCCCAAGCTGGGGCGAGAGTTACCTCTCCGAATTGGTGAGCCCAATCCCCAGGGGCTTGTGGCCTGACAAGCCAACTATTGGCTTAGCATATTCAGTTGCGCGCGGCCAACTTAATGCTGATATGGGCCAAGGCGCGACGATTTCAACTGGCATGATTGGCCAAGGAGTTGTGAGCTTCGGGACGATCCTCGGTCCAGCTTTCGCAGCGTTTCTGATGGGCACGTGGTCAGCCTTACTTGCTCGACTTGATCTGCAGGGACGAGATTTCATGCTGTACGGACTAGGCATAATTCTGACCTTCAACCTTGGCCGGGATATTACGACGATCACTCTTTACACTTTCGCGTTTGGATCAGGACTCGTATGGTGCCTGAATTGCCTGAGCCGATCAGCTAGTCAGTCCCGAGATGCATTGACTCCTTCATCCAAGCCGTTGAGAAAGCCTTCCGCAAGTCACAGAACTGTCAGAGCCTCCTAGTGCCGACGCGATCCAAGACTTCATCGAAAATCGTTCTGTGCTGGATCAACCTTGGGCATTACCACGTTGCACGTGCGAGCGCACTGGCCATCAAAACGGACTTGACGGTTCTTGAATTCGCACGAAGTCATAAAATCTACGGCTGGGAAATTGACCGTTCTCAGTTGCCGTTCGAAGTTGTAACCCTGTCGAAAGGGGCGTGGGAAGATCAGTCAATGATCGACCTAGCCAAAAAATGCTGGGAAATCCTCGAACGAATTCGTCCAACTGGCGTTGTTGTCCCGGGATATTCCAATCCCATAGCGCTGGCAATTGCAATCTGGGGGTGTTTTCGCGGGGTACCTCGAATTCTTATGACCGAGAGCACCTCAGGTGATCGCCGGCGAAATCAAATCAAAGAAAACTTGAAAAGTCTTCTCATAAATTGGCTTTTCAGCGGCGCGAGTTATGGCGGAAAGCCACAACTGAGGTACCTAGAACAACTGCGCTTCGACATAAAGAAGTCCGCACCCTTTTATAACGTTGTTGATAACGACTTCTTCGCCACTTCTTCGTCCGCTTTTCGTAAAGGAAATCAGCCGTCAGATTTTTCGCTGCCTCCGCGATATTTTCTATTCGTCGGACGCATGGCCCCAGAAAAAAACATCGATCTTCTACTTAAAGCCTTCGCTGAGTATAGGCGAACAGGCGGACAGGCCCATCTTGTCCTCGCCGGCGAAGGGCCGCTCCGTATTTCGTTGCAAACTCTGGCTGAAAATCTCGGGGTTACCTCTCAGTGTCATTTTATGGGGAATCTGGACGCCAGGCAATTGCTCCCACTATACGCATTCGCTGACGCTTTTGTGCTTCCTAGCACCAGCGAACCTTGGGGGCTAGTTGTCAATGAAGCGATGGCCGCCGGTCTTCCTGTAATCGTTTCTAATCACTGCGGATGCGCCGAAGACTTGGTGTCCGATGGGCAAAACGGCTATCTATTTGACCCCGGCCGAAAAGACCAGTTAGCCGCTTGCCTGTCGCGAATTGACAGCCTTCCGGTCGAACAGCTTGCCGATATGCGAAGAGTTTCACGAAATCTAATTCAAGTTTATTCGCCAGAAAATTGGGCCAAGCATCTTGTCGAACTAATTGATACGCTCCAAGAGAAAACCGGACGTTCGCCCGTAGAGTAGCAAAACATTACCAAAGTGAAAATCACTTTTCTATGTCCTTCTATTTCTCGAACCAGCGGCGGCATTTTTGAAATAGAACGCAGACTTGGCCAAAGTCTATATCGGCTGCCCGAAACCAGCGTTGCAATCCTAGGGACCACGGACGCATACACGGAAGCTGACTTGTGCCAATGGCAACCTCTGGAGCCTCAGCATTTCAACTATCTTGGTCCGTCGTCGTTTCGTTACTCGCCAGGGTTGAAGAAAGCGTGTATGGAAACTGACGTCGACTTGATTCACTTACACACGCTCTGGACCCACGAATCGGTTATCGTGCAGAAATGGGCTCAACTTTGGCGTCGACCGTACGTCGTTACCGCAAACGGCATGCTCGAACCGTGGGCAATTCAGAACTCGAGATGGAAGAAAAAATTGGCGTTAGCCTTCTACGAGCGGAATTGTTTAGAAGGGGCTGCGTGCATCCAGGTTAATTCAATTGCCGAATATAACTCGGTTCGTCAACTTGGCTTTCGTAATGCGGTGTGCATAATACCCAACGGAATCGACTTGCCGGAAGACGTCCCTCAAACCTTCGAAGAGACCAAAGAGCCCCCATGGCGCAAAGAAATTCCAACAGAGCATAAAGTCCTGCTTTACTTAGGGCGCCTGCATCCCAAGAAAGGTCTTTTGAATCTGCTGAGAGCCTGGGAGCAGGTAGGCAAACAGAGCGGGTCGTCGGGCAAATGGACTCTGGCGATCGCCGGCTGGGACCAAGGAGGCCATGAAGATGACCTTCGCAAACTAACGGACCGTCTCCGCTTGCGAAACTCCGTAAGCTTTCTAGGACCGCAGTTCGGGATTGCAAAAGCCTCGTGCTACAAAAACTGCGATGCGTTCGTTTTACCCTCGTTTAGCGAGGGGCTGCCGATGGTGGTTCTGGAAGCCTGGGCACACGCAAAGCCAGTTTTGATGACGGATGGATGTAACCTGCCTGATGGCTTTTCGGCTGCGGCTGCTATACGGATAGAGCCATCGGTCGATAGCCTTATTTTTGGATTGAAGAAACTCTTCGAGATGTCCGACGACCAGAGAACGAACATGGGGAAGCAGGGCTTTAAGTTAGTCAAGCGGCAATTTAATTGGGCAACGATCGCTGTACAAATGCGCGAAGTTTACGCCTGGGTTTTAGATGTGGGGCCCTTACCGCCTTGCGTCAGTAGATAGATCTAATGAAACTGGACATCTCGGGAAATCGCTCTGCTGAGAAGTACACAGCCTACGAACAAGTGCGCCGACTATTTTGGGAAATTGGCAAGCTGCTGTTCCGTCTGAGTCCGCGACCCTGTTTCGGTTGGCGTCGGCTCATTCTGCGCTGTTTTGGCGCATCCATTGGAGCGCATGTTAATTTCTACCCCTCTTCACGCGTATATTTTCCTTGGAACCTAAGCGTCGGCGCTTGGAGCGCTATCGGCGAAGACGTCTTACTATACAACCTGGGGATCGTCACGATTGGTGAACGCGTCACAATTTCCCACAGAGCTCATCTATGCGCCGGTACCCACGACTTTACTCGCCCAGATCTGCCCCTGCTCAAGCCACCAATTAGAATTTGCAACCAAGCCTGGGTCTGCGCTGAGGCATTCGTCGGTCCAAATGTCACCGTCGGCGAAGGTGCAGTCGTCGGTGCGCGTGCCGTCGCTGTAAAAGATGTTCCCCCCTGGTCTGTAGTCGCCGGTAATCCGGCAAGGGTAATTAAATGTCGTCCAACTTCCGAGCCGTCGATTGATAAACCGCTATGATCTCTGTCCTGATTCTCACTTTTAATGAGGAAGCAAACATCCAGCGATGTTTGGATTCGGTGGCTTGGTGCGATGACATACTGGTTGTAGACTCCTACAGTTCCGACCGGACAATCGAAATTAGCCGCGCAAATGGTGCAAGGATCATTCAAAACACCTTCGTTAATTTTGCCGAACAGCGAAACTTTGGACTAGAGTTCGGACAGATTTCAAACGATTGGGTCTTGCACCTCGACGCTGATGAAGTGGTAACGCCAGAGCTCCATGCGGAACTATTTGCCGCAGCAGGGACGAACAGTTACGCCGCATACCGGATAGCCTCTAAGCTAATGTTCGAAGGATATTGGCTCAAGCATTCCGGAATGTATCCCACCTACCAGGTACGCTTCGGGCGCCGAGACCAACTTAAGTTCGCGCAGATCGGCCACGGGCAACGCGAAGATCTGCCTGCAAGTATTTTAGGAACACTTAAGCAACCGCTCCTGCATTACTCCTTTAGCAAGGGGCTCGAGGACTGGTTTTCGAAACATAACCGGTATTCCAGCGCTGAAGCCGCAGAAGAACTTAGATTGCAGGCCGATTCAAAGTTGCCCCTGCGGCAACTATTCTCAAATAATTCCACTAGTCGGCGTCGCGCACTTAAAATCCTGTCGGCCAAACTGCCATTCCGTCCAATCTTCCGTTTTTTTTATATGTATGTATTGCGGCTGGGCCTTCTTGATGGTCGGGCGGGCTTGCGATACTGCTTGATGCTGAGCATTTACGAGAGTCTGATCGCCCTAAAACTTGGTGAATTGCGGAGACGATCAGCGCCCAAGCAGTCACCTCTGCCCAACTCGGCATCAGCGATGCGGATTCTGCTGCTGAACCAATTCTTCCACCCCGATACTGCTGCCACCGGTCAATTGCTCACAGATCTCGCTCGTGAACTCGTAGCTCGAGGGCATAAGGTCGTCGCCATCTGTGGCGGGAGCGAATATGGAGCTCTTGATCATACATCACCGCCACCTGTTACCATCGTCAGGTGCAGATGTCTCCCATTTTCCCGCTCTAAGTTGGGTCGGGCAACTTCCTACGTTGGCTACTTGCTTGCCGCTGCCGCGAATAGTATGCGCGGGCCATCTCCCGACGTAATCGTAACTCTGACAACCCCTCCACTATTGTCGCTTGTGGGTACACTCGTGAAGCGGCTTCGCGGTTGCCGCCATTTTATTTGGGAAATGGACCTTTATCCCGATGTTGCCGTGGATTTAGGTCTATTCAAACAAGAATCACTATTGACGAAAGCCATCGGCTCCCTAGCCGACTACTCCCGCCTCAACTCTGATGGCATAATCGCGCTTGGTGATGACATGCGCGATCGGCTCATTTCTCGAGGTATTCCGCCTGGCCGCATCCAAGTTGTCCACAATTGGGCCGATCGTTCCGAAATCGGCCCTCTGCCTTTTTCTCCCACACCCCTAACGATTTATTACTCTGGAAACCTGGGGCTTGCGCACGACACCCGCACCATTCAGCAAGCCATGCTCGCTCTTGCTAGTGACCAACGCATCCGATTCATATTCGCGGGGGGCGGCCCGCGACGGAACGACCTGCAAAAGTTCTGCGAAAATCACGGACTCAAACAAGTTCAGTTCAGACCTTATTGCGACCGCAATCAACTCAACCAAAACCTCGCCGAGGGTCATTTGGGCTTAGTCACTCAAATCCCAGCATCGGTTGGCTCGGTTGTCCCGAGCAAGGTTTATGGAATTATGGCCGCAGGTAGACCCGTACTTTATATCGGCTCAAATCGTGCCACGCCAGCCCAGATAATCGAACGTTTCAATTGCGGTTGGCGCATCGAACCAGGCGACTCTGAAGGTTTAGTACAACTATTAACCGAACTGTCTAACAAACCGGACCAAATATACGCCGCAGGAAACTCCGGTCGCAGGGCTTTCGTTGACAACTTCGACCGCCGTATCGGCGTAGCGCGCATCGCAAAAATTCTAGGGTCAAAAGATCAATCACTTCCAGCGACTGTTTAACGTACTACTGAACTCTGGGCCGACCTAACCTGATCCAACCCAACAACTTAAGAGGGCCACGCCTTGGAAAATAAGATATTACTCCTCAAGCTTTTCATCGCATTCTCCGCCTCGACCCTCATCTTTCTTATCCTCAGACAACGTAATTTGCAGGTATGGTTGACCGGCAAATCCTGGACAATTATTTCGACCGTCTTTGTCTCGCAGCGCCTCTTAATCTTTTTTGCTCTCTATCTTGGGCTGGGTTTGTCCCTTCAGTCAGATCTCACAGTGTACTTGGCCGAGGCTAAATTAACACTTGCTGGCAAAAAACCATTTATCGATTTTCAGACCGCGTATGGGCCTTGGTTTCCCTTTACTTTAGCCTTGGCGCTTCGTATATGGAAGTCAGGCCCCGCATTGGTATTGTTATCCGTCCTCTTCGAATTCGTCGCTTGGCCATTTTGGCTCAATTTATTCCAAACTCTCCTAGGCAAACGCACCGCTAAATTAGCAGCTTGGCTTTACATTTTAGCTCCTCTCGCCATCCTCAATGTGCCCGCCGTCGGCCTGAATCATATTTGGATCTCGGCTTTCTTGGCCGTTGCGCTCTACGGTGAAATGCGCGGATGGCAATGGCTTGCTGGCCTCAGCTTGGGCGCGTCCATTGTAGTTGTCAAATTCCTTTCCCTGCTATTTGTCCCCGCTCTGTGGTGGGGTTCCCGCCGTCGAATTGCTTGGCTTGCCGGGTTCGTAGTTCTGCCTGTGATTGCCTACGCGCCCCTCCTTCTAAAGCATGTGGATCTCTTATCTCAAGTCAAGTTTCACGCCCATTATGATTCTTCGGGGAGTATTCCTTACTTAGCCGGAATTCTCGGCATAGACCCATCAGCGCCCCTAATCCGAAATACATTTAATTTGATCGGGTTGCTTGTTCTCGCCAGCACTTTTTTCCTTTGCGCTAGACGAGGCCGATTCGGCACCATTCAAAAAAAGGCCTTTGCCATGCCGTTTTTCCTACTCATTATGTTGTTGGTTAGCAAGAAGTCGTTCTCATCGTACCTCGAAATCGCACTTTTTCCTCTGGCGGCCCTGACGGCATTAGAAGCCGATCGCGTAAAGACTTTATTTTGGTTTTCTGCGGTAATGTTCACAACTTCAATCGAGCCATCACTCTGGTTCCGCCTAATTCACCAGCGGGAATTAAACCAAATGTGGTCAAGTCCCGCACCAACTTCAGGTTGGCAGTTAGCCAGCTTTGTGCTGCTCGAGGTTTTCATGTTGGCGGGCTACATCTTCTTGGCTTTAAGGCTCTATTCGGCTATGTCGGAGACCTCCAATGGCCCAGGAACTTCTGGCACATTGGAAGATTCCAACAGATGTTTAGCGCGGGGTGAACAAGCGCAAAATCTTACTTTCGACCCTTAGATGCGGACCTTAAGTACTAATGCGTAGTACTGTTACGCGAAGTATGAATTCTTGATATAAAAACGGGCTTCATCAATGTACGATAAAGCCATAGCTTAAATTCAGGGCTGAGAGCTCATCTTCTGCTAACCACATTCTGTTGGTTAATCGGCGGTAGCTTGGCCAAATTCATCGCGAAACATCCCACTGCACCTCCAAAGCTGTTTGGACGATAACATCCGTAGCCTCTCCAAACGTCAAACTCGGCGCACAAATAACCATTCTTCCCCTATGACTAACCTTAACGTCCTCCCCGCGCTTCGGCGGTGTTGGACAATTTCAACCGCTTGCTATGACCTTGCAACCTTTGTCTTCATACTTTCTCTGATATCTCAATTCTGCTCAGCACAGGTCAACATCCCTACAGCCCAATACGATAACTCCCGAACTGGCGCGAACCTATCCGAAACAACCCTGAATACATCCAACGTTAACGTCAATACCTTCGGAAAGGTGTGGTCTTATACCGTCAGCGGATCTGTCTTTGCTCAGCCTCTTTACATTTCAAACGTCACAGTCCCCGGCCAAGGTACGCACAACGTAGTTTACGTTGTTACGATGAACGATGTTGTATACGCATTCGATGCGGATTCCAGCTCCCAAACGCCGCTCTGGTCTTTGGATCTGACTAGTCAAAATCCAGATTCGTCGCCAGTTCCTATTAGCGACGTCCTGGGAAAGTCAGGATTTAATATCGTAGGTAACGTTGGCATCGAAAGCACACCTTACATTGATGCAACGACTAATACGATGTACCTGGTGGCTCGGACTAAAGAAAATGGCCAATATTTTCAGCGTCTCCATGCGTTAGACATAACCAGCGGCGCGGAAAAGTTTGGTGGCCCAGTCGTAATTCAGGGCTCCGTCGTGGGCAATGGATCTTCGTCCGTAAATTTGACCGTCTCGTTTAACCCACTTACCGCAAATCAGCGCGCAAGCCTAGCTATGGCGAACGGGCAGATTTTCATCGCCTGGGGTTCGCACGAAGACCAGGATCCTTGGCACGGCTGGGTCATGGCGTACAGTGCCTCAACCCTCAAAATGACGGGCATTTTTTGTGTTACGCCGAACGGCGACCAGGGTGCAATTTGGATGTCGGGGCGCGCGCCTGTCGTCGATTCGAATGGCTTCGTATACTACGTGACTGCGAACGGCGACTGGGACGGTATCACGAACTTCGGAGAATCCTTCTTGAAGTTTGACTCAACCAACGGACCATCGCTCGTCGACTGGTTCACTGACTCAAATTACTCTTTCTTGAACGCTGGCGACCTTGATCTCGGATCGTCGGGACCAATCCTTATCCCTGGCACCAATACGCTAGTTGCCGGTAACAAAGAGAGCATTTTCTATTTGATCAACACCGCAAATTTAGGGCATGAACACTATGGCAACAACGAGGTGGTCCAAACTCTAAACGTCAACGGTGGCGAAATCCATAGCGGGCCGGTGTACTGGAACCGAAGCGGCGGCGTCGGCCCTTGGCTATACGAATGGTCTAACGGCGGCGATACCTTAAAGGCTTACCACTTTAACGGCACCAACTTTGACCCTGCCATCGTTTCAGAAAGCATTGTGGCATCACCCCAGGGACAATCGGGCGGAGTTTTAGCACTTTCGGCAAACGAAGGCACACCCGGATCTGGAATTGTTTGGTCCTCAATGCCACTTTCCGCCGACGCCGACGGGGGTGTGCATCAAGGTGTCCTGCGTGCGTTCAATGCTGACAACCTGACCCAAGAATTGTGGGACTCAAACCAAAACCAGGTACGCGACAGCATGGGCAACTGGCCGAAATTTAGCGCTCCACTTGTCGCGAATGGTAGAGTCTACATCGGTTCCTACCCTGAGGACGGCATCAGTAATACAACGATCTCCGTCTATGGATTGCTGCCGGTTGCAGCGTACGCCAGCAGTTCGACCGCAGGTATTCAACCAGGGAGCCCTGCAAATTACAACATAAACGTTGTTTCGCCGGTTGGTTTTTCAGGCTTAGTGAATTTCAGCGTTAGTGGCCTCCCGCCGGGCGCGGCGGCATCGATCACCAGCGGATCCGTAAGCCAGCCCGCTACGATCAATATCACGACTTCAGCTCAGACACCCCTGGGCACTTACTTCCTCACAATCACTGGAACCGGGGGCCCCGTTCAAACCACCACTAACGTTGTTTTAGACGTAACGACAACCCAGCCTGGCAAAGGTGCAATCAGCATCGATTTTGTGGGAGGTGGATCGTCAATGGCCGCGACCGAAATCGCGGGCGTGGTGCCCCGTGCCAATTGGAACAAGGCTATTGGTGCCGCGAGTGGAGAGCCACTCGCGCTAATTGATGAGACGGGCTCAGTAACATCAGCTACCGTCTCGTGGAGTGCCTCCAGTGTTTGGACCGTCCCCATCGAAGACGCGCCGGGCGATGTGCGCATGATGGAGGGATACCTTGATCCACGAAATTCGCCTGCTACGGTCACAGTCTCAGGCCTCGCACCCGACGCGTACGGCTACAACGTTTACGTTTACACCGACGGTGACAACGGCACAGCCACAAGATCGGCTTC
>Ga0182012_10003174_pt1 | contig 17568 bp, 15 predicted proteins | sample 612S2SmetaG_FD_120486 | JGI IMG/M metagenome (GOLD analysis project Ga0182012, IMG submission 120486) | Permafrost microbial communities from Stordalen Mire, Sweden - 612S2S metaG | ecosystem: Environmental > Terrestrial > Soil > Wetlands > Permafrost | place: Sweden: Stordalen | collected...
ACGGCATGCGGTACGGCCTGCGCGTCGAGAAGGCCGACGTGGCTTCGACCTACGAGGCAACGCGCGCGGCGGGCTTCGGCGACGAGGTCAAGCGGCGCATCCTGATCGGCACGCACGCGCTCTCGAGCGGCTACTACGATGCCTACTACGTGCGTGCCCAGAAGGCGCGCACGCTGATCGCGGCCGACTTCGCCCGGGCCTTCGAGCGTTGCGACGTGATCGCGTGTCCGGCCGCAGCCTCCCCGGCCTTCGAGTTCAACGCGAAGTCTGATCCCTACAGCATGTACTTGATGGACTATTACACGATTCCGATGTCGCTTGCGGGCCTGCCCTCGCTTTCGGTTCCGTGCGGCTACGTCACGCCGCCGGGCGCTGCCGGACCGTTGCCCTTGGGCCTGGAACTGACGGCTCCGCTCTTCGCCGAGGGCGCGTTGCTCGGCGCGGCGCATGCCTACGAATCCGGCACGGGACACGCCAAGAAGCACGCGCCGCCGCCGCTCGCGGGGGCCGTGCGATGAGCGTCGCGCTGGAAACGGGCACGCTGCTCGACGTGAACGGTACGGCGTATGAAGCCGTGATCGGCATGGAGTGCCACGTGGAACTCAAGACGCAGACGAAGATGTTCTGCGGCTGTCGCAACGTCTTCGGCGGCGAGCCGAACACCAACATCTGCCCGGTCTGCCTGGGCATGCCCGGCGCGCTGCCGGTGCCCAACGCCTTGGCGATCGTGCACGTTCTGCGCGCGGGCCTGGCCTTCGGCGCCGCCGTGCCGGCCTTCTCGAAGTTCGACCGGAAGAATTACTTCTATCCGGACATGCCCAAGAACTATCAGATCTCGCAGTACGATCTGCCCTTCACGAGCGGCGGCACCGTGACGTTCCGCCTGCCCGACGGCTCCGAGCGTAGCGTGCGGCTTTCGCGCATCCACCTCGAAGAAGACACGGGCAAGTCGATGCACATGGGTTCGTCCGACGGGCGGCTCGCGGGCTCGACCTATTCGCTGGTCGATTTCAACCGCGCGGGCGTGCCCTTGATGGAGTGCGTCTCCGAACCCGACCTGCGCAGTGCGGTCGAAGCGGTGGCCTATCTGGAAGCGCTCAAACGCACCTTCGTCGCGCTCGGCGTCAGCGACGTGAAGATGGAAGAAGGCTCGCTGCGTTGTGATGCCAACGTCTCGCTGCGCCCGGTCGGCAGCAGCGAGTACGGCACGAAGACCGAGATCAAGAACATGAACTCGTTCCGCAGCGTGCAGCGCGCGATCGAGAGCGAACTCGCTCGCCAGGCCGGGGTGCTGCGCGCGGGCGGCCGCATCGTGCAAGAGACGCGCGGCTGGGACGAGTCCGAGGGCACCACGATCGTGCAGCGCAGCAAAGAGCAGGCGCACGACTATCGCTACTTTCCCGATCCCGATCTCGTGCCGTTCCGGTTCGACCACGCGTACGTCCACGGCTTGCGCGCCGGGCTCGGCGTCTTGCCGCAGGTTCGCGTCGAGCGCTACGTGGGGCACGGCTGGTCGGTCGCGCAGGCGCAGCAGATCGTCGACACGCCGGGCATGGCCGCGTATTACGACGAGGTGGTCGACGTGCACGGCGCCCCACCGCAGGCCGCGGGCAACTTCATCTTGGGCGATCTCACCCGCTTGGCCAACGAGAGCGGCACGGCCATCGCCGACTCGAAGCTCTCGGCGGCGGCGCTCGCCGAACTCGTGTCGCTGGTCGAAGCGAAGACGATCAATTCGAAGATCGCCAAGGACCTGATTACGAGGCTGTGGAGCGAGGGCGGTGCACCGCGCGAACTCGTGGAGCGCGAAGGCCTCGGGCAGGTCAGCGATCCCGGCGCGATCGACGCGCTGGTCGCCGAGATCGTGGCGGCCAATCCGAAGGTGGCCGACGACTTCCGCGCGGGTAAGGAAAAGGTCATGGGCTTTCTCGTCGGTCAGGTCATGAAGGCCAGCCGCGGCAAGGCCAATCCGGCATTGGCCGAAGAGCGTCTGCGCGCGCACTTGGCCGGTACGTCCGGTCCGTAACGACGTGCTCGACCCGGAGTCGACTCCGATCTCGGATGCGCTGGCCGACGCGCGCACGCTCGAGGCGCTCGACTTCGGCGCGATTCGCGAAGCCCTCGCGCACTATGCCGCAAGCCCGCGCGCGGCGGCGCGTGCGCGGGCGCTCGTGCCCCGGGCCGGTCTCGCGCGCGTGCGCGAGGAGCAGGCGATCACGGCCGAGATGCGCGGGCTCGCGGTACGGGATTCGTTCGACTTGCCCCGCGTGCCCGAGATCGGCGATGCCTTGGCGCGCGCCGCGCGCGAGGCGGTGCTCGGCGCCGAGGAACTGCGCGACGTCGGCCTGACGCTGGCCGCGGCGGATGCCGCGGTGCGCCGCATTCGCGCGGCCGAGGGCGTGCCCGCGTTGCTGGCGCGCTGCGCTCCCGCAGACTACTTGCCTGCGGTCACCGGACACATCGGTGAAGCGATCGGCGACCGCGGCGAAGTGCTCGACCGCGCTTCACCGGCGCTGGCGCGCATCCGGCGCCGGGCCGCGGCCGCGCAAGAAGAAGCGCGCGAACGCTGCCAATCGATCCTGCGCTCGGCGCAGTATGCCAAGGCGGTCCAGGATTCGATCGTAACCATGCGCGAGGGGCGCTTCGTCATTCCGGTCAAGGCCGAATTTGCCGGACAAGTGCCGGGCGTCGTGCACGACACCTCGGCCAGCGGCCACACGCTCTTCGTCGAGCCGCTCGGCGCGCTCGACGTCAACAACGGGTTGCGCACGCTGCGCATCGAGGAAGAGCGTGAGATCGCGCGCATCCTGCGCGAACTCTCGGGGCTCGTCGGCCGTCACGCGAACCAGGCCGAAGCCAACGTCGAGGTGCTCGCCGAGATCGACCTGGCGCTGGCCCGGGCTCGCTTGGCCATGCGCACCAATGCGAGCGCACCCGAGATCGTCGACGAGGCGCGCGTCGAGGTGCGCTCCGGCCGCCATCCGCTGCTCGGCGAGCGCGCGGTGCCGCAATCGCTCGCGCTCGACGACGAGCGTCGCTTCATCGTCATCAGCGGACCGAACATGGGCGGCAAGACGGTGGCCCTCAAGATGCTGGGCACCTTCGTGGCCATGGCCTATTGCGGCTTGCAACTGCCCGCAGGCGAGGGCACGGCGATCGGCGGGTTCGAGCAACTCGCCTGCGACATCGGCGACGATCAGTCGATCGCCGAGAACGCTTCGACCTTTTCGGCGCGCTTGCGGCGTCTGCGCGAGATCGTCGCGATCGCCGGGCCGCGTTCCCTGCTGCTGATCGACGAGATCGCGAGCGGCACCGAACCCGCCTCGTCGGCGGCGCTCGGCGTGGCCGTGCTCGAACATCTCTTGGCCTGCGGCGCGCGCGGCATCATCACCACGCATGCTACGGAACTGAAGCTTTTCGCCCACGACACGCCCGGCGTGGTCAACGCCAGCGTTCGTTTCGATCCCGCAACCTACGCGCCGACGTACCAACTCGACATCGGCTCGCCGGGCCGTTCGCTAGCCTTTCCGCTGGCGCGCGCGCTGGGCCTCGACGCGGGCATCGTCGAGCGCGCCGAGTCGTTGCTTTCCTCGAGCGAGCGCGACTACGACCGGGCCTTGGCCGAACTGGCCGACGTGCGCGCGCAAGCGGCGGCGGAGCGCGAGGCGCTCGAGCGCGAGCGCGCGCATCTGGAGACGCTGCAGGGCAACGTGCGGCGTCGCGCCGATGCGCTCGAACGGGAGCGGCGGCAGCTCGCGCAGCATGCCGAAGAGCGGCTCTCGCGCGCGTTGCGCGAGTTCGCGGGCGAATTGGAGCGGCGCAGTCGCGACCGCATCGCGAGCCGCGCGCGCATTACGCCGGGACAAAGCGCGCTGCTCGAACGCGTCCTGACCGACGTGCACCGCGACCTCGGCATCAAGCCGGGGCGTCCTGCGGCGCAAACCGCCGCGGCGCCGGCCTTGGCCGTGGGCGACATGGTGGCGGTCGAAACGTTGGGCGGCGAGGGCACGATCGCGGAAGACTACGGCGACACGGTGCTGGTCGCACTGGGTTCGATGCGCACGGTTGTGCCCAAGGCCCACGTGAGGCTCGTTCGCCGCGCTGCCGCGCGGCCCGACCCCGGCGGGCGCGCCCGCGCGGGTCAGACGGTGCTCGACGCCGCCGGCTCGGCGCGGCCCGAACTCGACGTGCGCGGCAAGCGTTTCGTGGAGGCGGAACCCGTCGTCGAGAAATGGCTCGACGAAGCGCAGATGCTGGGCAGCGCGTCGTTACGGTTGATTCACGGTAAGGGGACCGGCTTGCTCGGACGGGGACTACAGGAATACTTGCGCAACCACGCGGCGGTCAAGACCGTGCGCTACGGCAACGCTGAAGAAGGCGGTAGCGGCGTCAGCATCGTGGAACTCGCTTGACGCGCTTCTTCACGCGCGCGCTGTCGTGCGCGGCGGTCGCGCTGCTGCTGGCGGGGCCCGGTCCCGCGTCGGCCCAGAGCGCCAACGGGCCGACAAAAGACGTGGTGCCGCGCGGGCGCATCTCGCAATTGGTTTGGATGATGGGCAATTGGGATTGCCGCATCGTCGACCGCAACCAGCTCGACTATGCGATCAAGATGTGGCGGCGAGTGGCGCTCGGGCCGGGAGGATACGAGATTTTCGTCTTACAGGGCATGCCCGACTACGTCTCGCGCAGCAGGCTCGGCTTCAACGAGAAGACCCGGCAATGGTACGAGATCGACCGCGTGGGATCGGGCTTGAACAAACAGCAGGAAACGTTGACCGCACCGGCTTCCGCGCTGGGACCCAAGGGCATCACCTTGAGCGGTTCCGTGCCGGGCAAGAAGCAGTTTTCGCAGGTTCCCTTGCGCGGCGTCTACACGTGGGACGATCACGACGGGTTCGTGTTTCGCGCCCAACTGTTGCGCAAAGACCATACCTGGGTCACCTTCCAAAAACAGAGCTGCCGGCGCAGCCTCGACGCGCCCACCGCTGAGGCCACGCCGTGAGCGCGCAGAGCGTAACGGCGGCTGAACAGGTCGAGCGTCTGACCGAGGGCTGCGACCACGTCGAGACGCGCGCCGAACTGCAGCAGCGCATTGCCTCCGGCGAACGCTTGACGGTCAAGCTCGGCATCGATCCGACCGGTTCGTTTCTGCATCTCGGCCACGCGGTCGTGCTGCACAAGTTACAGCAGTTCGTCGAGTACGGGCACCGGGTGATCCTCTTGATCGGCGATTTCACCGCGCGCATCGGAGACCCGACCGGACGGAACGATTCCCGGCCTCGGTTGACCGACGACGAGATTGCGGCCAACATGCGCGATTACCGCGAACAGGCGGGTACCGTGCTCGATCTCGAGCGCGTGGAAATCGCCTACAACTCGACGTGGCTCGCCGCGTTGACGATGCCCGAATTGATCGCGCTGATGGCCCAAACGACCGTCGCCCAGATGCTCGCGCGCAACGATTTCGCCCAACGCTACGCCTCGGGCACGCCGATCGCGTTGCACGAGTTTCTGTATCCGATCGCGCAGGCGTACGACTCGGTGGCGATGCGTGCCGGCGTCGAATTGGGCGGCTCGGATCAGCTCTTCAACCTGCTGCTGGGACGCGAGTATCAGGAGCGCTCCGGCCAGCCCCGGCAGATCTGCCTGACCACGCCGATCTTGGAAGGCACCGACGGCGTGGTACGCATGGGCAAGTCGCGGGGCAACTACATCGGCCTGACCGAAACGCCCGAGCAGCAGTTCGGGAAGTTGATGAGCATCCCCGACTCGATCGTGCCGCGCTACGCCCTGCTCGCCGCTTTCCGCGCGGAGCGCGAGGCGGAGGCGCTGGCCGCGGGTCTGCGCGACGCGTCGCTGCATCCGATGGCCGAGAAGAAGAAGTTGGCCGAAGAGATCGTGGCACGTTACCACGGGCACGATGCCGCGGCGCGCGCCCGCGAACACTTCGAAGCGACCGTGCAACGCGGCGAACTGCCCGCCAAAGCCTTGATGCCCAAGACGCCGATGGAGGCGTTCAAGACCATCGGTGAAGCGCTCGTGGCTGCCGGCTTCGCGCAGAGCAAACGCGACGCCGAACGCCTGGTGGCGCAGGGCGGGGTCAGGCTCGGCGATGCGGTGGTGAAGGATGCGCGGCAACCGTGGCCCGACGAAGACGACATCGTGCTCGCCGCGGGTAAACACCGCTTCAAGCGGTTCGTGCGCGAACTCACCAGCAGCCAGGAGACTTCATGAGTCAACATTCCAGCAATGCCGGACGGTCCGGCCGCCCGACGCTGAAACCGACGACCTATTCGGCGCAGGCGCCGCTCGCGGGCAAAACGCTGACTTGCAAACGCTGCGGCCGCACGCATCCGTATCCGCAAGCCGGCGGCGCGCCGGTGCGCTGTGAGTGCGGCTGGTGGTACGAAAACGTCGGCGGTCAGCTCAAGGACGAGTTCAAGCCGCGCCTGGGCATCTGAGCCTTCAGCCGCGCGCTTCGAGCTGCGCGATCAGGTCGGCGATCTCGCTGCCCGAGAGTTCGTAGCGTTCCTTGCAGAACTCGCAGATCGCTTCGGTGTGATCCTTGTCGCGCGACATCTTGTCGAGTTCGTCGCGGCCGAGCGCCATCAGCGCCAGCTTGACGCGATCGCGCGTGCAGCGGCAAGCGAATTCGACGGAGAACTCGCTGCGGAAGCGTAGTTCGAGTTCGCCCGCGAGGGAGCGGGCCAGATCCTCGGCCGTCGCGCCCGCATCGATCTGGGTCGTGACCGGCGCCATCAGCCGCGCCCGCTCTTCGAGCACCGCGATCGTGCGTTCGTCGGCGCCCGGCATCACCTGGGCGATCGCGCCGCCGGCCGCTTTGATGCCCGCGGGATTGGCCAGCACGCCGAGCGCCACGATCGACGGGATCTGTTCGGAGTTGGCGAGGTAGCTCGCGATGTCGTCGCCGATTTCGCCGCTGACCAGCGGCACGATGCCTCCGTAGGGCTGACCGACCTCGAACGAACGCGTCACGTGCAGCCGGCCCGCGCCGACGACGCCGCCGACGTCGAACTTGCCCAAGGCATTGAGCGGGATGTCCGCACTCGGATTCTTCGCGTAGCCGCGCGCGCCGAGCCGATCCGGCGCGAGCAGCGAAACGTCGGCGGCCATGCCGCCCAGCGGCCCGTCCGCGGCGACTTGGAGCGACACGCGCTCCTTGCCCTTGAGGCTCGCGCCGAGCAGTGCCGTACCCGTGACGAGCCGGCCGAGCGCGGCGCTCGCGGTGGGCGCCAGGTGGTGACGGAACTGGGTTTGGCGCACCAGTTCCGTCGTGATCCCCGCAACGATCGAGAAGCTGCCGTCGGCGGCGGTGGCGGTGACGATCCGGTCTGACACTCGTGCGCACTTTCCGAGGTCGGCCTCATTTCCTCCACGAAACTCGGCGAATGAACGTGCTCGTGATTCACGGCCCCAACCTCAATGCGTTGGGCTCGCGGGAGCCGCATATCTACGGCTCCCTGACGCTCGAGGAAATCGACGCTCGAATCGCCCGCGAGGCCCTCGGGCTCGGGATCCGGGTCACGTCCGTGCAGCACAGTTCCGAGGGCGCGATCGTCGACGAGTTTCACGCCGCCGTAGGGAGCTATGACGGGATCGTGCTCAACCCGGCGGCATACACCCACTATGCCTACGCACTGCGCGATGCCATCGCCGCGGTGGATTTGCCCACAGTCGAAGTCCACCTCAGCAACCCGCACGCCCGGGAGGAGTTCCGAGCGCGTAGCGTGGTCGCGGCGGTCTGCCGCGGCAGCATCGCCGGCTTTGGGGTCGAGTCCTACGTCTTGGCCCTGCGCGCGCTTGCGGCCCTGCACCGCGGGTGAGGCGCAAACCCGCGTCAGAACTAGATTTTTTCGCACTCGATGCCGCCGGGATGGAAGGAGCGACTACGGCGTCTGCCAAGTAGTCGGCCAGCGCCTTACTTTACGAGAGCGTGGTCCTCGCTCATTCGATTGGAGAACGAACTTTGACAAAGGCCGAACTAGTCGACTCACTCGCAGAGGAGACGGAACTCTCCAAGCGTCAGGTCGGAGAAGTCGTCGATCTGTTGCTCGACGAGATCAAGAGTGCGCTGGTCAAGGGCGACAAAGTCCAGCTCATCCCCTTCGGCAGCTTTGTGGTCCGCGAGCGCAAGAAGCGCGAGGGCCGCAATCCGAAGACGGGCGAAAAGTTGGTCATCGCCGCGCGCAAGGTCCCGGCATTCAGCGCCGGCAAAGGCTTGCGCGATGCGGTTGCCGGCACGAAGAAAAAGAGCGTGGCCGCGAAGAAGAGCCCCGCGAAAAAGACCGCTGCTAAGAAGAAGCGCTGACTTCGGCGCGTCGCAGCGAGCGATGAGAAGAAGCGCCGGACGACCGGCGCTTCTTTACGTTCGGAGGCTTCGCGCGCTCAGCGGTTGACGCCGGCCATCGCTTGTGCCGGATAACGTTCGCCCGAGGCGACGCCGAGCGGGAAGATGGCTTCGATCTCGGCGAGTTCCGCAGCGTCGAGCGCGACCTTCAGCGCGCCCACATTCTCCTCGAGATAGGCGCGGCGTTTGGTGCCGGGGATCGGCACGATGTCGTCGCCGCGCGACAACAGCCACGCCAGTGCGACTTGCGCGGGCGTGCAGTTCTTGGCTTTGGCCAAGCGCTCCACTTCGCGAACCAGATCGAGATTGCGCTGGAAATTTTCGCCTTGAAAGCGCGGTGAGAAGCGTCGGTAATCGTCGCTCGGAATATCCGCGGCGCTCGTGAAGCTGCCGCTGAGAAAACCCCGGCCGAGCGGACTGTAGGCGACGAAGGTGATGCCGAGTTCGCGCACGGTGGGCAGAATGTCGGCCTCGGGGTCGCGCGACCACAGCGAGTACTCGGTCTGCAGCGCGCTGATCGGGTGCACGGCGTGCGCGCGCCGGATCGTGGCGGCGCCGGCTTCCGATAATCCGAGATAGCGCACCTTGCCCGCCGCAACGAGTTCGGCCATCGCGCCGACGGTCTCCTCGATGGGCACGTTCGGATCGACGCGATGCTGGTAGTAGAGGTCGATCGTCTCGACGCCGAGCCTTCGGAGGCTGGCGTCGCAGGCACTCTTCACGTACTCGGGCGTGCCTTTGACGCCGAGAAATTCGCCCTTCGGGCCGCGCACGTTACCGAACTTCGTGGCCAGCACGGCGCCTTTTCGTCGGCCCTGCAGGGCGCGCCCGACGAGTTCCTCGTTGGCGCCCGAGCCGTACATGTCGGCGGTGTCGAGGAAGTTGACGCCGAGGTCGAGCGCGCGGTGGATGGTGGCGATCGATTCGGCTTCGTCGGTTGCGCCGTAGAATTCGGACATGCCCATGCAGCCGAGTCCGAGGGCCGAGACGTCGAGATCGCTGTGACCGAGTTTGCGTTGTTGCATCACCGAGTAGTTGACGCGGTGGCGCGGCGCGTTCCTGGTCGCGCGGCTTGCGCTCGCTCGCCGTTCCGGGTCAGGTGCCTTTCTGGGCGCCGATGTAGCGAATCCATTTTAGGTAGAGCGCGGGCTTGGTGGCAACGCTGTTCGGGTCGCCGTAGACCACGTAGAATTCGTTCTTGGCGGCGAGGTAGTGGAAGGCCGCGGTCACGTTGCCCGCGTTGACCAGTGCGAAGGTCGGCGTGGAATAGGCGTTGGGCAGAGTGTTGCCCACGATCTTGCGCACGCCGACGTCGAACGAAGCGTCGCGGCTCAGCTGCCAGTCGAGGCTCGCACGCTCGAGCCACTGTTTTCCGCCCACTTCGCCGGGATGCGCGGTCAGGTAGTTGTCCTCGTCGGTTTCGAGTCGCAGCCGGAGCTTGCGCGCCACGGGCAAGGTGCTGACGTACGTCCACGCGTCGAGCGTGCCGTGATAGAACGGCCCGCCGCTGTATTGCACGTAACTGGGCGTGTTGGTCGCGAGGCGGTAGGCGAGCTGGAGCGAGTTGCCGTCGAAGGGCAAGAACTCGCCCTCGTTCGTGCGCGCCGCGCTGCTCGCACCGCTGCCGACGATCGTGATCAGGTTCTTGAAGTCGACCTGCACGGTTTCGACGGCGTCGACTTGCCCGGGCTGACCCGCATTGTCGTGATACCAGGCATAGAACACTTGAGGCACGACGTCGTGGATCGGCGCTTGCGGCGAGAAATTGATCGTGCGCTTCGCGAAGAATTCGTAGCCGGTGATGTCGCTCTGCGCCACGTAGCTGTCCAGCGGATCGAACTGCGCGCCGATCGTCTGATAGTTGAGCACGGCGACCGTGGTGGCGCTGGCGTAGCCCAAACCCGACTCGGCATAGTTGGCCTGCCCGGGATCGTCGACGAGGCTGCCGCGCTCGAACGCCGCGTTGGCGTAGGCAAAGAAGTGCGTGTGCTGGTTCCCCACGCCGCCCGTGACCGCGGTCAGGGCATCGTGCACGCCGCCGTCCATATCGACTTGGACGTTCTGGAGGTTCGCGGCGTAGACCAGGTTTTGCGTTTCGACCTGGTAGTCGGCTGCGATGCCGCGGTCGTTGCGTCCGTCGCCCAGTGCGTCGAACGCGGCGAAGGTCATCGGTCCCTGCGTGCCCTCGACGGCGTAGCCGCTGCCGAAGGTCGGAATCGCGGGCGTGTAGAGGATCTGCGGACAGTTGGAACACGAGAGCGTGTGATTGAACGCCTGCGCGGCCTGCGTGAAGAACGGCCGGACTTCCTGATATTGGTAGGCGAAGGCGTTGGGCGCGATCGTCTGTTGGTCGACCTCGACGTTGGAGTAGTCGGGGTGCAGCGCGGCGACGAGCGACGCCGTCGGCGTGATCGGCACCGAGAGATCCGCGCCGATGCGCGAGGTGTTGCCGCCGTTGGCGGCGTTCGTCAGCTCGCCGAGCGCGTAGATCTGCGCGCGCGGCTTCGGACGGTTTGCGGCGGCGTGCGCGACGCCTATGCCGGTGAGCGTGCCGGCGAAGGCGGGATCGGCCGCGTTCTGCTGGTTGGGCGAGAACGTCCAGACGGCGAGGCTATTGGCCGCAACGTTCTCGCGCGCGAATTGCGCGCGCCACGAGGTCGAGCCGCCGCTGCGAATCGCCGCGAACGGGATGCGCATGTTGACCACGTAACCGCCCGGCGTCGTTTTGCCGACGGCCGACCACTGCGGCGTGTAGGCGCTGTTTTCGCTCGACGTTTGGTAGCGCGTGCCTCGCGGGTTGGCTGCGAAGGAGTACGCGAAGCCCTGCGTGCCTTGCGGCCACAAGTACACGATCGTGTAGTCGTCGCTGAGCACGCTCGCACCGTTGGTTTCCTGACCGGCAAGCACGTTCTCGCGCTGGCGCACGGTGAAGGTGACGTCGAGCGCGCTCGCATCCTGCGCGATGGAGACGGTGGCGGGCTCGTCGGCTGCGCGCCGATAGGTGAAGTCGGTCGCAAGCGTGATGTCCGCGGCGCCCTTCCACGAATCGTCGAGCACGCCCGTCACCGAGGGCGGGGCGGGTAACACGGGCACGGCGATCGTGGTAGGGTCCGCGGCGGCGGCCGGCAGACGGCAGCACAGAACTAGGCACGCGGCGAGGGCGGCCGCGAGCGCTCCGAGGCGTTGCATGTCGTAACCTTTGGGGAGAGGGTCGCCGGGTATACCCGCCGCCGGTTACGGATGTGTCGCCCGAAATCCGAAATATTTGCCCGGCCCGGCCGGGGATGGACTTGGACCCCGGGCTGCGAAGAGGCCTCAATCGGGCAGTAGCGCAGCTTGGTAGCGCACCTGCATGGGGTGTAGGGGGTCGCAGGTTCAAATCCTGTCTGCCCGACCAAATGAGAAACCCGCGAACCGTGAGGTGCGCGGGTTTCTCGTTTTTCGACTGTCCGAAATCCGGCTTGGGCGGGTGCGCTTACCGTTGGTGCGGGTGCTTCGCGCGTGCGCCGCCGCTTAGGCCGAACTGATACAGCACGCCCTCGCCCATCGCGAACACGCGGCCGTTGTCGACGGTCGGCACGACGTAGGTGTTGGCCAGGTCCCAGCCGCCGAGCGACGCGTTGAAGAGCGGCGTGCCCAGGTTCGTGGGATCGTACGCGTAGAGCGTGAGGCCCCCGTTGTACTGCACGATCCAGGCGACCGCGGTGCCGGCCTGCGTCCCATTCGAGGAGATCGTCGGCGTGGAGCCGTTGCCGTTGTCCTCGGGATACTGCTCGTTGGTCTGCCCGACGACCGCGAGCGAGGCCGGGTTTCGCGTCACCGCCACGGCATAGAGCGGACCGCCCGTCGTGAAGACGTATTCGTTGCCTTTCGAATCTTCCCAATACGCGGGCGACGACCACACGCCTCCCAGCGACAACTCGGCCAGCACGTTGTCGGGACCGCTCGGCGTGTAGCCGCCGAGGTGCGCGCGGTTCATCAGCGTCAAGATGCCGTCTTTGCCCTGCGCCACCGCGACCTGCAGCGGCGAGCCGTGCGGGTTGGGCAAGAGCATCGTGCCGCCCGAACCGAGATCGGCGTCGTACGCGTTGTCTTGCGAGACGGTGTACGGCGTAAAGTAGTCGAGCTGAGCGAGTGCCGGCGAGAGGTGTACGACGCTATCGCCGAACGAGGTTTGGTTGTCGAACGTGCCGTTACCGACGGCGAAGAAGAGGGAACCGTCCGTATCGGCCGCGGGGCCGTTGCCGCCCATCCAGATCCCGCCGTAGAACGTGTCGCCTTCGCCGCGCGCCGGGGTCGAGTTGTAGATGGCGTTTTGGACGAGTGACTGAGCGTTGAACGAGAAGATCCAGCCGTGATAGCGCTTCGGGTGATAGTCGCAGATGCTGCCGAAGCCCACGTAGATGTTGCCGTTGGCCTCGGTCAGGGCGGGCCGCTGCGTATGCACGTTCGGATCGAATTCCTCGATGCCGTGCTTGGCCTTGACCGAGCCTTGGATTTCGACCGGCGTCTGCAGATCCGCGCCGCTCGCCAGCGAGAGCGCGTGCAGACGGTAGACCATCTTATGACGTTCGAGGGAAACCCCGACGACGTACACGGTATCGCGCGTGCGATCGATGACCGGCGTCGAGACGATGCCGTAGGTCGGCGCGATGCCGCAGTTGGTGAACTTCGCCGTCACTTGCTTCGCGCCGGCCGGCAGCAGCGAGGTTTTCCACACGGTCTGGCCGCTATCTGCGTCGATGGCGTAGACCGTATCTTTCGTGGTCGCGACCACGACCAAGTCGTGCGTTCCGGATTGGGTCGCTTCGCCGTCGGCGACGAGCGGCTGGCCGAAGGTGACTGCGTCGAGTTGCACCGTAAAGTTCCGGCCGAAGTTCGAGGAGGCGACGTTGGCGGGCGTCAGCGTCGTTTCGTTCGACGTCCAGCCGCTGCGCAACGTGTCGCCGTGATAGGTGAGATTGTCGGCTGCGGCGGGCAGTGTCAACGCCGCCAGTGCGGCCGCACCGAAGCCGGCGAAGCGTGCGAGCTTCACTGCGCTCACCGGTCCGCCGGCCAAACGCCGCGGCGCAGCTCGTACCAGCTGCGGATCGCCTCGGCGTGATAGCGACCCGCGCGATCGAATTCGCCGCTGATCGCGATCGGGCGGTTCGGGTAGAGCACGCCCGTCGTTCCCGCGGCTTGCGCCGGTGCGATGTCGATCGAGACGCGGCTGCCGTCGCGGCGCGTGATCACGATCGAGTTCGCCCCGATTTGCGTGACGATGCCGTATACGACGTGCGTTGGGCCTGAAGATTCGGCGGATAGGGCGGGCGCCGCGCTGCCCAGCGCGGCCGCGGCGACCAGCGCCGGGACGAAACGGTGCATGCTCTCTCCTAGGGCCGGCGAGTGTCGCCGAGTTCTCCGCCCGCCCGTGCCCAGCCTCGCTCGCGGACGTGCACGAATGCGATGTTCGGGTCGTCAGGCAGCGCGCCGATGCGGCGCTCGACTCCGCGCGTGGGCACCCGGCCGGCATGAGACGCCTCGCGTGGCCCCGTACATCTTCCAGCGCATGCAATACGCCTATACGATGTATCGGGTCGGCAAGACCGTCGCGCCCAAACGCCAGATTCTCAAGGACATCTCGCTCAGCTTCTTTCCCGGCGCCAAGATCGGCGTGCTGGGCCTCAACGGCTCGGGCAAGTCGAGCCTGCTGCGCATTCTCGCCGGCGTCGACCCGGAGTTCGACGGCGAAGCCAAGCCCGCGCCGGGCCTGACGGTCGGCTACCTGCCTCAGGAACCGAAGCTCGATCCGGCCAAGACCGTACGCGAAACCGTCGAGGAGGGTTTAGGCGAGCTCCTCGCCGCGCGCAAGCGCCTCGACGAGGTGTATGCGGCGTACGGCGACCCCGACGCCGATTTCGACAAGCTCGCCGCCGAACAAGCGCAGCTCGAAGCGGTCATTTTCGCGCAAGACGGCGGCGAGGTCGAACAGCAGTTGGAGATCGCCGCCGACGCCCTGCGCTTGCCGCCCTGGGATGCGCCGATCGGCCCGCTCTCGGGCGGCGAAAAGCGCCGCGTCGCGCTCTGTCGCTTGCTGCTCTCGAAGCCCGACATGCTCTTGCTCGACGAACCCACCAACCATCTCGATGCCGAAAGCGTCGAGTGGCTCGAGCATTACTTGCAGCGCTTTCCGGGAACCGTCGTCGCGATCACGCACGATCGCTATTTCCTGGACAACGCGGCGGAATGGATCCTCGAACTCGATCGCGGCCGCGGCATCCCCTGGAAGGGCAACTATAGTTCGTGGCTCGAGCAGAAAGAAGCGCGTCTCGCGCAGGAAGAGTCTTCGGAGAGCGCGCGACAGAAGGCGCTCAAGCGCGAGTTGGAATGGGTGCGCGCGGGCACGAAAGGGCGTCAGTCGAAGAGCAAGAGCCGCATCGCGCGCTTCGAAGAACTCTCCAGCTACGAATACCAGCGGCGCAACGAGACGCAAGAGATCTTCATTCCCGTCGCGGAACGGTTGGGCGATCGGGTCATCGAGTTCGAGGGCGTGCGCAAAGGCTACGGCGACCGCGTCTTGATCGACGACCTCTCGTTTCGTATTCCGGCGGGCGCGATCGTGGGCATCATCGGGCCCAACGGCGCGGGTAAATCCACGCTCTTCCGGATGATCGCGGGACGCGAACAGCCCGACGCGGGCACGATCTCGCTCGGCGCCACCGTGAAGCTGGCGCTCGTCGATCAAACGCGCGAGGCGCTCGACGACTCCAAGACCCTCCACGAAGAAATTAGCGGCGGCAACGATCTTTTGATGGTCGGCCGTTTCGAGATGCCCACGCGAGCCTATCTCGGCCGCTTCAACTTCAAGGGGGCCGATCAGCAGAAGACGCTCGGCACGTTATCCGGCGGCGAACGCGGCCGCTTCCATCTGGCCAAGCAACTGCTCAGTGGGGCCAACGTACTGCTGCTCGACGAACCCTCGAACGATCTCGACGTTGAGACGCTGCGCGCGCTCGAAGGTGCGCTCGAAGAGTTTGCCGGTACCGTGCTCGTGATCAGTCACGACCGCTGGTTCCTCGACCGCGTGGCCACCCACATCCTCGCCTTCGAAGACGACGCCAAGGTCGCGTTCTTCGAAGGCAACTACCAGGAATACGAAGCCGACAAGCGCGCGCGTTTGGGCGAAGAGGCCGCGAGGCCGCACCGCATTCGCTACAAGCCGCTTACGATTTCGTAAGCGCCCAGTCGGTCTCGATCTGCTCCTTCGGTCCCTGAACCGGCGAGACGATCTGCGAACCGCCGGCTTCGCGGAGCAATCCGCCGGCGAAGCTCGCGCTCACGTGCACGCGCATCTTCACGTCCATCGTGTTGTCCTTGGCTTTGGTTCCGTCGTCGACGTCGCTGTTGAGCGTGCTCGGTCCGCTGCCCGGGAAACCCTGGCCGGGCGCGCCGCCGCGGCCACCGGGCGTCGGCTCCGGTTTGGGCACGGCGATCGTTCCCAAGGCCTCGCCGCCGGCCTCGACGCTGAACGCATCGCCGTCGACGGTGGTCACCTTGGCCTGCACCGTCACGTCGATCGAGCCGCCCGGGACGGGTTCGGAGAACTCCATCCGCCACGTGTCGCCCAGCTTCGGCGTGGCGCCGGCGCCTCCGGCCAGGCGCGCGACCTGATCGAGCCTGAGCAATTCGGGCACGGTATCCTCGTGCTTGGTCGCGACGAAATTGAGCGAACCGTCGGCGGAACTGCGCGCCGTGTAGACTTGGTCGTCGCCGTCGACCGTCACCGCGACTTGCATCGTGCCCGGCGGCGTCGTGCCGCGCAACGTCACGGCCGCGCTCGCATCGAGCGAGCCCGCCGGTGAGTGTCGCGTGATCGTCCACAGGTAGCCCGCCCGTTCGCCGTTGGGCGGTATGATGGTCGGCCGCTCGGCCGCGTAGGCCGCGACGCTCGCGAGCAACGCGGCGATGGGAAGCGCGATCGCACGTCTCATGTCCGGTGAATTCAGAGGGCGGTGCGCGCTATCCCGCAGAGCATTCTAAGCGGGTTCTCAGAAAAGCTTGATGCGCAGCGGTTAGCATGGCCCCGAAGGAGGACGATGACGTTTGACTGCAGCCGAGGTACGGGATTTGCCGCGCGTGTTGGCCGTCGACGACGAGCGGCGCGTTCGCGATCTGCTCGAGATCGCATTGCCCGAATATGGCTTCGAGGTGCGCACGGCTGAGGACGCAGCGCGCGCCTTGCGTTTGGTGCGCGATTGGCAGCCGGCCACGATCGTGCTCGACGTGATGATGCCCTGGCTCGACGGCATCGACTTCATTCCGATGGCTCGCAAACTGACGGACGCGCCGATCCTGATGCTCAGCGCTAAGGCCGATCTCCAAGATAAGGTCAAAGGCTTACTGCGCGGCGCCGACGACTATTTGCCCAAGCCGTTCGCCATGTCGGAACTCGCCGCACGACTGCATTCGGCGCTGCGCAGGCCGCGGCTCGAGCGCGCCGCGTCGCTCGTCTATGCCGATGTGAACATCGATCTCGACACGCGCAACGTGCAGCGCGGCGGCCGTCCCATCGTGCTCTCGGGGCGCGAGTTCGCGTTATTGCAGACGCTCGTGCAGAACGCCGAGAAAGTCATGACGCGCGGCCAGTTGCTGGATCTGGCTTGGGGCCGGGGACACGGCGTCGGGTCGGGCGCGATCGACACCTACGTCTCGTATCTGCGCCGGAAGCTCGAAGCCGGCGCCTCGAGCAAGATTCTGCACACCGTGCGCGGCGTCGGTTACGTGTTGCGGCGCACCTGATGTTCGCGCGCTTCGCCCGGCGCATGACGCTGCTGTACGCGGCGGTCGCAGCCACCGCAACCGCGTTGCTGCTGAGCCTCGTTGCCGCGGGCGCGATGTACGGCTACGTGCGGCTCGTCGACGAGACTGCGGGCCAGACCGCCGTGCACGCGTTTTCGTTCGGCAAACGCGCCGAGCGCATGGGCGTGCCCTTCGAAAGGGCGGCGGCCGCATTCGAGCGTGAAGACAGGCACTCGGGCATCGTCGCATTCGCAGCGCCGGAACCGGGACCGTTCGCCCTGCCGCCCGGCGGCGCGCCGAGCGCAGGTTTCCCGACGCGCATAGTGATCGAGGGCGTCGTAAAAACGGAGCCGCCGCCGGAACGCACCAACCGGCTTGGCTTTTCCATCGCCGAGTTGCTCGGCGCGCACGTGCGCCGC
>Ga0182012_10003175_pt1 | contig 17564 bp, 12 predicted proteins | sample 612S2SmetaG_FD_120486 | JGI IMG/M metagenome (GOLD analysis project Ga0182012, IMG submission 120486) | Permafrost microbial communities from Stordalen Mire, Sweden - 612S2S metaG | ecosystem: Environmental > Terrestrial > Soil > Wetlands > Permafrost | place: Sweden: Stordalen | collected...
GGAACCTCTGATCAAGTCCCCGACGCGCGTCTGTTGCGTCTAATCGTATAGGTGGACCCAAAACGCAATGCGCCAACTTACATTCGCCACACAGCCGAGTTTTGAAAAGTTCGCTCGCAAGAGCCGCCGCGAAGAGTTTCTTTCAACCATGCAAGCCATCATTCCCTGGGCCGAGCTTGAATCTCGCATCGCTCCGCACTATCCCAAGGCGGGCAAGGGACGTCAGCCGGTCGGCCTCAGTGTGATGTTGCGGATTTACTTTTTGCAGCATTGGTTCGCGCTCTCCGATCCCGGAGCCGAGGACGCGCTCTATGAGTCGCCGGTTCTGCGCGGCTTCTGCGGCATCGATCTCGGACGCGCGCCAGTGCCCGATGAAACGACGATCCTCAACTTCCGCCATCTGCTTGAAGCCCACGATTTATGCGGTGAAATGCTCGATGTGGTGAATCACGATCTGGCCTCGAAGGGGCTGCGCATCACGACCGGCACGATTGTCGACGCGACGATCATCGCCGCGCCAAGTTCGACCAAGAACGAAAAGAAGAAGCGTGACCCGGAAATGCATCAGACGCGCAAAGGCAATCAGTGGTACTTCGGCGCGAAGGCGCATATCGGGGTCGATAGTAAGTCGGGCGTGGTGCATTCGGTCTGCACATCGGCGGCGAGTGTTTCGGACGTGCATATGTTGGCTGACTTATTGCACGGCGATGAGAAAAAAGTCTGGGGCGATGGCGGCTATCAGGGACAAACGGAAGTTATCCGCAAGGCCGCGCCCGCTGCGCAAGATATGACCAACCGCCGCGCGAAGAATAACAAGGGCGAGGTGAACGAAGAGGAGCGGCGCAAGAATCGCAATAAGTCGCGGGTGCGTGCGAAGGTCGAGTGGCCGTTTCGCATCTTGAAGCGTGTGTTTGGTTACACGAAGGTGCGCTATCGTGGCTTGGTGAAAAATCAGCACTGGCACTTGGCGGCCTTTGCGCTGGTCAATGTTTATCAGCATCGCAAGCGGTTGCTGAAGGCGTTGCCCACCCTGGCCCCTTGCGGGGCGTAGTGTCTCCGCGGGCCGGTGAACGGCCTGCGGGGACGAAAAACGGGCATGCAGCCCGACGTAAAAACGAATAAATCGCGTTTGCTGCGCAGGAAATCGCCGCCGCGATCAGATTTTTTCTTGTGCGCTGAAAAACGATGGGTTGATCAGAGGTTCCTTAGCAGATTGGATCGACTGGCTCATCCCGGCGAATGCCGCAATCTCGGCGGCTGCAACATCTTTGAGTGACGACAGCTCAGATCAATGGTGGGTCACGGAAACTCAGTTGCGTATCACCTCCGTCCTTGCCCTGATTTGCGACTACACCCCTTGGGTCTTGCCTGAATACAGGCCGCTTCGCGAGGTACCTGCACTCGATCTTCTTCGGGAAGCTGATTCACTTTCAATAGACAGCGCGGCCGTTTTTTCTGAGGCGCTGGAAGCGCGGCTTGTCCAGTCCTCGGTCACACTTGCCAACGATCCACCGCTGGTTTTACTCTGCGAGCGCCTCCGAGCCTCCCTTCCCAAAGCCACCCATAATCTGCGTGCTCTCGCAGCTGGCCTTCACGCAATCGCTTTTCAAGTCGAGAACATTGCTGAAGAAACTGACTTCAGCTTTCTCGTAAATCCCGAACGCCGGATGCTCTCTGTTGGCTACGATGTGACAGAACAAAAACTTCACCCGGCATGCTACGACATGCTCGCTTCCGAAGCGCGTCTTGCCACGTTCCTCACTGTCGCACGTGGCGAGCTGCCGCAACAGAGTTGGCTGAGTCTTGGACGGAGTCATACCCGCGCCTTCAAACGATTCCTGCTTCTTTCCTGGACGGGCACCATGTTTGAGTATCTGATGCCTGCGCTATGGATGCGTAGCTATCCAGACACCCTTATCGCCCGCACCTTGACAGCGTGTGTACAGGTGCAGCGTGCCTTCGCGCGTTCACTCAACATCCCATGGGGCATTTCTGAATCGGGCTTCGCCAGCAAGGATGACACCGGGCACTATCAATATCGTGCGTTTGGTATCCCTCAAACAGCGCTTAAATTCGACGCCAATGCCGGCCCAACGGTCTCGCCCTACTCCACTTTCCTGGCTCTCAGCGTCGATTCGCCGGAAGCTATCCGTAACCTCCGCCGTATGGCTGACGCTGGATGGGTCGGCGCCTTTGGCTTCTACGAGGCAGTTGACTACGCGAACTCCCCTGGAAGGCCAGTCGTCGTTCGCGAGTGGATGGCCCACCATCTAGGCATGTCCTTGCTGGCCATTCTCAATTTACTCGATGGAAACGTCGTGCAGCGGTGGTTTCACGCCAACCCTCTGGTCCAGTCGACCGAGTTGCTGCTGAACGAATTACCTGCCCGCAATGCCATTCTCGAAGCTACGGCAAATGAGTTCGCCCCCATTACGGCGCAGGCAAAGCAGACTAATCGCCTGGCATAACGATTGCATATTGAAGAGCTGGTGCAGTTGGTCTCCGATCTCTGCACGAAACCTCCCGAGCCAAGTGGCGCTGATGAGTGGCTTCTCTTTCGCCAACACTGCACTGCGCTGCAGGTAAGCCGAGCGCGCTTCGCAAGCCACGGGTGAAATTGTCAAAGGGATGCGTTCTCGGTGCTTCATCGAATTGGGGTCAGCGCGAGTTAGGCACGGAGTTGGCCGCTGCTTCTGTCGTTCCCCCTGGTATCGCTGCGCTCGCTGACAGTCGGCGAAGCTGCATTTGCCGGCATGCAGTTGGAGCATTCGTCATCTGCTTCAAAAACGTGTCGTAGCCGGGCCAACCAGGCCGCAAAGTGGACCAGTAACTTGATTGCGATAACAGCGGCTTTCCCTGATCGATCAGTTGGTTGGTAAGGATCTTCACTCCGCAAAGCAGGTTGTTTTTGGGCTGTAGGATCGTCTTTTGAGGATCGTGTTCTGAGAGCGTCCTGTCTTCAGCCCAGTCGAATTCGCACCCGTAACGGTCTGCGTCTTCGAAGGCCAACTGAAGAAGTCCCTCGCTACGGATTACGCGATGGCTCACTCTATCGACAGCAGCGGCCCCCGGTTCCGAGTGGCGCACGTCTGCCGTTGATCTCAGTCCTGCTTCGGCCCCAGAGAGCGCCTGAAAGAAGTAGGCCCAGTAGGCACGCTTATCCGCAACCGCAAGCGAATTGAACCGCGGGCAGAAAGCTTTGACGTCCTTGGCGACCTTTGGCGAAAGAAGATCTGGCGGGAGAGCGTCCTCAATGATTTTGTCCCAATCCGGCTTCCAGGTCTGGTCATCGCCCAGCTCGGCTTTTTCTTTTGCCAGGGGAGTGGGAGGGGCGGGTTTGTCTAGTGCCTGAGCTTGAGCCACAGGTGCCTGGGGATGGGGAGGTCCTCCGCAACCGACGGCCAGCGCCGGTGCCAGAAAGACCGCAATCCACATTTGTGTCCACATCCCAACCCACACTCTGTACATGACCCTAGGATCGGCCCGGTTGGTTGTCTGGTCACATTCGACCACCGTGAACCCGGGCGATCCGGGCTCGTCTCTGAAACCAGCAAGCCTGCCTCCTGCGCGAAGCCATCATGCTGAGACTCATAATTGGGGAGCGATGTGATTTCAATGATGCCGAAGGATAGGCATTCAAAAGTCCCGTACGCTTTCTAGATGGACCAGGACCTTTGATGATCAAAATGCGCGCTATAATTTGTCTCCGGGATGGACTCAGGAAGAGGGAAGCGCCCGACAGTTTCTCGTGTTGCGGACGACTTTGGTGCTGCCGCAAGTGCCCTTCTCCTCATGGTTGACGTAGAGATCAACGTTGTCTTTGTTGGGCATGGCCGTCTCCATGAGCGGAATGTACCCGGGTCGAAAACGCCCTTGGACAAGCGATTTGACCCTGTGTCATCGCGCAACTCTGAGAGAAGGCATCTAAACCAAAGACGGGCTAGCTCGTTCAGGACGGATATTGATGAAAGGTTCGTTCCGTGTCGTTTGTCTCTTGGCTGGATTGATGGCGGTGTCAGGGGGCGGTTCGCGGTTGTGGGCCGATGATCCGGCGAAATTTGATTTGGTCGGGCCCAAAGTGGATGTGCGTGTACAGCGCGGAAGCGTGACGCTGCCGATTGCTCAGGTGCCGAACCTGATGGCGGAAGACAAGATCTGGGTGAAGGTGGATCTGCCTTCCACGCAGTCCAATCACCTGTTGCTGATTGTTGCGTTTCTGCGCGGAACTACGAATGAGCCTCCGGAAGACTGGTTCCACGAGATCGATACCTGGGACAAGAAGATTGTCGAGGGCACAACCATTACCGTGCCGCAGGGAGCCGAGCAGGCGCTGATGTTCATTGCGCCGGAGACGGGTGGGGACTTCAAGACGCTGCGCGGGGCCGTGCGCGGGCGGCCGGGATTGTTCATCCGCGCGGATGCGGCGCTGAACGAGGCTTCGTTCGAGCAGCTGAGGATACAGCGATACCTGGCGGCGATGAAGCAAGTGGATTCGAGAGATCCGAAGGTGATTGCGGACCGTTCGGCGAAGCTGGCGGAGACGCTGGCGCTGAAGCCGAATCCGGATTGTTTCAAGCAGACCGTAGACCAGCAGGTGACGTGTCTGACGGTGTCGAGTGTTCCGGTGCTGATGAACGATGGACATGGGATGGGTGTCGCGGAGACGCTGTCGTCGGGAGCCATATCGAGCCTGGCCAACAATGCCTCTTACACAACACCGATGGGCGCGGGATTGTACTCGGCGTATGTTGGCACGATTGTGGATGTGGTGCACCTCGTAAGCCTTCTGAAGACCGCGCAGTATCAGTACATTCCAGGGCTGGCGTTTCCGGATGGGTCGGCGCTGAATCTGAAGCTGAATGCTCCCCCGTCGTTTCTGAATCCGAAGACAGTGATTGTGATCGCGCTGCCGGCGGTGCAGGCGGCCAAGCCGCCTCCGCTGAAGCCGCATGATGCAGATGAGGTGGCGTGTCTGAAGAACCCGAAGATGACGATGCAGATCGAAGGCGCTCCCTTGGTATTCTCGACGGCGCTCGCTCATCACCTGGTGCTGCACCTCAACCGGACAGGAGCACCAATCGATCTGCCTCTACAGGCGAATGCGTTTGAGGGTGGGTTGGTCCTGGCTTCGGAGCCGGAGCGGAAGTTGATGAATGACGCTATGGCCAGGGTGAACGATGCAGTGAAGCCGGAGGGAAAAGTGGGGGCGGCGACGGACTTGACGATAACGGGGACCGTGGAAGGATTCTGGGGATTCGACCATTTCGTGGGGCCGACGCTGACGCTGCAGCAGGTAGAAGGCAAGGATTGGAAGATTGTTGGGGACACGCAACTGCTGGCGGGTAAGGACAATAAGATGACGCTGAAGGGTGACGGAGCCGCATGCGTGGAGCATATTGCACTGAGTCCGGCGGCGGGGACGAAAGACGCAAAGGACATGGATGTGAAGTATGAGCCGGCAAAAGGGGATGGTGGAAAGCTGCAGAAGGACACGCTGGCGCTCGATGTGTCGCTGAAGAGCGTCGAGCCGGGCGGGTATTCCCTGGGCATCAAGCAATACGGCGATGAGAACCAGGAGCGCGTTCCGCTCACCGCCTATAACGCGGAGATCAAGCTGGATGCAGTGGCGATCCATGCGGGCGACAAAACGGCGGTGCTCAAGGGCAAGGGCTTGGGCAGCGTAATGTCTGTGGAGATGGATGGACAGACGTTTCTGCCCTCAGGGGGGAGCGATGACGCAAAAGTGCAGCTGGAGGCGAAGGCGGCAGTGACACCGAAGGACGGCGATGAGGCGAAAGCGAAGCTGAAGGACGGACGTGTGCTGACGGTGAAGGTCGAGGCGGAGGTGTCAAGGCCTGAGCTGATGCTGATGTCGATGAACGCTTCAGCGGCAGAAGAGGACGGGACGCTGCCGGTGGTACTGGGCGGAAAGGATGAAATTCCGCTCCATGGGAAGCTGACGTTCGTGGTGACGACGAAGGAAGTCTTTCCGCGGTCGCAGAAGGTGGAGGTCGCGACGGCGGACGGAGCGGTGAAGACATCGCTCTCGCTCGGGGACGACAACCTGGTACTGCAGGATGAGCACACGGCGGTAGCGACGCTGGACCCCTTGAAGGCGTTTGGGCAGTCGGCGTTCGGGCCACTCGCAATGCGGCCGGTGGCCGCGGACGGGACAACGGGCGATTGGACGCGACTGGGAGTGCTGGTGAGGACCCCGGAGATCAACTCGGTCGATTGCACGAGCGCGGATGCGGTGACGTGCATGGTGAATGGGAACAAGCTGTTCCTAGTGCAGTCATTTGGCGCGGCGAAGGATTTTGCGAAGTCGGCGGATGTGCCGACCGGGTTTGCGCAGAGCGAGTTTGCGGTACCAGCTCCGGCGGATGGGGCGACGCTCTATTTGAAGCTGCGGGACGATCCGGGTGCGGTAGCGATGGTGAAGCTGCCGGCGCCGGTGCAGAAGGCGCGAGTGGCGAAGGCAGAGCAGAAAAATGCGGCCAATGCTCCGGCGAAGGCGGATGCTGCGCCAGAGACCCAGCCTGCAGCCGGAACAGCCGCGCCATCGGTTGGGCCGCCGACGCAGTGATGATTCGAAGTTTATGAGGCGCGGAGCACATGAGCAAAACTTTTCTGCAATCCAACTGGGTCTACGGAAGGTTTTGCGCAGGAAAGCGCCGCGTCGGACGTTCGGCTTAACGCGTCTTTGAGCCGGGTAATTTTGTCTGCAACTTCTGGAGGGACGTAGCCTTGCAGGTTCTCAACCTTAATCTGCCAAAGTTCATTCTGAAGAGCGAAGACTCGTGCAGCAGCTTGAGAAGTGATGCTCGGATTACATACATTCTGAGCGGGACAGTAAGGTACGAGAGGAAGCAACATTACCCACATCAGGCGTCTCATGCACGCACCTCAGTCTCACTTCCTATGCTGAGCATTCTCGAATGGTACAACGCCGCCAATGCAAGTGACGAGCCCGTTGGGGTAGAAGTCTCCATAAGGAATGTTGCGATTGCATAGCTGGTAGCTGGGAGTGAGTGCATGGACGGCAGCCCGAAACGGCGTATATTGGCAAAACTGATCAGTCGTGAAAAGTCGGCTTCCAGATGATGAATCTTGGCAATCCGGTCTTTTGGAGAGCAAACCAGGTTGTTCGATAAGGCATGGGTTAAATCACAGTCGAGGTTGGCGGGAACAAGTCAGCTCTTCAGTACCTCTCTGGACACAAGCCGACATAGTCCCAATCCCCAAGCGCCGCTTCGTTGAGCACTGAGGCATTCTCCATTACTTACAGGTCGTAATGGCGCCGACAGGAGAGCACAAGATACACGTCCGGGATGAACCTGACCTGCGAGTCGAACGTACACAATTGTCCAAATTCCAACATGATACTCTTAAGGACTTTGAACTGTGCGACCTACAAATTGAGCGCCAGTCTCAAGTCAATGAGGAAGGCGAGGCCGCAGCCAACCATAGGCCCATGTTCCAGCGAGGGCACTCAATACGGCCACGGTCATGACGGAGACTCCATTGCCGATGAGAGCGAAAAGTGGGCCGGGGCATGCGCCAGTGAGGGCCCATCCCATCCCGAAGATCGTGCCGCCTACCGCGTATTGAATGCCGCTGCCCAACGGTCTGCGCGGGATGACAATGGGCTTGCCGTCGGCAGAATTGAGACCTGAGGCTTTGATGAGTGCGATGGAAGCAGCTGCCGTTGCGATGGCGGAGCCGATAATGCCGTACATGCGGAACGATTGGAAGTGGAACATCTCTTGAATTCGGAACCAGGAGAGAACTTCTGACCGCGTGAGCACCACGCCGAAGGCAACACCGAGGAGCAGGTAGACAAGCAGGAATGCGGGACGGATCCGCTGGTCTGCGCCGGATGAGCCGCAACCGTCGAAGTCGGGAACAGACGCGTCTGTCATAAGTGTCCAGTCACAAAAGGCAGGATGAGATAGGTCGCTGCGAGGCCACCGGCGAAAAAGCCAAAGACTGCAATCAAGGACGGCAGCTCAAAGTTTGCCAGACCACTGATGGCATGGCCCGAAGTGCAGCCCGCTGCGTAAGCGGCTCCAAAGCCGACCAGAAATCCGCCGACAACAATGGAGACGAATCCACGCAGCGTGAGGAGCGCATTCCAGGTAAACAGCTCACGCGGAACCACGCCGGAGAAGTCATGAATCCCGATTTGGCGTAATGTCGTCACAGTTGCGGGGGAGATGTTGATGGCATGGGGTGAGCCGGAGTGAGAGGCCAGAAATCCTCCGACGAGGACTCCGGCGAGAAAAACGAGATTCCAGAGCCCTGTGCTCTTCCAGTCATAACGAAAGAACTCAAGCCGGCTGGGAAGGATAGCTGAGCAGAGATGGCGAAGATTGCCGGAGATGCCGAAGGTCTTGTTGCCTACAAGCAGCAAGGCAGGCACGAATAACCCAATGAGCGGACCGGCCACGTACCAGGGCCATTCTGCATTGAACCAAGTCATCATTAAGGTTCAGCTCCCTTTCGGTTTTCAGACCAGACCGGGGTTTCGACCCTGGCGCAAGTCCCAGAGAGCAGCGACGAGCGCATCGATTTCTTCGCAGGTGTTGTAAAGTGCAAGCGTGGCGCGCAGGGTGCTCTCAACGCCAAAGCGGCGCAGGATGGGCTGGGCGCAGTGATGACCGCCGCGCACGGCAATGCCCTTGCGGTTGAGATAATCGCCGATCTCTTCGGTGCGGAAACCGTCCATAACAAAGGAGAGGACACCAGCCTTCTCTTTTGCGGTGCCGATGATGGTGAGACCGGGAATCTTCTGCAAAGCTGAAGCGGCATAAGTGAGCAGCATTTGCTCGTGGCGTGAGACATTGGCGATGCCGACGCGATCCAGGTAATCGATGGCCGCGCCAAGGCCAACTGCATCCGCAATATTGCCGGTGCCGGCTTCAAACCGCTGCGGAGGCGGCTGGTACAGGGTTCTCTCGAAGGTCACATCCTGGATCATGTTGCCGCCGCCCTGCCAGGGAGGCATGTTATCCAGGACCTCGGACTTTCCGTAAAGCACGCCGATTCCGGTTGGTGTGAAGACCTTGTGGCCGGAAAAGACATAGAAGTCGCAGTCGATGGCCTGCACATCGACACGCATATGCGATACCGCCTGCGCGCCATCGACAAGCACGCGCGCGCCATGACGATGCGCGGCCTCAACCATAGCGTTGACGGGCACGATCGTGCCGAGCGCGTTGGAGACGTGCGCGATCGAGACAAGCCGTGTCTTCGGTCCAAGCAGCTTTTCGTACTCGTCGAGCAGTACCTGGCCTGAATCGTCGACCGGGGCAACGCGTAGGCGCGCACCCTTTTCCGCGCAGAGCATTTGCCAGGGAACGATGTTGGCATGATGCTCGAGCCAGGTGATGACGATCTCGTCGTCCTTTTGAATATTCTGACGTCCCCAGCTCTGCGCAACCAGGTTGATTGCCTCGGTGGCTCCGCGCACGAAGATGATCTCGCGCGTAGCACTGGCATTGAGGAACAGGCGCGTCTTCTCACGGGCCGACTCGTAGGCATCTGTTGCGCGCGCAGCGAGTTCGTGCGCGGCGCGATGCACATTGGAGTTTTCGTGCTCGTAAAAGTAGCTGATGCGATCGATCACCGACTGCGGCTTTTGCGTGGTTGCTCCGTTGTCGAGCCAGATCAGTGGATGCCCGTTTACGGTCTCGCGCAGAATGGGAAAATCGCGGCGAATTGCTTCCACGTCGAATGAGTACGATGAGAGTCCGAGATCGCCCAGGAGCGGGGCCTGGTCTGAGCCTGGCGCAATGACCGGCACGACGCCCGCGGAATAAAGCGGTCGCGGCTGGCTATGAGGATCATTCGAAGCGGGTGCGCGAAAATCTGGTGCATGCGCTACGGTTCCGGCGAGCTGAGGCGTGTTTGCGTCGAGAGGAGCGGCGAATGGATTGCCGCTGCTTGCTGTCTTCACCGCTGACGGCGTGGACTCTTGAGGGTTGATTGAAGACGGCACAGGGCCGGGAATCGTGGGCGGAGTTGAAAACAGCGGCCGCGCCTCTTCAAGGAATGAGAAAGTTGGGACCGCCGAGGAATCTACTGCGCCGAAGGCCCCGGGCAAAGCAGGCGCGGGAGGCTGCGGAGACTGTGCGGGCTGCGATGTCGGAACATCCGTGGGCGGAGAAACCGGAATGGACGCAAATCCTTCATCGTTAGAGACTGGGCTCGCAGAATTCCGCGAGGGCAGTCTCAAGTTCTCGGGTTCCGCAGTGGGCACAACAAAGATCGGACGCGCGTCCGCGAGAAATGCGAAAGACGGGCCCGCATAAGGGTTAATGCCACCACCGGGGACTGCTGGACGCGATGCAGACGGAACCGGAGAGCGCAGTTCTGGGGCAATGTTCCTTTCTGGCGCGGCTACCAAGACCCCAGGCTGCGCTTCGGTCATGCTGGCCAACAGTCCCGGAGCCGCGGGGGCGGTTGGGCTGGGAACTGCCGCATAGGGATTTCCCGTGAAGGCAGAGTTCGGCGGCAGTACCGCGGCAGCCGCTTTCGCTGCGGGTAACTGCAGCTCCGAAGGCAACGCATTGAACATTTCATTAGCCAGTTGCGCCAACTCGGCCGGGGTTGGAATGCCGGCGGGCAAGCCGGCACTGGCGTCCAAACCCGTTGCCAGGTTGGCGGGATCGGAAATCAGATTCGAGCCAGGCGTTGGGTCACTTGTACTCATGGTACTGTCCCACATCTACGTCTTCGAGCAGGCCAAGCGCGTCGTCCGTGAGCACAGCCGCGGAGCAGTAGAGTGACACCAGGTAAGAGGCAAGTGCTCTCTGGTCGATTCCCATGAAGCGCACCGACAGGCCAGGACTCTGCTCACCGGGAAGCCCCGGTTGGAACAGGCCGATGACACCTTGCTTCTTTTCGCCGACGCGCAGCAGCAGAATCTTCGACTTCTGATCCTTGCTTCTGATCGCAATCTTGTCTGAGGGAATGAGCGGCACTCCGCGCCAGGTGAGGAACGGCGTACCGAAGAGGGTTACCGTCGGAGGAGGCACGCCGCGGCGTGTGCATTCCCGTCCAAAGGCCGCGATGGTGCGCGGATGCGCCAGAAATAATGACGGCTCTTTCCAGACCTTGGTCAGCAGTTCGTCCAAATCGTCGGGCGTTGGCGGACCCTTGCGGGTTTTGATCTTTTGCGCAGCGGCTACATTATTGAAGAGACCGTAATCCGCATTGTTGAGCAACTCGCTTTCCTGTTTCTCCTTCACGCTTTCAATCAGCAGCCGCAACTGCTCGCGCGTTTGATCGTAGGGACTACTCAGAAGATCGGAGACGCGCGTATGGACGTTGAGGACAGCATTTATGCTGCTCAAGCGGTATTCGCGCGGTTTCTCTTCGTAATCGACAAATGTGGAGGCAAGCGTCGACTCGTCCTCGTGCCCGCAGGTCGACTCGATGACTTTTCCCTCATCCACTTTATTGAGTCTGAAGGTTCCCGCCTCAAGCGGCTTCCAATCCAGAAGGCGAACCAGCCAGCGCGGCGTGATGACTCCAAACTGGGGAGCAGTCTTGGTGACGTTGGCTAATTGAAATGCGGATTCCTCACTCAATGAAACGCGGCTAGCTTCCTCAGGCACTGGTTGCCTCCTTTAATGTTGAGAACCTACTGCTGGCAGCGGGTGTAGTTGAATGCGGCAAAGGATGATCTTAACGCGAGGTGGGCCGTGGAAAATGGGGCAGAAACTATTGCGTTGAGCCGCATACGTTGGCCCCGCATGAATGTTGGAGCGCCGGGCGGGAATTGAACCCGCGAATACAGGTTTTGCAGACCTGCGCGTTTGCCACTTCGCCACCGGCGCTCGTTCAACGGGATCAGACAGCAAAGATCCCGTTCAATACTTCCGAACGCTCTTGTCCACGCGATCCGACCATGCATGAATCCCGCCAGTCAGATTCCAAACATGAGCGAATCCTGCTTTATGCAGAACCTGGGCCGCTTTAGCCCCCCGTGGTCCCATCTTGCAGATGGTGACAATGTTCCGATTCACATCCAGTTCGTTGACCCGTTTTGCCAACTCGGCCAGCGGAATCAACTGGCCGCCAATGTTCGAAATCTCATATTCGAATTCGTCACGCACGTCGAGCAGAAAGAGATTCTCTCCGGCATCGAGCCGCTTTTTAAGTTCTTCCACTCGAATTTCAGGAACGCCCATCGTTCTCTCCTATCACTGGGGCCATTTCGGCCTTCATTGCCACAATCGCCCACATTTCAACCCAAAATAGAAAACCCACCTGCCAGTTCGATTTCTGGCGGTGGGTCAAAATGAGGTGACGGCTTGTAACTTACTCTATCCCAGCCATTTCCTCACGCCAGAAGACATGCGTGCGCAACACATCGCTGCACAACAACAAGCTTCGGCTTTCATGGCGGTAAGAGTATTCACTCGATTAATGTAGCACCAACCCTCGTCGATGGCAAGAATTCGCACGTGAATTCTTCTCACACGGCTCGATGCTGACACAAAGGCTGCAGGCAATCGGCTTCTCACTTGACGGGATTCAGCACCACATATCCACCCGAGTGGCAAATATAGATTCTGTGGAAGATTGCCGCAGGCAGCAGGCCCGCTGCATCGAAGGCGACCGCGCGGCGGGACTGAACCACATCCTGGCCGGGGATCATCGTGGCGCCAATTTTCAGGGTGACGTTGGAATGGACGATAACTCCGTTCGCACCGTTGCTGGTGGCCATGGAGCTGCCCCAGGGCTGGGACGGATGAGAATCGTGACTGACGGGGAACAACTCCGGCGTCCTGGCACCGGTGTCCAACTGGAGCTGGACCTTGTTCCCGCTCACTTGCATAAACTCTACGTCGATCAGGAGACGGTTGGTTGTCGGAGCGCCTTGATATTGGCCGGTTGCTTCAAATCGACATCGCTCCCCTGCCGGAGGGGGCTCGCCGAACCGAATGACGCGTTCTTTGTAGTCGATGAGCAGGTCGAATCTGGAAAGGAAATCCTCGCCGAGAACACCACGAATCCCGGGGGCCAGCATTTTTTGCCGGGTCAGCTTGTCGACGATTGCGCCAAGGCCGGAGACGGAAGCCTGGCCGAGCCGTATATCCTGCAATCGGACCAGCTTGTCCTGCCGATAATGCAAAACGGTGGTCACGTTGACTTCGCCGACAGCGGGGAGCTGCAACTGACTTGCCAGTTCCGGGTCAATGACGGTGCGGGTGGTGCCTGTATCCACCAGGAAGCTGAACGGACCGGCACCGTTTACCCTGGCTTCGACAACCATCAGGTAGCCGTCGTGCAGCTTGAACCTTATTGTCTCTTTAGTCTGTTGAGCTTGCGCGACAAGCGCTGCGGGAAGAGCAACTACCAGCATTAGGACCAGATACTGCACGCTGATTCGACATCGGCCCGCAACGGTACATCGATCCAGGCGACAACATCGTTCAGGCAGGAGGCGAGCCGTCAGCTTCATAACCATCTCATCGGCTGTGCGCCCATTTGCTTCGAGCGCTCACTTTCCATGAAATGTATTCCGTATCAGGGGACATTGTCCACTGAAAGAAATTCTGCGGTTTAGCTGCCCGGTAATCTGTGCCTCAGGTCACTCCGTTTCTGCGTTTTAGGACGCATTAACACCGGCTCTCTGGCCCGACTGGATGCTAAAAAGCCCTCCGGCACTTGGAAATGCTGGAGGGCCTGGTTAGCGCGGGAAGACCGGAATCTTTCAGCACCAATTCACCTGAACGATCCCACTGACGTGCAGGATCGGGAATGACAGCAAAGCTATTGATCGCTGGGTTTGGCTATATCCTTCACGGCGTCGAGAAACGACTTGCCGTCTTTGCTGCGGTGGATTCGTCCATTGAACACATCGTCCCATGTGATGTAGGGATAGAGACTGTGCGCTTTGGCCTGCTCTTCGAACTCAGCCTTGAGCGCAGTCAACTTCTCTGGATACTTCTGAGCCAGATCAACTCGCTCTGTGTAGTCCTCATTCAGGTTGTAGAGCTCCCAGGCGTTTTCATCAAAGGGCTTGTGGCTTTGGGCGTTTCCCGTGATGAAGCTGCTTGGGTAGGCCAATTCTGCTTTCCACCCGTCTTTGTAGATCGATCTGGAACCAAAGATGTAGTAGTACTGCTCTGTGTGATGGGTTGGGGCATTGGCGTCATTGATCGAGTACGCCAAGGACGTTCCCTCGATGGGCTGCTGCTTGATTCCGCGGATTTCTTCGGGAGCCTTGATGCCCACAAGATCAAGCGTCGTCGGCAGAATGTCGATGACGTGACTGTACTGAGTACGAATTCCACCTTTGTCCTTGATGCCTTTGGGCCAATAAACAATGAGCGGATTGTGGGTACCCCCTTCGCTGTTCGCATCCTGCTTCCAGTATTTGAAGGGAGTGTTGGCGGCCTGTGCCCATCCGAGCGGGTAGTTTCCATTGGTGGCAGCCGGTGTGCCGATCTCACCAATCTTGTTTAGGTTGTAGTCGATATTTTCCTTCTCTGATTTCGGGCTGGCCAATAGTCCCTGGTCGACTGTTCCGTTCAGCGTGCCTTCTTTACTTGCGCCATTGTCGCCAATGGAGATGAAAATCAGCGTGTTGTCGAGCTGACCGATCTCTTTCAAGTGATTGACCAGGCGGCCGATTTCAAAATCTGTGTAGGTGAGATAGCCGGCATAGACTTCGAAAAAGCGCGCATAAAGCTTTTTCTCGTCCGGCGTCAGCGAATCCCACGCCTTGATATCCGGGTTGCGATCAGGCAGCTTCGCATCGGCGGGGATGACTCCGAGTTTCTTCTGACGTTCAAAAACCTCCTCGCGATAAGCGTCCCAACCTTTGTCGAATTTTCCCTTGTACTGATCGCTCCAATACTGGTCTACCTGGTGCGGAGCGTGCGTGGCGCCGGGCGCGTAATAGAGGAAGAAGGGCTTGTTGGGAGCTGCCTTCTTCTGGCGATCGATATAGGTGATCGCCTTGTCGGTGATCTGATCGTTCAAGTGGCGACCGTCGGGACGCACGTGAACCTGATCTTCAACCAGGTCCGGATGGTATTGGTCGGTTTGCGAACCGAGGAATCCGAAGAAGTGGTCGAAGCCCTTGCCGGTGGGCCAATGATCGAACGGGCCGGCGTCGGTCGCTTCTTCGTCTGGGGTTACACCGTACTTGCCAACCGCGAACGTGTTGTAGCCGTTGTCGCGGAGAATCTCGGCGATGGTGCCGGCCGTGGGAGGCACGCGGCCGTCCCAGCCCGGGAATCCAGCAGACATAACCGTGTGCGAAAATCCCGATTCGTGCACGGACGCGCTGTTGCGGCCAGTTAGCAAAGCTGCGCGAGTCGGGGCGCAAATGGCGCACGTGTGGAAGTTGGTATAGCGCAGACCATTATTCGCCAGATTGTCGAACGTGGGAGTCTGGATGAGGCCGCCGAATGTTCCCGCGGCGCCAAAACCCACGTCGTCAATCAGGATCCACACTACGTTGGGGGCGCCAGCGGGCGCTTTCGCAGGCTCCGGCCACCATTCCTTCGACTCAGCGAGCGTTCTGCCAACGACCCCCTGATAGGTCTGTGCCTCCTGCGCATGCAGTGAAAGTCTCGCTCCCACCGCAAGAATTAACGCGGATGTCAACGTCTTCAGTACGTTCTTCTGTCTCATGGAACTCCTGTTGGTTAAAGTCACTCAGCGGTGACTTGGATAAAGAATGTTAAGCGAAAGCACGGCGCCTACTTGCTGTTGTTGTTGTTGACCAACAGGCCCGGCGGAGTGAACCCCTTGGGCAGGTAGGTGTGGTGAAAGCGTTGGGCATACACATCGTCGAAGGTGATGTAGGGATAGAGATGGTGCGACTGAGCCTGCTGTTCGAACTCGGCCTTCAACTGCGCCAGCTTCTCCGGATACTTCTTCGCAAGATCGATGCGTTCGGTGGGATCGTCGTTGAGGTTGTAGAGTTCCCACGCATTTTCGTCAAACGGCGGATTCGTGGTCACGTGCTGGGTTTCGACTTGGTTGGGAAAGGGCAGTTCCGCTTTCCACCCGTTGTCATAAATCGAGCGCGAACCAAAGATGTAGTAGTACTGCACCGTGTGATGCCAGGGAGCATTGGCATCGTTGAGTGAATCGGCAAAGGAGATTCCCTCGATGGGCTGCTGCTTGATTCCGCGGACTTCGTCGGGAGCTTTGATACCAATCAAATCGAGAGTGGTTGGAAGAAGGTCAATGACGTGGCTGTACTGGGTGCGAATGCCGCCCTTGTCCTTGATGCCCTTTTGCCAGTAGACGATGAGAGGATTGTGCGTGCCGCCTTCGCTGTTGGCATCTGATTTCCAGTACTTAAACGGAGTGTCGGCCGCCTGCGCCCATCCCAGAGGATAGTTGCCCGCATGGGCATCCGGCGTACCGATCTTGTCGATCCTCGCCAGGTTATAGGCGACGTTGTCTTCCTCGGTCGACGGCTTGCGGAGAGTGGAACGGTCGATACTGCCTTCGAGCGATCCTTCTTTGCTTGCGCCGTTATCACCGATGGAGATGAAGATCAGTGTGTTGTCGAGTTGCCCGATCTGCTTCAGGTGATTGATCAGGCGACCAACTTCAAAGTCCGTGTAGGTCAAGTAGCCCGCATAGACTTCGAAAAAACGCGCATAGAGCTTCTGCTCGTCCGGTGTCAGCGAATCCCAGGCCTTGATGTTCGGGTTGCGGTCGGGAAGTACAGCGTTGGCAGGAATCACGCCAAGTTTCTTTTGGCGCTCAAAGACCTCTTCGCGAAACACATCCCAGCCCTTGTCGAACTTGCCCTTGTATTGATCGCTCCAGTATCGGTCGACCATATGCGGCGCGTGGGTGGCGCCAGGTGCGTAATAGAGGAAGAACGGCTTATCCGGCGCGGCCTTCTTCTGACGGTCGATATAGAAGATCGCCTTGTCAGTGATCTGGTCGCTCAAGTGGCGGCCGTCGGGCGTTACGTGTGCCTGATCCTCCACCAGGTCGGGCTTGTATTGGTCTGTGGCCGATCCCAAAAATCCGAAGAAGTGATCGAAGCCCTTGCCGGTCGGCCAATGATCGAACGGGCCGGCGTCTGTCGCCTCTTCATCCGGCGTGATGCCGTACTTGCCGACTGCGAAAGTGTTGTAGCCGTTGTCGCGGAGGATTTCTGCGATGGTGCCGGCCGTTGCCGGCACGCGGCCATCCCAGCCGGGGAAGCCGGCTGACATGGAAACATGCGAGAAGCCGGACTCATGCACAGACGCGCTGTTACGGCCGGTGAGCAGCGCAGAGCGTGTCGGGGCGCAGATGGCGCAGGTGTGGAAGTTCGTGTAGCGCAGGCCATTGCTGGCCAGGTTGTCGAACGTGGGAGTCTGGATAAGGCCGCCAAATGTTCCGGCAGCGCCGTAGCCTACGTCGTCAATCAGGATCCACACCACGTTTGGCGCGCCGGAGGGCGCCTTCACAGGTTCGGGCCACCATTCTTTCGACTCGGCGAGAGTTCTGCCAACGATTCCCTGGTACGGCTGTGCCGTTTGCGCATGCAGAGGGAGACTCGCACTCGCCGCAAGTATTAAGGTCGA
>Ga0182012_10003176_pt1 | contig 17564 bp, 17 predicted proteins | sample 612S2SmetaG_FD_120486 | JGI IMG/M metagenome (GOLD analysis project Ga0182012, IMG submission 120486) | Permafrost microbial communities from Stordalen Mire, Sweden - 612S2S metaG | ecosystem: Environmental > Terrestrial > Soil > Wetlands > Permafrost | place: Sweden: Stordalen | collected...
CAATCGAGATTGAAGGAACGCCCGCTCACCCCATCGCGTGCGGATCGGGCGCCGTCTTCAGGCTCTTGTGGTGGCGCACGTCCGCGCCCTGCACCCAGAAGATCACGTCCTCCGCGATGTTGGTCGCGTGATCCGCAACCCGTTCAAGGCTGCGGGAAATCATCAGCGCGTTCAGAGCCTGCGGAGCCAGATGGCTCTCCTGTTCCATCACCCTGGTCAAAGCCTTGTAGGCGGCACGATTCATGGCATCCACAGCGTCGTCCATGGTGAGCACGGTTCGCGCCATCACGGGGTCCGCCTCAATGAACGCCTGCAGGCTCTTGCGCACCATGTCCGCGGCCAGCGACGCCATGCGCGGGATATCCACCGGCAGATCGGCAATGGCCATCTGCTCCATGTTTCTCACGCGGTCGCTGATGCTCTTGGCCGCGTCGCCCACCCGTTCCAGGTCCGCATTGATCTTGATCACGCTCAGAATGAAGCGCAGATCGATGGCCATGGGCTGTTCCATCGCCAACAGGTCAAGGGCCGCCTGGTCGATGTCGCGCTCCAGGCGGTTGATGGCGATTTCGCTCCGGCTGACGAGGTCGCAGATGGACAGGTCGCGCACGCGATACGCCTCGATGGCGCGCTGGATGGACTGCTCGGCCAGTCCAGCCATCACCAGCAGGTTCTCTTTCAATTCGTCCAGACTTTGTTGAAATTTTAAGCGCGTCATCCAAACCTGCCCGTGATGTAATCCTCTGTGCGTTTGTCGCTGGGATTGGTAAATATCTTATGCGTTGAATCGAACTCGACCATCCGGCCGTTTAGAAAGAAGCCGGTCTTCTCCGCCACGCGTGCTGCCTGCTGCATGTTGTGGGTCACAATCACGATTGTGTATTGCGACTTCAATTGGAAGATCAGGTCCTCGATTTTAGAAGTAGACACAGGGTCCAGCGCGGAAGCGGGCTCGTCCATCAGGAGCACTTCGGGGTCCACCGCCAGCGCGCGCGCAATGCACAACCTCTGCTGCTGGCCGCCCGACAAGCTTGCTCCCGACTTCTTCTTGAGGTCGTCTTTCACTTCGTCCCAAAGCGCCGAATCTTTCAGTGACCGCTCCACAATCTCATCGAGCACACGGCGGTTGCTATATCCGTTCAGCTTCAGGCCTGCCGCCACATTGTCGTAGATCGACATAGTCGGAAACGGATTCGGCCGCTGAAACACCATCCCCACGCGCCGCCTGATCTCCACCGGCTTGGCATCGTTGTAGATGTCCAGGTCGCCGATGCGTACCGTTCCCGTTACGCGCGCAATCGGGTTCGTCTCGTGCATCCGGTTGAGGCAACGCACAAATGTGCTCTTGCCGCAGCCCGAAGGTCCAATCAAAGCCGTCGCATGGTTGGCCGGGATATTCAGATTGATATCCTGCAGCGTGTGATTGGCCGCGTACCACGCATTCAGGTTCACTACCTCGATGCCAACGCCCACTTAGCTTGCTCCCTTCAAAGTGCCGCGGCTGGTCACAAACCGTACCAGCGATACCGCGGCCACAATCAAAACGACCAATACCAGGGCCGCCGCCCACGCTTGCCGGTGCTGGTCGTCGTAGGGCGAGATTGCATATCTATAGATCTCAAGCGGCAGCGCGGAGATAGGCTGGTTAAGAGCGACGCTCCAGTTGGAATTGCCGAATGCCGTAAAAATGAGCGGGGCAGTCTCGCCCGCCACCCGCGCAAACGCCAGCATGCACCCGGTGATGATCCCGGGAGAAGCGGTTCTCACAGTAATGGACAAAACCGACCGCCAATTGGGAACCCCAAGCGCCAGGGCAGCCTCTCTCACCGCATGTGGGACCATCAGCAACATTTCTTCGGTGGTCCGCGTCACAGTTGGGATCATCATTATCCCCAACGCCACGCCGCCGGACAAGGCGGAAAACGGCATGCGCGGTGTAACGATCAGCGCATAGACCGCGATACCCATCACGATCGAGGGCACTCCGTTGAGCACATCGGCAGTAAAGCGCACGGCATTTGCCAGTTTGGTTCCGCGGCCGAATTCGGCCAGAAATATGCCGCCGGAGATTCCGATCGGAACACCGATCAGGCTTGCCAATCCCAGCAGGACCCCGGACCCGACAATGGCGTTGGCCATTCCGCCGCCCAGCTCGCCCTCCGGCTTGGGTATCTGCGTAAAGAAGGATATATTCAACGAACTCGCGCCCTTGTAGATCAGATAGGCGAAGATGGCCACAAGCGGCACGACTACCAACACCGTAGACAGCACGGCCAGGGACGTAGCCAATCCATCGACCCCTGTCCGCATCCGCGCCCGCCATTTATTTCCTGTACGCAGCTTATCTACCCCCGTCAATTCCCTGACAACTAATAACTAATAACCAATAACTGTTTTATCAATGCACCTGTGCCGGAGCTCCCCGCGTAACTGCCCACACCAGCAACCGTGCCAACGCGTTCACGATGATCGTCACAATGAACAGCGCAAGTCCAATCTCGGTAAGGGCGCTGAGATGCAGGTCATTCGCCGCTTCAGCGTATTCATTGGCAATTACCGAAGCCATCGAAGCTCCACTGGCCAGCAGCGAGCGCTGAATTTGCGGCGTATTCCCAATCACCATGGTCACGGCCATGGTTTCCCCCAGTGCCCGCCCCAATCCGAGAATGATCGCGCCAACAATGCCAATGCGGGCGTTGCGGAGAACACCCACCCGGATCATCTCCCAGCGTGTCGCTCCCAATGCCAGCACAGCCTCACGCTGAGATCCTGGAACAGCGTTCATCACCTCGCGGGTCAGCGAAGAGATGATGGGCAGAATCATGATGGCGAGAATCACCCCCGCGGCAAGAAATCCCAGTCCGGTCGGATTGTCGTCATTGAAGAAGCCCGTCCAGCCGAGCAGCTTGACTAGCGTTGGATTCACATAGTCCCGGAGCAGCGGCACCAGCACGAACATTGCCCACAATCCATAAATCACGCTTGGAATCGCGGCCAGCAGTTCGGTAACGAAGGCCAAGGGTCCTCGCAGCCAACGCGGACACATCTCGGTAAGGAAGACTGCCAGGCCAATGGCCAGCGGAACCGCCAGCAGGAGCGACAGGAAGGAAGAAACCAGGGTGCCAAACACAAACGGCAACGCGCTGAAATGTCCGTTGACCGGGTCCCAATACATGGGGAGTTTGGTATCTGGATTGACGAATTCGGAAAAGAAGAAACGGAAACCAAACCTGGCCCAGGTGAGGTGAGAACTCCGCACAAGCTCGGTGGCAATCAGCACCACGATGCCGAAGATCGTCAAAGCGCAGAAGACCATCAGCCATCGAAAGCCCCGGTCCGCGATCGCCGAATTGCCGCGCGACAACAGGAACCCGCGGATGGCAGAGACCTCCGCTACGGGCGGTTGCACAGGAGGCCGGCCTTCACCAGGACTCGGTTGGTTCTCGATTGCAGAATCGGAGATGCGAATCTCTGGCACTTGAACGCTCACCTAAAACAGGCTACCGGGCCTAGATGAATAGAAGGTTACAACACTGCTAAATCAAGCGCATACGAGCGGGAAATCGTACATTTTTCTCCGCTTGCCGAACCTGGAACGGCAACGGGCTGTCGGTGATTTCGATTGCAAATGGGGCTCTGGTCCCGCTCGGTCCGCCAGGACAGTTACAATTCAAGCGACTCAGACCGGAAAAGGATGTCCTGAATGACACACACAAGTTTGCGGGCCAGCTTGCGTTTCAGGTTACGCAGAGCCGCGATGACCGCCCCTGCAATGACTATATTGGCTGCCCTGCTATTGTCCGCAATGTCAGCCTGCGCGCAGGTTGTCTCAGGGCCCACAAAAGGGGCGGGTTCCATCGTCGCGGGCAGCAAGACGACCCTCTTCGGCGGCCAGTACGATTCGCGGTCTCCAGGGGCTGAACCTGCTGCCATCAAGCCGGAGTGGGCGGGATTAGTCGGCGAATATGGGCCGGAGATGGCCCGGTTCTACGTCCTTGAAGACAGGGGAGAGCTCAAGACCCTGGCTGGATGGTTTGATCTTGAAACCCTGCACCCGAAATCGGCGGATGTTTTTCAGCTTCCGGCCAGCGGGCCACATGGTGCTGAGACAGTCGCGTTTCAGCGCGACGCAACGAATGCGGTGACCGGCGTGCAGGTCGGCGGCGTTGTTTATCAGCGACGGCCGTTCGATGCTCCCGGCCAATTCTTCAAGATAACGCCGCTCAAGCCGGTGGCCGATCTGCGCAAGGAGGCACTGGCCGCGAAGCCTCCCGTCGAGACAGGCGATTTCCGCAAGCCCGACCTGGTCCAGTTGGACAAGCTTGACCCTACGATCAAGCTGGACATTCGCTACGCCACCGGCCACAATTTCCTCGGCTCGCCCCTCTACATGCAACCGCGCGCGTATATGCAACATCCAGCGGCGGAGGCCGTGGTACGCGCATCGCAGCATCTCCACACTCTGGGCTATGGCCTCTTGATTCACGATTCCTATCGGCCCTGGTATGTGACAAAGATGTTCTGGGAAGGCACGCCTCCGGACAAGAGAATATTTGTCGCCGATCCCGCGAAAGGGTCGAAGCACAATCGCGGCTGCGCGGTCGATCTCACCCTTTATAGCCTGAAGACGGGTGAGCCGATCCGGATGACTGGCGGTTACGATGAGATGTCGGAGCGGTCTTATCCTTTTTATCCCGGCGGCACTTCAAGCGAACGCTGGCATCGCGACCTGTTGCGCCATGCGATGGAGACAGAGGGTTTCACCGTCAATGAATCCGAGTGGTGGCACTTCGATTACAGAGAGTGGAAGCAGTACCCGATCTTGAACCTGACCTTCGAACGGTTGGAAACCGAAAAACAATAAAAGGAGAACATCGAGCGGAAGCAACTGAAAACTGTTCCCTGGTTTCGATCACTTCGCCGGCGTTATATCCGTGATCGGCAGATCGATGTGGCCCAGCAGAATCTCGAAGCGCCGCTGTTCTTCTTTCTTGTAGGTTTCCTGATCGGGCCATAACTCCTTGATGAAGGCTTCTTCGTCAGGATTGGCTGTCGTCGCCACAGTCGAGTTCTTGTAGCGGATGGTCACGCGATAGTCCCAGCGCAATTCTTCCGACGTGTGATACGCGGGCGTCTCAATCTTCACGGAAAGAATCCTGCCCGTCGACTGGATCTTCTTGAGAAGCGGAAAATGGTTCTTGAGGAAGAGTTGCAGAAACTCCGCCTGGTGGCCCCACTGGCACTTGTAGTAGTACTCGACGGTGTATGGTTGATCGGCGCCGCCTTGCGGGGGCGCACCCTGGGCCCTGGCAGGAGCAACAAGCGAAGTGGCGAAGACAAGGGCAAAAACAGCGAGCAGGATTCGGCGCATAAAGCCTCCATTGGGTATTTGCAAGCGAAGGTGCGATTACTCGCAATTGTACCTTGGGGATTTCCTGCTTACTGCGTCGGCGCCGGCGATCGAGCCCGGATTCCTTCGCCGATTGGCCCTTTGTGATCGAGTCTCGCGTTGAGCCACTCTGTCATTTGGCGCTCCCAATCGGGCACGCCGGGCAGCTTGTTCCATCCGCCGGTGCCGTGCTTGCCGCCGGGGATGCGGACGATGTCGCAACGCACGCCTACGGCCTCGAGCGCGGTCTGCAGATTTGTAGCCTCGGAGTACGGAATGTACTCATCCATGTCGCCGAGTATCTCCAGAAAGGGTGGGTCGTCTTTGGACACGTATGTAATTGGCGATGCTTCGCGGATGGCGGCCTTCTCGCCTTTTTGAGCAATCAGCGGATCGAGCAGCCTATGTACATCCGCATTCAGGGGAACAAATTCGAAGCTACTCTGCGCGTAAAGACTCACGACCGCTTGTGCCCTGGCACTCACTCGATCAACTGGGTCGGCAGCGTTGGGATCGCCGGCAGCGTTCAGCAGTCCCACCATGTTGCTGAGGAAGCCACCCGCGGAACCGCCCACCAGCGCGATCTTATTTGGGTCCGCGTCCCACTCTTTCGCGTGAAGGCGGATATAGCGCACCGCCCGTTGCACATCGAGCACCATGTAGGGATAAGGATATTTCGGAGCCAGCCGGTAGTTGACCGAGAACACCGCGTAGCCGGCTGGAGCGAGGAAGTCCGCTGCATACGCCTCGCTGCCGCTCTTCGCGTCACCGCCATGGTAGCCGCCGCCGTGAATGACGATGACAATGGGGTGCATGCCTTTGCCTTTGGGCGCGTAGTAGTCCATGGTCAGCGGCTGTCCATCGGCAGTGCCATAGATCAGGGCGTCCTTTGTGGGAGTGCGCGTCTCGGACGCTAGCGCCGCAATGGAAAGGGTGCAAAGAAAAAGGGGACTGATCAGGGCCAGTTTCAGAAGGCTGCTCGGCATGGATGAAGCTCCAAGTATTCCATCATACTTCGCTTTCGCGTGAAGCTGTTTCGTTCAACTTCCTTCTCATCGCTACGGTCGCCCCTTATGAACAAGGCTGGTTGAGGGCTGAGGTTTCCCGCCCTTGCGACAGGAAAAAGTCGCAAGAACGGGGCACGGGGCTATCGTGGCGAATCGTGCATGGGGTTCATTGCAAACGTAACTCGCTGAGAGCGAGTTGGGCTTCTCAGAATGACCGAGTTGTTATGGTACGGGCTGTAAAGGAACAACAACTGCATCTTTTCTGTTGCCGGAAGAATCCTATGCAGCACAGGAGAGTTTTCCCCCAATGTCTCAGCAAATTGCATTCATTACCGGCGGAAACCGCGGACTCGGGTTTCAAACAGCGCTCCAACTTAAGGATGCCGGCATCAAGGTTGTTATCGGCTCACGCGATCTTGCACAGGGCGAACAGGCTGTTGAGAAGTTACGCGCAGCAGGCGTGGACGCAGACGTGCTCCAATTCGACATCACCAAAGCGGCCGATGCGCAGGCCGCATACGACTACTTCGATTCGCACTATGGGCGGCTCGACATCCTGGTGAACAACGCGGGAATCGCAGGCGGCACGTTTCCAGGCACAGGTCCTGAACATTCGGCCGCGCAGGTTCCAGCCGATCTGCTGCGTAAAGTTTTCGAAACCAATTTCTTCGCGCAGGTGGCATTGACAAACGCGTTGCTGCCGCTCATCCGCAAGAGCACGGAGGGGCGCATCGTGAACTTATCCAGCATTCTTGGCTCGCTCACTTTGCAGGCTACTCCAGGGTCTCCAATCTACGACGCAAAGTCATTTGCATACGATGCATCGAAGACTGCACTGAACGCCTACACCATTCACTTGGCGTATGAACTGCGCGACACAAACATCAAGGTGAACTCAGCGCATCCCGGCTGGGTGAAAACGGACATGGGCGGGCAGCACGCGCCAATGGAATTGAGTGAGGGAGGCAAGACCAGCGCGGCGCTTGCCACACTGCCAGGCGACGGACCAACCGGAGGGTTCTTCCACCTGGGTAAGCCGCTGCCCTGGTAATGCAAACCAACAAGGACGAATGAATCGCCTGTCGCAAAGAGCTTCCACGGGTCCGATCGCTGGCCTGTATCCGTGGAAGCTCTCGGCCTCTTTGGGGGAGGACGGCCGCAACCTCTCAAGAGTAGCCACAAGGCTGCGGTTTATGAATGACCCTCATGTACAAGGGTTGGCGGTGAATCGTCTGACCATAGCTTGAGCGCCGGTCAGAGTTATGAAGCCAATAACACTGTTCTAACATCCGGCATAACTTGCGAGGGCTGTCTTGCTCGGAATGGTGAGCGTGGAGCCCTTGAAGTCGACCAGGCGCCGTGTCTTGAAGGCGCTCAGGGTGCGGGTCACTGTTTCACGCGAAGTGCCGATGAACTCGCCGATCTCCTCATGCGTGAGCGAGAAACGGAAGCGCGTACCTACCTCGGTTGACTGGCCGCTCTGGCTGAAATCGAGCAGCAGCCGGGCCAGTTTTTCAGGCGCCGATGAAGAAAGAGCCACGGTGCGCAACTGGGCGCAGGCCATGCCGATCTGCCGTCCAAGTTCCTCGGTGACAATCTTGTACGCCTCCGGATGGCGGGCCATGAAGCCGAGAAAGTCGCGCCGCGAGACCTTTGCAACCTTGCATGGATAAAGGGTCTCGGCGGTCATCTCCGATGCCTGGCCGGAGAGAGCGGAATCGAGGCCGAGAATTTCGCCTCTCTTCGCGATGCGCAGAATCAGGCGGCGGCCATCGCTCGAGTTGATGGAGAGTTTAACCTCGCCCTCAAGCACCACGAAAACTCCCTGTGCCGGATCTTTTTCAGAAAACAGCATCATGTTAGCGGGATAGGATGTGGGGTGTTCGATCGACATAAGGTCCTGGACAGCTTCAGGAGACATCTTGTTGAAGAACTCGCTACCGGCCTGATTTGGAAGGCCACAACCGCGCACTGTGTCAGTCATTGTCTGCATTTTCCTGCTCCTCGTCTGAACGATCGTGGGGGCTAGCCGCTATCTTCTCGGCAAGGTATTGGGTCCACGGAGTGGTGGCGACAATTTTGGGTCGAGCCTGGGAATAAATGTCTCTCAGTACCCGTATGCCGTCATCATCCGCATAAATCACATTGGATAAGTCGAGTGAAAGTTCTGCCAGGGCCAGAAGCGGGGCCTTCTCCACCCAAACGCGGCTCAGTTCAGCCGCCCAAGGCCCCGCGACCCGCCCTTCCAGCGTTAGTACCGTCGCGTTATCGGTTTCTTGAAACGTGACTCGCAACGTAAGCTGGCTCGTCCTGCGCCATGCACTCCATAAAGCACGGCGCATGCCAAACTTTGCTCGCTTGCAAGTGCTCGCCGGAATCGATTGATACACAAGGAATTATCGTGAGTTAGATTCGATGGGAGACGAAGTGACGAAGGCTAGAATAACGAAGTGACGATGACGAAATGCCGTCACCGGGACTTCATGTAGTCACTTCGCTCGATGCCGAGCTTCTTCATTTTGGAATTCAGTGTGGTACGTTTCAAGCCCAGGCGGGCAGCAGCGCCGTCGGAGCCGCCGATCTGGCCATCGGTTTCGCGCAGCACCCGAAGAATGTGCTCGCGTTCAGCCGCGTGCAGAGTTGGGCTCTGCGCCGCGTCGTTCTCGAAGGCTTCCTTGACCTCGGTTTCCAACTCGGCCAGCGGCACATAGAGCACCGGTCCCCTGGTCAGAATCACTGCGCGCTCAAGAAAATTCTCCAGCTCGCGTATGTTTCCCGGCCACGGCCAGTGAATCAGCGCCTTCATGGTCTCGTCCGGAATGGTCGCGATGGTCTTGCCCATGCGGCGGCTGTGCGTGTCCACGAAATGGCGGACCAGCACGGGAATATCGCTCAGGCGCTCGCGGAGCGGCGGAGAGAAGATGGGAAAGACCTTCAGGCGATAAAACAGGTCACTGCGGAACTGCTTCGCTGCAACCATTTGCGCCAGGTCGCGGTTGGTTGCGGCAATCAGGCGAACATTCACCGGAATGGGCCTCGTTCCGCCGAGACGCTCAATCTCGCGCTCCTGCAATGCGCGCAGCAGCTTGGGTTGGAGATCCAGCGGCATCTCTCCCACTTCATCCAGAAAGAGCGTGCCCTCATGCGCCAGTTCCAGCCGGCCCATTTTGCGGGCAATTGCGCCGGTAAATGCGCCCTTCTCGTGGCCGAACAGTTCGCTCTCCAGCAAGCCGGCTGGAATCGCCGCGCAGTTGAGCTTGATGAACGTCCGTTCGCTGCGCGGGCTGAGCCGGTGAATCGCGCGCGCCAACAGTTCCTTGCCGGTTCCCGTCTCGCCCTGGATCAGCACCGTCGCTGTGGTGGGGGCTACCGTCTCAATCTGCTTCAATACATGGCGCAACCCGGCACTTTCACCCACGATGTCTTCAAAGTTGTGCTCCAGGTTGATCTCCTGCTCGAGGTATTTCTTCTCCTGGCGAAACTGGTCGCGTAGTTCAGCCATTCTTTGAAAGGCCATTGTGTTGTCGACGGCCATGGCGACCTGGGACGCAATCTTAACCAGAATGTTCGCGTCGTCCTGACTGATGCCGTTCTCAATCCGGCTCAACACCCCCAATGTTCCAATGGTCTTGGCGCGATGGATGAGCGGAACCCAACAGCCGGACTGCATGCCAAGCCGGTTCAGGCTTTTGATGGTCTCCGGGGCATCGATGACCTCCTCTAAGCTCCGCAATAATACGGGTTCACCGGTACGAAAAACGCGGCCGGACACCGTGCCTTCGATCGGGACCTGTCCGTCGCTGGAAACAGTGTCAGCGTCCTCGGTTCCCAGAATTTGCACCGCCAACTTGCCGGTCGCCGGGTCATGCAGGGCCAGCGCGGCCCAGTCATGGGAAACCACCTCATGGATGCTTGCCGAGATGGCCGTCAAGAGCTTTCCGATGTCCATATTCGCCAGCAGCGCGTTGCTCAACTGCAGCATCAGCGCTTCTTCGGCGCGCTTGCGGTCGGTAAAGTCGCGCGTCACCTTGGCGTAACCGGTAATTGCGCCGCAGTCGTCGCGGATGGCTGAGAGAATCACGTCGGCCCAGAATCGCGAACCGTCTTTGCGCACGCGCCAGCCCTCTTCCTCCACGCGGCCTCGTTCGGCAGCCAGGCGAAGCAGCTCAGCAGGCCGCCCGCGCATCAGGTCTTGTTCGATAAAAAAGTGCGAGAAATGGAGCCCTAGAATTTCATCTGCGGAGTAGCCCTTGATCCGCTCCGCCCCTGGATTCCACGTCATTACGCAGCCATCGCGATCGAGCGAGTAAATTGCGTAGTCCTTGATGCTTTCAACGATGGAGCGAAGCTGCTGGTCGGTGTGCCGCAGCGCCTCCTGGGCCAGACGCTGCTCCGTGGTGTCGCGCACAAAGCTCAACACGATGGGGCCGCTGGGGGTCTGGAGCGGCTTCAGCATGATATCCACAGGAAACTCGGTACCGTCCTTGCGGAGCGCAAAGAGGTTCATCGCGCCACCCATCTGGCGGGCACGGGGATGCGCGTTGTAGTTCTCCCGGTGGCTGGGATGCCTTCCGCGAAACCGCTGGGGCACCAGGTTCTCAATGGGTTGGCCGAAAAGTTCGGCCTGAGTGTGACCAAAAAGCTCCGCCGCGCGCGGGTTCGCGCCACGAATCACCCCCTGGGCATCCGTGACAAAGATTGCGTCTGGAGAGACATCGAAAAGGTTCTCCAGGGCGGATTGAGCGAACTCGGGCCGTCCGTGCTCAGCCGCAGCCGCAACATCTGGTTCCGAAGAATCAGAAGGGCGCATTGAAGGCTCCATAGCTAGTGCGAGTGAAACTCGCAGGGGAAAGGCGGGGAAGCTTCAACAGATCCATGCCCCATTCAGGGGTCACACTTAGGCGAATATACGCTGTTCGCCTGGAAACCGGCAACCACCGAACGATTGAGACAAGGAGCGGTCTGTAACATGAACCGCACTTGCGAAGCCCCTGAGGGAAGGCTCCCAGGAGCTTGAACTCCCGCAGTGGCTAAAGCCGAAACCTGTTTCGTTATCTGATGTGCGGGATGAATCCCGTACCCTTCAATGTACTTGGTTTTTAGACAGGTCATTAGGGCAGGAAAAGCTCCAAGCCGCAATCTCCTTCCCATGCATCGGCCCTTCTGCAACCGATCTTCTGGCGGTCCTGCGCTGCGCAGAATGCAAAGGCAGAGCCTTGATGTGTTCTGCGTCACAGAAAGGTCCGGCCACGCAGAGCTATTGTTTGCTTTCATCCATGACACCATTTCGAGATGAAGACCAAAACGATAGCACTGTTTGTGTATCACTTTTCCTCGTTCTACCGACTGGTTGCCTATGTCCGACGTGTCCGAACTGCCCCGCATCTTTGTTGTAGATGACGATCGATCAGTGGCAATGACCCTGGTGCGCATCTTGCGCCATGGCGGCTACGATGCCACACCGTTCACCGATTCTCATGAGGCTTTAGTGGCCGCTTGCGCGGACGCGCCCCAACTGCTCCTGGCTGAAGCAAATATGCCGTCACTTTCCGGAATCGATCTGGGGATTGAGGTGCGCAAGCGCTCGCAGGATTGCAAAATACTGCTCACGTCCGGGACGGTCGCTCTTCCCGATTTGCCTGACACCCGCATGGCTGGCGAGCATGAATTCGAGGTTCTCGAAAAGCCACTGCATTTGGCGGAGCTGCTGGGAAAGGTGGGGTCTGAGATTGGAAGGGCCAAGCCACCCCAGCCCGTTCTCCTTTTGACCTTGACGAATTGCTGCGCCTGAACTCCGCTTCGCCGCTTGGTTCCGGCGCCAGTGCTTTTGCTCATCGGCGGGACTGCGGTAGAGCTACTCCCAGGTTGCCGGCCATTCACCCTTGGTTTCTTGAGGCTTGCCGGAGCAGGCGGCTCCCTTCTTGTGAGTGTCTTGCAACAATCCCAGAAAATGCCGGAACTATTGGCGAGAATTCGCGTTAAGGTAGAAGGAGCTTCCCGCACTTTCACCAAGCCCTGACCTTCCCATGGATGCTTGGGTTGAAGCCGATGCGGTGGGCCCGAAAGGAACCGGAGGTATTTCTCATGAATTTCTTGCGCTCTGCGAGGTGGTTTCTGCTGGCACTCGTTGTATTCGGGGTCGCCGCTCAACAGCAGGCTAACGCTCAAATGCCAGTGGGCACAACCAGAACGGGAACCTTTGTCTGGGACGGCGATAGGTGGATACCCGCTGAGGAAGCTCCGCCTCCTCCCGATGCCGATGTTTCCGTTGGTTCCGGGGGAGTGGAGCTGACGGTCAACGATGCGCCGCCGCCGATGCCTGAATATGTGCAGCCGCCGTGCCCTGAACCGAACCTGATTTGGACGCCTGGCTACTGGCACCACGGTTTCCTTGGATACTACTGGGTTCCCGGGGCGTGGGTGCCGGCGCCGTATAACGGTGCGCTCTGGACCCCTGGCTACTGGGGCTTTGCGGGCGGCAGGTATGGCTTCCATGCAGGTTACTGGGGACCGCACGTCGGTTTCTACGGCGGCGTGAACTACGGCGGCGGCTACATGGGTATCGGCTTTGCGGGCGGCTCGTGGAATGGCGGCACCTTCGCCTACAACACCGCGGTCGTCAACGTGAACACCGCTGTGGTGACCAACGTGTACGTCAACAGGACGATCGTCCAGCAGACGACGATTATCAACACCACCAACGTCTCCTATAACGGCGGCCCGAACGGAGTGCAGCACCAGCCCGCGCCAGAGGAGCAGATCGCCGCGCATGAGACGCACACGGCGCCCACGACATTCCAGGCGAAGCATGTGACTGCGGCCGCCGCGGACAAGACCAACTTCGCTTCGAACAACGGCGGGCACCCGACGAACCTTGCCGCAGCCAAGCCGCTGGCCGCGGAAACTCATGCTCCGCCAGCGGGCTTCAAGCCTCCGCCGCCCAAGCCGGTTTCCGAACTGGCCAAGGCGACGGCCCCACCGGAAACCGTAGCGGCCGCCAAGACGGCAACGACCAGGACCGCTACGGTTGCCAAACCTGTGGCTGCGCCGCCAGCCAAGATTGCAGTTACGCCACCGGCAAAGACTGTAACGCCGCCTCCTGCGAAGATTGTGACTGCGCCACCGGAGAAGACACTCACTCCGCCACCTGCAAAGCCTGCAGTAACGATCCCGGAGAGGCCTACACCTCCGCCACCCGCAAAGCCTGCAGTTACGATCCCGGAGAGGCCTACACCTCCGCCACCGGCAAAGCCTGCGGTTATAACTCCGGTCAAACCTACGCCTCCACCGCCAGCCAAACCCGCGGTAACCCCCCCAGCGAAGCCTGTGACTCCGCCACCGGCCAAGCCATCCCCTAAACCCGCGCCTAAGCCCAAGAATCCGCCCAAGCCTGGCGAGGAGCCCAAGTAGTAGAGCAACCAGAAGCAAAGCCACTCGGAGCAGACTTCCGCTCCCGACTCAAGAGGCCCACGGTTAACCGTGGGCCTCTTTGTGCTGGCGGTGCCCGCTTTTGGGATGTGCCCGAGTTGCCGCGGCCTGGAGCGGAGCGAGGGTTCCTGTGTCCTCTTCCTCTCTTTTCTTCCTTTGTGACCGCTGTGCGCCCTGGACCGTTGATGATCTCCAAATGAACAGCTATCAGCTTTCACGGTGGTGTCTCAGAAATTCGTTGCATTTCTCCGGCGCAGAATTTCGCGCGTTGAGTCCATCAAAAGCAGGTCCCCTTCGTCAGGCTCAAGGCAGGTTTTCGACTCCCTTCGCTTCGCTGCGGTCCCTCAGGCTGACAGATTTATTTTGATGCGAACATTTGCGAAAGGACATCGGGGATGCTCCAAACAAGTGCCGAGTCTGATCCCTATTCCCTGTTCCTTGCACGTATAATCCTCGCGAATGGGCGGGAGAGTCTTCACTTGAAACAGATTTTTGCATTTTTCGCGATGGCAATACTGGTTTCCTCACCTGCGCTGGCGCAGAGCGCCTCATGCACGACAGCCGGAACCAACAACGCCTTTCTAGGCATCCAGACGGTGAAGCTCTGGCCCGGCGACGCCCCTGAAGCCAAAGGCAAGACCTGCGAAGACACCCCCACCCTCACCATCTTCGATCCCCGCGGAGACAACGGCAACGGTTCGGCCGTGATCGTCTTCCCGGGCGGCGGATACAACGGCATTGCCGCGATCCACGAGGGCCGCGAGGTAGCCGACTGGTTTACCCAGCTGGGCTTTCGCGCCTTTGTCCTGAGCTACCGACTCTCGCTCCGCGGCTATCTGCTGCCGGTCCCGCTCATCGACGCAAGGCGGGCAATCCAGACCGTCCGTGCGCGAGCGGCGGACTACCACATCGACCCCAATCGCATCGTCATCATTGGCTTTTCAGCCGGCGGACACCTGGCGGCGCTAGCAGCCACACAGCCCGTCCCCGGCAATCCGGAAGCGGAAGACCCAATCGATCGCGTCTCCAGCCGGCCGGACTTCCTTGTGCTCGGCTACCCGTGGATAGGAGCCCTCGACAGCGAACCGGCAAACCTGAGCTACTGCCCGGCGTTCAAAGTGATCGATCGTTGCGCCGAACTCCGCGCAGCCTACGCGCCGGACTTGTTCGTCACCAAAGACACCCCGCCGACGTTTCAGTTTCACACCTTCAACGACCAGCGGGTCCCAGTCGAGCAGGGATTGCGGTTCTATGAAGCTCTGATCAAAGCCGGCGTCCAATCGGAGATGCACATCTTTGCCAACGGCCCGCATGGCGTGGGGTTTGGAGGCAGCGACCCGGCCTTGGACCAGTGGCCAGGGCTGTTGGAGATTTGGCTCCGTAGCCAGGGACTGCTCGCTCCTAGACTCGTGCCAACAAAGCCATAAAGCTTGAACGGAGCATGTCTCCGCTCGATGTCCCAGTACGAGAAAATCATCGCTAAAATGAAGAAGCGGGCGGCAGGCCTGAGGAGTGGAAGGACTTCCTTAAGCCATACTGCCCGCTGGACCCTGAACCGGGTCTAGGTGGTATTCTTAGTTTAGGCCTGTTCCCTCCGAATGCAAGTTCTTTTTTGGACAAAATTCCGTTTTGGTGACAGCAGTCACAGGACCCCGCCGAATCGACCCCAACTACATTGACTTGAGCGTGCGCCCCTGATACAAAAAGGTGTTCCACCCGCGACAAGTCAGATCTACCGCTAGGGCGAATCGGTACCACCATGCAAGAAATCATTCAACAAGTCGGGAGCTTTCTGCTCGGTGCCATACCCACGATGGTGCTGTTCATCCTGCTGGTCCTGGCCTACCAGTTCCTCGTGCAGGGGCCGCTGAGCGCCACGCTGAAACAGCGCCGCGCGCGGACCGTTGGGGCCATCGAAGACGCGCAGAAAGCAATTGCCCATGCCGAAGAGCGGGCAGCCGAATATGCGGCAAAATTGCGCCAGGCGCGGGCTGAGGTTTACAAGGTGCGTGAGCAGCGGGTGAAGCAATGGACCGCCGAGCGTGACGCCACGTTGGACGCCGCCCGCAAGGCCGCGGGGCAGAAGGTGTCGCAGGCCAGGGTCGAGCTCGAAGCCGAGGCTGCCAATGCCAGGCAAAGCATTGAGGCCTCCGCCGGGGAATTGGCCAGTCAGGTGGTCCGGGCAGTTCTGCCCGCGGCTGCCGGGAGTTCCCGTTGAGAGATTTAAAGCTTCATCTGCGTTTTTCCAGCCGGATTATTTTCGTTGCTTTGATGGGCGCGCTGGCTGTTGCGGTGACCGCAATGCCACATCGCGCATCGGCCGGGCAGGCAGCGCCGTCGGCGACTTCCGAACCTGCCGTTCAGGCCGCTCCCGCCGACCCCAAGCCGGAATCCGGACAATCGGAAGAGGAACAGCAGAACAAAGCCTTTCGCCTCGAAGGCCCGCTGGTCAAGTGGACGGCCCGGACGCTGAACCTCTCCGTCAATACCGCGGCAAACATCTTCGAGATTATCAATTTCCTCATCATCGCCCTCGGTATCGGCGTTCCGCTGGTTCGTTTTCTGCCTAAATTCCTCCGCAATCGTGCCGAGAAAGTGCGCAGCGATATCGAGTCCGCCCGCAAGGTCACCGAGGACGCGAATGCCCGCTTGAGCGCAGTCGAAGCCAAGCTATCCAAGCTCGACGAAGAGATCCAGAAGTTTCGCGGCGAAGTGGAAGCCGAAAGCGTGCAGGACGAAGCGCGGATCAAGGCGTCGCTGGCCGAGGAGAGCACGCGCATTGTCGAGTCTGCCGAGCAGGAGATTGGCCAGGCAGCAGCGCAGGCGCGCCGCGGTCTTCGCAATTTCGCCGCCGATCTTGCAGTTGAGCAGGCCGCGAAGAAACTGGTTCTGACGGCGGAGACCGATCGTGCCCTGATCGCCGAATTCGTTGGCGAGGTGGTCCGCAACGGTTCCAACGGCTCCAAGGGAGGGAAGAACTAGATGGCCGCCTTTGTTGCTCGCTACGCGCAGGCTTTTCTCGAAGTAGTTACGGCCGCCAAGCTGGATGCGGCAGCCATCGATGCGCAGCTGGCGGATTTTCTCGCCACCTGGAATGGAAGCGGCGAGCTGCGTGAGTTTTTCGTGAACCCCGCCGTTCCCGCCGTCCAGAAGGTGGAATTCCTCGACATGTTGAACAAGAAGCTGGGGCTCTTCAAGGAACTTCGCAACCTGCTGGCGGTGCTGATTTCGAATGACCGCATCGGCAGCGTGGACGAAGTGGCAGCGGCCTATCGAAAGCTTTTGCAGGAGCAGTCAGGCATTCGTCAGGCGGAGATTGTGACGGCGCGGGAGTTGGGCGCGGAGGAGCGCGAAGCGCTGGTGGCCGAAGTGGCCAAGCTGGCGGGCGCAAAGATCAACGCCAGCTTCAAGCTGGACGCGGCGATTCTGGGTGGCACGGTGGTCCGCATCGGTTCCACAGTTTATGACGGTTCAGTGCGCGGAAGGCTGGACCGGTTGAAGGAAGCATTGGTTGCCGGCTGAAGCCGGCAGTGGTCAGTTATCAGTAGTCAGTTGTCAGTCCTGAGGTTGATCGGTGATCGGTAAGCGGCAATGGCCCTGCTGACAACTGACAACTGAAAACTGACAACTAAAAGGACAGAAATGGCTCAGATCAAGGCAGACGAGATTACGCAACTTCTTCGCGAGCAGATCGCGAATTACGACTCGAAAGTCCAGGTGGACGAAGTCGGAACGATCAC
>Ga0182012_10003178_pt1 | contig 17555 bp, 15 predicted proteins | sample 612S2SmetaG_FD_120486 | JGI IMG/M metagenome (GOLD analysis project Ga0182012, IMG submission 120486) | Permafrost microbial communities from Stordalen Mire, Sweden - 612S2S metaG | ecosystem: Environmental > Terrestrial > Soil > Wetlands > Permafrost | place: Sweden: Stordalen | collected...
CCGCGGGCACAGCACGTTTAACGTTGAAGAGTTGATATACGGCCATTTGCGCCGCACGAACGGAATATTCAACCGTAAAAACGACATCATTCGGTATCTCAACAAACTGGCTGATAAACGCCAAGTTCTTTGAGCAAGCAGGCACCGGCAACGGACGATCCTTCAGCAACCGCGGCATAAACATGCTCGTGATGTATGGCATCCGGCAAGGAATGCAATTCGCCGACGCAAAAATTTCTTGATCGAATCGCAAGTGCCCAGACAACTCGCGCAGAATTTCGGCGCCACTGCATTCACACATTGGCTTGGGAACAAAATCTCCGACTCGATCTGGAGACAATGCGTATCCCCAAAACACTTGCACATCCGCAGGTTGATTACGGAAGTGCGGCTGATAAGCCAAGACCACTGACATCAGCCAATTTGAATCTTTGAAAGTAACAAGTCCACCCGTGCCCGCCGCATTACCGCTGAACTCTTGCATCTTGTCGAAAAACGTGTGGTCCTTGACCGTCACCGTAAACGACTCCCAATAAGACTGCGCAATGCAGCTATTGAACACCGCAGGGTTGCCGAACTCCGGATGAATCGCCGCCAACCTCTCCCAAAGTCTCCAGCCGCCGCTATCCTCCTTGGTAAGTTTCGCGGGCTCATTGGCCATGGAGCCCAAACTCGAGGCGTCGGTCATAGAGCCGTTTTGAAAAAAAACAAAATCCCCGTCGTTTATCGGAATGATTTCGTTTTTTTCTTTGTGCGAAGTGTAAATACCAGTAACGACGAATTTACGATCGTCATGTTTGTAAGCAAGGTCTGTCACCTTGCAACCCATTACGAAGTGCACGCCTTGTGCCGCGAGCCACGTCTGCAAGGGCAGAACCATAGAATCGTACTGATTGAAGATCGTCCGCTTCACGCCGCCCAGCGTTTCAATTCGCGAAAACTCAAGCACAAAGCGATGCAGATAACGTTTAAACTCCACCGCACTGTGCCATGGCTGAAACGCAAACGTGGTGGCCCACATAAACCAGAATTCGGTTTCGAAGAATTCGGGCGAAAGCCAGTCGGTAATGGCGCTTGCTCCCAGTTCGTCCTCGGGTGTCTCGGCGAGTTTTAGGAGTTCGGCCCGGTCTTTCATAGAGAAGCCCATTGAGGTTACTGGCACCTTGGCGCGCCGGCAATCGACGAGCCTTGCCATAGAATGCGCGATGTGTTTCTTGTTGAACTCCATCGTCTCTTCAAACACTGTCTTACCCGGGTGATCCAGCGAAGGAATCGATTTGAAGAGATCCCACGTGCATTCGTAATTGTCCGCCGTCAACATGCGCCCGCCGCGCATTGAATAACCACGGGTCGCATCGCCCGCCGCGTCGAGACTGCCGCCTAAGACGGGCGCATCCTCCAGAATTGAGATATTCGCGCCCGGCAAACCGGCATCGCGGATCAAAAACGCCGCAGCCGCCATTGATCCAATACCACCGCCAACCATAAAGACTTTCGAGTTTGTGTTCATGTCATCACCGAGGCTTTAGCCGGCAGGTTTAGGGCCAGTACGGAATGCGTTGCATAGAAAGGGCAACTCATTCATCCAATGCTAAAACTTGCGCGATAAAACCCACCTAGGGTGACCGCATGCCGTCACCCACGATACATATTTGCTGTTTATAATGGCCAGAGTTACTAGTTATGCGACCCAAGATTCTTGTTCTGTGTCTGATCGTTTCGACCGCGCAAATGTTCAGCCAGAGCACCGACGTGCCTGACAAAGGCAAATGTGTAATAACCGGACGAGTAACTCATGCACAAACTGGCGAGGCTCTCCGAAAGGTCAGTCTCCGGCTCATCCACGTGGGTGGCGGAGGGGTTGGCGGCAGTGTGGGAAGGATCGGGTTTATCTCCGGTGGTGTGATCGCGGGAGGCGGTAATTTTCCAGACATCCAAGCCTATACGGGCACGTCTGAAGCCGATGGCAGCTTTCGCTTTGAAGGCGTCAAACCTGGCGACTACATGCTTTCAGGCCAACGGCCCGGCTTCTTGGAAATGAATTACGGCAGCAAAAGCCGCATGCAGGCCGGCACAACCTTGCATCTGGTAGCAGGCCAAACGCTCACCGATATAAAGCTGGAATTAATGCCGCAATCGGTCATCTCCGGAAGAGTCGTCGATGCGGATGGCGACCCCATTGGGGGAGTGGGCGTTCAAGCTCTGGGCCGCTTACCCGGTGGGGGCAAAATCCATTATTTTCCAGTATCGAACGCCTCTACCGACGAGACGGGGGCCTTTCGTCTGGCGAATCTATCGCCTGGCAAGTACTACATCGTAACTGAAAACCGCATGAACATGATGGGCATGAACGAGGCCCCAGCGGCGCCAGGAAAGCCGGATATCCGCCCGGTCCGCACCTATTATCCAGGTTCACTAGCCCGCCAGAACGCGAATATAGTTGAGGTCGCGGCCGGTCAAGAACTGTCAGGCATCAATATTCGCCAAGTAACCTCCGCAACATTCCATGTTAGAGGCAAGGTCGTAGGTAAATTCGCGGAAGAAGATCCAAAGTTTCGCGGAGGACCTCGCGCGATGATCGCTATTACTCCGAAAGACGGTGACAGCCCCTTCGAATTGGGGCGTGAGCTTCTCGAAGAAAACAGCAACACCTTCGACTTCAGCGGTATCGCGCCTGGTTCTTATGTCGTTTCGTATCAGACCGTAAATAACCGCACTCAGCAATACGCTCAACAGGTTGTAGAAGTTGGCTCAAGCGATGTGAATAACGTCACTCTGAATATTGTTCCAACGTTTTCTTTGCATGGCCAAATCGTTGTGGAGGGAACGCCCGATGCGAGTGCGAACCAGAAAGGCCTAGCGGGTATGCACGTAATCTTGATGAACGATTCAGATGGCCAAGCTTTCCGGGGAAATGCGAACGCTCAATCAACGTCCGACGGCACGCTGGAGTTTCTCAACGTGGCGCCCGGCAAAGTGCGGTTTCGCACCCTGAACCCTCCTGCAGGTTCATACGTGAAATCAATTCGCTTGGGTGGCCAAGACGTGGTTGGCAAAGTAGTCGATCTGTCTCAAGGATCCGCTGGAGATGTGCAGGTTGTTTTACGTTATGGCGCTGCGGCACTCAGCGGGACTGTAAGGGCCCAAGATGCGAAGCCCGCAGCAGCCGCTTCGGTTGTTGTAATACCCGACCAGATGCCAACTGACCTTTTGGGTTTTCACTCTGCCAAAGCTGATCAGAATGGCATCTTCAAAATAAAGGGCCTTGCCCCCGGCCACTACCGCGCTCTTGCGCTGCAAGTAGACGAAGGAACAAACCTTGGAGATCCCGATCTCTTAAAAAACCTGGTGGACAAAGCCGCAGATTTTGAAGTCAAGGAAAACGACATCCGCCAGCTGAACTTGACTTTAGTGCCAGCCGACGATTTGCAAAAGGCAATTGCGGCGGCCGAAAGCGCAAACTAAGGGTGGCTGTCAGAGCGCTCCATGAACTTTGCTTTGCAGCTCCAGGCCCCGCTATCGCGTACTGACCGGAACCCTACCCCTAGCCAAAGTGCTATATTAGAAGAGATGAACTTCTGGCGCGCGCGCTTGTGGGTTCAAGGATTAAACGTAAGGCGTCGTCCCGTCCTCTGTTTTCGTGCGGCCACCCCGAACAATCATTACCCGCTAACCCTAAACCTCTGCCAAGATTTGACCACCCCCTTTAATGAAGTCTTGCATACAGATATCCCGCGGTATTGAGTCGTTATTCGGCACGCGCGACGAGAACATGCGTTTGCTCGAAAGCGAATTGAAGCTGCGGACCCGTTTGCTTGACGGCGACACGCTCGAAATTGAAGGCGACGAATCGCAAGTGAAGCGCGCAGAGCAAATTCTTGCCGATTACGCCGACTTGGTTCGCGAGGGCCACGCATTCAGCAATGGCGATCTAAATAGCTACATGCGTGTCTGCACGGCAGATCCTGGGGTGTCTTTAAGGCGTCTTGTGGAAAGCGGCAAGTCGCGTTCATTCGGCAAGAAAGTGCTTGCTCCGAAAACCGTTAATCAGCGCCGATATATCGATGCCATTGAACATCATGATTTGATCTTCGGTATTGGACCCGCTGGAACGGGTAAGACATATTTGGCCGTGGCGATGGCAGTGGCAGATCTGCTCAATAAGCGCGTTGGCCGCATTGTTCTCACTCGACCTGCTGTCGAGGCTGGTGAACATTTAGGATTTCTGCCCGGCACTCTACAGCAAAAGATCGACCCTTATCTGCGCCCGCTTTATGACGCTCTGTTCGACATGATCGATTCCGAAAAAGTCGAGAAGCTGCTCGAGCGCAACGTGATTGAAATCGCGCCGCTCGCCTTCATGCGTGGCCGCACGCTGAACGACTGCTTCATCATTCTCGACGAAGCGCAAAACACCACTAGCGAACAGATGAAGATGATTCTCACCCGCCAGGGTTTCAATTCAAAAATGGTGGTTACCGGCGATCAAACGCAAATAGACTTGCCAGGCGGCAAGAAGAGTGGTTTGATCAATGCCGTTGAAGTCTTGAAGGGTGTGGAAGGTATTGCTTTCGTCACCTTCGACGAAAAAGACGTTGTTCGCCACGCGCTGGTTCAGCGCATTGTAAAAGCGTACGACCGCTACAACGAACAAATTGGCGCTGGCCGTCAACTGGCGCTCAAGCTTAACAACGAACCGGTGACGCCGCCCGCCGCTGAGCCGCCGCTCGCGACCACCGTGGAGATTCCCGAGTTTCCGCTCGCTTGAAGCCATGACCTCCTCCGGTAGTACGTTGCTCTTCGGAGCCATTCCCGCCGAGCTTAAACCTTCGGCCAGCGAAAAGCGCGCGCTCGGCCAATTTGCAAAAGACCTTTGCGCCCGTGTCACCGCTTCACGTCCATTCACCTGCTTGCTGGCGGATGACGAGCATCTTCAGAAATTAAATTCGAATTTTCTAGGTAACGATTACCCCACCGATGTGCTCTCATTTCCTAACCTCGATTCCAAGAACGAGCTGGGAGAAATTGCAATTTCCATGGAACGGGCCGCCGCCCAAGCCGCAGAATTTGGCCATACCTGTTTCGACGAAGTGCGCATTCTAATGCTCCATGGAGTACTGCATTTAACCGGACTCGATCATGAGACCGGCGATGGCACAATGGCATTGGAAGAGAAACGCTGGCGAGCGGAATTCGCTCTGCCCGAGACTTTGATTGCCCGCGCCTCTCGCCCAGCAAAACGCGCCAAGACCAAGCGAGGGGCAGCGTAATGCCGGCGTTCTGCCTATTCATTGCTTGCGGCCTCACTGTCTTGCTTTGCTTTGTTTCTTATGTTCAGTTGCTTTATCTGGAGTCTTTGCGATTGCTGCGCCGTGAAACATCTGCGCTTCTTTTCTTCCGCGAGAAATTGGCAGATGAAATTGGCCTTGAACAAGAAAGAGGGTCGCTCGCATTCTCGTTGATCAAGCACATTTCATTGTTCTTGATGAGCTTGTTCTTTTTGTGCGGCCTACTGCGGCCGGAGGCACCCAACTGGCAAAGCGTGCTTGAGGCGGGTGTGACATCGTTCTTCGCTATGCTCTTCGCTACTTATTTCGTGCCATTCCTGCTTTACCGCCGAACTAAGGGCCAGTGGATGAAGCCATGGCTGCCGGTAGTGAGACTTCTAGCTACTCTCGTATCTCCCATCGCGGGATTAGTTACGGTTTTTCAATCGCTCATGCTCGAGCTTAACGGCACAACCAATGGCGAGACACATCCAACCCCCGCAGCCGAAAACATCGATGCATTGATTACCGCCGGTGAAGAAGAAGGAATTTTAGCTGAAGAAGATAGCAAGCTTATTCAATCGGTTGTTGCGTTCGGCGACAAGAGCATTCGCGAGGTAATGACGCCCCGTCCCAACATAGTGGCAATCTCCTCCGACAAGTCAGTCGAAGATCTGCGGCAGCTAGTCATTCACGAACAGTTTTCGCGCATTCCCGTTTACGGCCACAGTATCGACGAGATCATCGGCTTTGTCCATGTGCGCGACATTTTCGAGTTAGACCCAGAGGAACGCCAAACAAAACCGCTCACCGAACTCGTCCGACCTATTCCACATGTGCCGGAAACCAAGCCAGGCGCAGACGTTCTGCGCGAAATGCAACACGATGGTTCACATATGGTGGTTGTGGTGGATGAATACGGCAATACGGCGGGCTTAGCAACTATGGAAGATTTGGTGGAAGAAATTTTGGGTGAAATTCGCGATGAACACGAGCCCGAGCGCGACGTTCGGCAAGAAGCCGAAAATGTTTTTATCGCCCCCGGCAGCCTAGACCTGGATCGCCTAAAAGATCTGTTCAACTACCGTCCTAACGGTGACACCGAATCCACCACCATAGGCGGATTGGTAGCCGAATGGCTAGGTCACGTGCCGCAAGTTGGCGAGACCGCTGAAAAGGGTGGCTTGCGCATTGAAGTGCTTGCCGGAAACGAGCGCCGCGTGGAAGAAGTAAGAATTTCGCGCGTGGAACCAACGCCGGTCGGTGCCGCGCAATGAGCGGCGAAGCTCACCGCGCCGGATTCGTTTCTATCGCAGGCAGGCCCAACGCTGGTAAATCAACACTGCTAAACGCCTTGGTTGGCGAAAAGGTTGCCATCACCGCCCATCAAGCGCAAACTACCCGCACTTCCATTCAAGGCGTCCTCACCATGCCTCACGCGCAAATCGTGTTCATTGATACGCCCGGCATTCACAGGTCCGACACATTATTTAACCGGCGCATGATGGATACTGTTCGCGGCGCGCTGCAAGATCGCGACCTGGTGATTTTCGTCGCCGATGCCACGCGCCAAGTCACAGAAGAAGACGAGCACGCCATCAGCGCGCTCGGCAAGACCAGCCAAACCGTCCTGGTGCTCAACAAGGTCGATAAAGTTTCCGACAAGCGCAACCTCCTCCCATTGATAGCGAGTTACAACGAACTTTTCCCTTTTTCTGAAGCCTTCCCGTTGGCCGCGCGCACAGGCGAAGGGCTCGACGCACTTAGACAAGCCATCGTCAAGCATCTGCCCGTGGGGCCCGCATTCTTTCCTGCCGATTATCTAACCGACCAGCCTGCACGCTTCATGGCCGGTGAAATCGTTCGCGAATCCATTCTTGAAAACCTCCGCGACGAAGTGCCCCACGCCACCGCCATCCTGGTCGACACCTGGGAAGAAACACCCAAACTAGTCAAAATTGCTGCCACCATACACGTGGAGCGCCCCGGCCAAAAAGCAATCTTGATCGGCACAAAGGGCCAAATGCTGAAAAAAATCGGCACCGCATCGCGCCTTGAATTAGAACGGCTTCTCGACAGAAAAGTTTTTCTATCTCTTTTCGTGAAGGTGAAACCAAACTGGCGGGAAGATTCGTCTTTCTTGGATGCAGTGGATTGGCGTTCGATGGTAGGCTCGGAAGATAAAAGCCAAAAGGGATAAAACTACACAATCGTTATGAAACGTTCACTTGCGTGCCTTGTGTTGTTAGCCGGTGCACTATTGCAGCCAGTTTGGGCAGGTCAGAAGCCAGCGCCGGTCTCCACTGAAGACGATCGGATTTATGATCAGGTCCGAATGAGGTTAGCCGACGATGCTGACGTAAAAGGTGGGGCACTTGAGGTTACCGTCAAGGATGGCGAGGTCCTCATCAAGGGCCGCGTCGATACCGAAAAGGGTAAAACCAAAGCAACGAAGTTAGCAAAGAAAGTTAAAGGCGTAAAATCAGTCGACAATGAATTGTCAGTCGGCCCACCTGTCTAATTGCGAAACCCCGTGCGAAACCTGTGACAGCCTTCGCAATTCCGCGCGCACGATTCTTCCGGAACTCCTCAACTCACTCGCGAGCGAATTGCGTTGGCTGTGCCAGCGGTTTCGCACCCACCTCCTTATTATTTTCCTTGCTCCCTTCCTGGCAGCTACGATCGCTAACGCCCAAGCACTTCCCTCTGAAACAGATCGCTTAGTTTCTACTGGCAGACTTTGGATCTCCGTTAACTATTTCCACCCGCTGCTAGCTGATCGGAAGATCGATTGGGATCGCGCCCTCGTTGAAGCACTTCCAAAAATTCGCGCTGCCAAAACATCCGCCGAATACGAACAGGCCGTGCGCGGCATGTTGACCGTCCTCGATGCCGCGCACATAACTCCCGGGACAACTCAACGAATCTGGCTGCATCATGGCTTAACTCGCGAAGTGGGCGAACCAACGAGTCATTTTTACTCTGCCTTTCTCTACAAATCAGGCAACGCTCCGCTCGAAGCCAATGTCCCCATGGGAGGGTTCAGCGTTAAAATTTACCTCTCCGACACCGCCACCGGGCCTGTCATTCCAGAGCCCTTTCGGCCCTATCCTCCCGGCGAAGCTTATCCTCCTACCGAACTGCGAATACTGGCAGCCTACAAAATCTGGGGCGTCTTCCATTATTTTTTCGCTTACCGCGATTTGATGGACGAAGACTGGGACGCGCTACTCCAGCAATATCTGCCGCGCTTCATTGCAGCCAAAGATGCTCTTGAGTACAACCTGGCCATCGCGGAGTGGCTCACCCACGCTGCCGACTCACTAGCCACCGTCAACAGCCCGGCCATGACCAATTATTTCGGCGAAGCGCCGGTTGGCCTCCGCCTTCGCGTTGTCGAAAAGCATGTTGTGATCACTGAAGTTCTCGATCCAGCAGCCACGCAAGCCGGCATAAAGATTGGCGACGTCGTAAAAACCGTCGATGGCGTAACCCTGGTCGAGAAGTTCAAGCTTGAAGAACAATACGTTTCGGCGTCAACCCTTCAGCGATTAACAATTGACGTGGCGGGCCGCCTGCTGAATGGCCCAGACAATTCAACCGCCGCACTCACCCTTGAAGATCACGCTGGAAATCGTAAAGAGCTTACACTCAAAAGAAGCAAGCAATACATACCGCTGTTACAAACTCCCGAGCCCGGCGAAACTCTCCGGCTCTTGCGCGGCGGCGTTGGCTATGCGGATCTCCGAAAACTGAAGCGCACCGAAGTAGATGCCATGTTTGAAAAGTTCCGCCACACACCTGCGATCATTTTCGACATGCGCGGCGTCCCTGCCGATGATTGTGTGGCGGCAATCGCCCCACGCCTTAGTGAAGAACAAGATGTACCCGCCGCGATAGTAACAGGACCTATCGTTGCCACTCCCGATCTTCAACAGGGTGACACCGCCAGTCCCTCGTCGAGTTATTTCTTCATTCAAACTTTGAACAATTCGTCTCAATGGAAATACCAGGGAAAGACAGTTCTGTTAATTGATGAACGAACGATCGGCGCTGGCGAACACGCCGGTCTTCTTCTAGAAGCTGCCAACAAAACAACGTTCGTTGGAACGCCCACCGCTGGCGCAGATACTGTCGTCACTAACTTCACGGTTCCGGGAGGCATAACCATATCGCTGTCGGGTGAAGATATCCGGCACGCTAATGGCGGCAAACTGCAGCGCATGGGCTTACAGCCGAATATCAATGCTGCGCCAACACTAACCGGAATCCGCACCGTGAAAGATGAATTACTCGACCGGGCTCTAGACGAAATACTCCCCAAACCTCCCAGTTCAAAACCACAGCCATCTAAAGCAGATGTCAGGGCTTTAACCGGCTTGTAAGACAGCTCTTCAACTCCCGCTACTCATTGCTTCCCATAACCTTGTTAACCCATGTATACTCAATGAGCAACAAAAATTAGTCCTCCCTGTGTGGTGACTTTTTCGTGCCCGGGCGGATCTAGAGGCGTATAGCACAGCAGCAGATTCTTTAGGAGATTACAACTATGGGTTCCTTACTGGACTCAATTAAAAGCTCGATTTCACCGGAAATGGTCCGCTCTATTGCTTCGGCGGCCGGTGAATCGCCAGAAAGTATTAAGAAAGGCTTGGAGACAGCGTCGGCAACCATGCTTGGTTCGCTGGCTAGCAAATCCACTGACAGTGGATTCTTGAGCCAAATCATGTCACTCGTCAGCAGCTACGGTACTCAGACACTTGGTGCGGCTGCTGGAGCAGGCGGTACAGCCACTGCTGCCGCCAGTGAAGCGGGTTCCAATTTTGTGAATTTGCTTTTCGGAGGCAACAAAGCCGCCGTGGAAAGTAAGATTGCGCAAGCCTCAGGTTTGAGTTCTAGCTCCGGTGCAACAATCTTGGCTTCGGCGGCCCCATTAGTTTTAAGCACTTTGTCATCTAAGTTAGGTGGTGGCGTTTCCGGACTTAGTAGTGCCCTTACTAGCGAGCTTCCCGATCTGCGCGGCATGATTCCCGCTGGAATGCCTGGAATCCAGTTACCGAATTTGGCAGGCGCAGCAACAGCCGCCCGCGGTGAAGTTTCAGAGAAAGCAGGCGGCGGCTGGTTGTGGCCTGTGCTGTTGCTAGGTGCGGTCCTGATTGCGGGTCTAGTTTGGTACTTCAACCGCACACCCGAGGCGGCAAAGCCTGTCGAGAGTGCTGCTGCAGCCACTCAGAGCGCTGCCACGACCGCGACGAACGCCATCTCCGATGCAACCAAGGCTGCTTGGGCTAAACTCGGCGAGCTATTCAAACGCAAGTTGCCAGACGGCACCGAACTCAGTATTCCGAAGTTAGGCGTTGAGAACAAGCTCATCAATTGGATTGAATCGTCGGCGCCGGTGGACAAATCAACTTGGTTTGATTTTGATCGCCTCTTGTTCGACACCGGCTCAGCCACCCTCGAACCAGCCTCGCAAGAGCAACTCTCGAACGTGGCGGCCATTATGAAGGCCTACCCCAAAGTGAAAATCAAAATAGGTGGTTATACCGACAACACAGGCGATGCCGCTGCGAACCTCAAGCTTTCCGACGAGCGGGCCAAGAACGTAATGGCCGAGCTAGTTAAGCTTGGCGTCGAGCCGTCTCGCATGGAAGCGGAAGGCTACGGCGACACGCACGCAGTTGCCGACAATAATACTGAAGAAGGGCGTCAACTGAATCGCCGAATCTCACTTCGCGTCACGGAAAAGTAAACTCTTTCCGAGCCGCAACAGTAATGGAGTGGCCTCTTCGGGGACTGTGTAATAATATGGGTTTCATGACGCCTTTCGCTCACAGCTTCTATTGGTTCCGATTTTGGTACACGCCAGAATCGCGCCGAGGGGCTTCCGCGAAAATCTAACACTGCGGAAAAGGTTTAAGAAAGGGGCCCACTCGGAAACGAGTGGGCCTTTTGTTATTTTGAGCTCAGATTTTAAGGGACACTCGTGAGGGTCAAATGATCATCTCAATGAAGCTTCATGCAACCAAGCAGGAAATCGACGCAGTTTGCGACCGGATCAAGGAATTCGGCTACAAGGTGCATTCAATCGCCGGGGAGGAGCGCTGTGTGATTGGCGCAGTCGGGGTGGGGGACGTCACAGCGTGCCTCGAATCGCTCGAAGCCATGCCACAGGTGGAAACAGCCGTGCGCATTTCCGCTCCGTACAAATTCGTAAGCCGGGAATTCAAGCGCAATAAATCGCAGATTAAGGCGAATGGCGTGGAAATCGGCGGCGACGAATTCATCATGATGGCCGGCCCATGTTCGGTAGAAAGCGAAAAGCAGATTCTGGAGACGGCTCACTCGGTTTCTAAGAGTGGCGCGAAGTTCCTGCGTGGCGGCGCGTTCAAGCCGCGGACTTCACCTTACGATTTCCAAGGCATGGAACTCGAGGGCCTGAAACTGCTTCGCAAGGCCAAGCAAGAAACCGGCCTTGGCATCATCACCGAAGTCATGAGCGATCGCGATGTCGACATGGTTGCCGAATATGCCGACATTCTCCAAATCGGCGCGCGCAACATGCAGAATTTTTCTCTCTTGAAAACCCTCGGCAAAGCGGGCAAGCCGGTCATGCTCAAGCGCGGACTCAGTTCCACCATCAAAGAATTGCTCATGTCCGCCGAATACATTGTGGCGCACGGTAACCCCGACGTTATTTTGTGCGAGCGCGGAATCCGCACCTTCGAAACCGCTACTCGCAACACCTGTGACATCACCGCGGTTTCCGTGCTGGACGAACTTTCGCATTTGCCGGTTGTGCTTGACCCGAGCCACGCAACTGGCAAGCGCAGCCTGGTGCCTTCTCTCTGTCGCGCGGGCGTGGCAATTGGCGCAGACGGACTGATTGTGGAAGTACACCCACAACCCGAAAAGGCAGTCAGCGATGGCGCTCAGTCTCTCACCCTCGATCAATTCGCCGCTATGATGAAAGAGTTGCAACCGTACATCGAGTTGTGGAAAAAGTCTCGAGTCGGCGAACTAGCAGCGGTCTAACTTGCGCTTCGTGCTCAAATTTACGGCGGTTCTGATTGTTCTCGGCGCAATCGGGGCCGCCGCTTGGTTCGGTTACGACCGCTACCAGCATCGATTTGTTCGCACAGATGCCGACCTACTGAAGCTACTTCCGCCTGGAGATCTGACAACGTTCTATGTGAACATTGCCGCGCTCCGGCAGGGAGGAATTCTCAAACTCTTCACTGGGATCACGCCCGCCGCAGAGAAGGACTATGCGGATTTTGTAGCGAGTACAAATTTCGATTACTCCCGTGACATGGATGCCCTCGCAGGTGGCGCGGCTGATGATGAGATCTACTTCCTGGTTCGCGGCCGTTTCGATTGGCCCCGTCTCCAGCAGTTCGCGGTAAACCATGGCGGTAATTGCGACGAAGAATCTTGCCGGGCGCCCGGCACAACGCCCGGGCGCTGGATCAACTTTTTGCGGATTCAGCCAGACACATTAGCTTTGGCCGTGGGACAAAGCCAAACCGCTGCCGACCAATTACGCCCACCTGGACGCCGCTTGCAAGATACTCCGAGCGGCGATCCTGTTTGGGTTAGCATCTCACCGTCTCTGCTAAAAGATCCAACTGCGCTTCCAAAACCCTTGCGGATTTTCGCCATCTCCTTGCAGCCAGCGCAATCCGTCATGCTCTCCGCCGGACAAGCGGAACACAGCAGCGAAGCTTTCACCGTGCAATTAGAAGCCGCTTTTCCAAACGCCCCCAGCGCCGATACAACATGCAAACAAATGCAAATCCAAACCAGACTGCTGCGTCTGGAACTGGCGAAAGAGAATCGCCAGCCCAACCCGGCCGATCTCACTGGCCTGCTCACGTCCGGTACTTTTCAAGTGGGAAGCACGCACCTCTTTGGCACTTGGCCAGTCCGTAAAGAATTGCTCCACACTCTGGAATAACCCCTCGCCGACTTTTTTCCCCACCACCAATCTTGTTTTTTCCGAGCCGCCACAGTTATGAAGCGATCTTTTTCCTAAGTTTGCTTACTGATTTGAACGCTACCGTTCACCGTCCGCGCTTCAATCTTTGACCCACCAGCACCCATAGTAAATTTAACGTCATGCCGCTCCCGCATATCGCCAATATTCGCAAAGTCGCTATGTATTCGCCCATTCACAGTCGAAGCCTCAACATCGGCAGAAAAATTCGCTGGCAAATGCAGATGAATCGATCCATTCACCGTGTTCAGTTTCAGTCCTTGCCCATGCCACTGAGTGGTCGCCAAATCAATGTTAAGTGAACCATTCGTAGTTTCCCCTTCAATATCTCCGCCCACATCTTTCATCGACAGTGAGCCATTCAACGTATGCGCACGAACGCGCCCCATAACGCCCTCTGCTTGAATGCTCCCGTTATTGGCCTTCAGCGTGAGGTTTGCTGAAGCTGGCGCCCATATTTCATAGGAGACGCTCCACCCCGAACCGTTATTCGAAGACGGCCCTTGAGCAACGACTCGGCCAGGACCGTCGGTGATCGTGACTTGCTTCGCTAAAGCTTCCGCTGCTCCCATATCTGGCCCCGCAGATTGAATACAGGCCTTCACTTGAATATCAGCATTGGCCCAACCGTGGACACGGATCGACCCGTTCTGCGCCGGATCAACAATGTTCTCGGTCGCCGCCGCCAGACGCTCTTCCCTCACTTCGCTGTGGGTCACCATCCCTGAAGTGTGAAATCCCTGATTTGAACACCAATCTTCCTGCGCCGCCAGCGGCAAACCAATTCCCAAGATCGCCAAACTGGCGAAGATAATCATTCTCATTTCTCAATCTCCTTATCTGTGACGAGCGTTGGACGAGGTTGCCGCCAAACGGATAGCAACTTTTTACCGATGCAATACATCACGCACATTGCGAGCTTGGCGCTTGCTCACAATGAATTCCTGGCCGTTATTGAGTGTTACGAGCCAGCGCTGGCTAGTAATCATACTCATCTTGCGGATCTGATTGATGTTCACCAAAGCGTTCCGGTGAATTCTACGAAACGGTCCAGTGCTGAGGCGTTCTTCCAGGGTTTTCAAATTCTGGGTCGCTAAGTATCTCTGCTTGCGGGTTATGATCCATACCAGTTCGCCGTCGGCTTGGAAAGCTAAAACTTCATCCGGATCGAGCAGGAAATATTCCTCACCCGCCTTCCCCACGATCTTGCGAACGCGCGAGTCCGCAACCGAACCCGCCGAAGCGATTTGCTGCAATGTCGCGAGATTTTCGGCAAGTGCTTTCGGATCGCGTTTAAGGCGCGATGCGCGCTCTATCGATTGCTGCAATCTTGCCTGGCTAACGGGTTTCAGCAGATAGTCGATAGCGCCATCTTCAAACGCGCGAATTGCGTGTTGATCAAATGCCGTCACCATGACAATAGCGGGCATGCGCCCACCCTTCAGGTGGCTCAGCAATTCGAAGCCGCCCATCGCCGGCATCTGTATGTCAAGAAACACCAGGTCAGGGTCGAGACTCGAAATCTTGAGCAGCGCCGATTCCCCATTATCCGCTTCGCCAACAACTTCAACGCCGTCGAAGCAATCGAGTTCTTGGCGCAAAATTCTGCGGGCTATTGGCTCGTCATCAACCAAGAGTACCCGCAAAATCAGCCCACCTCGACTTCCTGTTTTTCATACTGAAAAGTGCTGGTGCACGGAATGGCGAGGGTTACTGTGGAGCCAAGCTCACTGGAGTCTACTTCTAAAATCGCAGCAGCTCCGTAAGACAAATGCAGGCGGCGGCGAACATTGGCCAAGCCCACGCCGCCTCCGTTATCGCCAGATTCTTGTTTAAAAGCAAAACCTGACCCGCTATCCTGCACAATCACGCGCAAGATGCCATCGTCATTCCTCACCCGTAGCACCACGCGACCTCGACCCATTCTTGGAGCGACGCCGTGTTTAACCGCATTCTCAACCAACGGTTGCACAGACAGGATCGGAATGATCACCGAAAGCGCAGATTCTTCGACATCCAGAACGGTCTCGAGCCGGTCCCCTAGCCTGAGGGCTTCAATTTCCAAATATGCCCTGATAATTCGCAATTCCTCCGACAACGGGATGAAAGATCGGTCGCTCTGGAGTAGATAACGAAAAATGTCGGTCAAGTTCAACACTAGCCTGCGGGCTTCGAATGATTCACGGTCGATCGTGCCATATAGGGTATTGAATGCGTTGAACAGAAAGTGCGGGTTCATTTGCGCCTGCAGGGCCCGCAGTTCCGCTTGGGTAGCTAAGCGCCTCAGTTCCTCAGAGCGGAACCGTTCCACCTGCTCAACAATGACGGAACCAAGGCGACGCATGTCTTCTAGATCCTCGCTCAAATAACGCTGATGGCCGCGACGAGGTCCGGTCAAAAGAAATTTACTCTCGCCAACAGAGAAGCGCAACGGTATTTGGGCCTCGGCCCAACTGAGTTGAGTGCCGAACACCATGGCCGGTTGGTTGATTAGCCCACCACTACCGTGATCAGCTATCACCGCGAATTGTTCAGCACCTAGGTGGGCTGCAACAGCGCGAGCGGCGCTGTTCAGCAGTTCATCTTCAGTGTAAGTTTTGCCCGGAAGTTGCGAGATCTTCCGTATGCAATCGTCCAAGTTCTGCCGCCGGAAGATGACGCGTCCGATCCACCGTTGCAGCAAATTGCGGCAATGGGCAAAAAGGATCAGGGACAGGCAAAGCGCAACGGTTACTATTCCGCCTAAAACAGGGTTCGAGGCGACGCGGTTCCAGAGGTGCAACTTCTCATTGAGAAAGAGTACGGCGGCCAGATAGGCTGCGGCTAAAATCGAGTTCATCAAAAATCGGACGAATGTATCCAGCAAGAGAAAGCGGTAGTCCTGAAGAAGAACGATAATGGCCACCGGTATACCAATGTGGTGCCAAGTGATTTCGGCTGCCCAAGGCGAGCGCAAATGCTGGTAACCGAAATGCGGGAAAGAACTCACAAACAGCAGTAAGCAGACTAAAGATAACCACTCTGAGCGAGATTGCCGCTTTACGAACAGCGCAATACCCGTAAGGACAGCGAAACCCGCGGCTACCAGCAAAAGAGCCGCTTGATGCGGACTGGAACCACTGGTGAACAGTTCGCTCACGTGGAGCAGAACCGCCAGCATGCTGACTGCATAACCGGCTTTTGTGATGACGGCAAATTCTCCCTTCAAAGCAATTTGTAGAAGCACTGCCGGCAAAAGACTAAGAACGGAGAAGGCGGCCGCCATCACAACGGCCATAAAATTCGTGCTCTGATCGGTCACTCCTACCGCAACTAATGAACCCACGTTCCAAGCCAAGGCAAGCGCGGCGGCCACAATCGACAGTTTGGTTTCACGGATGCCATGGGCGCGCCGATCACGCAGAAACAAGGTAATGATGAAGGCGAAGAGTAACAGGCCAGCGGTGTGACCAATCGTATTGATCAGAATAGGATCGCGCCAGTTTGCTTGGGTCAGCATGCCGAGGGCTTCAATTCCCACGATACTTCAGTTCTCGTCTTTTTTCTGACCGTTCATTGGAAAGTTCAGCCCGTCTACCGGCTTTTGGTGGCAACGATCCCTAGCCCCAGTTAAGATCGGGAAAATTATGCCGGGGAGAAATTTTGCAGGCGTTGCTCAACGTTATCTGACTTATTCACATCCGCTTCCGAATGGATCATTTGCCTATCTGCGGGCAATTTTGGGACAAGCAGCTCCCGCGCTTATCGCAAGGCTAATTGTCTTCGTCGTCCGAATCTTAAGGAAGAAGACCCCGGTCACGGTGGTTGATGCTAATACGAAATTTTCCCGAATACCGATCCAGCCCACCATCACGGTTGCGCCATGCCCAGGATTCACGAATGAGGAGCTACTCTCAGCGGCGGCTTCGGCTGAGCAGTTCTCAAAAGATCCATTCAGTGAGGCGATTTTACTAGAAGCAACCAGTCTGGCCGTGCCGCTGCTTCCGGCTGAGGACATCCATCACTTTGAAGGGAGGGGCAAACACTGTTGGGTTGGAAATGTGCCAACGCTCATTGGGTCACGCGAGTTCCTTGTCAGGCTAGGTATTGAAATTGCGAACTGTCCAAACGCTGGCTGCGAAGAAGTGTATGTGGCGCAGGGCAGCCGGTTGCTAGGCAAGATTCAGTTCTTTATTTGACTTGTAGACGATGGTCGATCAGTTCCAATGTTTCGTGGAAGTGGATTCTCTTGAATTCAGGATGTTGCGGATTGAGAATGTAATTGTGCTCTTCGGGAATCACGGCCGATGGGA
>Ga0182012_10003179_pt1 | contig 17554 bp, 12 predicted proteins | sample 612S2SmetaG_FD_120486 | JGI IMG/M metagenome (GOLD analysis project Ga0182012, IMG submission 120486) | Permafrost microbial communities from Stordalen Mire, Sweden - 612S2S metaG | ecosystem: Environmental > Terrestrial > Soil > Wetlands > Permafrost | place: Sweden: Stordalen | collected...
CGGACAGGAAGGTCACGCCTTTTGCTGAGGTAAGAGTTTTCCACAGCCCGGCGCCGCCGACTACTGTGGAAAACCCTTTCTTGATCCTCGTCCCTTCGGATCAACTATAAGGGGCTCCTTCCCACAAAGGCGTTGGGAGTGGCGGTAGGAGGAAAAACAGGAAGGAACGGATGAGGAGTGGGAGGAATGGAAAGAAGCAGAGCAATCGGAAACGGAGGAAGAGGAAAGTAAGAAAGAGCTAAAACACCAACAACTGCCATAACGGTCTGATGAGACTGACGAAGAACCTGCGGAACAAACTGGGAAATCACCAGAAAAAGCGGAACATCATGGCGATGGATGTGACCAGGAACGGCCCAATAAATTCAGGGATGCGGACGATGTTGCAGCGGAAGAACGTAGTGAAAATAAAGAAAGAGAATCTGATCTCAATCCAGAAGTGTGAGGTTCAAAAGAACGCTGAGAAGCTGATGCGGTGTGAAGATGTCCGGTCCCCCGTGAGGGGGCGAGGGGGCGGGTGAGGAGCAATTCCTATTCCTTATTTTGGAAGAGCCGGCTTATGCCGGCGGATCGGAGGCCGGGTCGGCGGCGGCCTGCTGGTTGAGTTGGGGATCGATGGCGGCGATCAAGAATTTGGCCGTGGTGCTGATGGTTTGGAGCGATTGTTTCAGTTGTTCGCCGTCGATGTTGTAGGTAGCGAGGTAATTCGAGGCGACGTGATCGATTCCGAAGTAGCGCATGACCACGTAGGCGGTGGCTTCAGCTTCTAATTCGCGTTGGCGGCGGGATTCGGCTTTGGCTTCTTCTCGATTGGGACCCCAATGCAACTTTTCGTGTGAAATCTCATGGAGTAGGACGCCGGCTTTGGCGGTGGGAGAGAGGCTGGTGCGAACGACGATGCGGCCTCCGGCGGAATAGCCGTCGACGCCGTGTTCGAGAATTTCTTCGTAGTCGAGGCAGATCCCGAGTTCCTGTTCGGTGACCCATTCGAGGCGGGCGAGCAATTCGTCGCCGCCGTCGGCCGCGGCATAGGTGAGTGTGGGCAGAGGGTCGCCCGTTGTATCGGCCAAGTCGAAGACGTACGCCGTTTTGAATCCGACGAGTTTTTTGACAGTTGAGCTGCTGTCTTCATTCTCTGGTTCGGTTTTTTTGCGGTAGACGCACGGGGCTAAGATCGCAATGCCCTTGGCGCCTTTATTGACGTGGCGGCCGAGGGTCCGCCAGGCATGGAATCCGGCGACTCGGGTAGCGGTCGGCCTTTGAAAAGCGATGAGCATCTGGTTATTGAAGGAATACGAAGTGAAGGTAGCCATGGCGTCGAGCCATTGTTTAAAGAAGTCGCTTTTGCGAACTTCGTCGGTTTCGGTGGCGAGCGCGTTTACGCTGGATTCGATTTGTTCAGCGAGATCGCGTGCTTTATCGGTAGACATGATTTGGAATCTCCTTTGAGGTCGTGTGCGTTGCTGCACAGGACCAGGGGAGCTGGCGAAGGCAAGGCCGGAGCGAAGCGGAGTGCAGTTTAGCCTTGCCCGTCAGCTAGGATGGGCCGACAGCAGCAAGAGCAAGGACTGTTTTGGTGGGTAGGATCTATATCGGGAGTTTTGAACGAAGAACACTACATCGCGCCTGCGGCTGATTTCGCGGAGCGACACCTTGCGAGAAGGGCCGAAGGCCCTAAGGGGCCTCCGTGGGTTCCGGCTCGGCCGCATCGTTGTCGGGATTGACCGAACGATCGAGGACGCGGATGGTGTCGGCTTTGACTTCGACGACGAGCTGCTTGATGACGTGCTCGATGACTTTGCCGTTGCCGGCGGGGACTTTGATGGTGCGATCGTAGTTGTGAGTGGCAAGTTGACCTTGGACGAAGACTTGCGCGCCTTTGACAAGACGCGGGGTCATGGCTTCAAAAGTTTCTCCGAAACAAACGACCTGGTGCCATTGGCTTTTCTCCTGCCACTCGTCGTTCTGGTCTTTCCAAGATTTCTTGGTCGCGACGCTGAACTTGGTGACGATGGTCCCGCCTTTGTTGGAACTGGAAGCATCTTTCCCTAGGTAGCCTAGGAGGGTGATTTGGTTAAACATTTGGTATTGTTCTCTCGTTTCTGCCCTTGTTCTCTTGGGCGGAAAGAGTGGAGCGGCAGGCTCCCCAGCGTGAGGTTTCGACCGCTTTGTGTGGGTACGAAAAGAATTGTGACTTGAACCATCGGTTGGCCGTTTGGGCCATCGGATGCTTCCTTTTGACGATGGCCAATGGATGGTTCCTATGTCTCGCTGGCAGTACAGTAGCGCCCGGCTGAGGTTTGACGGAGTTGGAAACTCGGCGTAGAGTGAATCAGCCGGCCCCAACAGCCATGCTCTTCGAGATTTTGTATCCCATGTCGGCGTATCCACGCAGTCGCCGGTCGTACATTCGCGCGAGCATTCTCACATTTGGATCGACGTAATCGTAAACTTCCACCACGCGCTTATTGTCGTGAAGCCTATGCAGACGTCCCACATATTGCTGCAGCGTTCCCTTCCAGGAAATGGGCATCGCAAGAAATAAAGTGTCAAGCCGCGCATCGTCGAATCCTTCTCCGATATAGCTGCCGGTGGCCAGAATCACCCGCTGCGCGTCCCCCGGAACCTGTGCAAGTGAATCACTACTTGCTTTTCTTTGTTTTCTTCCCATTCCGCCTTTCAGCACGAACACGTTGCTCACAACGCCGGAGAGTTGCGCTTCGAAATAAGAGAGGTGTTCTGTACGCCCCGTCAATAGCAGGGGGGATCGGCCTCGCCGTACCGCTCCTATGAGATCTCTCACAATAGATTCGTTGCGCATCGTGTCGGTACTGATCGCGGCGTAAACGTCCTGTATTGTGATGTCGGAGCCTTCGCTACGCATCTGGAAATCGGTAATCCGTGGGATTACCACGTGGTCAAACGGACTCGATTCCGTCATGGATCGCGCGCTCATCGAAAACCGGGCTGGCCCGCATTGCATGTACATGATGGGGTGATGGCCATCTTTCCGGGTTGGCGTTGCCGTGAGGCCAATCACGAATTTAGCTTTCGCCGCGCGCATCACCTTTTCAAATGTGAACGCTGAAAGATGATGACATTCGTCCACAATGATGTGGCCGTAGTCGGCCACGAAGTCTTTGACTTCTTTGTCGCGATACAAGCTTTGGATAACAGCGACATCAATCATTCCCGTTCGTATGGCCTTGCCTGCGCCGATTTGCCCGATCTCCTCCACCCGCAAGTTTAAGAACATGGCCAGGCGCTCGCGCCACTGATCGAGCAACTGCTGCCGATGAACCAGCACGAGAGTGTTGACGCTGCGGTTGGCCACAAGCCATGCGGAGACCGCCGTCTTACCGAACGCAGTCGGAGCACAGAGAAGCCCGTCGTCATGTTTTGTGATGGCGTCTGCGGCTTGTTGCTGTTCCAAGCGAAGCGTACTCTGGAATGTTACGTTGATTTTTTGCCCGCTCGTGCGTTCATCGCGGACTGCGGGCTTGATCTTGAGCCCTATTAGTAGTGAATTCAAATCCGCCAAGCAGCCACGCGGCAGAGCAATGTGCCGAGGGAGGTCCTCGCCACAGCTGATAACTCGCGGCTTGTCGAAGGTGGAGAGCCGCATCGCTTGAGCCTTGTAGAACTCTGGATTTTGGAACGCCCCTAAGCGCAGGATGCGGTTCATCAAGGCTGCGGGAAGCCCTTTCTTCTCCACGTAGATCAGGTTTGAACGAACCACCGAAACGGTGGCGGGAAGTGGGCCGTCGATTGGCTTTTCAATCTTGTGACGTGACGGTGGTAGCGTCCAGGGATCTTGCCCTTCGTCTTCGTCCACCGCGCTGATCCGTATCCCAATCAAGTCGCCCTGTTGTTGCGCAACAAGAATGAGCTTCTCGGCTTCAAGCCTCGTCATCCTCCGCAACGACGAAAGATAGGCCCATTGGTCATCATGCGGCTGCAAACGTTCGTCCAGAAACTCGGTGTGGTGTTCAGCTCTGGGAATCTTCTGAAGTGGCAATGCGATCAGGTTGCCAAATCCACCTTTTGGCATTGTGTCTTGATTGGGAAAGAATCGGTCGTACGAGTTCAATCCGAGTTCATGCCGGTGTTCCAGCGTTCGCGTCAGCAAGAACGTGCCCAGTTTTCGGGCTAGCACAGCCGGAACTGGCTGATCGAAAAAAACCCACACGTGGCCGCCCTTGCCTGATCGCGACCTTTCGAGAGCAGCAGGAACTGCTAATGCATTGCAGCTTTCAAGAAACGCAGTTGCGTCTTCCTGCCACGTGTCCTTATCAAAGTCTGCGGCCAGGAACCAACAAGTTTCGTCGGGGAGTAGGGGATACACGCCAATCGTTTGCTTCCCGGCCAGATGTTCGTGGATCGTTTGGTTGCTCAGGGGTAAGTACGTCCTGGTTTCCTTGTCCACTCGTTTACGGTCTTCAAGCTTCGCCGCATTGTAGGCTTTCCAATCGCGCTTCGATGCCGGAGAGTATCCGTGTCGCCCATTTGGGCCCTCCCAACGAACTGCGTACACATCTTCGCGGCCACGGAAGAGCGAGCGGAATAATTCAATTTTCTGTTTGGTGGAGAGTTTTGTCGTCTGTTCCGTCGGTGAAGAAGCTGAATTGGTTGGCGCACTAAGTGGAAGAAACGGATCGATGCCGTTTTCCCTTAGAAGTTGATGCAAACGGGAAACCTCTTTGCGTAACTGCTGGCATTCCGCTCTCAGGTCATTTGTTGGGTCGATGTTGTCCGCGCTGTCCATAGTTTCCGAGGTTTGAGTAATGCTCCCGACTCAGTTTCGATCTGAGCACCGCCGGGGTAGCCTACCTAGCCAGGCTGCGCTTGGGTCTCCTCAACGAACTGGCGAACCTCCAAGAACGCTTCTGCCATGCTCTTCGTGATTCCACACTCGCTGGCCATCGAGTCGAATGGCACGTGCCAGTCGGCCGGTGGAGCCGGCAGACTCAGTGGGATTTCATGAGTATTCCGGCGTTCAAAAGTCAGTTTGAATGCCTTCGCGGTTGCGAGTGCGTTCAGTTTGCCAGATTCGAAAAGCAGCACCATGTCCACCAAGTCTTTCACTCTGGTGTTCATATTGCTGCGCGGAAGGGTGTATGCATGAAGCTTCTCGGCGAACTGCTGTTCGCTAGTCAAGGCTCGGACGCTCGGTCTTTCGATACCGGCAAATGCCAGCCAATCCCGGCACTCGATTGTTTCTGCTGGGCGAATGATCACGTCACCTAGACCGACATCAACGTGAAAGCGTGAAAATGTTCGTCCAGCCATTCGTGCCTCGACGGGATAGCGGGCACCGCCGTACGGCGCGGCCGTCAGATCAATAATCGGAGAGCCGATGCTGAATTCAAACCAGTCTTGCAGATCGACCTCCGCCGAAGCTTGGAGCATGTCCCGAATGATCTGATTGTTTTGCTCGGCTCCAAGTAGCGTTTGCGGAATTTGTTCCAGCGTGAGGTCTATATCAACGGTAGAGCGAGCGGACTTGAAGCGAAGTTCCAGAGCGTAGCCACCCTTCAGCACCCACGGTGGCGTAGTCTTCAAAAACAATCTGGCGAGAAGACGGTCGAAGGAAACTTGCCGCCGAAGCCGATTGACGTCCACTCGCTCTTCCGACGAAGCCGACTTTAGACGTTCTTCGAGCGCCGTCCGAAACGCGCCGGCCGTGGCATAAGATTTAGACTTTTCCATCCCTACGCCACTCGCCGTTTGCCAGCTTCGAAGAACTTGCACACGGCGTCGCTCATGTCGCGCTGCCGGACCTGCTGGCGTGTAATCAAACCGCGTTCAAACGCCTGTTTGATGGATTGACGAATCAAATTACGGTCAACAGTCCCGGCTTCAATCAAGTCGATGATCGTTCTCAGGGGGCGACTGAGTTGAAAGCCCTGGCGCTCCGCTACATCGGCTGCGGGAAGATCTGCATAGTGGAGGACGAGTATCCCTGGTATTTCGCTGTTCCGGCGAAAATGGGTCGGCACCGTCATGTGAAGCTTTGCCGGGTTGGCATCGGAGAGCTCATAGAGGCTCAGTGCCGTTTGGTGGCTAAAGACTCCTTCGGTTTCCTCTTTACGATTCCGAGACCACAGCGACCAAAGCATGAGGTCGGGCCTGTCAGCCGCTGGAAACTGCGTCATCCGGTAGATACCCCGACGTTCGCGAATCCAGTTACCGGCTTGCACGTGATACGGATGGGTATTTTCGGCAAAGCCCGCATATTTAGCCTGCTTCGCGGTGAAGAAGCCTTGCTGCTGTTCCGCCATTTCAAACAGCCGTCGCGCGGCTTCGAGGTGAGATTGGCCCACGAACACAATCCTACAAAATTATTGTAGGATTAGCAAGGGGCCCTTATGGGGCCACCTCCGGATCGTCGACCGGTTCTTGCTCAGGGGCGGTTTCCTCCAGACGCTCGGCACGATCCAGCTTCAAGATCGACGTGATATGGACTTCCCAGATACGCTGCTTGATCGTAGCTTTCTTTTTGCCTTCGAGAGGCTTTTCATATTCGCGGCTTCTCAACTCGCCCTGAATCTGGATATGGGCTCCTTTCTTGAGGGTGGCGGCGAAGTCAGCCAGCGGGCCGAAAACGATTCCACGATGCCATTCTGTGCGAGATTCCCATTCGCCGGTCTGCTTGTTCTTCCACGACGCCTTGGTGGCAAGCGATAGGACCGTGAATGAGTTGTTGTTCTTCGTTTGACGACGATCTGGATCGCCACCTAAAAATCCAATCAGTGTTACTGTGTTCGAGTACATTCCGTTTCTCCCTTTGCCCCGTTTCCCTCGGGGCGACGAATAGCAAGCGGAAACACTCCCAAGAGCAAAGCGGTGACCTGGAGTGCTTTGTTGGGGGGACCGGATCTGTTCATAGGGAGTGACACGACCGGGCCGAAGGCATGAATAGGTCCGGGGGAGCCGACAAAGCAGAGCGAAGGGGAGCGCCGGGCGTGATTAGGCCGACAGGCCGTCAAGCGCAGCCGTGCCCGAGGAAGTCGGCGGCAATAGGTGAACGCATGGAATTGGAATCACAGGAACTACAGTTCGGTTTTGTGGCGGAAAAAACGACGGTAAAGGTCAACAATCATTGAACGCTGAGCCGCCTGCTGTTGTGAGAACGCTAACTAAAAGAAAACGGGTTCACAGAATGATGGAATAGTGAAGAGTCGCCATAGTCCGGAGTCCATTGGTACGAGGATTCAGGTCGAGTGTGCCGATAGTGCCTCGCGAATGGCGTGGCCGATCACATACAGTGATCGAAGGGAGTCTCTTGAACGCTGTCGGACGGTGAGTTGGACGAGCGTTTGTGTTGGACGAATGCCTCGCGAAGACAGGTCCGTGACGATTTCAAGGACCGTTTGGGACAGCAGTCTGTGCCTCTCGGATAGCGCTAACTTTTTTCGCAGCTGATAACGCGCGCGGATTGACCTCCATAATTCGGGGAATGCTCGTCTCAGCGCTGTGTTGTGATGATTCGGAATTCGTGTGACAACCGACCTTAGAGATGGCGCGGGTTCTTCCAGCAGCGCCGCTTGAAAGATTGCCTCCGCTTGCGGTGGCACCCGCAACGATGGTTTGGTGCACACTGACTTCGTATTAGTGCCGCTCCTTGTCTGAATTCCCCGAGTTTTTAGCGCCTGCATCAGATCTGGAAAGCGCATCCACAGAGACCTCGTTTGGCGAAAGCCGCCCCTGCGCGCTACCACATCGAGCGCAGGCGGAGGACTCTCCGTGAGAGCCTTCCTCAGGATGTTTTCCATGGGCTTCTTTGGCAGCCATTTAAATCCTCGGTTCCTGGCGGAAAGCGCGCGGCAAAGTTTCGGGAAGCGGCGATATAGCCGACTACAACCCCTTAATCCGAGTGACGTAGCAACTCCCTGCAACGATGGCGGAGGATTTTGTGCGATCCCTGCTTCCAGTGCTCGGCGCACTTGATCCGCGGCCGTCCTCTTGGCCGACGGCGCGCGGCGCTTATGTGTTAGGCGGGCACAGAGGTCTGGTTGCAGTTGACGTAGGCAGGAATCCGACCGATAGCCGAACTGCTCCGCTACCTTTTCGACCGATAGGGGAAGATCGCTGTTGAGTTCTCGTTCCAACGCCTCAGCAATCCTTTTGGCCGTTGGCGGCGTGTGACGTTGTGGATTGGGGGACTCGCGCCGAATTCGTTCCTCGCCAAAGTCCCACATCTGATCGGCAAACGGGATCGCCTCAGTGCACAGGCGGGCTGGAGATAATTTCAAAGCCCGGCACAGCCTTAAAAGAGACTCCATCCGGGGAGCTTTTCCGCCTGTAACCCATTCGCGGATGTCACAGCCAGTCGATAGTCTAAGAGCGCGCCGGCTTCGGTGCGCGCACCGTTCCGCACACGTCCGTAGATTGATGCGAAGGCTGTCGGAATGCGGCGAGCGGACATTCGCGGCCACCATTGCTGCGATTGCTTCGGCAGTCCAGATTTGTTCTGCCAATTCTGGTTCGTCCTGGCAAGCGTCGTCAGCGTTGAATCGTTGTCCTAGCCATTTCTGGCAGCGCGAGCAATAGCCGGGACGGGAGTTTCCGGAGAATGGATATAGCCAGCGTCCACAGTGATGACAAAGCTGATCGAGTGGTCGCCTGTGCCAGGGACAAACCGAAACAGCCTTAAGAGTCCACAAAAGTCGCTCATGGATAACTGACCCGGAAGTACGTTGATCCTCCAAACAGGCAGCGCACCAAGCGAGACTGGTTCGCAATAGTCCTACGTTATCGAGTAGCCCGGTCCATGGTAAAACTGTCAACAAATGAAGCGCTGAACAACCAGTTAGGTTTTCTATGACTTTGACCCATTCGGGCGGGCATTCGCCAAGACCATTGAGAATGTGGGTGCCGAGAAAGATCCAGGGCTGTCTTGCCGTCGGCGGAGGTTGACCTGCAAAAGCACCGCGCGTTCGACGAACTTTGGGCAGCACTTCCCGCATCACAAGAGTACCGGTGGTGACCGAATGGGCCTCCGCCAAACGCGTGATGTAGCTGGTGAGGCTCTCCACGAACGGCGTTCCTATACCTTCTGGCCTCAACGAATACAGACGGCTCGCGACAGGGGATTGCTTAATCGGCAGGTCCCAGCATTCATACTCTAGGGGCTTCTTAACCATGTGCCACCATCTTGCGACCGACAGGATCACGGGTTGGGCTGCGTTGTCCCACTCGCCTTCTCTTTACCGGTTTTGGCAACTTAGCATCGGTCGGCGCAGGGGATGATTCGCGGCTTGTGGCCTTTGGCTGAAGACCTAGCGCTTTTCGAAAATGTAACCGACTCTCTTCGTTCTCGGTCAATCGTGATTCTCCCTCGCGGGCTTCGGCCAGAATCTTCTCGCACTGGGAAATGGAAAGGGCGGTCTTTTCGAGATGCTGTTGCGTCACCGTGTTTGAGGCGCTTTTAAGCGCGCTCACTGCGGCGCGCATGAGCCACTCTTTCAAGATGCCAACGCAACCCACGGATCGTTCGTAGAGAAACTCCCACTGTTTGATCAGATCGGGTGACTCGACGGTCGGGAACTGGTTCTGAAAGGTAAGTAGTATATTTTTGAAAATCTGCACGTCCTCGCCACTCTCGGCACGATAGCGAGGAAAATGGAGATCTACGCTGCGGCGACTGAGTTGTCCGCTGAGATTCCGGAACGCTAGGAGTTCATAAGTGCCAAGGAGAATGTGTGTAGTTTGAGTTCGGTTCGCCATCGACTTGATAACGTCCAACTGATCGATGAGCCTCCGGCCAGATGCCACTCGCGCGAGATGCTGGGCCTCGTCGATAAAAACGGCCGCTGGACGCCGATAGCGCAGAAGCTGCACGGCTGAGTGTTCTAGTTGCGAACCGGTCATGGTTGTGTTGGTTGGCGCCTGATCCTGATTAAGCAGCACTTTCCGTTCAACCAGCGGCTCGCGCGCGCTCGCGAGGAACTGGGCAAAATAGTCACGCCAACGAAAACGGCTTGCTTCGGGCACGGTCGCTTCAACACTGACGAAAGGAAGGCGGCCGGGATCGGCCGCCAGCACTCCAGCCATTTGCTCCATCAAGAACTGCTCCAGTTTGTAACGGAGCGTAGTTTTACCTACTCCGGTGGGCCCAAGGACCAGAATGAGAGAGCCTGGTAATGATCCATCAATCACATCCATCAACTGGTCGCGTGCCACCAGAAGGCGGGGATGCGCAACGGTTAAGCATTGGAACCGTTCGAGCCGTTTAAGGAGATGAGGCGCGATGGAAATTAACCCTTCAAGACGCATCACATCTCCCCATAAGTCGAGTATGCTGGCGAGGCTTGAGCCACCGCCGACTTGGAAAGCACCGGCTCGCTGGAACTGGCTACCTCAGCCGGGCACCTTGGCGTGGGTGTTGGCGATGACGAATAGAGGCTCCTTGTTTCCAGATCACTGACCCGTTGCGCCAGAACGTTCTCTTCATTTTCGACGGATTCGAGAAACTCAGCCAGCTTTTTAGCGGTGACACAAGTTTGGTCGGAATGATTCTTTCGCCGCTTGTGCAACTCCTCAGTGACAAGTTGTAACTCTCGCTCAGAATGGCTCTGAAACGTCGTGTAGTATTCGGAATGGCATTCCGCCCATCGATTATTGACAAAGGCGTAAGCAATACCGACATCGAAGGGATCGTAACGAACAGCCACTTTGGTACTCTCTACCGATGGGTCGCGGAATGCTTCACACCAGTAGTAAAGGTAGTGGATCTTGACCCCTCGCCCCTGGGAAACCCGCGCTGTTCCTTTGCGAGTAGTCGGCAAGGTAAAGATGAGGAACTCATGATCGTACGTCACAATGCGGTGAAGACGCATGCCACTGCGAAGAAAACCGTCGTCCATCGCCTTACGGGGACTTTGCCCTAGCGCCGGATGATCAACGGTGTCATAGATCTCGTACGCGTATTCGACCAGGCGCTGATGGAGTTCCTTCAACGGCCAGATCGCTTGACTCTCCGGATTGATGCTCTTAGTCACTTGCCGCACCTGGCGGGAGATCTGAGTGTTGCCCTGCAGATTGTGAATCAGTTGTTTGTTGGTCGTTCCGAATAGGCGTTCGCAAGTTGAGCCGAACCGAGCCTTTGCCGGTGGACGGCATTTTTTTGTGCATTCGTAACGGGCGAGCAGACTTTCGAAGTAGGCGCTCTGGAACTCCCGGCCGCCATCCACGACAATGGTTTGCGGAAACCGGGAATGGCGGCGCACGCATTCCCGGAGAACCATCATGCAGGAACGATAGCTCGGCGGGTCGAATGTCATATATATGGACAAGATTCGCCGGGAGAAGGCATCGGTCATCAGAGTGAGCCAAGGCCGGCCGAGCGGACGCCCCGTCTGGCCGCAAACCGCCCACACATCCATCTGCGTGTGATCGATATGAACGATCTCGAAGGGACGGTCGCCATGTCGCGGCGTGCTTTGTTCGAGTTCCCAGTAGAAAGGCTCAAGGTGATATGCCGCGCGCGGGCCTTTCCGTTTTAGTGTTTGCTCGAATCCCGGCCTCTGACGAATAGCGATACAAAACGTTTTGAAGCTTGGCGGAACGATTCGTTGCCGTTCGCACGCCAGGCGAAGAGCGCACCAGGTGGCATACTGCGTCTTCTGCTTCAATGTTTCATAATCTTTCTCCAGAAACTCCATCATCAGTGAGCGCGTTGCTTCAGGTAACTTGCTCGCTGGATTACCGGTATTCGGTGCGGGCAGCAGGCCGAGATAGCCGCTGCCCAGTTGATTTTCCGCTGTTTGATAGGCTGCCACCCATCGCCGGACCGTACGCGCGGGAACCGCAAACTCCCGTTCGCCGCGCAGGAAGCGAGACACAATGCCACATCGTTCAGTCGCAGCTTTGAGATCCGACTCGCCGGCTTGTGAAAGCCTCATTTGGACGTCGTCGCCATTCGGGTTCGACAGACCGTGAGACGCGATTGTCATGCGGCCCTGCTGGATCGCTTCCTCTAGAGCGTCGATTGGAAGTTCCATGAGCGTTCGTCCTTCCATCAGCAAGCTCACGGCGGTCTTTCCAACGTTTACAATCGAGCAAGCGTTGCCATCCCATTTCAGCAAATGACCGGCTTTTAGAGTCAGACACAATCGAATGCGGCTTGTAGCGCCAATGCTGCGCGAGGCGACGGGCGCGCATAGCTGTTCTGAAAAAAGCGATACCTTCTCTGGCTCTGCGAGAGATGCCGCGTACAGATCGGCGTAAATGTCCCCAGAGACGAGCAGGGCAAAGATCTCATCGCGGCTTACGGTTTGTTTGAGCGAATCAAAGACCGCCTGGAGCGTTATGCCTGGCGTAGCCGCCACGAGCGCCCGTGCCTTTTCCCGAGAGGACGATGCCACGACTTTACTGCTTCTCAAATAGTCTTCGAGGAACTGAATGTTCCGTTGGAACATCCATTGAATCTCGCTCGAAGAACGCACCCGATAGTAGAGGCCAACAGTCCGGGCATGAGTTTCTCCGGGAGGGCAAACCCACCGCTCCTCTCGCCGGCAATATCGATTGGGATTGTGCTCTGCGAGCCTCCGAAGATCCTCTTCCGTCTTGCATTCTTCCCAACCCGCACTCCTCTGCCGGATCACAAAGAAATCTGGTGTATGGAGAACGCCTAAGCGCTTGCCATCGGATGAGCGGTAATCGAGTTTGATGGAGGGAGCTTGATCGAAATACTCGATGACATCGGCATCGTGCTCCAGTTCGTAGATCGTGGGCAACTCCACGCGATGACTTTCAAACTGAATTGTGACGCCCATCTTCTTGCTGGGATAACGCCCGGTCACATTGTGCCGTCCGCCACCGACGCGCCGGGATGGCTCCGATTTGCGGATACATTCAATCGTCGCGCAGGTCTGGTCGGATAATCCGTTCCGCGAAGACCAAGCCAAGAAACCATGCTGATCGAACATCGGCGTCTCCTTGAGCAGCGGTAAAAACAAAATGGTTTAGGCGCGCAACTTGACAGTGGCGCGTCTCTTCAAAGCGTGGAGGTATCTGATCCCGGCTTCGTTCATCAGTGCCTGAAACCGACGTCCGTTTTCTAAGGCCTTCTCGATCTCGGGAGCCAACTCATCTGGCACGTAGATGGAGAAGCGCTTCCCGGCGTGGCGTCCATAGAGGGCATAACTGGGATGCCCGATTCCGCGTTCGCAGGCTTTGCAACTTTTTCGGATGCAGCTTCCCTTGCGAAGCGATAATGACCCCTCGGCTATCGGCCAGATCTTGCGAAGGGCCATTTGAAGCCATTCTTTTACTTGTTCGGGAGTTTCGTCCTTTGGCGGCATGTATCTGTGTTGATGTACACATATACAGTGTCACAAATAAAAACAGGAAGCAATCGTTTTGTTTAGAGCAACTGTGCGACCACACGTTGGTCTTCGCCAACCGAGGAAAAGAGCAAAGATGGCAATCGGGGCGATTAGGCATTGTTTGGCACTGGCAATGTAGTGACGAGCCGCCTGTTCTTATCGGCGAAACAGTCCTGCCATCGATGCTTTGGAGAACGACCCAACAGCGATGCTGCTTCCGAGTTGCCAATTCACCACGACCACTTGCGCGAATCTGCACTCTTGGCCAACGGATGCTGCCTATTTCGCACTTTCGGCCAATCGATGCTTCCCATCGATGAGTTCGGCGCAAAAGGCGCACGTGAAAACAAAAGCTTTACGGTCAAGCTTTGGCCTAACGATGGTTCCTACCGCGGCCAAACGATGGTTCAAGTCACAAAAATTTCGGAGGGAGCGAAGCGGAAGACGGTTTTAGAAATTTTTGGCGGGGGAGCCGGAAAAGCAGAACGGACGAAGGCGCCGGGCGCAGGGGATTTGCCCGAAGCGGCGCCAAACAAATTGGGAGGAAGAAGGATTTCTTGGTGAACGAACGAGATTTACTTCATGGATTGGCGGGGAGATGCTGCAACGTATCGGAGAGGGGACCGAGTGGGGAAAGCGTTGAGAGGAGCTTGCCGGGCTATGGAGAGGTTGACGGGCGGAACACGGAACGATGCCGAGATTGTTGCCTAGTGCTGGTGTGCGAGTGAATGCGCGATTCAACCTGGCGGAGGTTTTGTGTGTGGGCAACGCGCTGGTCCGAAAGACGAGACGGAACGGGATGACTGAGGCGCACAAAGAAAGGGCGGAGGAACGGGGCCGGTGACAAGACTGCTTGATCGGCTTAACGCGAATGGTTCAAAGCGGCGAACCGGCAGCGTCGGTGACCCAAAACGGATTCGTTGTGAATGGGCTTTGGTTTGAACGGGAAAAAAGGGAGGGACTCCCCACCCGCGACGCAAGTGAAATCTCAGGAATTAATGTTGAACCGCCATTCTTCTTTCAGGCGGGGACTCTGTCCCCGAACCCCTGGGATTTAACGCTTTCATGCCAGAATGGTTGATTTTGAATTAAAATGGAATCACTCGAACGGAGGATAAGGCTCCGCAGGGATGCGACCTGAGCGCCGATTCGAGGGCCGGAAAGGCGGGGCGACTCGGTCGCCCCAAAAAATCGATAAGCAGAGTCAAGTCGCGTTTTGGTCAGAGCATTGATCCTTGATCGCTAAGGTTTTTGGCGGCGACTTTTAGCCAACGTAACACCCTTCGACGACATGCGCGTTAAACGTCCAAGTGGCGGTCGAAAGAATCGGCGGATGCTAACCGACATCACAGTACTTATTCCGATTTTCCGAACGCCCTGTGTTTCGGGAACAAGCAAAAGGCACCGTCCAGGGTGCCAACAACATGCCGCAGTCTGTATGATTGAAGGCGCTTTCTTAAACATTGGCGCGATTGCCTGAAGACCTCATCTAACGTTTAGCCATTGCCGTCGTTACAGACCAATCGCAAAGCCGCCAGCCTTACGGGCAAGAGCTACCGCGTCCGTAGCGCTTTCATTGGGTCAATTCGCCTTACCGCCGCTGTCGCTCGCCATGCTGCCATCACTGCTGCCAACAGCCACAGAGCCGCGACGGTAACAGACGGTAACACGCGTCCAGAAAATTCGGTCAGCACGTCCTCCTAAAACTGGTCCCACGAAAACCGCCATACCGAGGTTTTGGAGGCGCAGACAGGAGTCGAACCAGTGAATAACGGTTTTGCAGACCGTCGCGTTAGCCACTTCGCCACTGCGCCTTGTTTTGAACTACCACCAACTGACCACGTCGCTGGATGAATTGTCGTACCTCGCGAGTTACTTCTTTCAACTCGCGGCGGCCGCGCTCGCCGAGTGCGTCTCAGCGCCCAGATCCCTCACCGGATCAATGAATACCCAACAGAGAGCGCCTGCGCCATAGATGGTCGCCGACACCCAAAAAGCCGTATTCCAGCCTCCTGCGCCTCGCGATACCAATACAGCAACAACGGAAGGAGCGACAGTCCCGCCCAGATGGCCCAACATATTCATGAATCCGGAGACTGTGCCCACGCGATCTCCCCCAATGTCCATGGCCGTGGTCCAGGAAACCGGCGAACTGAATTCCGCTGCGAAGCTCGATAGGCTCATGGCGGTGACGGCCATGAGCGGATTAGCGATTTGAGTGAAGAGCAGCAATAGCAGACCAGCACCGCCATAGGCCAAATATCCAAGCCATTTGCGCGCCTGAGCGGTATTCTGCAAATGCCGGGCAAGTGCTGTCAAAACATAGCCAGATAGAAGACATCCGAGGCCCGCGGAGAATAGCGGCAACCCGGCGGCGAGCGCACCTTTGCGCAAATCGAGTCCTCGCACCTGATAAAGATAGATCGGCAACCAGGTGATGTAGAAATAAAAACCGTAGTAGTGGCAGAACCACTGAATTCCCAGGCACCAGACGCTCCGTGAACGTAGCAATTTGCCCCACCAACCGGCGTCGGTCGCTACAGGTTCATAGGCATATTCGATAGCAGGTCCAGGCAGATCGTCCCTAGCCGGGCTGTCCCGATACCAGCGAACGAACAGCGCGGCCCACACTATGCCAAACAAACCAAACAAACCAAAAATCTGCCGCCACGAAAAGTAAGAGGAAAGCACGGCAATCAACGCCGGAGTAAAAGCTGCGCCCCAACGTGCCGATGCTGCCTTAATACCCTCAGCGGCATTACGTTCATTTGGAGAAAGCCAAGTCCGGAAAACTCGTGCAAGCGCCGGGAAGCATCCCGATTCGCCCGCTCCGAACGCCAGCCGAACTGCCACTAGCGAGGGGAGACTCCAGACAGCACCAGTCGCGGCGGTCAGCAGCGACCAAAACAGGACCACCCTGGTCAGCAACTTCCTCGCACCTAAACGGTCACACAACCATCCACTGGGAATCTCACCAAGTGCATATGTAATCCCAAAAGAAGAAAACACCAAGCCCATCTGGACTGTGCTCAAATGCAATTCTTTTGAAATAGCGGGAGCAGCTTGGCTGATCGCGGCGCGATCGAGAAAAGATAGAAATGCTAGCGACGCGCCAAAAGCGACGACCCGGCGGCGTGCACTGGATGTGCTCACACGAACCAGTTGAGGAGCTTGGGAAAGTATTGCCGCCATAACTTATAGGGAAGAAAGCGTCGAAGCGCCCTCGGTTTGCCTTATTTCGCAGATCTTCCTCTGACCGCCGCTTGAATTGCCTTGACCGTCTGGTCCGTCTGCATCTGCAAAATCGCCTTGCCGTTCTCGATTGTCTTTTCAATCGGTTTAAGATTGACGCCGTTGACCGTCAATTGATCAGCATCGGTCCTTTCCTTCAACCTCGCGCTCTCGGGATTTACGGCCATCAGAATGGCGGTGTTGTAGTAATTGTCACTGAAGCCGCCGCGCTTTTGGGTAATGTGCAAAGTCGTTTTTATATAGTCGTTGACCGCGCTGCGATCGTAATATTCGGCAATATAATGCACCCTGGCAGGACTGGTAGCCCACTTGGGACCGAGTTCTTCCGACACTTCCTTTAGGCCCTGCTGCGCGCCCTGATGGTCCCCAATTAAGATGATCTCCCTGAATCCATCGTTCTTCAACGTCGTGCAAATGTCAGTCAGAATTGATTTATAGGCAGCCAAAGTAATATTGAAATCGCCGAGATATGGGCCGCGTGCGCCGTCGTCGGCAGGGACATACCTTATAACGGGGGCAACCAGAGCGTTCCCAAGTTTGCGGGCAATCATATCCGTAGAACCCCGCAACATGTTCTGATGTTTGTCCAATGTTATAAATGGCCCGGTCGCCTCAAGACCACCCGCGGCAACGATGACTGTAGTCTTACCCGATTTCAGGGCGTTCCTAATTTCGAGCCACGTCATCTCTTCCATGAAGACGGTATCCACTGCCTTGATGGCCGGAGGATCGACGTATTCCTTGAGTTGAGGCGACGGAGCCCCGTCTTGAGCAAATGCGACCGGCGTCATAATCGAGACGACAGAAAAGTAGGCGAGAACTGGCTTAAGCTTTTTCAAAACTTCACCTTTAAAGAGAAATGGAACGGTACTGCCAACAGGGCGTAGCGTTCCTCCTAAAAGATGAGTTTCACACCAATCTGAATCTGCCGGGAAGGCTGGGCGCTGTAAATCTGGCCATTCTGTGCCGAG
>Ga0182012_10003180_pt1 | contig 17552 bp, 13 predicted proteins | sample 612S2SmetaG_FD_120486 | JGI IMG/M metagenome (GOLD analysis project Ga0182012, IMG submission 120486) | Permafrost microbial communities from Stordalen Mire, Sweden - 612S2S metaG | ecosystem: Environmental > Terrestrial > Soil > Wetlands > Permafrost | place: Sweden: Stordalen | collected...
ACATCACCGGCATTGAGGCTAACCACGGTTTGCGTGGAACTCCCAGCGGGCGTTGGAGTGTTGGAACGGTACTGATTGTAACCGGTAGTGGGGTCTACATAATAAGTGTAGAGGTTTTGGGCATTGGTCGAGAATCCGGTTCCGGTGACCGTGAGATTCACTGCGCCGCCGGTGACGGTGACCGGTGAAACGCTGGTGATTGTCAAAGGTGCAGCGCCACTGATATTAAAGTTTGCCGTGCCGAGCACCTGACCTGTGAGTGGGAGGGAAAAGGGGTTGGTGGTTCCGCCGGAGGACAAATCCTGCGACCAACCAACGAAACTCAGTCCCGATGCTCCAGTGGAGGCGGTGAAATTCACTGTGCCCGATGTGAAAAACGCATCGAGATCTCCGTCCGAGGTGTCCATCGGATTGACGTTCGTGCCGCCCGGGGATGCTGTCACGGTCAGTTCGTTATCGTTTGAACTATCCGGGCAAGACAAGGAGGGCTCTACGATGGAACGGAAGCTGGGTAGATAGTTGGCTGTAGTGGTGCTTTGTCCAGCGTTGGGTACAACGACGGAAAGAGAATTTCCACTGGGAGCGCCCGCTCCTGTCCAGTCATTGAACTGATAGCTGATATTCGTCGTCACGGGCGATTGAACCTGCGTGCTGGAGAAGGTTACAGTCTTGGTGGCAGAGAAGCCGGGCCCGTTATACGTGGCGTCAAAATTCACGGGAGTGTGGGCGGTAGAAGAGTTGCCGTTCCCGTCTACTACGCCGATGGCGAATCCGGGGAAAATGCCAGGCGCGAGGCCGGTTGCGTTGGTGTCCGGTGAGGACGCCGTAATGGTGGTCACCGGATCGGTAACTGTCATAGCCGTTGCCGGATTGCCGTCAAGAGAAGAATCAAAATTAGTGGTGATGTAAAACGCCAGAGGATTGGCGTAGGGGTTCAATAGCGCTATGTGGGTCCATTCGTAAAAATTGAACCCGGCGCCCGGAGTTACCGTGAAGGTAACTAATTGGCGGTCCTGATAGTAGTTTGTCGGCGTGCCGTTGATGGTGATGCTGCTAGGCGGCGGTGAAGCGGAGATGGTTCCGTCGCTGCTGTTAGGGCCGACAACAGGGGCGTAGGGATGGATGGGAATAAAACTCGCGAGATAGTTAGTGACGGCCGGCGAGGTGCTCGGACTGAGCAGCGTACCGCTGCCGGCTGAGTTGGTGACCGTGACGGTTTGGACGGTGAGCGTGCCCGAGGTAACGGAGTTCCAACGCCCGAAAAGGTAGCTCTGGTTGCCGAGGGTTTGCAGCGTTTGATTACTCGAAGGGACACTGAGGGTGTGCTGAGAACCGATGGTCCAGTTATTGAAAACGCAAGGCGCCGTGCAGGCGGTGCCGTCGACGATGACCTGCAGGCCCGTGGGATTGGTATCCACGGTAACTGCGTTGGGGGCATGCGCGTAGAGGCGCAGCATGCCGTCCAGGTCGCCGGTGGTGTATTGCGGCGTAGCAGTGCTCAGCACCATGCCGGCGGGAATCGTTTCGAGGGTGGGGGAGACGCCGTCCTTATTAAACGAGAACGGGCCGTATTCCATGATGGAGGCGTAGTTGTAAAGACTGGAGCCGGCGCTGGCGAACCCGAGGATATCGAAATCGCCATGGTTGGGCTTGTCTATGTTCTGTTCCAGGTAGTTCACGTAGGTATCGCGATCTGCGCGCGACTGCTCATGGTACAGACCGAGTGTATGCCCCATTTCGTGCAGGATGGTGGTGGTGGTGCAGTTGATGGCACCGCCAATGGTCTGTGGCTTTTTCTGCATGCCCACATCGGCCTCGCAGGCGCCGCTCTGGTTGGTGGGATCGAAAGAGAAATTCACCAGGTTGACATCGCTCGGAGTGGCCGGCTCCCATTGCACGACCCCTGCGAGCTGGGCATTGGATTCCGCGATGGCGGCGTTGATGTTGCTGGTGTTTGCGGCATTGACATTCGTGATGGTGTAGGGCACCCGAGCCACGCCATTCACGACGGGCCACAAGCCGGCAGTAGAAAAGAAATTCGGGGCAATGCTGATTGAGTTAGTGTGCAGGTTATTTTGGCTACGCTTGGCGGCAATATCCGCGGCTTTCCCCAGCACCATGTCGCTTTGATAGATGGCCAGGCCGTCTCTCACTTCATAGGTGATCGGTTTTCCATGGAGGAACATTGTTCCCAGCACGGGCGGCGCGATGGCCGTTTGCGGCGTGTAGAAAATGTTTACGAAGGCAGTCGCGCCAGGTTGGCCCAGTGCGCTGATTTTCACGTGATTGATGCCGGGACGCAAAGGAATCGCCGCTGTAGAGTTCCAAAGAACACTTTTGCGATCGGGGGATAGTTGAACAGTTGCCAGATCACTGAAGCCGCGATTGCTCTCCCACAGGACGCGCATGTCTCCACCTCTCCAGGCGAAGGTTCCTTTCAGGGAGATGGCGGGCGAGGTGGTAACAATAGTGCCGTCTTTGGCGGGCACCGGTTCAGTAATGACAAGTGGGTTGTTTTGGGAGAAAGCCAAAGAGCAAAAGAGCAGCGGCGCTATGCAAGAGAAGTGCCGCAGCGCATTCCAATTTGAATAAAACACTATAAATCCTTGGGGATAAATTCACGAAAATCTTAGGCTACTCTGGTTTGCTTTACACGTCAATTGAGCAAATCGTCGTGAGTGAAGAATCGGTTTGAAACTTTAGTACGGGAACCGGTGCTATCGTCTTATTGTGGTTGACGTCAAGACGGCAGTCAAAAATGCCATGGAGTTCGCGCAGGTTTCGCTGGGCGAAGGGCGGACAAAGGGCCTACGGCTTGAAGAGATCGACTCTTCGACGATAGAGGGGAACGCGGTTTTCCTGGTGACACTTAGTAATTTGCCGGCGGATGCGGGGGCCTATTCCAACGCATTTGCGAATCTAGCGATCGGCGCAGACGCTAAGCGTGAATACAAGATTTTCGCGGTTTCTAAGGAGAGTGGCGACGTTCTATCCATGAAGATTCGCTTGATCGCCGTGCCGGCCTGAAGCCATGCTTGATGCCGGGGCGCTTATCGAGAAGCATCGGGGAAAAGGCGCATTCGTTGATGCGAATCTCCTGGTTCTGCTTCTTGTTGGCCGAATAAATCCGGCGCGTATACGCGGTTTCAAACGCACTCAGAATTTCGACGAAACCGATTTTGAAATACTCGATAAGTTGGTGGAGTGGTTCGGAGCACCGCTAGCCGCGACGCCGCACGTATTGAGCCAGGTCAGCGATCTCACAGACCTTTCGGGCATCGAACGGAAGGCGGTTCGCGAGGAATTTAAGCGCGCTGTGGCTGCGGTTAAAGAGCAGTATGATCCGGCGCGCCAATTGGTCGAACACCAGCTGTTCAACAGGTTCGGCTTAGGGGACGCGTCTATTGCGGCGGTCTGCGAGAGAAATATCGTGGTGCTGACCGCAGATGTCCAACTGCAGATCGCACTTGCGGGCTCGGGACTGGACGCCATCAATTTCAACCATGTTAGGCAGATGGGCTGGACTTCCTAACTTGCCGGGATGAAAAGGAACGACACCGGTGAAGGCATGGAGTAGCTTCCGTCCTTAAGCGTGAGTTTGCCGCTAGATTGGTCGACGCTGAAGAGGATGAATTTGTTACCCTTCTGATCTCCCACGAAAAGGAGTTTGCCGGAGGGGTCGAGTTCCACGCCGCGTGGTTGGTCGAAGCCGGTCTCAATGACTTGAATGCGCGAGAGCTTTCCGGTTGCATGATCGACCGCAAACACGGCGATGGCGCCGTATTCACGGTTGGAAGCGTAAACGTAATTGCCTGCCCGATCGAGCAGGATTTCAGCGGGATTGCTCACGCCTTTGAAGCCATCGGGCACGGAGGGGATGGATTGCAAATGAGTCAACGCACCGCTGTGAGAGTCGCGCGCGAAGACTGCCACCTGTGGGATAAGTTCGTGAATGACGTAAACAAACTTGCCGTCGTGACTCAGCACCATGTGGCGCGGACCGGAGCCGGGATCGGTTTTGGCGAAGGGAGGATCGTTGGGGGTGAGTTTGGCGTGGGCGGCATCTACCTTATAGATGCGGATTTCGTCGAGGCCGAGGTCGGGCACATAGGCGAAGCGATTATCGGCGGGGAAAACGGTCTCGTGCGCGTGGGGACCTTCCTGACGCGCTTTGTCGGGGCCTTGCCCAGTGGCGGTCATGAGAACAGAAAGCGGGCCGAGCTTGCCGTCGTGCTCGATGGGATAGGCTGGCACACTGCCTGACGTGTAGTTAGCGGCAATCAACATTTTGCCGGTATGATCCACCGCCAAATGACACGGCGCCAAGCCTTCGGAGGAGCGGCTATTGAGGTCCGTTAACGCGCCGGTGCCGCGGTTGATGGCGAAGCCGGCCACAGCGCCGGGTTTATCGCCTTCCACTTCACTGGCCGCATAGAGGAATTTGTGTTCACGGTCGGTGGCGAGGAACGACGGGTTGACCACTTTGCCCACCATGTTAAGAGGGTCCAGTTTTTGTGAGGCGGCATCGTAGCGGTATGCATAGATGCCTTGGCCATAGGTGCCAACGTACAGAAGATAGTTTGAGTTCGGAGAAGAGTTCACGAGTGTCCCAGCCAGGATGGCCACCAGCGCGGCCATTTTCATTTTCATTTTGCGACCTTTACTTAGTTTCCTTACGCTTTTTCTCGCGGAGCGATTTGTGCAATATCAATTCAATGTGAACTTGCGGCATATCCATGACCAGAGCTTTTGTTTGGGTGTCAATTTGAATAGTATACGGCCCGTCGCGCGTTCCCAACTCGTCGAATAGCGCCAGTTGGTCGTCCTCCAGTGTATACGTTCCGTGGCGGGGAACTTCCTGGCCTTCAATCCTAACCACCTGAGTGAAGGTCTTGTCGTCTAAGAATGTTAGCCGGCCGCTGCAAGTATCAGGATGTAGTTTGCCGTCGAAACAGGAGTGATCCGTTTGCATGCCGGTGTCGGTCATCTTCAAATAGTCCCAGCCGCCGGGGTCGTGCAACATTTTGAGCTGATCCTGGCCCAGAGTCGAGAAGGCGTTGAGCAGGGCGGCTCCGGCCAGCAGTAGAGTTAAACGCCGCGGAATGGATGGCATCAATTCTATTGTCGTTTATTGCCGGGCGTCAATGCGTCATGGAGTAAATAATGTAATTCACGCCGATGCGAATGCCCAAGGCGGAGTACTCTTCCGGGTAGTGCGGATCGTCGGCCCACTCCCAGGAATCGCCCAGATCGGAGTTGAAAGACACGGCTACCATGAGGCGATGCTTGTCGTCGTAGATGCCGCGCCAGTGGGCCACGATGCCGTCGTTACGGTAGGGAACACCCATGCGCAAAGACCATTCGCCAGGCACCTGATAGCGTTCGTCGAGATCGTAGACCGTGTGAAAAATCGATTCGGCGTCGGTGATTTCAACAATGGGCCGTTCAGGGAAAACTTTGTTCATGCTGGCTTCGAAGATCGACCAGTCGCGCGTGCCCCAGAAATCATCGCACATGAGAAAGCCGCCGCGCAGCAGATAATCGCGCAGGGTGCGGGCTTGATGATCGGTCAATTCCCACTCACCGACGAACACCGCATAGAGCCATGGATAGTTGTAAACCTCATCTTGATCGTCCAGGCTCACAGGCTGCTCTACGGAGCGGGCGTTCAAGCGCGTCAAGCGCCGAATAGCTTCCAGGAAGTGACGATCGGCGCGCGGGTAATCGTTGGTCCAACTGGAATGGCCCTGATGCCAATCCCAACCGGCGTGGCGGAAGCGCGCGTCTTCAATAGAGGGGTACATGAGGCGCGCGAAAATCCATTCCGAGCGTTCATCGAAATCGCTGGGAAGATGAATCTGGCCTTCGTGATATTCGTCGCCGGGATATTGGCGAAAAGGCTGCGGTAAGTTGCGGTGAGCGGCATAAACGACGCCCAGCAGGCTAAGCAATCCGGCCACCAGGGCAAGAACTTTCAGGAGACGATCGCGCAAAAAACAGCCTCGACCCCGAGCATAGCACCTAAAATCTACGAAGAATTTCGTTGACACTACGAATGGCTTCGTAGTAAATTTTGAACATGGCAATGGAACGGCTGTTAAAGCCGACGGCGACGGAACTGGAAATCTTACGCGTGCTTTGGGAACACGGGCCCTCCACCGTGCGGGAGGTGCATGAAGTACTAGCGAAGAGCAAACCGATTGGCTATACGACGGTCTTAAAGATCATGCAGATTATGACGCAAAAAGGCAGCGTGGCGCGTAATGAGGATAGTAAAGCGCATGTGTATAAAGCGCGCCAGCCGGCGGAGAATACCAAGCGCCAGTTAGTGGGAGATCTTTTGCAGCGCGCTTTTGCGGGCTCGGCCAGCCAACTCATGCTGCATGCGCTGGCGGGCAAGAAAACATCGCAAGCGGAGATTGCGGAGATTCGGGAGTTGCTGGACGAATACGAAAGGAAAGCGAAATGAGTGAGCAGGCGATACAGTCAATCGGCGCGGCGCTGATGCATTTTTTGTGGGAAGGAGCGGGGCTGGCGGCGCTGCTTTTTGTGGGGATGGCGTTCGCGCGTGAGGCGCGGGTGCGCTATGGATTGGCGGTGGCGGCCTTGGTTTTGATGGCGCTGTGTCCGGTGGCGACGATGTTGGTGATGCAGAGGCCCGCTGAGGTGAGTTTACCCGTTCAATCGGCTGGCGTTGTCCAAGCTGTGGGCGCTTACGCTTCCGGCTCTGATTCGCCGATCGCGGCTTACGAGAAACAGCCTGAGACACTGCTCACTTATTTCGTATGGGCGTGGTGCGGCGGGGTCTTCCTCTTTGGGATGCGGGCGCTCGGCGGCTGGGTGATGCTCAGACAGCTACGGCAAGCGGCGCAGGAGACAGTTAGCCCGGCGCTGCTGGAACGCTGCCGTAGCTTGGAGCGCAGGATTGGGATTCACAAGCTGGTGCGTTATGCAAAATCCGAGATGGTGGACGCGCCGGCGGTGGTGGGATGGATACGTCCGGTTGTGCTGATTCCCCTTTCGGCGATGGCGGGCTTGTCCGTGGAACAACTGGAGGCGATCTTGGCGCACGAACTGGCGCATATCAAACGCTATGACGCGCTGGTAAATTTTTTTCAAATCGCCATGGAGACGGTGCTCTTCTATCATCCGGCGGTGTGGTGGGTGAACCGCGTGATTCGAGCGGAACGGGAGAACTGTTGCGACGATATCGCGGTGGCCGTTTGCGGAGATGCGAGTGAGTATGCGCGCGCTTTGGCGACGATGGGTGGAGCGCAAGCACCGATATGGGCTATGGCGGCCAATGGCGGCGCGTTGAAGGCGCGCATCGGACGGTTGCTGGGGATGAATCAGATGGCGCATGGAGTGCCGCGGGCCGGTTTGGCGGTGCTGGCGCTGTTGTGCGCTTCGTGCGTGGTTTTGGCGGCGGGAGTTTTTAAGCAAGATGTGCCGGTAACGCCGCTGCCGGCGCCACCTCCGCCGAGTGCTCCAGCCGTGCCCGATCCTCCGGTGCCGAAGGCGTCCGAACTGATGCGCCAGGCGCAGGCGCTCAAATATCAGATGGATGCCGCGCCGAATCGGAAAATGCTTCGGGAGTTAGAACGCCAAGTGAAAGATGTCGACCAAAAGACCATGGAACATCAGGCCAAAGAGCTCAGCCGCCTGGCGCGAGAAATCGCAGCGCGCTTTGATTCCGGAGAAGGGGACGAGCAAGCGCCGGCGGAGGAACAAAAAGGCGGCTCCTATATCGACAGCCTTGAAGCAGCCGGCTTGAAGAATCTCACGGTGGATGAACTCATTGAGTTGAAGGTGCAGGGAGTGACGGGAGATTACGTTAAACAGATGAAGGCCGCCGGGTTCGATGCGAGTGTTCACGATCTCTTGGGATTTAAAGTGCAGGGAGTGACGCCGGAATACATCCGAGATATTCGAGCCACTGGACTGAAGCCGAGCGCGCATGAACTCATGGGATTGAAAGTGCAAGGCGTTACGCCGGAGTATATTCGAGCGCTGCAATCGGCGGGACTCGGAGACCTGAAGATACATGATTTCATGGCGGCGAAGGTACAGGGCATAACGCCCGAATTCATTGAGAAAGTTCGCAGTCATGGTTTCAAAGATTTGACTTTTCGCCAGTTGATCAGCCTGAAAGTGGCTGGGGTTTTCTAAGGAGATTCTTGACATGCATCGTATATTTTTGAGCTTGCTGGCCTGCACGTGCGCTTTGGCGGCGGTGAATCAGGGCGAATGGACTCTCAGCCAGTCCGAGGATCCAAGTAAAATACGGCTATTCCTGCATAGTGAGTCGGCAGGTGATCACTCATTTAGCAGCAGCTCCGATTGGAACGCCGCCGAGCTCAAGGGCTTGGATTGGAGCACTGCCGGAAAGCACGATGTCCATTTCAGCATTGCGCGCGATGCCGGAACCATTAACGGTGAGGGCTTCCTGAAAGACGGCTCGGGCGCGGGGCTGTTCACTTTTCATGGGAATGCGAAATATAGCGCGGAAATGGCGGCGCTCGGCTTTGCGGGCGTGACGGATGACGAGCTATTCGCTTACACGATTCATGACGTGAGTCTTGATTTCGTACGGGGGATTAAAGCGGCGGGCGTGAAAGATGTCGATAAAGATAAGCTCATCGCGTTCCGCATTCACGGCGTGAGTCCGGCATTCGTACATGATATTCATGCGGCGGGAGTGAGTGAGTTGGAAGCGGAAAAGCTGATTGCTTTTCGGATTCACGGCGTCTCGCCGGAGTTCGTGAAGGGCATTCATAGCGCGGGCATGGACACGGTGGATTCGGAGAAGCTGATCGCCTTCCGGATTCACGGCGTATCGCCCGAGTTCATACACGATTTGAGCGCGGCGGGCCTTCAGCCGGTGGATTCGGAGAAGTTGATCGCATTCCGCATCCACGGAGTTTCGCCGGAATTTGTGAAGAGCCTAAGTGCCGCGGGCGTGGCTACGACCGATCCTGAAAAATTAATTGCCTTCAGGATTCATGGCGTCTCACCGGAATACATTGGCCAGCTCGATCATCTCGGTTTTTCGCATCCCGACCCCGAAAAACTGATCGCGCTGCGCATCCATGGGGTGACGGCGGAATATATCGAAAAATTGCGCGCTCACGGCATGCAGAATTTAACGCTCGATCAATTGATTAATTTGCGGATTCACGGAATCGATTGAACCCGCGCGGCGCGGATTGCGTAAGTCTGAGAAAGAACTTTACTATGAGTATCTGGAACGACATTCGCTATGCACTCCGCGGCTTCAAACGCACACCGCTGTTTACGGTGGTGGCGGTTTTCTCACTCGCATTCGGTATTGGCGCGAATACAGCCGTGTTCAGCCTGCTGGATCAAGTGATGCTACGGCTGTTGCCGGTCAAAGATCCGCGGCAATTGGTGCTGCTCACCGAAAAGGGTCCCCACTACGGCAGCAATTCAGGTATGTACGCCATGTCATACCCGATGTACAAGGATTTTAGCGAGCACAATGATGTTTTCTCCGGCATGTTTTGCCGCTTTCCGATTGACGCCAGTCTTGGGTATGGCAATCACACGGAGCGCGTGGACGCCGAACTGGTTTCAGGGAGTTACTTTCCCGTGTTGGGAGTCAGTGCGGCCCTCGGAAGAACGTTTACTCCGGATGATGATCGAACTCCCAATGGTCATCCGCTCGCCGTTTTGAGTTATAGGTTTTGGCAAACTCGTTTTGCCGGCGATCCGAGTATCTTAGGCAAGACTTTGGTGATCAATGGTCACAATCTGACTGTGATCGGAGTGGCTCAGCCGGGATTCGATGGGGTTGAGCTAGGTCACTCTTCCAAGGTTTTCATTCCGGTGATGATGAAAGCGCAGATGACGCCCGGTTGGGATGCGATGAAAGACCGGCGCTGGCGCTGGGTGAATGCGTTCGGGCGGTTGAAACCGGGCGTGAGTTTGAAACAAGCGCAAGCGGCGCTGCAGCCGTTCATGCATAGCATGATTGAGATGGAAGTGAATGAGCCGGCTTTTCGGAATGCGTCCGATTTCACCCGCAAAGACTTTCGCCGGATGAAGTTGGAGATCTTGCCCGGGTCGCAGGGCCGCTCTTATGTGCGGATGCACTTAGGCACGCCGTTGTGGGTGTTGATGGCGCTCACCGGGACGGTTCTGCTGCTGGCGTGTGCGAATTTGGCGAATCTGCTGCTGGCGCGCGCGGCCAGCCGCGAACGGGAGATGGCTGTGAGGTTGGCTATCGGGGCCGGGCGCGGGCGCATTGTCAGCCAGTTGCTGGTGGAAAGTCTGCTGCTCTCCACTCTTGGCACGGTGTTGGGTTTAGCGCTGGCGTTTGCCGCTGACCGGCTGTTGCTCAATACGTATCTGCCGGCGGATGCGGCCGGAGATCTGGCTATCAGTGCCGTGCCGGACGCGCGTATTCTGCTGTTCACCATTGCAGTGATGTTTGTCACGGTGCTGTTGTTTGGCTTGGCGCCGGCCATCCAAAGTTCGCGGGCCGATGTTGCTCCTACTCTCAAAGACCAAGCCGGCTCGGTGGTGAGTGGCGGCAATGTGGCTTTGCGCAAGGCGCTAGTGGTTGCGCAGGTTACGCTCTCTCTGCTGCTGCTGATCGGCGCGGGATTGTTTCTGCGGACGCTCAATAATCTGCGCAATCTGGGGCCTGGTTTTTCGGCTGAGCGGCTGGTTGGTTTCAATCTCGATCCTTCGCTGAATGGCTATAGTGAACAACGCGAGAAGATTTTCTATCAACGGCTAACGGACGAACTGGCGGCGACTCCTGGTGTCGAGTCAGTGGGTCTGGCGTCCATGCGCATCCTCGAAGACAATGAGTGGGACAGTTCCATGACGGCGGAAGGCTACAGCGCGCGGGCGGACCAGAGCCCGGAGCCTTATATGAACGCGATCGGTCCCGGCTATTTCGCTACTTTAGGCGTGCCGATTTTGCAAGGGCGCGATTTCACCGTTAAGGATACGCAAACCGTCTCACACGGTCACCCGGAGGATGGTCCTCTTGATCACGTTCCCGCCACCGTCATTATTAATGAAAGCTTCGCGAAGAAATATTTTTCCGGGCGCAGTCCGCTTGGACTTCATCTTGGGTTGGGCTCCGATCCGGGGACACGGACCGACATGGAGATCATCGGCGTGGTGAAGGATATGAAGTACACCAACTTGCGCGATGATATTCAGGTGCAGGCGTATATACCTTATCTGGCGCTGCCTGTTGTAGCGGGAAGTATGACGGTTTATTTACGCACCACGATTGACCCTAAACAACTCATAGGGACCGTGCGCCGCAAGGTGCAGAATCTCGACCCCAACGTTCCGGTATACGCCATGCGTACGACGGAAGAACAGATTGACCTATCGCTGCGGACGGAGCGGTTGGTGGCAAGTCTCTCGACGGTGTTTGGCGTGCTGGCGACACTGTTGGCGGTGATTGGTCTGTATGGTGTGATGGCTTATACGGTGGCGCGCCGCACACGGGAAATCGGGATTCGCATGGCTCTGGGAGCAGAACAAGGGAATGTGATCTGGATGATTATGCGCGAGGTATTGCTGCTGGTGGGTATCGGCGTCGTGGTGGGGGTGCCGCTGGCGATTGGGTTGAGTGGCTTGATTAAGAGCCAACTCTTCGGCATGGCGCCGCATGATCCGCTGACACTGACGCTGGCGACGCTGGCGCTGGCGGGAGTGGCGTGTTTCGCGGGATTTGTGCCGGCGCTGCGAGCGAGCCGGGTTGACCCGACAAGGGCATTGCGCTACGAGTAGAGCCCGAGGCGTTCCTTCAACGCTTTGACACGGTCGCGAGCGACGGTCAGTTCGGTTTCCTTGCCATCGTTGATGCGCACCATCATGCGTTCGGAGAACCAGGAGTAGAGTTCTTTCACATACTCGATATTGACGACGGTGGAGCGATGAATGCGCACGAATTTGGCGGGGTCGAGTGTTTCTTCCAATTGAGCAATGGTGCTGTCTATGACGAAGTCCTTCTTGGGAGTGGACGCATAAGTCAGTTTCTCGTTGGCGTAGAAGTGGGTGACGCGCGTCACTTCCACAAACTCGATGCGGTCGCCCAAGCGCGATGGCAAGCGGGCAGGGAAGCTTTGTTTCACGGGCAACGCGGCGGCGAGTTGGGCGAGGAGAGCTTCGATCCGCGGAGGCGATTCGGCTCCCTTGAGAATCCGTTCGAGCTTTGTTAGTGCACGTTCCAGATGACGCGGGTCTATCGGCTTCAGCAGGTAGTCGACGGAATGCAATTCGAAAGCTTGCAGCGCATATTGTGAGTAGGCGGTGGTGAATACCACAAGTGGCTGCGGCTTAAGTTTTGCCAGCATCTCAAAGCCGCTGAGATCTGGCATTTCGATATCGGCGAATATTACGTCGCAGGAAGTTGTTTGCAGTTCGCTGAGCGCTTTCGTGGGATCGGTGTTGGAGCCAGCCACTGCTACGCGGCCGGTATCGGCTAGCAAGCGCGCCAGACGCTTAAAAGCGAGCGGCTCATCGTCCACTAAATAGGCACTCAGGAGACTCATGCGGCTTTCGCCAGGGTGGCAGGAATCGCCAGGATTACAACAGTCCCCGCGACAGACGATTGAATGTCGAGCTTGCCGTTTTCCCCATAGATGGCCGCGAGGCGTTCTTCGAGGTTGTTCAGACCATGTCCGGTTGGAATGCTCGCGACGGAAAAACCGGGTCCGTCGTCCATGATCGTCAGCTCCAGTAAGCCTCGGTGCATTTGCGCCTTGATATCGATGGTGGCGCCGCGGACGCGCGGACCGACGGCGTACTTCACGGAATTCTCGACTAGCGTTTGAAGGGCCAGGGGTGGAACCGGTATGCTGGCTAAACCTGGAGTCACCTCGATTGAATAGCGCAGCCGCTCGCCAAAGCGCGCGTGTTCAATAGAGAGATAGTCTTCCACGATTTTCATTTCGCGTTCCAGTGGAACCAATCCGCCGTTTGCCGAGTCCAGGGAAAAGCGCAGCAGCTCGGCCAATTGATTGACCATAATTTCCGCGTGTTTGGGGTCTTCGTGAATAAGAGACGCTACGGAGTTGAGAGTGTTAAAGAGAAAATGGGGGTGAACGCGCGACTCAAGTGAGGACAAGCGGGCGGAGGTGGCGAGTTGCAGAGCCCGCTCGCGTTCAAGTTCTTTTTCCTTGAGCTGCAACTCGGAGGCGCGCAATCTTTCTTTATAGGTGTCAAAAGTGGCGATGAAGGCCGCGATGGTAGAGGCAAGAATGAAGGAAGCAAGATAAGAGCGCCAAAACGACGGCCAGAACCTAAAATTTCCATGGAAGATCGCCAAGAGACATAAGCAGCCGAGGAATACGCCGAAAGCAGTTCCGGCTGCAATGTTGAAACATCGTACCGGCCAACGCAGCAGCGGCACCCAGTGGTTGGAAAGTACCCACAGCTTCGGAAGGGTGGCGGAAAGTGCCACGCCAATGAAGAGCGAATACAGCGCCGCGATGGAAAATTCCCACAGCATGTCAAGGAGGTTAGCGGTCTTGCCGAAGGCGACTAGCAGAACCGTTACCGCGAGCGAGGCAAAGAAGCCCGGCAGCGCAATATGGTAGAGCCCAATCGACAGGCGCGTTTTCATGTCACAATTGTCCACCAAACCGGCGGCGGACAGGGCGAATTGCCGATGAAATGCCACCGATGAGCGACGAATGGGGGGGAGCGGGATGACAAAATATGGTCAGCCATGTCCGTCACCGACGACTTAACTATGATTGCGCGGCAGGAAGCCGTTTTGCAATTTGCCCGTTTCAATGAGGAGACTGCCTGGCAATTAGGCTTACGGCTGCGGCAGTTTGCGGTGGCGCGGCAACTGACGCTGGTGGTGGATGTGCGCCGTTTCGGCCAGCCGCTGTTTTATTGCGCGTTGGCGGGTTCGTCGCCGGATAATGCGGCTTGGGCGCAGCGTAAAGCAAATACCGTGGCACGCTTTCACCGCAGTTCCTATTACATGGGACTGGAGCAGCAGCTCAAAGGCACGACGTTGGCCGAACGTTTTGGACTGCCATTGACTGAATTCGCAGCACATGGCGGATCGTTTCCGATTGCTTTGGCGGGAACTGGAGTGATCGGTTCGGTGACGGTGTCAGGTTTGCCGCAGCGCGAAGATCATCAATTGGTGGTTGAGGCGTTGTGCGCGGAAACGGGCAGCGACTTTGCGCAGTTGCAACTTGATCCAGCTTGAAACGAAACGTACCTTTTCGACACTACTCTTACGTCCGATTTGAATATTAGGCTAGGCGGGCTTTGCCCGGAGCTATTAACTGCAATGTGAACAAAACTTTAACCGTTGCGAGAGTAAACAGTGGGTTTCAGAAAGATTAATGTCGCCAGATTTGCACTTGGTTAGTAGATTGCAGCATCAAAGCAGGTACGAAATGAGGTTAGACAACAAAATGGCGATTTGCAGAAATTGCGGTAGTACTCCTTCTCAGGCTGCGGCCGACGCGTGGGTCGTAGGATTTCAGCAAGAATTCCAAGCTGGTGTTTATACCTGCTGCCAAGTTGTGGCTTGGGCGGATGAACAATGGCTCGCGTGGACGGAGGCGGCCGCAGAGGATGGCAGGTCTGAAGAAGAAGCGACGAAGTGCCTGGAAGTGGTGGAGTGTCCCGGTGAGGTGCCCATTCGCTTCCACGTTTATCCGGATACTGAATAATGTGATCAGGGTTGCACATGCGCTAGTCTCCGGGCGAAGAAATCGACTAATGCGTTGTAAGACTGCAGCCAGTGATCGTGGCGCAGGAAATCGTGTATTTCGTTGGGGAAAATGAGTTCTTCGAAGTCGACGCGGCGGGCGCGCAAGGCTTCGGCGAGGATCTCGGTTTGCGAGAAAGAGACATTGCGATCGTCATCGCCGTGAATGAGTAGGACGGGGCTCTTCCAGGTATCGACGGTCGCCATTGGAGACGATTCGAAGGCTAGGCGCAGGGCTTCCTGATATTCCTTTTGCGCTTGCGGATCGCCGGTGCCAGGGGGCTTGGTGGCGCGCCAACTGCTCCAATCGTGAACGCCGTGAAAATCGACGCCGGCGGCGAAGAGGTCGGAAGCGCGCGAAAGGCCCATGGCAGTCAGGTACCCGCCATAGGAACCACCCCAAAGGCCAATGCGGGCGGGGTCGACATCGGAGCGGCTTTTGAGATAGAGGCCGGCGCCAATGACATCGTTATACTCGCTAGCGCCGCGCGCGCCGTAATTGAGCGCTTCACGGAATTGCAGACCATAACCGATGCCGCTGCGGTAATTCACGGAGATCACTACATAACCCTGGTTGGCAAGCAATTGGTTCATCGCATAAGCGTTTGAGTAGTAGTACATGTAATGGAAGCCGAGCAGCATTTGCCGGCGCGAGCCGCCGTGAAAGAAGGCGAGCGCGGGGTGCTTTTCATTGGGCTTCGAGTTGGGAGGCAGAAAAAGCTGGCCGTGGATGCGCATGCCATCGGCCGCGGTGATGATGATGGGTTGCGGCTTTTGAAGACTGGCGGCTGGAAAATCGGCGGGGATGAGTTCATCGGCCAAGCTTGCGACGTTACCGGAGCGGAGCAACATGGGATGGGCTTTGGAGTTGTAGCTGGAGGCGAGGAAGAAGAGAGCCGAATCATCGGCGATGGGGGAGGGCGCCCAATCGATACGGTCGCCGGAGGTCAGTTGAGTGGCGGGCGAGGAGGCGGAGACGCGCCAGAGGTGACGGGCGTCAATGTCGCCGATGTTGGCGTTGTAGTAGATCGTTTTGCCGTCTTGGGAGAGCGCCACGTCTTCCACTTCGCCTTCACCGGGCGTGAGTTCCTGCGGGTTCCCACCACTGGCCGGGAGGCTGTAAAGATGGCACCAACCGTTGCGTTCCCAGGGGAAGACTAAGTGGCCGCCGGCGGTCCAGAAGATTTGTTGAGCGGCCGCCGTGGGATGAAAGACACTGCCGTCGCCGACGGCGGCGCGGAAGACGGGATGAGCACTGCCAGTGGTTGCGTCGGCGAGGCGAATCGACCAGGGTTCGCCGGAGCGTTCGGCCACGAGACCGATTTGCTCGGGAGTGGAAGGGATGCGCAGGTAGGCGAGATGAGAGTCGTCGGGCGACCAGACGGGTTGGAGGTCGAGATCGGTGCTCGGGTCGAGATAGCGAATGGATTTGGCGGCGAGCGAGTAGATGGTGATGAAACTATGGCTGGAGCGGCTGGTGACGAAGGCGAGGGACTGGCCGTCGTGCGACCAGTGCAGTTCGGCGGCGCTGCCTTTTTGGGTGACGATGTTTTTGACTTCTTCGCCGGTCGGCAGGATGGTGAAGATCTGACCGGCGCGCAGGAAGGCGATGAGACCGCCGGCGGGGGAGACAGTAGGCGAGTTGCCGGTGGTTAGTTTTTTCAAGGCCGAGCCGTCGGCGGCGGCGTACCAAATTTCCTGCTCGGGGGTGGACGTGCTGAGATCAGGGTTGGGGTTATCGCCGCCGGTTTCGAAATCGCCGCCGCGCGCGAAGACGAGGTATGAGCCGTCGTGGGACCAGGAGAGATCGGCGATTTCCTGGCCGTCGTCCTTGGTGAAATTGGTGATTTTTTGGGCTTTCCAGGCGGGCGCGGAGGCGACGAAAATGTTGCGTTTGCCTTGCTCGTTCTCCAGCCAGGCGACTATTGCGCCGGTGGGGGAGGCGAGGGGTGCGCTGGCGAAGGGTGAACTCAGGATTTGGCTGAGAGTGAACGCGGCGGGGGCGGCATTGAGGAGGGGCGAAAGCAGTGAGAAAAGGCACAGAATTTTGTTCATAATGGGCGATTCATTCCCGTCTATAAATAATAATAGGCGGAGCGCGGGAATGAATCGGGATTTTGGGTGGGCGCAGCGGTGGTGGTTCGGTTTGTTGGTCACGTAGAATCTCCTGACGCCTTAGAATACTCCTAAGAGGCGGAAGAGCAATTAGTGGGCCGCCTGTAAGTTATTGATAATAAGCCAAATATATTTTTGAAAAACTGTGACTGGATTTTCAGCCACGGGTTTTTGGGGAATGGCGGCGAAAAGTGGGGCAAGATAGTAGCACCGAAGCAGCCGATGGCTAAGAGTTTCCAGGATCTAATTCGCCGCCAATGCCTATTCCTCGCTTGTTGTCTGCCGGCTGTGTGTGCCGCGCCGGCAGCGGGAACGGGAGCCGAATCGGTGCAACTGGAACTGACGCCGAGCGCGGTCCAGCTCGGCGCGGGAGAAACTGGCCAAGTGCTTCTGGTGGTCAGAAATCAGGGCGCGTCACCCATCGGTGGCGTAAAGCTTCACTGGTCCGGCGAGCCGACCGTCACGGTGACGCCGCTCCAAGCGCTTCCCAGATCCTTGGAAGCGCACAGCGCCGTTGTGACGCCGCTCTCGGTAAGGCGAGCGCCGCAAGGCCGTAGCACGGGAAGGCTGAACTTCTGGATCACGTGGACGGGGTCAGCGGCATCCGCGCGCGGTGCAGCCGTGGGGACTCTCGAGGTGCAGGATCTCTCCTATCTCGGCATCGAGAAACTCGCCACCATCCGCCTGGAAGCCGCGATCGACCATCTCG